>Ga0209402_10000024_pt1 | contig 181558 bp, 147 predicted proteins | sample ArcticOcean_MG_C_3_FD_187437 | JGI IMG/M metagenome (GOLD analysis project Ga0209402, IMG submission 187437) | Marine microbial communities from western Arctic Ocean - ArcticOcean_MG_CB8_126 (SPAdes) (version 2) | ecosystem: Environmental > Aquatic > Marine > Oceanic | place: Arctic Ocean...
AAACCAGGAGTTGTAATTGATGCAACTGAAGGACCACGTGCATTTGCTGAAAAGCGAGGAAACACGGGAATTGATTTTGCTAAAAAGTAATAATCATTAGGTTATTTAAAGAAAAGACTTGGAGCATGCTGAAATCCCGAACAAGGATTTCATTCTTAAACTTACTCTTATTGAAATTCTGGATGGTCCAAGAACATCACATAGCTTGCTTGCCACCTATACATCACCATCTCTTTTTCAAAGTTTTAACATACTGATTATTTTATCATTTATCTTTCATGTGGATTTCAATGATAAATGATAATAGTACTACATATTTACTCGCTCAATTTTATTTTGATTCTCGCTCTTGTTGTGCTTTTTGAATTAAATATTCTAATGCTGAAGAATTAAAGCCTAATTTAATTGCTTTTACGCTGCTATCTTTAGCCTCCAGATCCTTCCCAAGAAACGTTAAGGCCAAGCTTTTAAGGGCATGAAGTGTAGGGCGCAGACCATCAATTTTCATTGCACTATTTATATCTTCTAATGCTAATTGTCCTTGGCGCAAATCTAAATAAGCTGCTGCACGATTATTATAAGCATCTATATGGACATTATTTAGCTTAATTGTTGCGCTATAGTCGTCAATGCTTGCTAGTACTTCATGTAAATGAGTATGTGCCATTCCTCTATTATAGTGTGCTTCAGCATTTTCAGGTTCAAGTTCGATAACTGTAGTAAAGTCGCTGATTGCTTTTTCAGTTTCAACTATCTGCCCATATAAAACTCCACGTTCATAGTAATTTTTCCAGTCGCGAGGATTTTCTAAAATTGATTTAGTCAAAGGTTCTATTCGACTTTGCACATTATTAAATTCATTTTCTTGTTCGTTCATTTTTTTATCTTCAAAGCTTATAGCTCCCTCAATTATTTATTATTCATGCAAATATTTACACTATTTTAAAATTTTAGTTAATCATATCAAAAAAATTAGAAGTTGTTATTTTCGCAACAGTTTTAATATCGATGCTTTGTATTTCCGAAATTTTTCTAGCTATTTCAAAAACATCCTTAGGTTCGGTCCATTTATCTCTCCGTTTTTTAAATGGTTGAGGAAAAGAATCAGTTTCCAAAAGGATATCCTTAAGGTTGATATTTTTGATTGTTAATTGTAATTCGGATAATCTCAATAATGGTTTCCCAATTGAAATTCGAAATCCCATATCTATACATTCTTTTGCTAAATTTATGTCACCTTGGAAATAATGCCAAGCTCCCCCTACTTTCCAGGCTTTTTCCTGCTTTAACACTTTCAGACATTCGATTATTTGCTCATTTTGATTTGGCATTTCACGGCAATGAAATACTATCGGTATTTGAAAATCTTTTGCTAGATTAATTTGAATTCGAAAAGCCTCAAATTGTTTTTCAATTGAAGTTGAATTTGTTGGATAATCCAATCCAATTTCACTCATGCATTTAACTTCTTTATTCTCAAGTAACCGCATTAGTGACATGTGATTTTTATCACTTAATCCTCCGTTTAAATCCATTGGATGTATACCAACTCCTGCAATTATTTCAGGGTAAATTTGAGATAAACGTATACATTCTGCTGAAGAATCAAGAGTTACTCCAGCACTTACTATATAATTGACATTATTAGTTTTGGCTCTTTGAAGAATATCTGATATCTCATATTGATCAAATTGATCAATATGAGAATGGCAATCTACAAAACTTTCTAAAATTATGGGCTCCATTGAATTATTCCTAATATATGTTTATGTAAATTCTTTATTTTACTTCTGTGAATATTTTCGAATTGAGATAATAAAGTAGCTCTCTGTAAAATTTAAAATTGATTAAGTTTTTTCAATACACCTACTCTTTGAAATTAATATAGAAGTTGCAGCAAGAATTGTCATAACTATAGTGCTAATAAGTTAAAGTATAATTAATTTAACTATAGGGCGTCTTATTCTTCTATTTACGCATTCCAGAATTTGTAAATGAGTTATTATGGTTCCAATATTCATTTTGTATAGATTTATGAATACGAAGTCTTAACTCAAAATTGGCTCAAAAATCGCATATCATTTTCATAGAAAAGTCGTATATCCTGAATCCCATACTTAAGCATTGCAATTCTTTCTGGTCCCATTCCAAAGGCAAATCCAGTGTATACGTTAGGGTCATACCCAACATTTTCAAGTACTTTAGGGTGAACCATTCCAGCTCCAAGTATTTCAATCCATCCCGTACCACGGCAAATCCTACAATCATTTTGTGGACCAGAACGTGAATTTGAACAAATGAAGCAATCTATAGACATATCTACACCTGGTTCAACAAATGGAAAGTAATCGCAACGAAATCTTATTTTTCTTTCTGAACCAAAAATCTGTTGTGCAAGATAGTATAAAGTTCCCTTAAGGTTGGAAAAGCTAATATCTTTATCAACAGCCAAACCTTCAATTTGATGAAAATGCCATTCATGAGTAGCATCTGTCGCTTCGTATCGATAACATTTTCCAGGCACTATTACTCTTACTGGCGGTTCAGTATTTTCCATTATTCTTGCTTGCATTGGTGAAGTGTGAGTACGCATTAGCATAGGTGTTTGATAATTTTCATCTGTGTAATTTATCCAGAGAGTATCCCATGCATCTCGTGCCGGATGACCTTTTGGTATATTAAGCATTTCAAAGTTATATAAATCCAATTCTACTTCGGGACCTTCCAAAATTTGAAATCCCATCGACTCAAAAATACCACAAATTTCTCGAACAATTTGCGTGATTGGATGTAGTCTTCCTATGACAGGTACTTGCCCTGGGAGAGATATATCAATTGTAGAAATCGTCTGATTCTTATTTTCTGAATTATCGATATCATTCATTAAGCCATTTAGAGCACTTTCCAATGTATTTTTTAATGCATTTGCAGCTGCACCCATAATCGGTCTATCTTCTTTACTCAAATTAGGAAGTGAACGCATGACATTAGTGATTTTACCGTCTTTTCTACCAAGATATTCTATTCTCCAAGATTCAATCTGTTCAGTTGACGTGACAAGATTCAAATCAAAAAGTGCTAATTCTTTGATAGCTTCTATTTGTGCAAGAGCTTGCTCTAGAGTATTATCCATAAGTATTCACTATACAATCAATTATTCAAGAAAATCCCTGAGTCTTTTAGATCTTGATGGGTGACGTAACTTTCGAAGTGCCTTAGCTTCTATTTGCCGAATTCTTTCCCTTGTGACGCCAAAATCCCGCCCTACTTCCTCTAAAGTTCTGCTTCTTCCATCTACTAATCCAAATCGTAGCTCAAGCACTCTTCTTTCTCTCTCGGTTATACTGTCTAACACATCATCAACTTGCTCTTTTAACAGTTGAAAGGCGGCGGCATCTATTGGAGCCATGGCAGAGCTATCTTCAATAAAATCTCCTAAATGGGAATCTTCTTCTTCTCCAATAGGGGTTTCAAGTGAAACTGGCTCTTGTGATATTCTTAATATTTCACGTACTCTCTCAGGCGTATGATCTAACGATTCAGCCAATTCTTCATCAGTGGGTTCCCGCCCAAATTCCTGAATAAGTCGCCTTTGCTGTCTTCTTAGCTTATTAATTGTTTCAACCATATGTACCGGGATTCTTATTGTCCTTGCTTGATCTGCGATTGCGCGAGTTATAGCTTGTCTTATCCACCAAGTTGCATAAGTACTAAATTTATAACCTTTTCTATAATCAAATTTTTCTACTGCTCTTATTAAGCCAATATTTCCTTCTTGAATTAAATCCAATAGAGACATTCCACGACCAATGTATTTTTTTGCAACACTTACCACTAGTCTAAGGTTGGCTTCTGCTAAATGCCGCTGTGCCAGTAAACCTTCTGATGCTGCATGATCAAAATGAGTTTGTATGGCGGAATCATTTTCGCTTAATGATTCAAATAATTCTCCATCAAATAAAGTTTCAAAATCACTAATTAGATTTTCTGAACCTAACGCGTTAATCACTACACTAGGCAAAATCCTACTAGTTACAGAAAACTCTATTCTACCTACGTTTATTGCATGAAGATCTTCTTCAGAAGGTGTAATTTTATTTGCTAATAACATGGATTCTATATTAATTACTTCAACATTATCTGGCTTTAATTCCCCATCTAAAGAAGCTTTAAATTTCTCGTTTTGTGCTACATCTTGAAAATTAGCCTTATCTGGAACACCAAAATAGTACGCTATATCCTCTACCAAAGGCCAACTAAGGCTTATTCGGCTAACAATTTCTTTTACTACAGATATATTAGAAGGGCTCTCGTTTTGTGCCTCTAATTCTTTTCTGATTTTTGTAATATATTTTGCATCTTCAATCTTTCTTGCGAGTCGCCTTTCGTCTTTAGCTGTTAATAGTTTTACTCTTCCAATTTCTCTTAAGTACATACGAACTGGATCATCAATTATGTCAATAGAATCGAGATCATCGTTAAGTTGTGATTCACCTTCTTCTTCTTCTTTAACCAAATCTTTTGCTGTTGGCCCATCTGTGAATTTATCTTTATTAAAAGAAGAACCATTTTCAATAGATGGAATTAAAGACGAGTGCCCAACCTTTGATATGGCCGTATCTAAAAAATTTGACTTATTTGGTTCATTATTTAGTTTTGATGTTTCTTGATTTTTTACCATATGTCAATTAATACCTTTCTCATTTGAAGTGCTTAAAAACAATTCCTTGAGTCTTGAGTGATGCTGGCGCACAGTGTCTAAGATTTTTGATTCTTCCAAATTACTTTTATCCTCATCCAAGAGTGTACTTTCAAGCAAAGTGAGGCTTTGTATGTTATGTTTCTCTAAACGTTGCAAGCATTGATTAAGAGCTTCTTTTTTCTGTTGAATATCCATTGGCGGTAACGAGAACAACTTCAATCTCTCCAATCCGCCTTCTACAATAGAATTTATATTTATTATACTACCAGATAAGATAGCGAGGAAGATGGCCCGATTTTCACTGTTTTGAAACAGCAAATATTTTGCTTCAGACACTTCTACTGCAAGATCAGGATTTTGCAGTAATAAGGACAATACATAATCCTCGATAGGGCTTGATGAGTTGTTTGAAAATCCAGCTGCATAACCCTCAACTTTTTCAACTTTTGTTTTATCTCTACGTGCCTTTTGTATGAGTGCCTGACGGTTTATTCCAAGAATTTCATGTAAGGTATGACGTTTTACATCAAGCATTACTTCCAATTGTTCAAGTACATAATCTTGTGTTTCAGCATCATCAATTTGTAAAAGTAAAATCCCGAAACGTTCTGCAACTTGCAATTTTCCATCATTAGAGGACAGGTCATATCGTTTGGGAAGTACTTCTAATAAAAAGTCGATAATAGTTTTTGCCTCTGAAATTAGATAATTCCATGCATCTGGATTCTGTTGAATAAAATTATCTGGATCTGTTCCATTTGGCAATGTTGCAATTCGTACAGATGTTTTTTTTATTCTACCAGCTAAATTTCCGTTTATTTTACTGGCCGGGACTTCGAATGTTTTCCATGCATTTTCCAAACTGCGAATCGTAGCTTCCTTACCTGCTGCATCAGCATCTAAAGCAAGAATATATTCATTTCCTATTGATGATAATTGATTTACCTGATTGGACGTTAATGATGTACCCATAGAAGCTATTACATTTTTAAATCCAAACTGGTGAGCTGTTATTACATCCATGTAGCCTTCAACAATTACACCGGTACCCGAATTTCTGATGGACTCATTTGCCTTATCTATACCATATAAGGTCGATCCTTTATCAAAAAGTGGAGTTTTCGGACTATTGATATATTTAGGTTCAATTTCATTACTCATAGACCTTGCCCCAAAACCAATAGTAAAGCTACTGATGTCTTGAATTGGAAACATTATTCGACCATTAAACATGTCGTATGAAAACCCATTTTGTGACTTTTTAATCAATCCTGCTTCCATGAGTTCTCTTTCCTTAAACCCTTTTGAAATCAGATGTCCTTTTAAGGTTTGCCTTCCAGTGGGACTTAATCCTAATTTAAAATTATTAATTGTTTCAGGATGTAGCCCTCTATTTAATAAATATTCAAAAGCTTCCTTTCCTTCTTGTGATTCCTTAAGATAATTTTGATAATAAATAGTAGCTGCTTCATGTGCTTCTTGTAGTGGAGTAAGGGAACGATTTGGTTGAGTTAATCTAATATTTAGGCCAAATTGTTTAGCAAGAAAACCTAAAGCATCTTTAAAAGTTAGGTTTTCTATTTTCATTATAAACGATATTCCATCGCCACCATCAGCACATGCTCCAAAGCATCGCCATGACTTTGTCTGAGGAAAAATAAAAAAAGATGGGGTTCTTTCCTCGTGAAATGGACATAATCCTCGATAGTTTTGGCCAGATAGATTAATTTGAACATATTGTTCGATTAGTTCTGCAATTTCAATTCGAGATTTAACATCTTCCAATATACCCATCTATATAACAATCCTATTAAACTAACCTTATATACACCAAATATACCAAAAAGCCTATTCTATGTCTTTTTTTGCATTAACGTAAGGTATTTATATTCAAATATTTCATTTGTTGCATCACACTTATCTGAGTGCTAGGCTACTATCTAGCTACTATCTAATCGAGGATAATTTAGGAGATAAGCTTGATCCAAATCGGCGATAAAGCTCAAATAGATGAAATTTTAGACAAAGTCAGAAGTGGCATGCAAATCAATAAAACAGAAGCCTCTAGTCTTATGCATTCTTCTGGTGCAGATTTACTTAAATTGCTTGATACCGCTTATTCTTTGTGCACATCTTTTCACGGAACAATAGTTACCTATTCCCCAAAAGTATTTATACCTTTAACAAATCTTTGTAGGGACAGGTGTGGATATTGTACCTTTGTTAAAGGACCTAGACAGGAAGATGCTCATACAATGCTTCCTGAAGAAGTAATGAAAGTTGCTACTGAAGGATATAAGCTTGGATGCCTAGAAGCTCTTTTTAGTTTAGGAGATCATCCTGAATGGCGACATAAATCTATGTTGAATAAACTAAATTATCTCGGATATAAATCTACTCCTGAATATGTAGCAGCAATGTCTCAATTAGTTTTAGAAGAAACTGGTTTATTGCCGCATACAAATTGCGGTATTCTTGATGATTCAGAATTAGATTCTTTAAGAAAAAGCAATGTCAGTTTAGGTCTAATGCTAGAAAGTACAAGCGAAACACTTTTTAACCGTGGTGGTGCACATTACGGGGCTAAAAGCAAACATCCAAGTTTGCGTTTAGATATGCTTGTTCGTGCTGGAAAAAAAAATATACCAATGACAACTGGCATTCTAGTTGGCATTGGCGAAACACCAAGTGATAGAGTTGATTCATTTTATGCTATAAAAGAAGTTCAGGAAGAATATGGAAATATTCAAGAGGTAATAATTCAAAACTTCCGACCAAAATTACAAACTCGAATGAGTAATAATTCTTATCCATACTTAGTTGAGATGCTAAAAACATTAGCTGTAGGAAGGATTATTCTTGGTGGTGAAATGAATATTCAAGCCCCACCTAACCTCAATGATGAAGGGCATCAAGCATATCTTATGGCAGGAATTAACGATTGGGGCGGAGTATCTCCATTAACCAAGGATTTTATTAATCCTGAGGCACCTTGGCCAGATATAAAAAGGTTAGAATTTGAATCAAATGAAGTTGGGTTTCAGCTAGTTAAAAGATTGTGCTTATATCCCGAATACGTAATAAATTCTGATCGATGGCTGACATCAAAGCTGTCATCCATCGTAGATTCATATGTAAATTCTATGGGTTTTCCAAATATAAGGAGAAACTAAAAATGTCTAATTTTTCTAATGACAACTCATCAAATTTATCTTCAATGGAACGGAACTGGGAGCAACATGTTTCCAAGTCTGTAGCTAATATTTTAAACAAATCATTGGCTGGAGAAGAACTTTCTGTTGAAGAAGGGGTAGAGTTATTCGAAATTCGTGGATCGGGAATTTTAGCTCTAATGATGGTAGCTGATTCATTACGCAAGCGTAACGTTGGCGACCAAGTAACCTATGTAATTAATCGTAATATTAATTTTACCAATGTTTGTATTAAACGATGTGGATTTTGTGCTTTTAGTCGAGATCATCGTTTAGAACAAGGCTATTTTCTACCCCTTGAGGAAGTAATTAGAAGGGCAAAAGAAGCGTGGGAATTAGGTGCCCGTGAAATTTGCGTCCAAGCTGGATTACCTCCAAAAATGGACGGAATGCTATACGTTGAACTTACAAAGGCATTAAAAAAAGAGCTTCCTGACATGCATATACATGGATTTTCACCAGAAGAAGTTTTATATGGTTCAATAAGATCTGGGTTAAGTATACATGAATATTTAATTGCCCTAAAAGAAGCTGGTGTAGGTAGTTTACCTGGAACTTCAGCTGAAATTTTAAATGATAGTGTACGAAATGTAATTGCAAATGGTCGAATTACCACCGATCAATGGATAGAAGTAATAAAAACTGCTCATCAAGTAGGCATACCCACTACTTCAACAATTATGTATGGACACATTGAGAGCAGCCTTGATAAGTCTGAACATATAGCCTTAATAAGAGATATTCAAAAAGAAACTCGAGGATTTACAGAATTCGTTCCTTTAAGTTTCATATTTGAAGAAGCGCCGATGCATGCTGCACAATTAATTCCAAACTTACGAAAAGGTGCAACTGGAGATGAAGTTATTAAAATGCATGCTGTATCTCGCATAATGCTGAATGATCACATTGACAACATTCAGGTTTCATGGGTGAAAGAAGGACATAAGCTTGGGGAATTATGCTTACATGCTGGAGCAAATGATTTAGGCGGAACACTGATCAATGAAAGTATATCGACATCAGCAGGTGCCTCTTACGGTCAACTAACGAGACCAAAAGAACTTAGAGATATGATTCGTGATGCCGGAAGAATACCAGTTGAAAGAGACACACTATATCGCACAATTAAAGAATATGGTCACAAAGAGGCGTTAAGCGAATTAGATTCTCCATTAGATACAGTTTCTAGTGACATATTTGGTTCGTATGATCAACTTATTTCATCAAAAGAATTTCGATTCCGCGATAATTCTACTCCTAGTTTCAGTATTGCCAAAAAAGATAGCTAAGGTCATTAAAAAATGAATGGAGATTTACTAGCCTTAGCTGGTGGTGGTGGTGGTGCAAAACTAGCTCATGGATTTTCTCTTATTTTAGAGTCCAAACGTCTTATTATTGTCGGTAATACTGGCGACGATGAGGTATTCTATGGTCTCAATATATCTCCAGATCTTGATTCAATAATGTATACCTTAGCTGGAATGATAAATAATCATATGGGGTATGGAATTGAATCAGACACATTCGCTGTTCTTCAATCACTAAACAAATTTGGATTAGAAACGTGGTTTTCAATTGGAGATAAAGATTTTGGGACGCACCTTAAAAGGACCACACTGCTTAATCAAGGGTATAGTTTATCTGAAGTTACTAAAGAACTGCTCACAAGACTAGATATTAATCACTCAGTTGTTCCAATGACAGATCAATTAGTAAAGACTATTTTAAATACAAATACCGAAGCTTTGAGTTTTCAGGAATATTTTGTTCATCGGCATTCAGAAGATGTAATAACATCGATAATCTATGAAGGAAGCAAAAATGCTAAACCTTCTTCAGAATTTCTTCTTGCACTTCAATCCGCAAAAGCTATTGTTATTTCCCCTTCAAACCCTTATTTAAGTATAGGGCCAATATTATCTATTAATGGTGTAAGAGATTCTATTGAAATGTTCAAAGGGCCAGTTGCAATTGTAAGCCCAATCATTTCCGGGAAAGCATTAAAAGGCCCAGCAGGAAAATTAATTCGTGAAATAATGAGTGAAGACCCAACCCCTTATAGTATTGCTAAGTACTATAAGGGGTTGGGTAGCCATTTTATTATGGATATCCAAGACGCAAAATTCGAATTAGACATTAAAGATCTTGGATATGAAGTTCTTTTAACCAATACAATTATGGACGACCCTAAATCAAAAGCTTTATTGGCAAAGAATATCTGTCGATTTATAGGAATCTCCATATGAGCGACAGGATGAATATTCGCCTGCTTATTCCTATAAAAAGCCTTGATCGAGTTAAGTCACGTCTTTCAGAAAAAATTGAAGATAAGTTTCGAATTGGACTTTCTTTAGCCATGCTGGATCATGTTATAAAAACTGGTATTAAGACACAGAAATTCAAAGATATTCTTGTAGTTGGTGGAGATACCCTTATTAGTGAACTTTGTGATAATGCACAAAGTTCTTGGCTTCCTCAGCCAGAGGGTATTATTGGATTAAATAAAACTATTGATGTAATGTTTGAGCAAACTATTATGCAAGGCTTTGAAGGCCTACTATATCTACCTGCTGATTTGCCTGAACTTCAAACCTCTGATTTACAAGGAATCCTTAAGTTGACACAATTTGGGACATCCTTTGTCATGTGCTCCGATAGGCATGGCAAGGGAACTAATGCCCTGTTTATGCCAAAAAATTCCAAATTTAAATGCCAACTTGGCGAAGATAGCTTCTTGAAGCATTATAATCAAATTCAGTTAATTAGGGAGAAATTTAATATTTATCAAAATCACGGGATTGGTTTCGATATTGATAATATTGAAGATTTTAATTTATTACTTAACAATAACCCTAATTGGAAAAGCATGATTGAAGAGTACTATAGCAAATACAATTAATAAATTACAAATTAACGAGGTGATGAATGAGGTATGGGGATATAGGCCTACTGCTTCCAAGTAGAGGATTGGTAATTGGTGGTGGAGATCCAGTCCCAGTCAATATTCTTACCAATTTAGCTAAAAGGGCAGATTCCATGGGAGTTGATTCTGTTTGGGTTGGAGATAGCTTAATTGCCAAGCCAAGATTAGAGCCACTTAGTCTTCTTGCTGCTATTGCTGCTATTACTAATAGAGTTAGAATAGGTACTGCAGTTTTGTTAGGTGCTCTTCGTGAACCAATTCTTCTTGCTCAGATGGCTGCTACTGTAGATTTAATCTCGAATGGGCGATTAAATCTTGGCATTGGAGTAGGAGGTGCTTTTAATGAAGATCAAAAGACTGAATGGACTGCTGCTGGAATTGATCAGAAATCAAGAGCTAAGCGAATGCAAGAAATAATTGAAATAATTAAACTATTGTGGAGCGGGGATCATATTACCTACAAAGGAAAACACTTTAATATAGATAACATCTCATTGGGATTTCGGCCTTATCAAAGACCAACAATACCAATACGATTGGCGACCCATTCTGGTTCTGGAAGAGAAAAGCAATACTTACGAACTGCTCAAATCAGTGACGGCATCATCTCAATTAGCGATTCTCCGAATGACTTCCGAGATGTAATTTCTAGAGTCAAAGAAGAAGCAAAAAAAATTAACCGTGACATTCAACATTTTCATAACGTTTACTATTTAACGGTCAATATTAATGACAATAACGATGCAGCTATCAAAGAATCGGACGATTGGATTAAAAAATATTATGGGTTAAATTTTTGGACTGAGAAATGGGGGCCATTTGGGTCAACTACAGCCATAAAGGAAAAAATCATTCAATATTATGAGTCTGGGGCAGATGAAGTTATTGTTCGCTTTGCATCTTATGATCAAACTAGGCAATTTGAGCAATTTGAACGGAGTATTCTTCCGGAATTTTTATAATTAAAGTCATATTTTACATTACGATTATTATTCAAGACTATGGAAATTAAATTCATGAGGTTTTATGTTTATTGATATGCATTCGCATTCGACTGTTTCTGATGATGCTCGAGCAACGCCTGAAGCATATATGAAATGGATACAAGTTCTGCGCAAAAAAGGATATCGTGTTGATGGGATTGTTTTAACCGAACACAGAACATTTGACATTAAGTCTGATTATGCGGATTTAAGCCTTGAAGCAGGAGTTAAAATTTTTAAAGGATCAGAATTAGATACAATTTACGGGCACATTCTTTTATATGGCTCCAACATAAAATTAATGGAACTATTTGATTTTTCAAAAGTTGATCTTGATACTGAGGAGTTGCTAATAGTTGCAAGAAAAAAAGGAGGAATAGTAATACCTGCTCATCCTGGAAGATTCGGAGTAGGACTAGTTGCTCATTTTGAAAAAGGTGCGACAATTAATGGACTTGAAATTATAGAAACGTATAATTCCAGTAATCGTTCTGGAGAGCAAAAAAGAGCAGAAGGACTAGCAGAAAAAATGGACTTAAATTCAATTGGCGGAAGTGATGCTCATTTTCCAAGTTCAATAGGCACCACTCTTACTGAATTTTTTGATCCCATTGATTCGATGAATGATTTAGTCGAGGCTCTTATTGCAGGACGCTGTAGGCCCGTTTCTCTTGAAGATACAAGATGGTAGTAAAAGAGAGGTAAAAATGACAAGTGAAAATGTAGAATTTGATCGCTCACTTCTTGGACAGGAATTTCCTTCTGGAAATTATGAAGTTACATCTGATGTAATAAAATCATATTCGACTGCTGTTGGGGAAACGAATCCCATTCATTTTGATGAAAATAAAGCAAAGCAAAGTGGATATAGATCTATCGTTGCCCCTCCAACAATCGTTAATATTTTAATACGAAGCCTAGGAAGACCTAAGGTTAATCTTAGCTTCAATGGTATGACAGCTCATGCAGGACAATCACTGGAAAGTTTTGCTCCAATATGTGCAGGCGATACAATAGGTGCTAAAACTTTACTTAAAGATGTTTATACAAAGACTGGGCGTACTGGGACTATGGCATTCGTGGTTTGGGAAACAGTTTTTAGCAATCAAAATGATGAATTAGTTGCAAAGGCAAGGGAATCCTTTTTTACTCAAAAATAATTGTTTGATATTTGGAGATTAAAATGGTTCGTTTTTTTCATGAAATAGAGCTTGGGGACGATATTGACCCAATCGAAACTACAATTACAACCGATCAGGTAAAGTTTTTTCAAAGTACTTGGGGTCAAGGCCGCACTCTTCTCACTGGTTCAGGGTTTACGATTGAGGAGGATAAGCCTTCACGATTTACCTCTGACGAAGTAGCAATTTCGGAAGGTCTTGCTGGGGCAGTAGTTCCGGGAATTATGCATATGGGTATCGTTTCTAGATTAGTAACCGATTGGATACCTACAGCAAAAATTACTCATCTTGACGTAATCTGGAGGCAATTCGTCCCCCACAATAAGGTTCTCAAAATTGGCGGTATTGTTACCGATATGAGGAAAGAAGAAGGTAAAGGAATTTGCGAAGCTGATATTAGTTTAGATTCTGAAATTGGAAGACACGTTACGGGAAAAGTTATATTTTCAGTTGATTTGGAGTAAATTTATTTTAGAAAACTAATTGTACTATCATCATTTGAGTATTCAGTAAAAGATTTCCATTCTCTACATGTTGGGTTTATTGACAACTCTCTTCTGATAGCTGAACGCAATTGACCTGTACCAACACCGTGAATAATTATTATTTCCTCTAGTCCATCAAGAAGAGACTTATCAATAAAGTTATTTATTGTGCTTAAAGCTTGATCTATTCTTATTCCCCTTATATCAATAATAGCCTTATTCGTTTGTGAGGTAGTAATAGTCTTATGAGAGATTATTACCTTCTTTTCAAATATTTCTGAACCTTCAAACTTTTGTAAAATTTGAGATTCATTGATATCAGCAAACAATTTTCCGAAAGCTACTTTAAGGGTTTTGCTAGATATATTTTTGCTTACAACCAAGCCAATTCCTGGAAAAGCATTGGAAAGAATAGAGTCGCCAGGATTTAAATCAGTAATTCTATAGATTGATTTTCTAAAGCTGGATATTTTTGGTAATTTATGCTCGAGCAGCTCTTTTTTAAGTTCAGAGGCAGATTGTTTTAATTTAGTTAATTTTTCACTTTGTATTTGCGAAATATAAATATTTAAGGATTTTTATACTACCTTTTAATTGTCGAAAAAGGGAAATCCACTTTCGCAGTTAATTCCAGGAACAGGAAAATTGCCTACTAGATCCATGACTTCTTTTTTGATTTCATCCAAATTTGCCTTTTTTTCATAATTAGTAAGGGCACGAACGATGAGGTGTCCTAATTGAGTCATATTTACCGAATCCATTCCTCTCGAAGTTACTGCAGCTGTGCCAATGCGCATTCCGCTTGTTATTCTTGGTGGTTTTTCGTCATAAGGAATAGCATTACGATTAACGTAGATATTAACTTCAGAAAGTATTTCTTCAGCTTTTCTTCCAGTTAAATTTAATGGTGTTACGTCAACTAAAAAAAGGTGCGTATCTGTGCCTCCAGACACTATACGTAAGCCAGCTTTTCCCAAAATTTCTGCCAGCTTTTTTGAATTTTCTACTACTCTTGCTGCATATTGTTGAAATCCAGGATTTAAGGCTTCACCAAATGCTATTGCCTTCGCAGCTATCACGTGCATAAATGGTCCACCTTGGTTTTGAGGAAATACAGATCGATTTACCGAGGCACGCAAGTCTTCTTTGCATAGAATCATTGCACCGCGTGGCCCCCTGAGTGTTTTATGTGTTGTAGAAGTTACTATATCGGCATACGGAACTGGAGATGGGTGAGCATTACCCGCAATTAGTCCTGATATGTGAGCCATATCCACCATTAATTTAGCATTACATGCATCGGCTATTTTTTTGAATTTATCAAATTCTACTACTCTAGGATAAGCGGTATACCCAGCGAGTATTATCTTAGGTTTATGAGTATTGGCTAGCTCATAAACTTTTTCAAAATCAATTTGCTCTGTATCTCGATCAACTCCATATCCAATAAAATTGTAATTTTTACCTGAAAAATTTACAGGAGATCCGTGAGATAAATGCCCACCCTGATCTAATAACATTCCTAAGACCGTATCTCCTGGAGCCAACATGGCAGCATATGCTGCCATGTTGGCTCCAGTACCTGAATGTGATTGAACGTTTGCATGATCAGCACCAAATAATTCTTTTGCTCTTTCAATTGCTAAATTTTCTGCTTTATCTACAAATTCACATCCACCATAATAACGGCTTCCTGGATAACCTTCAGCATATTTATTGGTTAACACCGTTCCTGTTGCTTCAAGTACTGCAGTAGATGCATAGTTCTCAGACGCAATGAGATTGACCGAAGTAAGTTGTCGATCCATTTCTTCTTGGATTATTGAGGTAATTTTAGGATCCTGTTTTTTCAATGTGGAACTTAAGTCAAATTGGCGATTTAACATCATAACTCCTTGTAGTTTTATTTTATTTGCAAAAGAATTTTTTCATGGCTTATTTGAATTAGATATATCCAAGTATCGCAATACTTCATCAATATCTTTATCCCCACGACCACTTAAGTTGACAAGTATTAGTTGATCTCTATCTAATGTTCTAGCTAATTTTTCAGCATAACCAAGTGCGTGTGAGGATTCTAAAGCAGGAATAATTCCTTCCATTTTTGATAATAAAAGGAAAGATTGAATTGCTTCTTCGTCTGTGCAAGTTGTATATTTTACTCGCCCCAAATCTTTCAAATAAGAATGTTCAGGTCCTACTCCAGGGTAATCCAATCCAGCCGATACGCTATGAGTTTCTAAGATTTGACCATTTTCATCTTGCATTAGATAAGATAATGAACCATGCAGAACACCAGGTCTCCCAGCTGATAATGGAGCGGCATGCTGATTGCTTTCTAAGCCTTTTCCACCAGCCTCAACACCAATTAAGTTCACACTAACATCGTCAATAAATTCTTGAAATATTCCAATTGCGTTACTTCCTCCGCCTACGCAAGCTATAACATAATCAGGTAGTCTTCCAAAATTTTCTAAAAACTGAATCCGTGACTCTTTACCAATGACAGATTGAAAATCTTTGACTATTAATGGGTATGGGTGAGGCCCAACAGCACTTCCAATGGCGTAAAAAGTCGATTTGACATTCGCTACCCAGTCTCGCATACATTCGTTTATTGCGTCTTTAAGGGTTCGAGAACCGCTATCTACACTTTTTACCTGTGCTCCAAGTAATTGCATGCGAAATACATTTGACGACTGACGCCTAATATCTTCACTTCCCATGTAAATAACACATTCCATATTTAAAACAGAACATGCAGTTGCAATTGCCACACCATGTTGCCCTGCTCCAGTTTCAGCAATTATCCTCGTCTTCCCCATTGTTTTTGCAAGTAAAACTTGTCCTAAAGCATTATTTATCTTGTGGGCACCAGTGTGTGCTAAGTCTTCTCTCTTTAAAAAAATACTTGCTCCATTCCATTGTTTTGTTAGGTTTTTTGCCTGCGTAATAGGAGTAGGACGGCCGACATATTCGGACAGCAGGGTTTGCAATTCTTTATTGAATTCAATAGATTGCTTTATTTCCATATAGTTTTTTTCTAATTCATTTATTGCCGACATAAGCGTTTCTGGTACGAATCTTCCACCATAATTTCCGAATCGACCTAGGTTATCTGGAAATAAATCATTAGTGGAATTAGTTTTTGAATAATTCATTGACTTCCTCCTGAATTATACGAATGCCCTAAGTTAATAAACGTTTTTATTTTGCTCAAATCCTTTATGCCATTTGTTTCGACACCACTAGACACATCTACGCCAGCTGCCTTTGTTTCAAATAATGCTTGAGTAACATTTGCAGTATTAAGTCCTCCCGCCAACATGAATCTGTGACCTTTTTCCCATAGCTTAAAAGCAATAGTCCAATTGAATTTTTCCCCCGTTCCTCCTGAGCCTTTTATGCTTTTTGTATCAAGTAAAGGTACTACTCCAAGCCCAGAAAGCTTATGTAATTGATTACTTAGATTCTTTATAGAATTTTTACTTGATGAATCCACATGGCATACTTTTATAATCGGCATTCCTAAACTTAACCAGTCTTCTGGTTCTTCATCGCCAGTTAGTTGAATTACATCTAACTCAACTGTATCAACTATTTCTCTAACGTATTCGAAATTTTGATTACAAAAAACTCCAACTACGCTCGGGAAAAGTGTAAATTTAAACTCTTGTGATAGTTTATTAATTAATATCTGTTTGGTTAATATGCTTTTTTTCATTAACATTGCTTGATTTATTGTAATCGCTCTTCGTGCACCTTCTACGAATATCATTCCTAATAGATCGGCACCCCATATGGCCGATTTTTGAAAATCCTCTATATCTTTCAATCCACAGATTTTAACTATAGACACGTTAAATACCTTACTCTTGATAGCCAAGCAATTCGGCAATTGTTGATTTAGGATTATTTGCAGTCATTAAGGTTTCTCCAATCAATGCCGCCTTTGCTCCAGCTTTTTGTAGCCGTAAGATATCAGCCCTGGATTTAATTCCACTCTCACTTACAATTATTCTTTGCAAACCTACCATTGGTGCTAATTTTTCGGTTACATCAAGATTGATTTCAAATGTATGTAAATTCCTGTTATTTATTCCGATAATATCTGCTTCAGTATTTAGTGCTATATCCAATTCAGACTGACTATGAACTTCTACCAAGCACTGTAAATTAAGACTTTTTGCTATTAACAGCATCTCTTCAAGCCGAAGTGCACCCAAAATTGCTACAATTAGTAATACTGCATCAGCTTGGATAATTTTTGATTCGTATATTTGGTAAGGATCGATTAAAAAATCTTTTCGAAGAATGGGGATATTTTTTTTAACAGTTGCTCTTTTAACATCTATTAAATGACCCATTGTCCCATCAAAGTGCGTGTCCGTGAGTATTGATATTGCCGATGCTCCGTGATTGGCATAAATTAATCCTTGCTCAACAGGATCAAAATTAGGTGCAAGAAGCCCTTTACTTGGAGATGATTTTTTTATTTCAGCTATTATTGAAAAAGGGTTACTTAGTAAAGCATTACGAAAATCAATTGGATCGGGAGTTGATTTAATTTTTTCCTTTAACACGCTTAACGGAATATTCGCCTTAGCATTTGCTATTTCTTTTACTTTTACTGCAACTATTTTATCTAAGATTGTTGGCATATTAATTTTCTTATTTGGTTATTGCCTTGATACATCTATCCATTCCGAAAGTTTTTTTCTTGCATCTCCGGAATCAAGTATTTCTTTGGCCTGATTAACACCATCTTTAAATGTTTTTGCTTTTTCAGCGAGATAGATGGCTGCACCAGCATTGAAAGCAATTGAATCCTGAAAGGGGCCAGCAGTTCCATCCAGTACTGCTTCAAGAATTTTTTTATTTTCTTGTATAGATCCACCTTGCAAATTTGAAAGCTCTGATCTTTGAAGGCCTACGTCTTCGGGAAATATAGAGTGTTCTTTAACAGTGCCATTCGAAATTTCCCAAATGTGAGTTTCTCCGCTTAGAGTAAACTCATCAATTCCATCTTCTCCATGCACTATGAACGATTTATGAGTTTTTAGCCTTTTTAAAGCTTCTGCCATCAAAGGCCCAAGGCCTTTTCTGGCAATTCCTAATATTTGAACCTGGGCGTTAGCGGGATTTGTTAGAGGTCCGAGTAAATTAAATATCGTTCGGATGCCTATTTCTCTCCTAGGAGGTCCAGCATGCTTCATTGCAGGATGAAATACCGGAGCAAACATAAACCCAATGCCAATTTTTTCTATTGATGCAGTAACTTGATCAGGAGACATGTCAATTTTTACGCCACATGCCTCAAGTACATCTGCGCTTCCGCAAATACTTGATATAGAGCGATTTCCGTGTTTTGCAATTTTGAGTCCCGCTGTAGCGACAACAATTGAAGAGGCAGTAGATATATTGAATGTATTACTGTCATCTCCACCTGTCCCACAAGTATCAATTAGTGTTCCGGTAACATTAATTTTTATACTATGCTGCCTCATCGTTGTTGCCATGCCGACGATTTCTTCTATTGATTCACCTTTCATTCTTAGAGCTGTGATAAATGATGCTATTTGAGCTGAAGTAGTCTCTCCATTCATTATTTCATTCATTACGAAAGCAGATTCATCAATAGATAAAGATTCACCTTCAATGATCTTTGTTATTGCTTCTTGAATCATTTAGTCAATGCCCCAATTCAAAAAATTTTTCAATAAATCTTTGCCAAATTTTGTCATTATAGATTCAGGATGGAATTGTATCCCTTCTAATGGATATTCCTTATGTCGAAGCCCCATGATCAGACCGTTATCTGTTTTTGCAGTTACTTCTAAGCATTCAGGAAAATCTTTTTCGTATACAATCAAAGAATGATACCTAATTGCTTCAATAGGATTCGGAATTCCCTTAAATATTCCTTTTGAATCATGATAAATTAACGAAGTTTTTCCGTGCATAATTTCTCCAGCGGAACCAACAAATCCTCCATAAACTTGCCCAATGCATTGTTGGCCAAGACAGACTCCCAATAATGGAATACTGGGGGCAAATTTAGCTATAACTTCATTTGAAATACCTGCTCTATCTGGTGTACCCGGTCCAGGAGAAATAACTATTTTTTCAGGTCTCATTGATTCTATTGATGGAATATCAATTTCATCATTTCTATATACTTTTACATCAGCACCAAGCTCCATAAAATATTGGTAAAGGTTATAAGTAAAACTATCGTAGTTATCAATTAGTAATATCATGATTCTCTTGTTATTTAAGTTAAATTAGTAGTTTTCTGCAACTTCAATTGCCCTTAAAAGAGCACGTGCTTTTTGTAATGTTTCGAGGTACTCACTTTCTGGCTCACTATCGTATACTATTCCTCCTCCAGCTTGAATGTAACTAACTCCATCTTTTAATATCATTGTTCGTATTGGTATTGCAGTATCCATATTCCCAGAAAAGCTTACATATCCAACTGCTCCTCCGTAAGTTCCTCGAGTACTAGTCTCCATCTCACTTATTATTTGCATTGCTCGAATTTTTGGAGCTCCCGATAAAGTTCCTGCAGGCATGCATGATCGTAATGCATCATATACAGTATATTTCCTATCTAACTCCCCTACTATTTCCGATTCAATGTGCATCACCTGAGAATATTTGACTATTCGCATTAAATCAACCACCTGGACGGATCCTGTTGCACTTACTCTGCCAACGTCATTTCTTCCCAAGTCTACAAGCATTATATGTTCTGCTCTTTCTTTCTCATCAGATAACAGCTCTTTCGCAAGTTTTTCATCTTCTATTTCATCAATTCCTCTTCTCCTAGTTCCCGCAAGAGGCTGATATGTGATTTTTCTGTCTTCTACCCTGACTAATAATTCAGGCGAGGCTCCAATAATTTGAAATTCACCTAAATTTATCAAGTACATATATGGTGAAGGATTAGTGCTTCTAAGTGCCCTATATATGCTTAAGTCACTAGCAATAGTGGGCCTAGATAGTCTTTGAGAAGGTACTACTTGAATTACATCTCCACTAATGATGTATTCTTTGCATTTTTCTACTATTTTGTGGTATTCATCACGTGTGAAATTAGATTTAAAATTTACTTCAGAGACTTCAGGAACTATTGAGGGATTTTTTTTAATTTCTTGTGAATAATTTGGCCTCGATGGTAGAGGTTGCTCGAGCTTCCTAAGAGTTTCTTCAATATTAGCTTTGGCCTTTATGTAACTTTTTTCTACATCGTTTTCAATTTCTGCGTGACTTATGACTTGTATTTTTTGTTTTATGTGATCAAAAACTAATAGTGTGTTAGTAATCATAAATACTGATTCTGGCATCTCTAACTCATCATTGACTGATTTTTCCACACTTGGTTCAAAGTAGCTTATGGTATCGTAGGAAATGTATCCAACGGCACCACCATGAAATCTAGGTAAGCCCGCTACCTTTGCAACCTTATATTTACTTAAAGCTTCTTCTAGCACCAAAAGAGGATCAATATCTTGAATAAGTTCATTGCTTCCAGTTTTTATAACTTGAGATGGATCTGTTCCAATGATGCTATAGCGAGCAAGTTTTTCTCCTCCCTCTATACTTTCTAAAAGGAATGAATTTGGCTTATTTGCTACTTTCATGTACGCAGTAACAGGCGTTTCTAAGTCAGCATTAATTTCAGCATAAACAGGTATTAAATTATTGCACTTAGCCAATTCCTTAAATTCTTCTAGCGATGGTATGTACATATTAACCTCATTAAGTATTTAGTATAATCAATTAAAACTAAAATTTTAACCCTTTTAAAGCTTCATATAGATTTATAAACTAAAGTTGCTTATTATTTTTGTATATTTAAATTAAAATTTAAGAGTTAGAGTTACTGAAATAGGATTAGTTAATGTCTGATATATTACTGGTTTCATTAGGTAAAGAAAATACTGAAAAAATTTCAAATACAATTGAGCTTGGAGGCTTTCAAGTACATGTAGCTATTAACTCGCTAATGGTTAACGAAATTTTACAAAAGTCACCTCCTGTTTTGATCTTAGTAAATTTTGAGGATATAGACGATAGGTTAAGAGACGAAATCATTCAACCAATTATTAAAGCAAATATTTTTACTATTGCTATTGTTTCCGAAAAAGATTTGTATTTAATGGAGCGTATTAATGGAATAAATGATTTTGCAATTGCGCCGATTCGTTCAAATGAGCTTATGCTTCGCATCTTTCTTGGTGTTCGTAAATCTTCAAGCAATGGCAATCTAGATGTAATTACTGCAGGGGATTTAATAATTAATCAAACTAAATATGAAGTAACAATAAGCAAAAATCGTATAATGCTAACATTCAAAGAATATGAATTATTGCGCCTTCTTGCTACTGCTCCTGGCGTAGTCTTTACAAGGGAGCAACTGTTGTCAAAAATTTGGGGATACGACTATTTTGGCGGAACTCGTACAGTAGACGTTCACATAAGACGCCTAAGAAGTAAAATTGAAGATGTCAACCATAAATTTATTGAAACAGTATGGAATGTTGGCTATAGATTTCAAAGATCTTGATCCAATTTATGGAAGAGTGTAACTATTGACTGATATTTCTGAACTGAATTACGGCAATTGGGCTATTGCCTTTTTGCCGATATTGCTTTTTGTATTACTAATTACAACATTTAAAATAGGATCATCCCTTGCTAGTTTAATTTCTTTTTTATTGGCTGGATTCATTGCGCTAACAAAATTTGGAGCTCCTTTAACTTTGTTAGCTTACGGCTCTTTGAAAGGTGTTAGTCTCAGTTTTTTTGTACTACTGATTATCTGGGCATCAGTTTTCCTTTACAATTTATTAAGTGAACTTGGAGCAATAAATTTAATCGGCAATTATCTTATATCTTTATCAGGTGGAACATATAAAAAAGGATTACTTTTAAGTTGGTGCGTTAGTGGGTTCATTCAAGGTATTACTGGCTTTGGAGTTCCAGTTGCAGTTGTAGCGCCACTTATGGTAGCTATTGGCTTACCTCTAATGAAATCAGTTACAGCAGTGCTAGTGGGGCATGCATGGGCAGTTACTTTTGGCTCTATTGGCTCTTCATACTATGCATTATATCTGGTTACTGGAATAGACGAATCTATTCTTTCGACTCGATTAGCAATTATGTTTGCCTTACCTGTAATACTTACTGGATATGCTGTAGCGCACATAATTGGTGGCTGGAAATTTGTTATTACTGGTTCGCCATTTATTATTTTTATAGGTATTAGCATGTCGATGTGTATTTTGCTTGTTGTTAAGATGTCAATTCCACAAATGGCCTCAACTTTACCTGCAATTTTAGGTATTTTGATAGGCATTCCTCTCATTTCATTTGGGTTAAATTCAAAAACTACTCTTCGTCCTCACGATAAATATAATTTTTGGCATGGGATCTATCGGTATCGCTCTCTTTTAGCTGCATTTTCACCATATGTTATATTGATATCACTATCTCTTATATCACGATTAAATTTTATGAATGGCATAGGTGAGCAGCTATCTTGGGGTTTTAATTTTCCATCTCAAATCACCGATCTTGGATATACAGTACATCCAGCTCCCAAGTTTGCTTCCGTTTCGGCCATTACTCATCCTGGATTACTAATTTTCATTTCGTCAGCTATTACTTATCTAATTTATCGATATTTAGGCTTATGGAAAAATGGATCGCTGATGATAGCTGCAAAATCTACAGCACTTCAGAGTTATAAATCAAGTATCGCTATAGCACTTATTGTAATGATGGCAATGGTGATGGTTGATTCAGGGATGGTAAATATGTTAGCCAAAGGAACTGCTTATCTCGCAGGGGACACTTTCCCATTTTTTTCGCCTTTTATTGGGGGATTTGGAACTTTTTTGACTGGAAGTAATACAAATTCCAATTTGCTATTTGGTTCTCTGCAAGTCCAATCAGCCCTAAGTCTTGGTGTAATTCCAGTAACATTAGCTTCGGCTCAATCTATAGGGGCTTCCTTAGCAAGTGCCATAGCTCCTGCTAAGATTTTAGTAGGTACAACTTTAGTTGGCATAACTGGTAAAGAAGGTGAAGTCCTTAGAAAGGCTTTTCCTTATTGCATGTTACTAATAATATCTGTAGGAATAGAAACAGTAATATTTGCTTTCTTGGAATAATCAATCATCATTTTGCCTGAAACCACAATTACAGCTATGATGTATCTTACTAGTTATTTACTAAGGAGAACCCTGCATGGAAGAATATTATCTTCAGTATGGGCTTGTCATGATCCTCATGTTAGTTTCAATTGCAATTCCAATTGGAATGCTATCTTTATCACGGATTCTAGAATTGTTAAAAATACGCCCTAACAAACCTAGTGAAGTAAAGTTAGATATTTATGAATGCGGAATGGAAGCTATAGGTGGACGCTGGGTTCAATTCAATTTTCATTACTATCTTTATGCTCTTCTTTTTCTTATTTTTGATGTAGCAGCAGTATTAGTATTCCCTTGGGCTATTGATTTAAGAAATTATACTTTATCAACACTTGCTCTGGTATTCTCCTTTATTACAATTCTTGTATTTGGATGGGTATATGCATGGCGTACTGGAGCTTTAGAATGGAGTTAAATATGAATCCAACTAATAATATATTGCCACTTCATGACACAACTTGGGCCTTTGATAAAGAAGAGGGTTCTGTCATTAATTTAATGAAATCCACTCACACTGAGCAGATTGCTGAACCGATAATTGAGGTTCCTGAAGATTTAAACAGAAATGTACTTGTTTCTAGCGTCGATGCTTTATTAAATTGGAGCCGCAAATCAACAGTATGGCCTCTTTCATTTGGATTGGCATGTTGTGCATTTGAAATGATGGCAAGCGCTATGTCGAGATTTGATATTGCCCGATTTGGAATGGAAGTTTTTCGGGCTACACCTAGACAAGCAGATTTAATGATTGTTGCAGGCACTGTTACTTGGAAAATGGCACCAGCCATTACGCGACTTTACGAACAGATGCCTGAACCAAAATGGGTCATATCAATGGGTGCTTGTGCAACATGTGGTGGCCCCTACTATTCAAGCTATAGTGTGGTTCCTGGAGTAAACCATCTTGTTCCTGTTGATGTTTATGTACCTGGGTGCCCTCCGCGCCCTGACGCATTGCTATATGGAATTATGCAATTACATGAAAAAATTCGTCGCTACAGATTACTGAGTCAACCTGCGGGTGGGAAATGACCATAGCGCTTAAGGCATCCGATGTTGCAAAAGCACTTCGTGGGTTTTTTACGGATGGCATTCTACGAGATAATTTAGATGAATTATGGATTGATTCAAATTATCTTTTTGATCTTTGTAAACTACTTAAAGAAAACAATGAATTTTACCTAAACTATCTTGTTGCCATTACTGGTGTAGATTATATAGATAGATTTCAATTGATTTATCATTTAAAATCTTTACAACATAACCATAGCTTGGTGATAAAAACTGAGTTAATCGGAAGAGATTCGCCAAGCATTAGCTCAGTAATGAATATATGGCCAGCTGCTGATTTACAGGAACGCGAAATTTGGGATTTGATGGGTATTCATTTTGCAGGACACCCGAATCTTAAAAGAATAATGACATGGGAAGGCTTTGAAGGGCATCCTCTTCGAAGAGACCATCTTGGTGGATAATGAATATTCGAACTGAACCTATTACTATTAATCTTGGCCCTCAGCATCCAAGTACTCATGGAGTTTTTCGGCTTAGAGTAACATTAGACGGTGAGGTGATAGTTGACGTAGAGCCTATATTCGGATACTTGCATCGTGGGACCGAAAAACTTGCTGAAGAACGATCGTATACTCAAATAGTAACACTTACTGATCGAATGGATTATGTGTCATCAATGCTTAATAATCAAGCGTATGTTATTGCCGTCGAAAAACTTGCAGGCTTAGATGTTCCCGACAGAGGAAAGTTCCTCCGAGTAATTGCTGGTGAACTACAAAGAATAGTTAGCCATCTGGTCGCAACAGGGTTCTTCTTGCAAGACCTCGGTGCTTTTGGAACACCGTTAATGTATTGTTTTCGAGAGCGTGAAAAGATTCTTGAGCTTTTTGAGATGCTATGCGGAGCTCGAGTTACAGTAAGCTATATGCGACCTGGGGGAGTTTTTCAGGATGCACCAGATGACTTTTGGCCAAGCTTTAGAGCCATACTAGATAGCTTGCCGTATTTTATGGATGAAATTGAAAGATTGCTAGAAGAAAATGAAATACTTCTTATTCGAACTAAAGGTATTGGTATTTTAACTCCACAGTCAGCAATTGATAATGCCACATCTGGGCCAGTTTTAAGGGCATCGGGTATTCCGTGGGATTTAAGAAAAAGTAATCCCTATGATGTCTACGGGGATCTTAATTTTGATATTCCGATTGGCACCAATGGAGATAGCTATGATCGTTTTCTGGTTCGAATTCTTGAAATTAGGGAAAGTTTACGTATACTGGAGCAGTGCTGGACTTTGATACCTTCAGGACCAGTTCGAAGTAAAGTTCCTTATTTTTTTCGCCCCCCTGTCGGGGACTGCTATGCAAGCATAGAATCTTCAAAAGGTGAATTAGGCTTCTACTTAGTTAGCGATGGTGGTATATCTCCGTATCGATGTAAAGTTCGCTCTCCATCTCTAATTAATCTTACCCCCCTAAGAGAAATGTTGCTTGGCTGGAAAATTGCAGATTTGATGGTTATATTCGGAAGCCTTGATGTAAACATGGGAGAAGTTGATAGATAAATGGAATCTAACAATATTTTTAATTTTTTGAAAGATTTTTTTAACTTTCTTCCACCTAGTCTTTCATGGCTAAATTATATTATTTCAGGATTCATACTTACCTTTGCTGTTGCAAATGTTTTATTAATCACAACAGCACTTTTTACTTATATGGAAAGAAGAGTATTGGCGCGTTTTCAATCAAGACTCGGCCCTAATCGGGTTGGGCCATTTGGAATCTTGCAGCCTTTTGCTGACATATTAAAATTGATTACAAAAGAAGATATTCGACCAACTGCAGCTGATCGTTTTATCTTCTTCTTAGCCCCTATAGTTCTCGTCGTCCCTGTTTTTCTACTTCTTGCTGTAATCCCTTTTGGTAAAAATATGTATATTGTAAATTTGAATATTGGTGCATTATTTATTGTGGCAGTAACTACGATTGCAGCACTAGCAATTTTTTTGGGTGGCTGGGGTTCTGGTAATCGTTTTGCTTTACTTGGAGCCTCTAGGGCAGTCGCTATGTTAATAAGCTATGAGGTTCCCATGATCTTAGCTTTAGTAGGCGTAGTTATGCTATCTGGAAGCATGTCTCTTGTTGATATCGTTGAGGCACAAAGACTTCCATTTATCTTATTACAACCCATAGGGTTCTTCGTATTTTTTCTTGCTGCTACAGCAGAAATGAATAGGCCACCTTTCGATCTTTTAGAGGCTGAATCAGAATTAGTCGCAGGATTTCATACAGAGTATAGCGGGACGAAGTTTGCGCTACTTTATTTGGCTGAATTTGCAGAGGCTGTTGTTTTTGCAGGCATATTTGCAACACTGTTCTTTCGGGGATGGCAAAATCCATTTGTTCCACAGGATTGGTTTCAATTTTTCCCATCAATAATTTGGTTTTTCTTAAAAATGATTTTCTTTCTTTTTATATTTATTTGGATTCGAGCTACATTGCCAAGGCTTAGGATTGATCAAGTAATGAGTTTTGCATGGAAAGTTTTATTTCCATTATCTTTAATTAATCTTATATTGACTGCTTTACTTGTCACAATCTGGCCTGAACCATCAACTATAGAGTTATGGCTTATGGTTATAATCAATTTGGCTGTGGGATTGCTCTGTCTTGTGTTATTCACTCGTTTTTTAGAACATAACAGAATAAAGCCTACTCAATCAGTTTTTCTTGCTACTAAACAAGGAGGTCAATAAATGCCGTATGGAATAGGAATCCTAAAAGGCATGATGGTTACCATGGCTAATTTTCTCAGGAAGCCATCAACTGTCCAATACCCTGAAACGCGATTAAAGCAACATCCTCGTTTTCGCGGAGAAGATTTTGTTTGGTATGAGGAACGTTGCACTGGTTGTGCTAGTTGCGCTAAATATTGCCCTTTAGGAATTATTAAAATAGTCACTTCGGGTAGCGGGAGTCAGATTTCAGAGGGAGAAAAATATAAACTTGAAACTTTTGATATTGAATTAGCTAGATGCATGTTCTGTGGCCTTTGCGTTGAAGCTTGTCCATACGATGCTTTACATCTTGGAAGTGGATTTGAAAGAGCAAGGGAGCGTAAATCTGATCTAGTAATACCTTTAGAAGAATTGCGCTCTTCTCCAAAGCGACCGAGTACTTGGTTCCGACCACAATTAGAAAAAAAGAACCATAATCCTTTTGAAGGCCAAACTATTACTTGGTCAGATGTTGCAAGACCAGCTATTCAGGATCCAGATTATGAAGATATGGGTAAGCGCTGGGTAGATGATCGATGATAGTTACAGAATTTGAAAATACTAATTTCTTTACAATTTTATGGTGGTTAATGTCCTTGGGAACTTTAACCTGTGCAATACTTGTAGTAACACTTACTGACTTAATCAAAGCAGCATTAGCTTTAATTGGAACATTTTTAGGTATTGCAGGATTTTTTATATTACTTAATGCTGAATTTTTAGCTACTGTTCAGACTTTAATATATGTTGGCGCTGTATCCATTCTAATCATCTTTGGAGTCTTAATGGTGCAAGATGTAAAGCGAGCTAATTCACCTAACAACTTAAGGGTTCCGGCTTTAATTCTTGCTGTAAGTATGTTTTCTTTAGTTGGATCTACTGTGATTCTGGCTGAATGGAATTCAATCCAACTAAGTGCAGAAGCACAAGTTCTAGCTGAAAATATTTATGCAAATGGAACACCTACTATTGGAAGATTACTATTTTCAAGGTTTCCAATTGTATTGCAATTAATCGCTTTCTTGCTGGTAACTTCTTTAGTTGGAGCTATTTCAATAATGAAAGGAGAAAAAAGTAAATCTTGATAACATTAACTCATTTCATTTTACTTTCCTTTGCGCTTTTTTGCACAGGTTTATACGGAGTATACATAAAGAAAAATGCCATAGCTGTTTTAATGTCTATCGAGCTTCTTTTTAATGCAGTGAATCTTGCTTTTGTAGCAATTGCTCGCTACTCATTGCCTAATCACTATTACTTAGCTTTAAAAGATCAATCCATGGATATATTACTTACTGGACAAGTTTTTGCTTTAATAATCATTGTGGTTGCTGCAGCAGAAGTTGCTATAGGGCTTGCAATTGTTATTAATATGTATCGAATTAGAGATAGCGTAGACATTACTGAAGCAAACTATATGAAAAACTAACGGAAATTAAGAGGTAATTGTGTGGGTTCTATTTAAAAAAGTTGACAGTCAAATAGTGGCAGAAATGTGGAAAGATGCCTTAGAATCTGAGGGGCTTCCATGTCGAATGTTGCCTGAAGAAGAAATTTCTAAATGGTCTGAAACAGGTTCTTTTGTTCTTTATGTCCCCAAAGGAAGAGAGCACGTTGGAGAGGAAATTGTGAGGAAGCTTTAAAATGAATGAAATTTATGCTTGGTCTATATTTTTCATTCCAGTTATTTCATTTTTATTTATTGGATTGATTATAAGGCCTTTCTTTAATAAACATGATTATCTATCAGGATATATAACAATTTTTGCTGTTGGTTGTTCATTGTTACTTTCTTTTTGGGCATTCTATGCAACTTCAACAGATCATGATTTTACTAGCTGGACATCATATCATTGGCTTGAAGTTAACGATTTACAAATTCGGATAGGCCTACTGATGAATAACTTAACCGCCATAATGTTAATTGTTGTTACTGGAGTGAGCTTCTTAGTGCAAATATACTCTCAAGGCTACATGAAGGGTGACCCTGGATACAGTAGGTATTATGCAGTAATGTCGTTGTTTACGGCATCTATGATTGGGTTGGTTATAGCGAGTTCAATCCTTCAGCTATTTGTCTTCTGGGAATTGGTAGGCTTATCTTCTTATTTACTCATAGGATTTTGGTTTGATAAACCTTCCGCTTCACGCGCGGCAGTTAAAGCATTTCTTGTTACAAGACTTGGCGACATTGGTTTTATCCTTGCCATCCTTTTATTATTCCTCAATCGTTCAGTATTCATTGAAAATGACCTAAATCCATTTGAAATTAAAGATATTTATGCTGTGGTTTCCATGAACGAACTAAGTGTAAATGCTGCTACTTTAATATCCTTAGGTTTATTCGCAGGAGCTGCCGGTAAATCCGCTCAATTTCCTTTGCATGTCTGGTTACCTGATGCCATGGAAGGCCCTACGCCTGTTAGTGCATTAATCCATGCTGCCACAATGGTTGCAGCAGGAATTTTTCTAATCGGGAGAATGTTCCCAGTATTTGTTATTGCTCCTATTACCATGCAACTAATGATGATGATAGGAGCAATAACTATTATCATAGCTGCATCAATGGGAATGGTTATGAACGACATAAAGCGAGTAGTTGCCTATTCCACTATCAGCCAACTGGGTTTTATGGTCCTTGCGCTAGGTGTTGGCGCCTATGGAGCGGCATTTTTTCACTTGTTTAATCATGCATTTTTTAAAGCATTACTTTTTCTAGGAGCCGGAAATGTTAGTCATGCAACCGGCACATTTAATATGAGATACATGGGTGGGCTAAGAAAAATTCAGCCAATCACATACCTATTATTTATTGTTGCAAGTTTAAGCTTGTCTGGAATATTTCCTTTTGCAGGTTTTTGGAGTAAAGACCTGATCCTAGCAGAGGTTTATCATGGATCTTCAGCTTTACATAAAGTCACCATGTTACTTGCCTTAATAGGTGTTTTTATGACAGCTTTCTATATTTTCAGAGCATTATTTTTAACTTTTCATGGTTCATTTAGAGGTGGCATAGATCTAGAGAAATCTGAATCAAATGACCAAAAGGATAAATATGATATTCATTCAGATCATAGTATTCATTTATCTGAAGCTCCAAAAGTAATGTTGATCCCCATGATTCCCTTAGGAATACTTGCAATTGTTTCAGGATTCCTAGTAAATTCACCTTTCCATCTTGGTCCAATTTCTGCTCATTGGTTTAGCCGTTTACTCATGGAAGGGAAAGAATTTCATGCTCACTCGATCGATTACATTTTAGCTTTAACATCTACTGCCATAGCTGTTTCTGGAATTCTTTTAGCTTGGTTAGTTTACGATTTAAAAGTTATAAAACCGGAAACTCTTACCTTTCAACCCTTATATAAAATAGTGCATCGAAAATATTATATGGATGATCTTTACGAAAATCTTGTCACCAAGCGTATTTTTGTAGATGGTATTTTTAAGTTTTTTGATTGGCTTGATCGAGTGATTGTTGACGGAGTTGTGGATGGTATTGGTTGGTTTGGACGTAATACTGGAAAGCTATTTGTAAAGATTCAGTCCGGTCAAGTTCAACAGTATGGAATGATGATTACTTTTGGCATCGCAATCATTTCATTATTTTATTTTCTATGGAGGTAACTGGTTCGTGAATGGACTTATAGATAGCGGACTTATGCTTACAATTATGGTTTTTTTTCCAGCTATTGGCGCTATCTTCATTTTATTATTCTGGAAGTCGAAAGCTCCTTCATCAGTACGCCAAATTGCTATTATTATTAGCATAATTGAACTTATATTTTCTGGTTTAATTTGTTTTGGATACGACTTCGATAAGGGAGGATTGCAATTCTCTCATGTCTATGGACCATGGATTAATAGCCTTAATGCTAATTATTCAATTGGAGTGGATGGCTTAAGTGCTCCATTAGTTCTTCTGACTGGACTATTAACCTTAGCAGCTATTCTTAGTTCTTCAGGTATTAATAAAAGAGTGCCTGAATACTATACCTGGATGCTTATTTTACAAACTGCAGTTATGGGGGTTTTTGTAGCTCAAGACCTTTTGCTATTTTTCATTTATTGGGAACTTGAATTGATACCTATGTATCTATTAATTTCTATTTGGGGAACTGGAAGAAAGCACTATTCAGCCATGAAGTTTTTAATATTCACTTTTGGTGGTAGTGCATTTATGTTGATAGGAATATTGCTTGTATATCAAGGTACAGGAACTCTTGATATGCAAACTCTTGCATCGATGGATAAATTATTATTACCAGTGGCGACTCCATTAGTATTTTTGCTGTTCTTTGTTGGATTTGCAGTTAAGCTGCCGGTTTGGCCTCTCCATACATGGCTTCCGGATGCACACACTGATGCACCTACTGGCGTAAGCATAATCTTAGCAGGTGTTCTATTAAAAATGGGAGGGTATGGACTTATAAGGATAAATGTTGGCATTTTTCAAGATACGGCAATCGATTTTTCTAAAATGATAGCCATTCTCGCTGTTATTAATGTATTAGTTGGTGCTTTTGTGACTTTTCGCCAAACAGACTTGAAGCGACTTATTGCAAATAGTAGCGTTAGTCATATGGGGTTCGTTTTATTGGGAATTTCCTCAATAGGTGCTGCATCAAATGAAGCTGCCTCTGTGGGCCTTACAGGTGCAACATTACAAATGTTTACACATGGTACGATAACAGGTCTACTATTCGTGTGCGTTGGCCTTATATATGATCGAGCACATACAAGACATATACCAGATTTTAGTGGTTTGGCTGCAAAAATGCCCATATTAGCTATTACATTTTTATTAGGTGGATTGGCTTCCCTTGGTCTACCAAGCACTAGCGGCTTTGTGTCTGAGATAATGATTTTTTTGGGTGCCTTTCAGTTTTCAACAATATTTACATTTCTATGTACTTTGGGAGTTTTTCTAGCTGCTGGATATATTTTGTGGACTCTCAGGAGTGTGCTTTTTGGTCCTCAAATGGATCGATGGTCTAAATTAAAGGATATCAATACTTTAGAAGCGTGCACTCCCATGATTCTTTCGGCATCTATAATCATTATTGGGATATACCCTAAGTTGTTGACAGATATTATTTACACAGGAATAGCAGGAATACTTCGATGACAGTCATTAATTTATATACCGAGGGTAAAGTATGGTAATTCATGACATTTTTTTATTGAGCCCAGAAATTAGCTTAGCAATACTGGCTGTATTTGTACTTGGCCTTAGGCTTAGCAAGTTTAACTCAAGGGTAACCACTAGAATAACTTTAATAGGGTTTCTAATTCCATTGATTTTCGTAGCGCTTCTTTGGGGCGAAGTGTCATCAGATGTAAATCTGAAAATTCTTTTAGCAGGCGGAAATCTAACAATTGACTATTTAGCTCTCTTTTTTAAGATGTTTTTTTTGATTTCTGGATTTCTTGTAATTTTGGCTGCGTCCGGTGATTTAGAGAGTAAAAAATATGAAAAACCAGAGTTTTATCCACTCCTTATTGCAAGCTTAATTGGAATGATGTTACTTCCATCAACCAATGACATGATTACAATGTATGTTTCATTAGAATTATCTACACTTCCGATGATTATTCTTGCGGCATTTTCCATTACGCCAAAATCCTCTGAGGCGGCTTTGAAATTTCTCATCCTTAGCGCAATAAGTTCTGCCATATTATTGTATGGGATTGCTCTTATTTTTGGATACTTAGGCACTATCGATTTTGCTATATTAGCTTTAGGGATACAAGACGCAATTACAATATCTGAATCAAAGGGAGATATTGCAATTATAATAATTGGAATGATTATGCTAATAGCAGGCTTTGGGTTTAAAATTGCCTTATTCCCCTTCCATACGTGGATTCCTGATGTTTATGAAGGTGCCCCTCTTCCTATAACCGCTTTCTTATCAGTGGCAAGTAAAGCTGCCGGATTTGCAATACTTGTTAGAATATTGAGTGTTAGTTTTGGAGCTCTTAATATGGACTGGGGGATGATTTTAGCAATTCTTGCAGTAGCTTCCATGACATTTGGCAATATGGCTGCAATTGTACAAACTAACATTAAAAGAATGCTAGCTTATAGCACCATTGCTCACGCTGGTTATGCCGCTATCGGCTTAGCGGTAGCTCTTAAAGGGGATATCGGGTCAACAGTCTATGGTTTGGAGGTTTTGTTATTTTATTTGATTGCGTATGCATTAACAAATTTCGGCGCATTTTTTGCAATAATGGCGGTAGGTGGTAAAGATTCGATGATTGAGATCAGTGATTTGTCAGGCTTAAGACACAAATCACCTTGGACGGCGGGGTTTATGAGCCTAAGCCTTTTGTCCCTTACTGGAATTCCTCCCACTATTGGCTTTATGGGAAAGTTATTTATCTTTTCCGCAGCCATTAAAGCAGGGTTAACTTGGTTGGCAATTATCGGTATTGTTAATAGCGTAGTTTCTGCCTATTACTACTTTAAGGTGATTAGAGTTATTTATACTGATACCTCAGAGCAAGTAAATCCAATTCATGTAGCAACTAATCTGAAAGTTGCAATGATTATTGCCACACTTGGTATTTTAATTTGCGGATTGCGGCCTGATTTAGTCCTACATTTTGCTAAAATTGCTTCACAAAATATTTTTTGATGAAGTTAATTTTTACTTCTTTAGCATTTTCCCGTATCTTATGCTATCGTCAATTGGTATTTTTTTATGAGGAAGTAATAACTTGAGTGGAATAAAAATAGCCATAATTTATTCTTGGGCGCCTGAGGCAAAAGCTTTAGCAATTAAGCTTAAGGATTCATTGAATGGATTTGCAAATTGTAAAATTTCACCTTTAGAAGAAATTGAAAAACTACATGAATCAATACAGTATTCCAATTTGGTAATTAGTGTTGGCGGAGATGGTACAATTCTAAGGGTAATTAGGCTTACGGCTCCATTTAATGTTCCTGTTGTTGGGGTAAACATGGGTCGTATAGGTTATTTAACTGAACAATCTACTTCAAGTGCCCTAGAAAGAGTTAAAGAATTCATTGCCGATCAGGGAAAAGTTGAGAAACGCACGATGCTTGAGGTTGCTATAGCTTCAAGTACCGAAGATCTTGTTAGACAAAATTGGATATACGCTCTTAATGAAGCAGTAATTGGAAGGGGACAGGTTGCACGTCTAACTTTTGTAGAGGCATATGTTGATGGCAATTTACTAGCAAGTTACGCTGCTGATTCTGTGATTGTTGCCACTGCTACTGGAAGCACTGGCTATGCTTTGTCCGCTGGCGGACCAATATTGTATCCTGAATCGAAGTCTCTGATTTTAAAACCAGTCGCCCCACAATTGGCAACTGATGCTGCCGTAGTACTTCATCCTGGATGTGAAATAGACCTGAAAGTTCGTCCTGATCAAAATGCAGTCATTACGATAGATGGATTTCATGATATAAATGTACCATCGGGTTACTTTGTTAGAATTAGAGAAAGCTCGACACATGCTCTTTTTCTTAAATCTCGAGCATCACATCAATTTGCCCCGGTACTTACTGAACGACTAAGTTCTGCAAAATTTATTTCTCCTAACAATAATTAAGATTTGGAAATTAAGTTATTTATCATAGTAATAAAATTAATCATAAAAAATTACCAGAGCTTAATTACTCGATAAAATTACTCCGCTTATCAGAGATAACAATAAAGCCTATCTAATGGACAATAATTAGTCCATTTACAAATGATAATAAAAATATATTCCTTTAATCTTTTAAAGTCAGCTTTTAGGCTGAATTATACTTGTTAATTGCTATTGAATCTGCTATGATTTTCAATCGTCTATACGTACATTATAAACAGTTAACATAGTGAGACTGTTAACTAAAAAAGCAAATTTTAATAATTCTTTTTCTGGTAATTTTGATCAAATAGGAGACTACAAAATGCCGAACCATGATGTTCTAATAATTGGTGCAGGACTTGCAGGAATGCGTGCTGCCTTAGCGGCCAAAGAAGCAGGGAGTAACGTTGCAATTATTAGTAAGGTTACTCCAGTAAGAAGCCATTCAAATGCAGCTCAGGGTGGCATAAACGCTGCTTTAACAGACCGAGGAGATGACTGGACTGAACATGCCTATGAAACTGTTAAAGGGAGCGACTATCTTGGAGATCAGGATGCTATAGAAATCCTTTCAAGGGAAGCCGGAAGGGCTGTTATTGAACTTGAACATATGGGCGTAGTTTTTAGTCGCGATGAAGATGGCCGTCTTGGTGCAAGAAGATTTGGTGGCCAAGCACGCGCAAGGACATTTTTCGTAGCTGATATAACAGGTCAAGCATTACTGCATGCTCTTTTTGAGCAATTACTAAAATCTGGTATAACTTTATATGAAGAATGGTTTGTCTCATCTTTGCATATTGAAAATGGTCAATGTCGTGGTGTTTTTGCATTTGACATGAAGACAGGTAAGCTTGAATTTATTCAAGCTAAATCTGTAGTATTAGCTACTGGTGGATGTGGTCGAATATACGAACCTAGCACTAATGGATTAATAGTAACAGGCGACGGAATGGCTTTAGCGAATTCTGCAGGTGCGCCCCTCATGGATATGGAAATGGTTCAATATCATCCTACAACTTTGAAATCTAACGGCATATTAATCACTGAAGCTGCAAGAGGCGAAGGTGGGTACTTATACAACGCTCTTGGTGAGCGATTTATGGAAAAATATGCACCTTCCATGAAAGAACTGGCTTCACGAGATGTTGTTTCAAGAGCCGAGCAAACTGAAATCAATGAAGGACGAGGTATTGACGGTTGCGTGTTTCTTGACGTACGTCATCTTGGAAGAGAGTTCATCGAACAACGCCTAGGTTATATAAATGAAGTAGCTTTAGATTATCTTGGAGTAAATCTTGCAGATCAGCCAATACCAATACGCCCTGGAATGCATTATATGATGGGTGGGGTTAAGACGGATGTTAATGGCCAAACTGCCATAAAGGGATTGTTTGCTGCCGGTGAAAATGCATGTGTTAGCGTTCATGGTAGTAATCGTCTTGGCGCTAACTCTTTACTCGATACAATTGTTTTTGGCAGGAGGTCGGGTACAGCTTCTGCAGAATTTTCAAAACAAATAGAACACTCTAAATTTTCTCAATCAGCTTTAAATGATGAACAAAATCGAATTGATACTCTTATGGCGCGACCTGATAATGGGGATAGAGTAGCAAAGATACGACTGGAAATGGGTCAGGCAATGAATGAAAATGTTGCTGTTTTTCGCAATGAAGACGGCATGAATAAAGCTATAGAAACTCTTGCCGATTTACGTGAACGATATGATTCAGTTCCTGTCATGAGCAAAGGTAAAGTATTCAATACTGGCTTGATTTTTGCCCTTGAACTTGGTTATATGCTGGATGTTGCCCAAACCATTGCAGTCAGCGCTGCTTCCCGTAAGGAAAGTCGCGGGGCACACAATCGTCCAGATATGCCATCAAGAGATGATGAAAATTTCTTAAAACACACAATGGCTAATCGTTCTGGAAAAAATATAAAAATTGAACATCTTCCTGTTGTTATAACTCAATGGGAGCCTCAAGAACGCGTTTATTGATATAAATCCTTTGGAGGGTTCTAATGCAAGTAACATTGAAAGTTAAACGGTACGATCCCGAATTGCCTGAAGATCAAAGAAATTACTATCAAGACTACGATCTTGATATTTCTGAGAACTCCACTGTTCTAGATTGCCTTATCGATATTCGTGAATATCAAGACGAAACTTTAAGTCTTCGCTGTTCTTGCAGAGGAGCTATTTGCGGGTCGTGCGCAATGAAAGTAAATGGAAATGCCGCACTAGCATGCAAAGCTAAAATCACTAATGTCATTGACAGCAATAACTCTATTACTGTTGGGCCTATGGGAAACCATGAGATTGTAAAGGATTTAGTCGTAGACATTGGTGATTTTTGGAATAAACTTCGTGCTATTAAGCCTTGGATAGCTCCTATTGGCCCTGAACCTGAAACAGAATACATAACACCAAATGAAGACATGCAACACCTTACAGGCATTGTTGGATGCATACTCTGCGGGGCATGTGTTTCTGATTGTACCGTCCTTGAAGTGGATAAAAACTTTCTAGGTCCTGCTGCCCTTGCTAAGGCGTATCGATTTGTTGCCGATCCTCGTGATGGCGAATCAAATTCTAGGCTTGAGTCATACAATGAATATGGGGGAATATGGGACTGCACAAGGTGCATGGCATGTATTGAAGTTTGTCCAAAGGGTGTAGCGCCTATGGACCGCATCATGAGCTTACGAGAAAAATCCATTGAAGCTGGGTATACAAATACAGCAGGAGCAAGACACTCAGAAGCCTTTGAAAGCTTAGTTGCTCATAGCGGTAACCTAAATGAAACTCAGCTATTAATTAAAACTATTGGTATTTTTAATTTCCCCAAGTTAATTTCACTTATTCCATTTGCTGTACGTGCAGCTATTAATCGTAAAGTTCCACCATTGATACATAAAAATATACCAGGTGTTGAAAATATTAGGCGGATCCATAAACTTATAAAATCTTCCAAGAAGTAACAATGGGTTTGATATTTAAAAGGAGTAAAAATTGAAATACGCGTTTTTTCCTGGATGTGTTTCTAGAGGTGGCTGTCCTGAACTGTACCCTTCAGTTCTCGCTGTAGCAGATAAACTTAATATTGAACTGGTTGAATTATCTGGTGCTTCATGTACAGGGGCAGGAGCATTGCAAGAAAGCAATCCTCTTTTAGGCGATACCCTAAATGCAAGAACATTTGCAATGGCTGAGAAAATAGGATTACCAATAATGACCATTTGTAGTACTTGTCAAGGCGTAATGAGTCAGGCAATTGTAAGACTTCGCGATCTAAATTATAGAGCAAAAATAAACGAATTACTTGCCGAAGAAGGGTTAGAATATACTGGTTCGGTGAGTGTAAAACACATGCTATGGATTATTGTTGAGGATATAGGCTTAGAAGTGTTAAAATCTCATGTTGTCAATCCTTTAACAGATTTATATCTAGCTCCATTTTACGGTTGCTATATAGTACGTCCATCTGCAGCCTTAGATTATGAAGAGAATCCATTAAGAAAAGAGTCCCTAGAATTAATTATTGAAGCAATAGGCGCTACAGTAGTTGATTTTGCTGGAAAAACTAGATGCTGTGGATTTCCTATACTGACAATCAACGAAAAGGCTTCATTGGCCATGGTTGGAAAGCATACTTTAGAAGCGCAAGAACAAGGTGCCGATGCAATGATAACACCATGCCCATTGTGTCATTTGAATCTAGATGGATTTCAATCAAAAGCTGCAAAACAAATAGGGCAACAGATTAATTTACCAATATTACACCTCCCTCAAGCAATAGGAATGGCAATGGGGTTAAACAGTAATCAAATGCTTATGGGCAGACATCTTGTTTCCACATATGAAGTAGCCATGAAGGCTGGAGTAAAAATTTAATTCTGTTTTTATAAGGATTACAGGTGAATAATGTCATGGGAATAGATATCATATCTTTATTTTTTGAAGTTAACGTCGATCCGTTTATATTCCAGACTGGCAATTTTGTTCTTAGTTGGCATGGATTTTTTAGCGTTGTAGCGGTTATGATATCAATATTTCTTGTGGGGAAATGGGCACCTAAAAATGGAATAGATCCGGACGATATCTATTCAATAGCTACATGGGCAATTTTAGGAGGAATTATAGGAGCCAGACTTGTACACGTTATCGATGATTGGAGCTATTACCTAAACAACCCTATTCAGATTCTAGCAGTCTGGAAAGGGGGCATTGCAATATGGGGTGCAGTTCTAGGTGGCTTAACTGGAGGATGGATATATGCAAGCATACGATCTCTCCCAAGAGCAAGAATAGCTGATCTAGCAGCACCGGCCTTAGCATTTGGAATGGGAATTGGGAGAATTGGTGACATCATTAACGGTGAACACTTAGCTAAGCTAACCATGCAACCCTGGGGAATCGTTTGGAGCCATCCCAGTAGTATTTCATTTCAAAAATGGGGATTAAATCCCAGTCACCCAGCAGTCATATATGAAATGTTATTAGATTTAGCAATAGGAGCAATACTGATTTTTTATTTTCGAAAACGAATCCGCCCGAACGGAATGTTATTTCCAGTATTCTTAATGCTATATGCTTTCTTTAGATTCTTTATTTTATTCTTCCACGACTACCATATAATTATTCTTGGGTTAAATCAACCACAAATAATATGCGTTTTAGTACTAATTGCAACAATACCAATATTATTTTCTAAGGCTCGTTTTTTTCCTCCAAGTAATCCTGAACCAATGACGGGATCCCATATATCACGATCAAAACGACGACGCATGTAAACGCGAGCATGCAACGAAAAGGTGAATAATGAGCGAGGATTGGATTGAATCAATTAAGAAGGCAGTACTGTATAAAATTGATGCATTAGAATTCCTTACTCGTGTAAGAGAACAATTTCAGTATAGCAATCCAACGCATGCTGCAATAGTAGCAAAACTTTGGACTGTTGCAGATGACATGGATCAGATAATAAATAATTACCTATTAGAAATGAATAACTATCTATTATCTGATGAAGGTGAAATTGAAATTACGCGCGGAGCATCCATGCAACCAAATTCACAATCCAAAATTGATGATAGTAACGATATGACTTTAGGGCAGATGAATCCTTATGGCGGAGAAAGATTAGTCTATGAGTGCACCTGGTCATTAACATGGGCAAATGGTAATGACGAACACACTATTGCGTGTAGACTGATTGCTGAAACATCGGACGGAGAGCTACGAACTCTAGTAAATGGACTTCATTTTCCTGAAAATTATGAAATAGCTTATCCACTTATAGAAAGCGAACTTAAAGATGCTTTGGCTAAAGCATATATAGAAGAAGCTACAGTAAAGAAAACTAAAGACATTATCCAAAAAATATTAGATCTAGAGCAACAAGCAAACTTAGAATCAACTCAAAATTCTAATATATAATTTACTTAGTCTAGCGCTACAGCTTCAAAAGATCGAACAACAGCAACTAATTCATCACCCTGAAGATCAATGACAATTGTGTCACCCAAATTAAATCGCCCAGCAAGCAATTCATCTGATAACTTATCTTCGACTACATTTTGTATCATTCTTCTAAGGGGACGAGCACCTAAATGAGGATCGTAACCATTCTTACCAATAAATATTCTTGCTTCAGGAGTAACTTCAAGGTCACGTCCTTGCTCCATTACATTAGTGCGAACTTGATCCAACATTAAATCAACAATCTCTAATATATGATCACGACTAAGGGCATGAAATACTATGGTATCGTCAATTCGGTTAAGAAATTCAGGTCGAAAATACTTCTTAACTTCACCAATTACCCGATCCTTCATTCTTGAATAATTATGTTCAAAAGCCTCTTCATTAGACTGAATTGAAGAAAAACCAAGTGAAGAGTCACGGTTAATAAGATCAGATCCTAAATTACTAGTCATTATAATAACAGCATTTCGGAAATCGACCTTTCTGCCTTTTGCATCTGTAAGATGTCCATCATCAAATATTTGCAAAAGAATATTATAAACATCAGGATGAGCTTTTTCTATTTCGTCAAGCAAAATCACTGAATGAGGTTTTCTTCTTATTGCCTCAGTAAGTTGCCCGCCATCATCATATCCCACGTATCCAGGAGGGGCACCAACTAATCGTGCAACAGAATGTCTTTCCATAAATTCGGACATATCCATTCTAGTCAATGCTTCATCGGAACCAAACAAAAATTCAGCTAAAGCTCTAGTTAATTCTGTTTTACCAACACCAGTAGGGCCTAAGAACATAAATACACCAACTGGCCTTCTTGGATCCTTCATACCTGAACGAGCTCTTCTTACGGCTTTAGAAACTGATGCAATGCCATCATTTTGACCAATTATTCTTTCATGAAGATGTTTTTCCATGTCAATAAGACGTACAGTTTCATGTTGTTGAAGTCTTGAAACTGGAATACCAGTCCACATTCCGACAACTTCTGCAACATCATCTTCAGTTACTTGAGGAGCTTCATCGAATTGGGAATCTTGCCATTTTTCCTTTAAATCATCAAGTTTATTAGATAGATTAAGTTCCCTTTCCCTAAGTTCAGCAGCATATTCATACTGTAGTGCAGAAAGAGCTTCATCTTTTTCGTCTTTAACTTTTTTAAGCACCTTAAGAGCCTCTTTGACGCTAAATGGAAAAGTAGAATTTTGAACTCTAACTCTTGATGAAGCTTCGTCAACTAAATCTATTGCCTTATCAGGAAGGAAACGATCAGGAATAAAGCGTGCTGATAGTCTTGCAGCTGACGTAATAGCACTGTCATTAATTGTTAATTTATGATGCTCTTCGTATCGACCTTTTATATGCCTAATAATTTCAACTGTTTCTTCAATAGTTGGTTCATCAACTGTAATAGGTTGAAATCTTCGCTCTAATGCTGGGTCACGTTCGATATATTTTTTATAATCATCAAAAGTGGTGGATCCGATTACTCGTATTTCACCTCTTGCAAGTGAAGGTTTAAGTATGTTAGCGGCATCAACAGCACCTTCAGCTGAACCAGCGCCAACAAGCGTGTGAACTTCGTCAATAAACAATATGCAATTTCCTGCAGCTTTCATTTCAGCAATGATTTTTTTAAGCCGCTCTTCAAATTCTCCACGATATTTAGTTCCTGCAACTAAAGCACCCATGTCCAATGTGACAAGACGTTTACCACGAAGAGTTTCAGGAATGTCAGAAGAGGCTATTAGCTGAGCCAATGCCTCTACTACAGCAGTCTTACCGACACCAGGCTCGCCGATTAGAACTGGATTATTTTTTGTTCTTCGAGAAAGAATTTGTATAGTACGTTGGAGTTCTTTCTGTCTTCCCCAAACTGGGTCGAGGCTACCATTTCTAGCAAGTGTAGTTAAGTCTACTCCTAATTGATCCAAGACAGGAGTTTTAGAAGAAGATTTAGCGCTAGATGGTTGACCAGATGAAGTACTTTGAGTAAGTAGTCTTTGTGATTCAGCTCTAACTTTATCTAAAGTTAAGCCTAAGCTCTCTAACACTCCTATGGCAACACCTTCACCCTCTCTGAAAAGTCCAATAAGTAGGTGTTCAGTACCAATATAGTGATGATTCATTCTTCTTGCTTCATCTACAGCCAATTCAATTACTTTTTTTGCTCGAGGTGTTAAGCCAATATTTTCACCAGAAACAGTTTTTTCGCCTCGACCAATTATAAATTCAACAGCTGATCGAATTTTGACAATATCAATTTCCAGGTTACTTAAAACACGGGATGCAACACCTTCTGTTTCTCTAACCAATCCAAGTAAAATGTGCTCAGTGCCAATATAACTATGGTTAAAATTGATGGCTTCTTCTTGCGCTAAAGAAAGAACCTTACGGGCTCTTTCCGAAAACTTTTCAAATCTACTGGACATAACGCCCCCTAATAGTAGAGTGTATTGTTATTCAGCTACAACCTCTGTTTCCTCTGTTTCCTCGGTATTAAAATCTAACGCTTGCTTGCGACTCAACGCTAAGCGCTTGAGTTCAATATCAATACTTAAAACCTTTAGGTATAACGAATCGCCTTCCTTTAAGATAGCTGAAGGGTGATCAATGTGACTATCACTTAATTCAGATATGTGAATCAAACCCTCAACATCTCCTTCTACAGCAGCAAAAGCACCAAATGAAGTAATTCTAGTAACTTTACCAAGTACAATTTGACCAACAGATAATTTTTCTGTCAAGTTATTCCATGGTCCTGATTGTAATCTCTTCAAGCTAAGTGATATACGGTTTTTCTCTTTATCAACTCGAAGTACAAATACTTCTAATTCTTGACCAACTGAAACAACTTCATCTGGAGATTTTACTTGCGACCAAGACAGTTCTGAAATATGAATTAAACCATCACTTCCACCTAAGTCGATAAAAGCACCAAACTGAGATATCCCCGATACTTTGCCTTTAAGAGTTTGCCCTTCAACAATTGGTGTAATAGAACGTACATTTTGTGAATTAGAAGAATTACCTAAACGTTCCGAAACGATTGCCCTCTGTCTGCGCCTATCAAGTTCTAATACTTTAACTTTTAGTAACATAGTTGGAAGATTTTCCAATTCTTGAGTATCACCAATAGCAGATTTTGTTTCAAGACTAACATGTGAAAGAGGAATAAATGCCTGTACACCTTCAATATTGATAAGTAATCCACCTCGATTACTTCCAATAAGCTCACCTTCTAAAGTAGCTTCCTCAGCTAGACATTTTTCAAGACTAGACCAGCCTTTCTCATGAAGAGCTCTATCCAAAGATAGTATGGATGCACCAGATTCAGATTCCTGGCGGACTACATAAGTATATAGTTCAGCACCAATCTGTAAATTATCAAATTCTTCATCAGTAATCGAACGCATTTCCCTAAGAGGAACAATACCCTCGGATTTACCACCGACGTTGACAAGAAGACCATCAGAACGATCTTTATGCATAATTACACCCTGAACAGTTCTGCCACGTTTAATTTCTGGTGGGGGTCCCACGGAAGCAAGAAGCTCTTCCATACTAACAATTTCAAATTCATTTGCATTAGTCATACAAACAACCTACTAACATAATTAAAATAAAGATTAAATAGAATTATAAAATGAACCAGGTAAACTGTAAAGAAAACTGCAATGTACTATAAACATTTAAAAGTATTAAGAATATCGATAATTTAACCCGGGCAACGGCTTATTTTCCCACTCCCTCACGAGAACAGTATCGTCAGCGCTAGGGCGTTTCACTTCCGTGTTCGGGAAGGATACGGGTGGTTCCACCCTGCTCTAGTCACCCGAGAAAAATTAACAATATAAAACTTACTTAAATGATTCATTGTCTTACGAAAGAGCTTTTAGATTTCTATATCTAACATCAAACTTAATATCAAAACATAATATCTATCAAGAGAGCAATGCCTAGCCCTAATGTGGGAAAGGCCTCGGTCTATGAGAAACGGTCAGCTACAACGGTTACCCGTCTTACACCTCCGTCCTCTAATCAGGTAGTCTACCTGTGACCTTACTTCATAATAAATGGGAGTCCTAATCTTGGGGCTGGTTTCGTACTTATATGCCTTCAGCACTTCTCCTAGCCAATCATAGCTACCCGGCGGGGCCCTTGGCAGGACCACCGGAACACCAGAGGATTGTACCTCCCGGTCCTCTCGTACTAGGGAGATGTCCCCTCAAGACTCCTACGCCCACGGCAGATAGAGACCGAACTGTCTCACGACGTTCTGAACCCAACTCACGTACCACTTTAATCGGCGAACAGCCGAACCCTTGGGACCGCCTACAGCCCCAGGATGTGACGAGTCGACATCGAGGTGCCAAACCTCACCGTCGATAGGAACTCTTGGGTGAGATTAGCCTGTTATCCCCGGGGTAGCTTTTATCCGTTAAGCCACGGCCCTTCCACTCGGTACCGTGGGATCACTTGGTCCGACTTTCGTCCCTGTTCGGGTTGTTTCCCTCACAGTCAAGCCTACTTCTGCCCATACACGCGCCGGACGATACCATCCGTCCTGAGTAGACCTTTGAGCGCCTCCGTTACTTTTTAGGAGGCGACCGCCCCAGTCAAACTACCCGCCTGGCATAGTCCTCCGCTGGGTAAGGCGGAGTGAGGGCCCAAATTAAAAAAGGGTGGTATTTCACTAGCGGCTCCAGGCCTCCTGACGAAAACCTTTCATTGCCTCCCACCTATCCTACACATCACTAACCCGAGTCCGATACCAGGGTGCAGTAAAGCTCCACGGGGTCTTTTTGTCCCGCCGCAGGTCGCGAGCATCTTCACTCGCCTTGCAATTTCACCGAGTCTCTTGCTGAGACAGTTCTCCAGTCGTTCCGCCATTCATGCGGGTCGGAACTTACCCGACAAGGGATTTCGCTACCTTAGGACCGTTAGAGTTACGGCCGCCGTTCACCGGGGCTTCGATTCGGAGCTTCTCCACTCGAAAGTGAATAACCCTTCCTGTTAACCTTCCGGCACTGGGCAGGCGTCAGTCTGTATACATCGGGTTCTCCCCTTAGCACAGACCTAGGTTTTTGGTAAACAGTCGCCAGAGATGCTACGCTGCGGCCCGATAATGCTTTCAGGAGCAAGTCCCTACACATCTCGGGCGCCCCTTATCCCGAAGTTACGGGGCCCTTTTGCCGAGTTCCTTAGCAAGAGTTATCTCGAACGCCTTAGTGTTCTCACACCAGCCCACCAGTGGCGGTTTGTGGTACGGGCACCCATATAGCTCCGCAAGCGGCTTTTCTTGGAGGCATGGAGAACAGCGGAATTTCTCTGACCTAAGCCAGAGATTTTGTCCCTCCTCAGCATAAAGCCTACAAGGAACAACACCCCATGTCCGATGGGGATGCCTCGCTTTTCCTACCCCGTCCTGCTTGTTTCAACGCAGTATGGATGGTGCCGGAATTTTTACCGGCTGTCCATCGGTTACGCCTTTCGGCCTCACCTTAGGTCCCGACTAACCCTACGCCGTTTAACGTTCCGTAGGAATCCTCAGGCTTTCGGCGCTAGGGATTTTCACCCTAGATTACGCTACTCATTCCAAGATTCTCACTCCTCGTCACTCCAGGCATCCTTGCCGGATACCCTTCAACGCAGACGAGGACGCTCCCCTACCACTCAATGTTTCCATCAAGTCCGCGGCTTCGGCGACTGACTTAAGTCCCGTTACATTTTCGGCGCAGGGCCCCTCGACCGGTGAGCTATTACGCACTCTTTAAAGGATGGCTGCTTCTAAGCCAACCTCCCGGCTGTCTGGGGAACCTAACATCCTTTTTCACTGAGTCAGTACTTGGGGGCCTTAGCCGACGGTCTGGGCTGTTTCCCTTTTGACGATGGGGCTTATCCCTCACCGTCTCACTCGTGAATATGGTATACCGGCATTGGAGGTTTGGTTGGGGTTGGTAAACTCGCGCCTCCTAACCCATCCAGAGCCCTACCTCCGGTATCCTAAACTTCACGGCTGCTCCTAAAAGCATTTCGGGGAGAACGAGCTATCTCCGAGTTCGATTGGAATTTCTCCTCTACCCACAACTCATCCCACACTTTTGTTCCAGTGACGGGTTCGGGCTTCCAGTTCGGTTTAATGAACCTTCTCCCTGGCCATGGGTAGCTCACTCGGTTTCGCGTCTTTTGAATACGACTAATTCGCCCTATTCGGACTTGGTTTCCCTACGGCTCCGGAAGTCCACTTCCTTAACCTCGCCGTACTCAAAAACTCCTTGGATCATTCTTCAATAGGCACGCCATCACCCATCCGAAGATAGGCTCTGACTGTCTGTAGGCTCACGGTTTCAGGTCTTTTGACCCCCCTTCCGGGGTTCTTTTCACCTTTCCCTCACGGTACTGGTTCACTATCGGTCGCTAAGAGTATGTCGCCTTGGAGGGTGGTCCCCCCAGATTCCCACGGGATTTCTCGTGTCCCGCGGTACTTGGGAAATTACTCAACTGATATGTAGTTTTCGTCTACCGGGCTATCACCGTCTCTGGCAGCCCCTTCCAGGGACTTTCGACTAACCGCATATGCAAATTGCTTATTGACTGGGATCAATAAATAGAAATCCCCACAACCCCTAAAAGACATAAGTCCCCAGACCGTTTAGTCAATTAGGTTTAGGCACTGCCCCTTCCGCTCGCCGCTACTCAGGGCATCGCAGTTGCTTCCTCTTCCTCGGGGTACTAAGATGTTTCAGTTCCCCCACTTACCTTCTCTAAGGCCATCCTTAGAGATGATGAAGGCTTAAGACCTTCACCGGGTTTCCCCATTCGGGTACCCCGGACTCAGCGTGCTAGACCGCTCCTCCGGGAATATCGCAGACTTGCCGCGCCCTTCTTCGGCTCTTAGCGCCAAGGCATCCCCCGTGAGCCCTTAATACCTTTACCACACTAGGGCTAGATATTGCTCTCTAATAGAGATACTATTTGACGTTTCGATATAACTTTTAATTTGATTTAGATGTTTATTGCAAGGGAATACGCATGTTATGCATGCTGCTTCCCTACGTTGCAAAGAAATATTCATATTAATAAATACTTCATCGCATAGAAATCTTATGAAGCTCTTTCGCTGTTAAAGTTCAATGAATCAAATGAAACAGAAGTAATATACTATAGTTTATTTTAATTTACGTCAATAGAATTAACTTTAAATGTTTCGTAAATAAGAATATAATTCAACAACATCAGTGAGTACAAGTAGTCTTAAGCAATGTGGCTTCGATAACAGCGTTAGATTCGAAAAATTCTTTTTTTGTGAATATTAGTATGTAAATATTTTTTATCGATAAAAAATATTTACATACTAACTGTATTTTTTTCACATCGAAAGGATTAATGGACAGTATAGAAATACCAGAATTAAAAGAGCACAAAATGACCAAAAAATAGATCAGGTAATAATGTTATGCAACCTATTAGGTCGCTTCGATTTTGCTAGTATAAATTTCCAAATCAACAAGAAAGAATTTATCGTGAAATACGCTATTTTATACTCAATATTATTAATATTTTCTCTTTCATGCTCAAGACTTTATGATCCATATGAAACAGCCAAGGTAGTAATAGAACCTACTCTGCATGATGAACTTTTCGTTTTTACAGTTACAGAAATATTAGATGGAGAGTCAATTAAAGTTCATAGCTTAGGACAAAACTATACTATACTTTTGTCTGGTATTGAGATTCCCGAAACCACCTGTATGGAAATAGAAAAAGAAGAACGAATTAAAACACTTTTATTGGGCAAAAAAGTCGCGATTGAATCCGACAATATAAAAAAAGACAGCTCAACCATACTTTCACGCTACGTTTGGCTTACTGACGGAAATATGATTAATGAAACGTTAATAAGGGAAGGATTTGCTAAATTAAATCCTAATATAGGGGAATTCAAATACAAAGAACGCTTATTGTTAGCACAAAATTTAGCATTCGAAGATAATTTAGGAATCTGGCAGATTTGTAAAAATAATTAGGATTTTATACCTTGAAGCCCTTTTATGTATTTAATTTCACCTAAATGCCACCAGCCATGCGAAAGAGAAAAGCTACGCAAGCTCACTCCAACAGTTCTTCTGGGGTTTTCTGGATCCACCAGTCTATCCAGTTCATTTTCTGTTAATAAGTTTACATATTCAGTTAACTCATCGAATACTTGGCTTCCATACTCATAAGTATCGGTAGATAAAAGCTGTTTGGTGATATTTTTGGAATCATCAGTCAGAAGTGCAGCAGATGAAATGTCATCCAAGCCCAATCGTTGCTTCCAGTTATCACGCTCAAAAATATTTTGAGAATCTGTCATACGATGAATTTGAGCATCAATAACACGCATGCAATGCCAATAAATAGCACCAATAGCATTTGAATTCTCATTAGGCGACCAAGCAAGTTGCTCTTGCGTTAAACTTTTCATATCTAACTCATATGCTCTTCTAAGTTCTCGAAAAGCACTTTGAATAAATTCAGGACTATTCATTTCAAACACACTCCTTCCTACTCTGATGCATAGTAAAAAATACAAGTGTCCCAGGAGGGATTTGAACCCCCGACCCGTTGCTTAGAAGGCAACTGCTCTATCCCCTGAGCTACTGGGACCGAATATAAATTATACAAATTATACTATCTGATTACTAGCCCGATGAAATTCTTTGGGATTTATATGAATAGAATGCAAAATAAGTACTACTAATAAACAAAATAAAACCTACCATCCCAAAAAGCACGATGTACCTTGGAAGATTTGAAATAATTTCAAAAGAGACCGATACCTCATTAATATTAATTTGAGTCCAGCCTGTAACAACGGGAATATATTCAAAATTGATCATTTTTTGCGTTGTAGGTCCAATCCAGACACGTTGCTGGTCAATTACATTACCGTTTATTTTCAACACAATAGAATCCGTTCCCAAAAAAGAGTGCTGATTATACATCATCGCACTAATAGTAATGGGCTTATTAATTTCACCAAATAAAGGCGATATTTTTAAATCAGAAATAATCATATCGATCTCAGCGGCATTAGCGACTGTCAAAATTACTTGATGCCCCATCATATGAACCAATAATTCTCCACTTTCAAGAACAGTTACCTCATCAATAACAGAAAATGATGAGTAAGAATCTATTGGAACAGGATGAAGTAAATAAGAAGCATTCCCAATTATTAAAGTTGGATGAAAAATACCTGCATCTCCAGCATTAGTAAGGCGATACTTCACCTCAATAGGATCTCCTGGGTTAGCATTCAATGGTAGTTCTAAATTATCTATGGAAAATATCGGAGGTGAAGGTATTTGTTTTACGTTCATATAGATTGATTGATTATCAACTGTAATTATATATTCTCCTGGAATTTTATTAATAAATTTTTCTTTAAATTCATGCACTTCACCTGGATCTAAAATAGCCCTTAACTCTTTAACAGGTACGCCATTAATTTGCAGGACCTTAGATACAAAACCAGGTATAATCCCATTATTATGTAAACTTACAAGTATATAATTATTTTCCTCAACAAATTGTAAATTCTTAACAACGGATAGTGCATCTGGAAGACGATTAGCGCTTATAATTTCAGTAACATGTTTATCAACACTTAAAAAGTGATTACCTTCTTCTGCAATAAAAAAAACTGGAATCTCTAAAGATTGATTGGGCTGTAACATAACTAGATCCGATTTAAACGGAATTGAATCATACGCAACAGGAAGGATTCCATAGTATAGATTCTCACCAGTATTCTGTGCATTAATTCGTAAAACACCAGTCTGACCAATTTCCATTACCTTAGAATCAGCAGTAACCGAAACAATTACAATATCATCCTGAATAGCTTGATTAATACGAACAAGCCAAAAAGTGCTAATCGAAGGTGGAACCGTAGCAGAAATTCTGATTATTTTATCATCAACTGACTGAAGGGTTACTTCAGCAAATTCAAGTTTATTGTCAGAAGGGTTTTCCCATACATAGCGAAAATTTCCTGAGCCTCCTAATGTGGACATCCAATCGCGATCAATATTAACACCAATTTCAATATTTCTAAGACCAGAATCATCGATTGAATCAGCCTGAATCTGAAATCCAATAATGGACGATTTGAAAGAAATAATATCACTTAGAAAATATTTATTTAACAATTCATTAAAAGAAGGATCCATTAAAATTTTTGGAATAATTTTAACGTTAACAGATTCGGAAAATTGCTGCATTGGAAGTTTAACATCAAGATAGATTATATCGGGCATTAGATCATCAGTTGAAAGTGGAACAATTCCATGATTAATAAATAGGTAAGCATTTACGAAAACATGATTTTTTGCATGAATCAATGGATTAAATTTTTCATCAGCCACGATCCAGACTTCCGGCAGTTGTCTCTCCCTAGTAAGTCGCATTCGAATACGATTATCGTGATAATAAATTCCGGCTTTTGGTTCAGTAAAAGAAATTAATTCTTGATCATCCAAAAGAATAACAGGAAATTCAATATTTAAAGAATCATGAGTGTACGATATTGTTAAGGTAGTTCCAGAAACCTGAATGGGTATACCATTTAAGTCAAATGCCTTAGCAGTTGTATTGACAAATTCATCTCTAATGGAAAAATTACCACTTAATAATGGGAGCAATATCGCATAAGAAAGTGTATATTCTGTGGCAATGGAAACACTATGATAACCAATATCACTATGAGTTACATCTATAAGAAAAGCTTTTTTAGACCCAACAGATAAGTGGCCAGATAAAACAGTAATTTGCGTACCATCTAAAAATACAGGATATGAATAACTTTGACCGAATATACTAGTATTTGCTATTACGCCACTTAAGGTAACAGATTCACCTTCAGTAATAAATTGAGATGAAATTTTAATATCATTAAGCTCAACACCAATACCAGAAAGTACAAATGATTCAAAACTTTCACCAGCGCGAATTATATATGAACTTGTTGGAATTTTTCCAGGAAATAGCCTATGTGTTTTTACAGATCCACCAATTAGTTCACCAGTAATTACACCAATAAAGATTTCATCCAAAAAAACATCAATACTGTAGGTACCGGAAAGATTACCTAAATTTTCTACAGTAACTAAGACGGTACCATTGTCACCGGGTACTGGTGAAATTTTATAATCAATATCAGAAACAGAAATATCAGCAGCTTGACCAATTAAAACTACTTGCGCATGCACAACTACAATACTGAAAAAAGAAATACATATGAGGGAAAAGATAACCATTAGTAATTTAAGACGCAAAGGAAAAAACAAAACCTTAAAGTTCTCCATTACAACTATTAGTTGAATAAATATTGAAGGAAAATACTTTCTGTATTAAATACTAAGAACGACGTCTTATGGCCATAGCAGCAATTCCACCAATGACAGCAAAAGCAACAAAGGCAATAATAATAATACTTAGGTTATTAGACCCACTATCACTTTCAGCATTCGCAATAACAGCTGTCGGCTCAGGAGCAGTAGTTGGCTCAGGAGCAGAAGTTGGTACAGGAGCTGCAGTTGGTTCAGCCAATGATGGAGACTTAGGACTAGATGTTGGCACAGCAACAGAAGGCACGGCAGTAGATTTAACTTCAGGAGTAGAAGGAGTAACCTTAGACGGCGCCTTAGTAGCAGATGGAACAACGACACCACCAACATTCAAAGTTTTAATTTGACGTTCAACACGAATCTCATGTAGTCCTTCGGGCAGCGAAATAATGCCGAAATCTACTATCTTACTTTCACCAGCCCCAACAGAAGCCAAGGTCGTACCGTTAGCCTGATTATCAACCCATATTGTCCCTGTATATGATGCAGCAGAACCAGAAGTGTTAGTTACCCGAGCAGAAACACTTACAGCTTCATTAATAGCGGGACTTTCAGGATTAAATATAAGATCTGAGACAATAAACTTGGGAGCAGGAACGGAAGCACTAGCTCCTATAGCAAAACTAGAAAATCCAGGAACGGTTGCAGTATAGTAGACATTATTACCAGTCTCATTTATTCGTTTAGTTGGAAAAGAAATCCAGTCTCCTGTGGCGACATCTAATCGATAAAGAAAAACAGACCATTTTGCAAATGATGTTGATAGGAACCATTCATCAGCAATATAGAATGTTAAATGCCCATTACTTACATCAGTATCTTCAGCACCGTCAATGTCAATGTTGAAATATTTATAAGCAGTTTGATTATCTGGCAACAAATTAGAATCTGACGGAGCACGAGTTAGAATATCAACATTAATTTTTACATTAGTAAGAGAAGAGGTAAACTTACCAAGCACTGAATCAATAGGAAGTGGACTTCCAACAAGTTTTGTCCAATCAGTACTACTAGTCTTACTAGCTTGATACATAGAAAGATTCCCAATTGTAGCTAAGACTTCAGGACCAGGAATAAGTGGGTCAATAGTTGGAGGAGTTTCAGGTACAAGTTGCTCAACAGGATATGAAGTTAATCGCTTAAGAAGAACAGAGGTCATGCCATTCGCAAAAATAGCAGTAGGGGAAACCTCCTGAAGTCGATCTGCTAATGAAGCGGTAGGCATAATTTGAGCAATTGAAATACGAGAATTAAGGCTAACTGATTGGATTACAGAAGCAGCTATTTTAACACTCATCTTAGTTAAAATATCAGATGACTTAAAAACACCAGCTGATGAAGAAGCGGTTCCATCAATCAATGCGCCAGCTAATTTAGCACCATCAGCGTCAGCAGCAAGAAAAGAAAGTATATTTGCAGCACGCTCAACACCTTTAATTGTTGATGCCATATTACCAATAACACCACCACCATCTGCTGCACCATCTGCAGATGAAGCAATCACGCGAAATATTTCAGCAACTTTAGCTTGACCTTCTGAGTCCTCAGATAATAAGTCAAAAACTTTAGCAATATTTTCTTGGGAAGCATCAGTAGAAAGGGATTTCTGAAGCATAGAACCAACGCGAGCTTGACCCTCTAAAGTTTTAGTAAGAAGCGTTAATGTATTCGATACAGATTCAAAAGAATCACCATCAGAAACCATTGATACAATTAAACGACCTGCCTGATCAATGCCATCGGCATCCGAACCAAGACTAAGCAAAATATCAGATACAACTTCAATATTATCAGAATTGGTTAATAAGGAAGAAAGAATAGCTCCAACCTTACTTTCTCCAGCAGAAGAAGTAATCTCGACATCAGTTAAAACTTCTAAAAGAATATCCGTAATAATACCAGCAGGCAGTCCATCAAGTTGAGTAGCAGATTCAGAAGCTGTTTTTGTCTTTAGATCGTCACCAGTCGGTACAGTCCCAATAGCACCACCACCACCACCACCACCAGCAGCTGGAGTAGCAGTCGGACCAGACGGGGTCGGCGTAGCAGTAGCTTGAGGAGTAGGAGTAGGAGTAGGCAATGGAGTGGTTCGAGTAACGTTAATAACCTCAACAGTACCAGAAGCAAAAGTTGTAGTGGCAACAATTGAACCAGATATTAAAATTTGGACAACATCTCCATTACGACCACCATCAATTACACGTGTATTTGGATCGTCAGATGCAACTCGGAGATGACGCATGTTTGTATTGGTGCAAGGAGAAGATCCATATCTACCAGATTTGGTACCACATAAACCAGTACTTCCTGATATAACGGTACCATCAATAATGGTACGTGCCGTAACAATAACACCATCAACTGCAGCACTACTAACAATTGTAACCGCACCTTCTAAAAACATTGGAGGCAAAGGGATTTGGCTTTGGGCAGATACAGATTGATTAGAAGTAACAAACCATAAAAAAGGAATTAATGCTGTTAATCCGAGTATTAAAAATATACTTTTACGAGATATCGGAATCATTAATCACCTATACATTAAATAAAAAAACTTTATAAAACATCAACAAAAAAATCAATAAAACAAATAATTAATTTGTAGGTGAGAGAAATTGGATTCTCTCACCTACAAATTAATAAAATCATTATATTTATCTACGGAACAATTTGACCATCATCAAGGGCAAACATCCAATAGCCTCGACCAAGTAACATATCAGAATCAGCAACAAGACGCTTGTAAGCACCAAGAACTACTTCCGTGTTACCGCAAGTTTGACAAATAGGGAAACTAATGTAGTTCTGGTATTCAAGAACAGAAGCCCAGATCCGTTGTGGAGCTTCTAAGGCACCCAAGTAAACTTTTACATCCATCTTACTTTCAGAATGGAAACCAATAAGATTCCATGCACCACCAGAACCCTCAACAACATATGAAGGTGGAATTGATTGACCAGTTAACAGGAATGTACCTCCATATTGGAACTTAATAGGTGATGGACTCGCTGGTAAGCCTGCCATCAAAGGAGCAGAAGTGCCGAAGGCAGCAGAACGCATCTGGAATAAGTACCCTTTACCAGTACGGAAAGTAGTTAAGCTGTCAGTATCTACAGAACTAGCGGTCCAGATATTCCAACGGTCAGATGCGCTTAATCCAACAGCCGTTGCATCATAATACAAAATCGTTTCAATGGCCTGTGCGTTATCCGTACCAAGAACAGTGCTTACCATCGAAGTAATAGGAGATTCAAGAGTAGTCGTATTAGCAACTGTTGGGATAATCGGTAAACTAATCATATTCTGACCAGGCATAAGGTTATGAACAAATCCACCCAATCCAGCAGTTATAGATATAGTGCAAACAGAAGTAGATTGATTTCCAGCAAGGTCAGTAACTTGAATAGGTATTGATAAAGTGCCAGGGAATACACCTGCTGGGGGAACAATAGGCAATACATAATTACTGGTAACGCCCCATTGATTCTTCACAGCAGAAGGAACACCGTTAGTGAAATTCTGATCAAACGTAGCTGATCCAGGTGTCCTGCCTTTTACGGTATCAATGCCATTGGCATCAGTAGCGTCTAATTGGCATACCGCCATATCTTCAAATCCAGCACGGGCCGAAGTGTATCCAGTTGGATAAGAAGTAGCACCTAGAACAATAACAGGAGCAACAACATCTAAGTTAAGAGTCAGTTTGTCATCAGAAGTAGCAGCAGTACAAGCAGTTACCGGAGTTGTATTACACAATCCAGCCTGGTCCATAAGGACAATTGCAATCTGGTTAACACCACTACTAGCAGTAGATAAGGTACCATTTGCTGTATATGAACAAACAATAGGAGTGCCAAAGTTTGTTATCTTTTTAATTGACTTACCATTCAGATAAACATTGAGTTGTTTTGGAACTTCTTCAGTACATAGTCCAGAAAGTTCAACAGAAGGAACCGCAGTCGTATTATTGGAAATAACCGTCTTCTCTACTCCAACAACAGACTTAGCAAGAATAGTACCAACAATAGGAGCTGTTATATCTTTAATCAGTGTAAGTTGAACAGACTGCGTCAAAGGATCATATGCAGATCGGCTAGCAGAAACATTAATCGTACTAGTACCATCAGCAATCCCAGTTAGTGGAATTGACCATGTAAGATTAGAAGAAACGGTTCCCGGTGCTAGGACCTTGGTGCCAGATCCTACGATCATAACATCATCAACAATCCAACCTTTACCATCATTTCCGTACGCGTCAATTGAATCAAATTTAAACATAATCTTACCTGGTTGACCTGCAAGAGAAGAAGGCATCGGTATAGTCACTTCAACTAACGCCGGTGCACCAGAATTTTCATATGAATTCGGGAGCATGATGAATTTATTCGTAGGCCAACCTGGCTGAGTGAACGGAGCTTCTTTAAATGAACCAGGAGTAGCGTTGTTAGCATTGAATCCTGGGAAGAACATTGAATACGGATCAATGATTTGACCTAATATAGTTACTGCATTAGTAGTAGTATTTTTGAACATTACCATTTTACGATCATACTCAACGGCACCTTCAGATTCATAATACGTTTTAAACGAAAGAACCGTATCAGAACCTATAGTGAATGATGGAGATGTAAGGGCTCCTACGCTCGGCATTTGAGCAAAATCAGGCACATTACATTCTGGGTTACAGAAGTTCGGATTGCTTGTGTCATTTTGTCCAAAGTACTGAACAGGATTACTTGAAGTTACAAAAGGAAGACCGGAAATAGCAGCTGTAGTATGCCAGTAATTAGACGGAGACGCAGTTGCTTGATTAGGAGTATATTGAGCTTTATCAGCAGTAGCGGTAAATGCTGAAGCACCAGAACCATTTGGAAGACCAACAAGAACAGAACCTGTTAAGTCAGCAGTAACAGCAACCGATGAAACAGTTGGATCAGATATTGTACCAGTAATGGTTACATTACCAGAAGTAACACCAACAGTAGGATTTGATACAGCACTTACATCGATAGTGTTGACAGCAGTAATAACCAAACCAAGTGTACTTGCTTTAATTAAGTTAAACGAAGCTACCTCAGCAGATGGGTCAGTAATATTGGTAACAGTAGCATCTAATGAAGCAGTATAAGAACCAATGCTAGTAGTTTCATCAGCTGGAGTACCAGGGATAATAGCAAAGAAGGCCTCACCAGTATCCTTATCAACAGCCATTACGTGCCCGTTAGATTTGGTTGTAATTCCAATAAGGTTAAATGGAGGTTTACCTGGTTGACCTGCATCAAAATTTAGAACCTTTCCATCGGTTGGATCAATTCTATACCACTCAAATCCACGAGCAGCAATAAGTATATCCCCACCACCAGGATTTTGATTTGCAGGAACAAAAGTTAACCCTTCAATGCCCCACGGAGTTGGCTGCCCCATCATTGGGTTATAAAGTCCAATAGTTGCAGTTGAGATTCCAGCAAAGTTAATTGTGTATATTTGCTGATCATCTTTCGTACCCATATATATAGCGGAAGTACTAGCGTCCATGCCGCCAATAGATGCAATATTGTTGCCAAAAGTCTTAACCAATGACCAATTACCCATGGTGACCATCGTGTCGCCGCCACCAGAAATTATCTGTGCTTTGTGAAGTACACGTGCAGATGCACCATTTACAACAGCATATAGATAATTATTCGAACCATCTTTAACGTGAGTCATTGCATCTACATCATTGGAATTGCCAGGAGTCTTAAAATTTCCCATAGAGGCACCGGCAGTTCCGCCAACTGTTTTCGTGTAATGAATCGTATTAGGAGAAACTAGTACAAAGGCATTATTTTTAGTGCCATCAGCAGTAATGGACCGTGCGAAGCTCGACATAACTACACCAGCACCGATAATACCATCAGACTTATAAAGCACATCATCTGCAGCTAAAAATGTTTTGGCTGCACCTGAGTTATTCATATCATTCTTATCTGGCATGATGTCATAACCAATAACTTCAGGAATAGCTGAGCTATCTACATTTTGTATAGGGGTATTACCCATATGCATCTGAGAATTCACATCAAACTGACCGATTGTTGTGGAGTTAACGCCAAATAACGGGAAAGGATTATTCCATACGTTCTTTGCTAAACCATTAAAACCACCACCTGTTGGGCCAGCTTGGAACGACTTAGAGTTTCCTTGAACAAGAGCATTGCTTACGTTAATGGAAAACGAAAGAACCTTAATCATCCCCGTGAAGCTTGACTGGTATTGAGAAACATACGCTACTTGGTTCACCCAGTCATACGTTGCGGCTCGTAATTCTGTACCATTAGGAACATTAGCGATATTAAATGATTGCTTGCCATTTGTCGCAGTGCAATTAACTGGCCAAGCAGCATGGTCACAAACTCGGGCGTAGTGCTGGCCTCCATCCGTAACTCCAAACGTCCAGAGAATATTGAGGTTAGTGTCCCACGCAATGGACTGCACATTCTTGCCACCAGCTAAAAAGCTTCCGTATTCTGAACAAGGAGACGAACCATCACCATATAAACTCGTCTCTACAATAACATCCTCTAAGCCACCAGGCCCATCCTTAAGAACCCAAATGCTATCGCCATATTCATCGTACTGAGCAATATCGAGAACATCTTTTGCAAACTGCCCATAAGCACCAGGTACGACTGTATCCTGAACTTTACAAATCTTTTCAAAATCTTGAGTGGATGCAGCGGAGCCTGAGTTTCCAGGTATGTTAAATGCCTTAGTTGAATTGTTAAATGGACCAGGAAGGGAAGCAGGGGCAGGGAACAAATTAATTGGAGGCGTGTAGCTTACAGTGTAATTAATCTTAGCAACATTACTAAGACCTTTATAGCCATAGCCATAGCCATAAGAAATAAACACTTTAGAAATATCGGTACTCGAAGCTGTAGCCGTCAATGTGCCCAAGGGATTAGTGCCATCGGTTGGAAGACTAGCGCTAAGAGTTTGAGTACCCGATATCGCAGGTGTAATAGCAATATTGGGAACGGCCTGAGGACCAGAAACACTATAAGTTAAGGCGGTAAGCTTAACTTCTTCACCAGAAGTAAGAGCAAGCTGAGCAGTCGTCTTAACTACCGATCCTAAATTATAATCTGCAGCATGGCTATCGGATCGAGCATGACTCAAGCTAACACCAAACGCAACTTTAGGAAGGAATAGCAGTGTTAAAACTGTTGCAGCAGCTGCAACAGCAAGGACTAATCGGAAAATATCCGAATAGTGTTTTCTTATAGAACTCATTTGCTCCCTCATTTTTATCTGTCCCCCGTATAGTCTATTTTCCAAAAAACTTCATTATGTTTACGAATAACTACAATAATTTTTTTATTACTATCTCAAATCATATAAATTTGTATCTGCAATATTACACAGATACTCTAAAATATCTTATGAGACTACGATATTTTATCGAATCAAGTACAGAAGTCAAGTATTTAATCTAGTATTTATATTAATAACTACTAGATAGCAAAAACCCAAAAACTCGAAATAGATTAAATATTACTAATACCTAATCTTGAGATTGATCTGCTTCCGAAACTCGATCAGGCTGAGATGCTGCTGGCGAATCAGAACTAGTTTCGCTAGTGGCTACTCTAGGAGCATTAACAGTTACAACAATAGAAGCAGGTTCAGAAACAACAGTAACTCCATCACCCAGTTTAATATCAGCAACACGTATGGTATCTGCAAATGTTTTAAGAACAGAAATATCTACATAAACAAATTCAGGAATATCCTCGGTTTTAGCTTCAATAATAACCGATAAGGTATTTTGAACAAGCAATCCACCAGCATCACGAACTGCCATTGACTCACCATAGAGGCTGATAGGAACTTCAATTCGAATTATCGATGATGCATCAACGCGAAATAGATCAACGTGCAAAATGTCACCACTTACTGGATGGAAGCAAATATCACGAACAAATACTGTGTGTTCATCTCCATTTTGAATCAAAAGTTGCAATGATTTACTACGTCCAGATTGAGTAAGAGTCTTTCGGAGTTCTTTTGTATTGGCTTGTACAGCTACAGAAGCTATACCACTACCATACAAATTCATAGGAGTTACTCCAGTTCGACGCAATGCCTTAACTTTCTTTCCAATCACTATACGTTGTTCAGCTTGAAGATGAATCGATTCGGTAGCCATGGAACTCCTTTGCCTTGTATCACTATTCAACAAAATACTAGACCTGCAGCGATCAGAATGTGTAAACAATCAACATTGAAGGTTAATACTAACCTATAGACCTTTAATTACGCTAGCATCGTTAAGAAAATATGGATAAAATCGTTGGAATTTAAATCTAGTGAATAGCCAGGATTTTGGGAATCTCGGGGTTATCATATGCGAGGAAATTCATGGCTAGAAGAAAGATACTGGCCAGAACTACAGCGTTAATTAGCAATAATCTATATTTTATATCATCATACTATGTCAAGTATGATGATATAAAATAGTTTGATTTAGGAGATGCATGACTCCACCACGTATAAATACTTTGATCATGAGTTAACTACTTGCAGCAAATGATGACGAGAGTTATAGTCATTCGGGCAATCATATTCAAATTTAGTGTTCAATTTATCAATTTATTTATGTTAATTTATTCACGTTATTAATTTATTCACGGAGGCAATTGCAATGACTACTAGTAAGAAAAATGAAACCGTTCTACTTTCTCCAGAGCAAGTAGAACGATATAGCAGGCATATTATAATGCCTCAAGTTGGAAGTATAGGTCAACGTAAGCTAATAAATTCAAAGGTACTAATCGTTGGCGCTGGAGGATTAGGATCACCATCGGCAGTTTACCTTGCTCTTGCTGGAATAGGAACATTAGGAATTGTCGATTTTGATGTAGTTGATCTATCAAATCTTCAACGTCAAATTCTTCATCACAATGATGATATAGGAAAAAGAAAAGTGATCTCAGGACAAGAAGCCATCAAGGCATATAATCCTGACTGTAAAGTACAAGCGCACGACGAAATGATTACTTCTGAAAATGCATTCGATATAATCAGCCAATACGATATAGTAATAAATGGGGCGGATAATTTTCCTGCGCGCTATCTTGTAAATGACGCTTGTTATTTACTTAAAAAGCCATTAGTTGATGGAAGTATATTAATATTTGATGGACAAGCAACTGTATACATCCCAGGTTCAGGATGCTATCGATGCCTATTTCCAACCCCACCACCACCTGGCGCTGTACCTAATTGTGCTGAAGCTGGTGTACTTGGAGCATTAACAGGATTAGTTGGAAGCATTCAGGCTGTAGAGACACTCAAGCTTATACTTGGAATTGGTGACTCACTAGTAACTAGACTTCTGCTTATTGACGGGTTGGCAATGGATTTCCGAACAGTGAGACTTCGAAGAAATCCTTTGTGTCCTTTATGTGGAGATGAACCCACAGTGACAGAGCTAATCGATTACCAAATGTTTTGTGGGCTTCCATCAATGACCGGTAATCTTTAATGTCTAATGGTCAACAATTGCCAGGAAATGTAACTTACAAAAATATTCTTGATACTATAGGGAACACTCCGTTGGTTTTTCTTCCTACCATAAGTGCTGAGGCGGGAGTAAATATTTACGCCAAGCTTGAGGGTAACAATCCTACTGGAAGCGTTAAGGACAGAATTGCCAAATATATGATGCAAAAAGCCGAAAAGGACGGATTACTCGTCGGCAAAACAATACTCGAACCTACAAGTGGAAATACGGGAATCTCTTTAGGATTAGTTTGCAAGCTTATGGGTTACAAGCTAACTGTTGTTATGCCTGACAATGTAAGTATCGAGCGTGTTCAATTACTTAAGGCATACGGAGTTGAAATAATTTTTAGTACCGGTGATGGTGGTACCAACAACGCCATTGCTGTATCACAGGACATTTTTGAAAAAAATCCTGACAAATACTTTATGCCCTATCAATATGGCAACTTAGCCAATCCTTTGGCCCACTATGAGACAACTGGTGCTGAAATAATAGAAGCATTACCAACAATAGACACGTTTATCGCTGGATTAGGTACAGGTGGAACGCTGACGGGAGTAGGTCGTCGACTTAAGGAGTTCAACAGCAAAATTCATGTAGCAGCAGTTGTTCCCAATCCCGATGACTCCATAAGCGGACTCCGTCGACTTGAGGATGGTTTTATACCACCTATACTTGATCAGACGATACTTAACTCTCGCATAATGATTGATTCAAAAGAAGCCTTCCATATGACAAAGGAGCTCCTCAATAAAGAAGGCGTATTCGCTGGAGTGTCTGCAGGCTCTGTAATCGCATGTGCCCTTAAAGTGGCTGCTCGTGGTAGTCATAATAATATTGTATGCCTTCTTGCGGATGGGGGATGGAAATACCTGAGCGCAAACCTCTGGGAACGTGACTACAATACAATGAAAGATGACATAAAGGGTAAGCTTTGGTGGTAAATGAGACCACGAGAACCTCTAAGCAATTTATAGCCCTTGGTTGCTTCTTCGGATTGGGATCAGTATTAGTAGGTGCCTTCGGAGCACACGCTCTAGAGCAGAGGATTACCATTAGTGACATAGAAACAATTCGACTAGGTGCCCAATATCAAATGTATCATGCATTTGCCCTAATCCTTACAAGCACTTTTAACATGAAAAAACCAAAAAAAAATTTATGGCTCGCATGTTGGTTTTTTTCTATCGGAACAATCATTTTCTGCGGTAGCTTATATACCATAGCATTGTCTGGTATATCTTCCTTCGGCATGATAGCTCCAATTGGCGGTATAATACTAATTGGTGGTTGGGTATCTTTTGGAATAGGGATATTAAGAAAATAATCTAGCATGAAATACTAAATATTGGCCAATTAACCACTTACTCTAACTCTAAATCACTACAAAGCAGCAAGCATTATGCTATATTTTCTATGATAAATAAATTACCATGATCATCAGAAAAATTTTCACTATTTAAATTAAAGCTCATCACGTATTTTACGAGAAAATTTACTTAATAATTTCTAGTATTCATTCTCCAAATCAAATGCTTTATGTAAACTTTGAACAGCCATATCAACTGCTTCCTCATTAATGATGCATGTAATTCTAATTTCCGAAGTAGTGATCATATGAATATTTACGCTAGCATCCGACAAAGCTCTAAACATAAGTGCTGCATAGCCAGGAGAATTTTGCATACCAGTACCAACTACACTTACCTTTGCTAAATTATTTTCAGCACTAACTGATTTAAATCCAATATTAGATATAATCGACTCAACCAATTTCAATGCATTTTCATGCTCACTACGAGAAACAGTAAAGGACATATCAGTCAAATTATCTGAACTTACGTTTTGAACTATAGTGTCAACACTAACATTTGCTTTAGCCAATGGAGTAAAAATAGCAGCAGCGATCCCTAGTTTATCGGGAACCCCTCGGACAGTAATTCTTGATACATTTTTGTCATAAGCAACACCACGAACTCTATTTTGTGTTTCCATACGAGCCTCCTTATGAATCAGTGTACCTTCATCACTTGAAAAAGTTGATGCAACTAGTATTGGTATATCAAATAATGCCCCCAATTCAATGCTACGAGGATGCATTTTTGCTCCACTTACAGCAAGTTCAAGCATCTCTTCGTACTCTATCTCATGTATCTTTCTTGCATGAGGAACAATCCTTGGATCTGCAGTATATATACCCTCAACATCGGTATATATTTCGCATCGCTCCGCGTGCAGCGCTGCAGCTAAAGCAACAGCAGTAGTATCAGATCCACCACGCCCCAATGTAGTAATTTCATACTGCTTGGTAAATCCTTGAAAGCCACAAACAACTGCTATACGCCCATTGTCCAGCTCTTCGATAATACGATTAGGATTTAGATTCGAAATTCTCGCAGAACCATGAATTGATTCTGTCTGAATACCAGCCTGCATGCCTGTCAAGCTTACAGCAGGATATCCCATATCTGAAAGTGCCATAGCAACTAAAGAGCAAGAAATCATTTCACCAGTTACAAGTAAAGCATCCATTTCTCTCTTTGAGGGGTTTTCGCTTATTTCGCGCGAAAGAGCAAGAAGATCATCCGTAGTATCACCCATTGCTGAGCAAACAACTACTACGCTTACACCTGACTCTCGAAGAGAAGCGATACGTTTAGAAACCAGCTTAATTTTTTCAGGATCCGCAAGGGAACTACCACCATATTTTTGTATAATAACACTCATTCAGTTTCATCACTTACTATGTGAATTCCAGTTTTTACAACAGAATAAACAAAGATATCTCCAGGAACGTGACTTTTGGTAGCTATTTCAGACATTTCAAATCCAATCGTCATTTCATTAATCCCCGTAAGAGCAATTATAGTTGGACCTGCACCAGATAAAAAGGCACCTGCGGCACCTCCATCAATTGCAGCTTTTATAATTCTACTCATCGATGGAAATAACGCTTCTCTATACGACTGATGAAGTCGATCTTTTGTAGCTATATTAAATTTAGAAAAATCTCCAGTAGCAAATGCATTCACGAGAAGAGCTATACGTCCTACATTAAAGACTGCATCCTCAAATGGTATCGATACTGGTAACACTGAACGCGCAATCGATGTAGGCAATGATTGTTCTGGCACAAATAAAACAGCATTGATTTCCATCGGGAAATCAATCAAAGAGTAGTGGACGTCATCCCCATCTTGTACCGAAATAACACAACCTCCAAATAGTGCAGGTGTAACATTATCTGGATGTCCCTCAATTTTGCTAGCTAAATTTAACAAATCTGAAGAGGAAAGAGGTTCTCCAATTAAAGTATTTGCAGCAAATAATCCCCCTATGACAGCTGCTGCGCTACTTCCAAGACCTCGAGTTAAAGGAATTTGATTTGAACTTATTAATTTAACATTTGGCATAGACTGGCCACATTCATTAATTAGTCGTTCAAACGAAGTATACATGAGATTATCTGCAGGATTGCTAAGCGTTTCCGAGCCATAACCTACAACCTCAAGACCTGTACTGTCGGGAACAATTTCAATTTCATTCCAAAGATCTAACGCAAGGCCAATACAATCAAATCCTGATCCAAGATTTGCTGTAGTAGCCGGAATTCTTATTCTCGTAGACATACTAGAATCCTAATAAAATAACACTTCTTTTGTGAAACAATAGTAAAATTTATCCTCTTCGACCACGGAGTTCTTCCCATACATCATTAATTGATACCTTACAAGAAACCAAGGATACTATCGTATGGTAAAAAAGATCAGCAACTTCAGATATCAGCAATTTTTTATTACCTTGCATCACTTCTATAGCAGTTTCCCCGGCCTCTTCAATAATTTTCTGTGCAATCTTTGGAGCTCCTCCTTCAAGAAGGGAATTTGTATAACTTCCTTCAATTGGATTCTCTGATCGCTCCTCAATAAGCGAAAACAATTCATTCAATATCGAGCTGCTTGCATTACTAAGATTAAACTCGGGAAATTCTTTTATTTCAGTAAAAAAACAGGAGTTTTCACCAGTGTGGCACGCAGGTCCGGTAGGCATTACTTTTATTAAAAGTGAGTCTCCATCACAATCAGTACTGATAGATATTAGCTTAAGGTAATTACCTGATGTTTCACCTTTATGCCATAATTCCTGACGAGAGCGACTGTAAAACCAAATCTCACCCTGCTCAATAGTTAACTTAAGTGATTTTGGCGAAACATATGCAAGCATTAATACCTGCCCGGTCTCAGAATGTTGTATAACTGCAGGCACTAACCCACGATCATCCTGTTTTATTATTATTCTCTCTATTTCATTCACCCGATAACCCCCATCAGAATCATATAAACTTCACGACAGTTGTATTTTAATTTCAGGTAACTCAAGTATATCTGCCAAACTTCCAATCTTTACATCCGGATCCGGCAATAATGGATCAGGGTTATACTGATCACGATTAATTAAAACAGTGCGAATCCCTAAACGATTGGCACCCCATACATCCTCTTCTTGTCGATCTCCAACGTGAATCACATTATCAACATCCAAATTTAAAGAGTTTAATAATAATTGAAAAATATCAGGATGCGGCTTGTATGCCTTGGCATCATCGGAGCAAACGACCGAATCAAAATATCTAAAAATATCGTAACGCTTTAAAAGCGGTTCCATATAACTCCGATCAGCGTTAGATAAAAGGCCAACTAAAAAATTACCCTGTAGGCTTGCCAGAACATCAATAGTTTCAGGAAAAATAGGACGCCTGACTAGGCCTCTTAAGCACTGATTTACAGCTTCCTGAGGATTAGCATTCAAGTTTAAGTCTTCAAAAGCACGTTCAAAAGACCAACTCCAAGCCTGCTCATATGTGTAAAATGGAGATCGCATTTCCATTGTTTCATGGTTCAATCGCCAAGCACGAAATCTATGTTCATATTCATGCCATCGCTCCAAAAGTGCATCCGCAGCAATTGGGAGTTTTTGTTCAGAACATATTGATTCAAAGCTAACTAGCCAATCCGATGAGTTATTTTCAACAAGTGTTCCAAACAAATCAAAAAATATACCTTTTATCGACACAACGGCACCTATCCTTTACATTATCAGGTGCTCATCCTGATGGGTATTCCATTATCAAGCAGATATTCTTTAACCTCTTCAATAGAGTATGTTCCGTAATGAAAAATTGTTGCAGCAAGAGCTGCATCAGCCTCACCATTTACCAAAGCATTAAGGATATGTTTCTTAGTTCCGGCCCCGCCACTTGCAACGACTGGCACATTAACAACTTGATATAAAGCTTTTAAAAGCTCTATATCATATCCTTCTGTAGTTCCATCAGAATCAATACTATTAGCAACGATTTCACCAACTCCAAGATCAACCGCCTTAATGGCCCATTCAATAGCATCAAGACCCACGTCAATTCCACCAGCCTTACCAGTACGCACTCGAACTGTCCAAGAAGGGTGATCAATTGAAAAATCTTTAGATCGAATAGCATCAAGACCTAAAACGATACATTGACTACCAAAATAATCCGAACCTTCTCTTATCAATTCTGGATTTTCAACTGCTGCAGTGTTAATTGAAATTTTGTCTGCTCCAGCATTAAGCATCAATCGCATATCATTTACTGATCGTATACCTCCACCAACCGTCAATGGAATGAATACTTGCTCGGCTACGCGTGAAACCACATCCCTCATAATTTCTCTACCATCAGAAGAAGCAGTTATGTCATAAAATACAAGCTCATCGGCACCTTCACGATCGTAGAACGAAGCCATTTCAACTGGATCTCCAGCATCACGGTGATCTCGAAATTGAATGCCTTTCACAACTCGACCTCCCTTTACGTCAAGGCAAGGTATAATTCTTTTGGTGAGCAAGGCTATTTCCTAAGAATAAGAATATAGAAATTATTATTTAAGTCACGACGCTCGCTAAAACGAAATCCACTTTCCTTTGCCAAAGAAATAATTTGCGATTCAGGAAGAATGCCTGTTTCCGGATTCCCGTTGCTGCCATGCTTTTCAATAACTGCTGCCCATGCACCTTTTTTGAGAAGACCAAAAGCGCGATTTAGAACAGAACTTGGCTCACCATCAGGAATAAGCATTAATGGCAATAAAACACCATCTACGCCTTCTTTAGGAATGACCTTAGATTCCTGTTTAGAATCATAAACTTGCACATTTCCCAGCCTAGATTGGCTAAGTTTTTCTTGCAAATTTTTTCTCATAAGTGGAGATGTATCGGTGGCAAAAATTCGACCATCATAATTATGCTTTGCCAGTGAAATAGTAATCGCCCCCGATCCACTTTTTAGATCGACAAGAACATGATAAGGCTGCAGTGGCAATTGAGCCATCAAGCTAAATGGATCAAGTATTTTCGAAGGATCATTCGAAGTATCAGGGGGTAATATTTTTCCTTTAACCATTAAAAGAACCTCAAAAATTTATATTTTAGTATATTAAAAATGTTAAACCTATAATTTTTAGTATACCCTTAAATGTAACCAATTAGTACTAAATTCAAAGATTATTGATCAAGACAGTATTTGTTAAGAATGTATTTCAGATATTGCTTTCCGCAAATCAATATCTCCCGTGTAAAGAGCACGACCCACGATAGCACCATACACTCCAAGTGTTTTTAGGTGATGCAACTGTTCAATATTCGCAACACCGCCCGAAGCTATGATTTTTACCGGCAATACAACAAGTTCTGAAATAGCAGCAAAATTAGGCTCGGTCATTGTTCCGTCTTTGCTAATATCTGTGTATATAAACTGCTCAAATCCCTTAGAAATTAATTCCTTTATTAGATCAAAAGCAATGACACTTGACTGCCTAACCCATCCTCTAGTAGCGACAATGCCTTCTTTTGCATCTACACCAATAATTAAAGTTTCCGAACCGACCATTGTAAGCAATTCATCTACCAAATCGATATTCTCTATGACTGCAGTACCAACAATTAAGCTACTAACACCAGCATCTAAAAGTTTTCGCGCAGCAGTATAGGAACGAACTCCTCCTCCGACCTGTATTGGCACATTAACGCGCTTAGTAATCATTTCGATAATCGATAAATTAATTAAATCGCCAGTTACTGCCCCATCAAGATCAACAACGTGAATTCTTTCCGCTCCCTGTTCTTCCCATCGGATTGCCACCTCAACAGGATCATCAGAAAAAATTTCCTCTTTTTGGAAATCACCCTGATACAATCTAACGCACCTACCATTTCGTATATCTATTGCAGGTAATATTTTCATGACCATTTGCTCCACAAAAACTCTAGAAGATATACAACTGAAGAGTCATTTAAGAAAGTTGACAAAATTTTTATAAAATTGAAGTCCTAGTATTCCACTTTTCTCTGGATGAAATTGAGTCCCCATTATATTCCCTGAAGCAAATGCACTACAGAATTCAACACCATAAGTTGTATAACATGCAGCATCCGGCTGATCTTCCAAATCAACATAATAGCTATGAACAAAGTAGAAATAACTTTCATCAAGAATATTGTTTAAAAATGAATGAGAGCCTTGTTTATAGATGGTATTCCACCCCATGTGCGGAATTTTTCTGGATGGCGGAAATTTTCTCACTTTCCCAGGAAATAAACCCAAGCAATAAGTATCTCCTTCTTCAGTCCAATCGAAAAGAAGCTGCAATCCCAAACATACTCCTAAAAAAGGAATGTTACGGTTAGCAACATCATTTATAACGTCAATTAAGTTAAGGTCCTTCAAGGACTGCATGGCCATATCACAGGCGCCCTGCCCAGGAAGCACAACTGCATCAGCTTTAGATATCTCTTCTGGCTCTCTAGTTATCATGGCAAATGCTCCAGCCCATTCCAGCGCTTTCGCCACACTTCTTAGGTTACCAGCTCCATAATCAATAACTGCTATCTTTGGCCCATTCATACATCAATCTCGCTAAATCCATTTATACATCCTTGAATAAATTCCAAAATACGTGACTTGGCAAGTTCAGAATGTTCACCGCTAATAATACTTATCCCGAAATCATTCCCGCGATATACTTCCAGAATACGAGGAGAAGCCGCCAAATCGAAAAGTTTAGCGGTAATATTTAAAAAGGCACCATCCTCAGAAGTTAAAAATAAAGATGGAGTGGTTAATTTCATACTTCCTATATCTAGTTTTTGATCAATATCTTCAATCAAAGGTGATATAACTATAATTCCTAGAAGATCACGCTCAAACGAAGTTTGAAAAGCCAACCCACCAACAAGACCTGAGCCAATAATTAACGGAGGTTCCGATGAATATTGTTGTACATAATCTAATGCAGACAAAAGGTCAGTAGTATAGTCTATTACATCAGGGCTATTCGAATTAGAGCTATTACGAAAACCAAAAGTAAAAACTTGGACGCCAGTTTCAGCTAGTTCATCAATAAAAGTATCCAAATAATCTATCGCAGACTGATCTTCGTCCAATGGTCGAGGAAAAACAACAACAACATCCCCTTCCCCGACAAGTCTTCCACTCAAAACAAAATCATCAGATGTAGTAAATCTTACGTCATTTGGCCCTAGCTGCCTTTGAAGAGAATCAGATTGAGCATTACAAGAAACTAGGAGGATAAAAAAATTCACCAAAATTAAAAGATGTAATGATTGTCGAATCATTAATATGCACTCAGTTTACTATTCATAGTGCATTTTCTCCTGTAACAACTTCAAAATCTAATTCCCTATCCTCATATCTTGCCAAAATAAATAAAACATCAGCTAATCGATTCAAATAGATAATAATTTGATCATTTGATAGTTGATTTTCGTGTTTTAATGTGACAACACATCGCTCAGCTCTTCGAATAATACTTCTTCCCAAATCAATCGCTGCCGAGGCAGGTGAAGAACCCGGAACAATGAAATTTGGAGGGAGCTTAACTGCTTCCATTAATTCATCCAAGCAAAATTCAAGACTAGATACCATTTCTTTGCTTACCGGGGAAAAATGTTCAAGAAATTTTTCATAAGATTCAACTGAGGTTGCTAATTCAGATCCAACAATAAATAATTCTTTTTGTAATTTGAGCAACAGAATTTTAACATACCCATCTTTTGTAAATGATCGAGCAATACCCATGGCAGATATAGCTTCGTCAACAGTCCCGTAAGCTTCAACTCGCGGATCATTTTTTAATACTCGCCCTCCGTACAAAAGGCCAGTTTCACCTAAGTCTCCAGTTTTAGTGTATAAGGTAACATCCATAAATTACTCCTATCAGATTATATCACTTAATCTTTAGTTAATTCTAAAAAATTCAACCATATCATTCTACTAAGAATTTAGCCTGACACTAAGCTCTTCAATTAGCACCGGGAGAACCTCTGTAGAAGACGATCTTACAATTACATCACAAAGAAAACTTAAAGATGTTTCAAGCGGATTAACTTCTATCAATTTTGCTCCTCGCATTTTGGCAGTTTCCGGAAATAACGCAGCAGGACGAACTGTCCCAGAAGTGCCAACTAATAGCATAGCATCACACAAATTCACCTGCTCGTAACATTTATCTAGCCATTCCGAAGGAATCGGTTCACCAAACATCACTCCATCACCTTTTATCAGCCCACCACATTCAGGACAAAGAGGGGGGTAAGCTACAATAGAGAAATCAGACCTATTTATTCTCAAGCTACATTTTATACATCGAAGTTTATATCTATTCCCATGAATCTCAACAACATTCATGTTTCCAGCACGAAAATGTAAATCATCAATATTCTGCGTAATTGTATACTTAAGGATTCCGAGCTCCTCCAGTTTAGCTAAGGCAATATGACCAGGATTTGGCACTGCAACACCAAAAGTTCTACGCATTTCTGCGATAGGGCCAGCTTCTTCTTGGTCACGAGCAATTTGCGCCTGCCAATACTCATTTGGATTATTTAAGAATTCCTGATATCCATTCATAGATGGCTCGCCATATTTGGTCCATATCCCATCTGGGCCCCTAAATGTAGGAATGCCACTTTCTTTCGAAAGCCCAGCTCCTACAAGAACAATGAGATATTTCGAATCAATTATTATTGAAGCAACTTCGTCTATTTTTTTAAAATTCATAAACTACGCATACTCGCTTATTGTAAATTTAGCTTGTACCTTGAGGTGCAATTCGTCCATTTTTAATATTAAAAATATTTGATGAATAATCTTTTAAGTATTGATCAATTGGAACCGCTGTCGTTAATAAAACTTGTTGGTAGCTAGAAGCAGAACGAAGTACATCATTTCTACGAACATCATCAAGTTCAGAAAGAATATCATCCAACAAAATGATTGGCGAATCACCCAAGGAAATATCCATAAAATGTGCTTCAGCAAATCTAAGTGCTAAAGCAACACACCTGATCTGCCCTCGAGAACCAAACCTTCCGGCACTCATCCCATTTATTTCAAATTTTATATCATCACGGTGAGGACCAATCATAGTTTGACCAATAGCTAATTCTTTGGTCCGAACTTCATTCAGTAATTGCAAAAATTTCTCTTTTAATTCATCAATATTGTTACCAGGAATAGAAAAACTTGGCACATATGTCATACTCACCAATTCATTTTCATGTGACATTTTGGCATATTTATCAATTACAATCGACTTTAAAAAATCAATTGCACTAGCCCGTATACTAATTATGGTCGCCCCTTGATTAACCATTTCATTATCCCAAAAATGTAACTCATCCAAACGAGCAAAATTATCCCGTATCCGCTTAAGGAGATGGTTTCTCTGATTAATTATTTTTTGATATTCTCGTAGAGCTCTAACATATTTTGAATCCATCTGAGAAAGTAAAATATCTAAATTTCTACGCCTTAAGGATGGAGATCCATGAATAACTTCCAAATCATCAACTGAAAACAGTACTATCGGAATCGCCCCTATAGCATCAATAGCAGATTTAGGAATACCGTCTTCTCTAACCTGCTTACGAAATATATCACCCCTTTGTGAAGGAGTGATAGCCATATCAATTCTTACTCGGGAAACTGAACCGTTGTTTCTTACTCCATCGCCAACAACTCTTGTGAAAACAGGCTGCCCTTTTGGGGCCATTTGAAGTAAATCACGATCACGATCAGTTCGATTAGATTTCAATATTGCCAACATATATACTGCTTCAAGAAAATTACTCTTACCTTGAGCATTATTTCCATATATAACGGAAAGTCCAGAATCTAAGGATAAATCTGCTTCACTGTAGTTACGAAAATTACGTAATTGTATATTTTTTAAATGCATTTCAGGCTTTCAGTTTGCTGCAGTAGAAAACTAATGTACCCTAATTACAACAATCATGCATTGTCCAGTCTACAAATTATGATAAACTAGAAAAAAGTAAATACACTCTTAAGTAACTCCAAGGAGAAAGCTATGTCTGAGGAGGGATTCATTGCTAAGGTCGGAAAGGATCTTTCAAGATTAGAGATTAGCTGCGAACATCAAAAAGGAATTCTGTACGTAGTTCCCAGTGAATTATCTTGGGTGTGTGATGATGCAAATCGACATAATCATTCTCTTGCAGGATTTTTAAAAGAGCTTACTCTAATTGGTAATCCTCAAGTAAAAGAAGCAATGCAAAAATGGGGACTTTACTACAGAGAATTGCCAATAGATACTACAGTTGAAGAAGAATGACTTTTTTAACTAAAAAATTATTCTTCAATTATTCTCAAAGATAAAAATTAACAGGATATCTTCACTTCCTTGGAGGGAAAATTGAACCAAAACATGATGAAAAATAGTTTTGTCTACTTTATTATTGCAGTTGCAATAATAGGTATGGTATTCAGTCAACTTCCATCAAAATCCGCTAGCATGGAAAAGCCAATAAGTCATATTGTTCAGTTGGCCAAACTCGGCGATATATCAAGCATACAAGTCCAAAATGACAATCTACTTGTAACAACTATTAATGACGATATCTACAAATCGCGTAAAGAAGCTGGATCAAGTATTTTGGAAATATTGCATGAATCAGATTTATCTTTAGTTGAGCTTGGAAACATTGAAGGTATAGATATATCTGTAAAAGGAACAAGTGGATTAGGTAGCTTCTTCGGAATCCTTCTAAATTTTCTACCATTAATATTTTTTGGTGCTTTACTATTTTTTATGATGAAACAAGCACAAGGAGCTGGATCGCAAACATTAAATTTTGGAAAAAGCAAAGCCAAGCAATTTATAAGTACCCAAAAACCCGTGACATTCTCTGATGTTGCTGGCGAAGAAGAGGCTAAGGAAGAATTAGAAGAAATTGTAGGTTTTTTAAAACATCCTGAAAAATTTGAAGCATTAGGAGCCAGAGTTCCAAGCGGAGTTCTGCTAATAGGGCCTCCAGGAACAGGCAAAACTCTCATGGCTCGAGCAGTCGCTGGTGAGGCAGGAGTGCCATTTTATGCAATTAGTGGATCGGAATTCGTTGAAATGTTTGTAGGTGTTGGTGCAGCACGAGTAAGGGATCTATTTTCTCAAGCCAAACAAAATGCCCCTAGTATCATATTTGTGGATGAAATCGATGCTGTTGGTCGTCACAGAGGAGCGGGGTTAGGGGGAGGTCACGATGAACGGGAGCAAACGCTTAATCAGATTTTAGTTGAAATGGACGGATTCGAAATAGGAACTAACGTAATTATACTTGCTGCAACGAACCGACCCGACATTCTTGATCCAGCACTTTTAAGGCCAGGTCGATTTGACAGAAAAGTTACCTTAGATTTACCAGATATAAATGGTAGATTTGATATACTTAAAGTTCACTCAAAAAATAAATCTTTAGATACTGCAACCGATCTAAAAGAAATTGCAAAAGCTACCGCAGGATTTAGTGGCGCAGATTTATCAAATCTTGTAAATGAAGCTGCAATTTTAGCAGCAAGATTTAATAAAAAAGTATTTGGGCATACCGAATTTAATGAAGCAATAGACAGGATAATTGGTGGCCCAGAAAGAAAAAGTGCAACAAGGTCAGTTCACGAAAAAGAATTAACTGCATTTCACGAAGCAGGTCATGCGTTAGTAGGAAAATTATTAATCAATTCAGATCCTGTTCATAAGATTTCTATTATTTCTAGAGGTGCTATGGGAGGATACACAAGATTTTTGCCAGAAGAAGATAGACATCTATGGAGTCGCGATCAATTTGTTGATCGAATTGCAGTTGCAATGGGAGGCCGAGTGGCTGAGGAAATTCGATTCGGAGAGATAACCACAGGGGCAAGCAACGATATAGAACAAGCTACTAAGATTGCCAAACAAATGGTCACCAAATTTGGAATGAGTAGCGTATTGGGGCCAAGAACATTCGGAAAACAAGAAGAGTTAGTATTTTTAGGCAGAGAAATTTCTGAACAAAAAGATTATAGCGATAAGATAGCAGAAAAAATAGATAATGAAGTTCATGCATTGCTTCAAGGCGGCTATGAGACAGCCCGTGAATTACTAGAAAGCAATAACAAAAAATTGCATCAAATTGCTAATTATCTTATTGCAAATGAAACTGTTGATGGTAAAGAGCTTGCAGATTTATTTGAATCAAAGGCACCAACTATTAAGATGCCTTCTAAGCTCAAAGCTATTAAAAATAGGAAAATAAAACCATCTCAAGGAAAAATAACGCAAGGAGCCGGTACTGGAACCACACCAGCTCCTATGTCATAGTTATAGATAAAAATTAGCCATAACGAATAGAATCAAAAGGGCGTTAGACTTCAGAATTAAAATTATCTCGGTCAGCATCTTCTAAGCCTTCCGACTTAAATAACTGACCAACCTTGTTGTAGCCATTTGCAATACCCACAATCATTTTAAGATGCCTCTCGGACGTCTCATTTTTTACACTAGCAGGAGCTCCAACTATGAATGAATTTGGTGGGAACTCAGCACGTTCAAGTACAACTGATCCAGCAGCAACAACCGAATGATGCCTTATTATGGCATCACCATTAACCACAGCTCCATTGCCAAGCAAGCAATATTCTTCAACTGTCGTTGAGTGGCAAATCACATGGTGTCCTAGTGTAACATAGTCACCAAATATCGCCGGTGCATCGGAATGTATGACGCAGTTATCCTGAATATTAACATATTTACCAATTGTAATTTTGTGGTTATTGGCTCGAATAATAGTTCCAGGCAATATACTTGACCCTTCACCAATTTCTACATCCCCAACAATATATGCAGCTTCACTTACAAAAGCCGTAGGGTGAATTTTTGGAGTCTTACCTCCCAAAGAACGAATCATATCTATCCTCCTAAATTAAATAGCAATTTCCACTTTATATTAATCAAATTAAAAACTTTTGAACATTAATAATATACAGTGGAATTAAATATGATCAATAAACCAACTCAAAATTCTGCAAAATTATTTAATAATTTGATTTTATAAAAAATTTGATAATCAAACAACAAATAGAAATTTCTGATAAACTGCCGATTAACTGTTAATAACATGGAGGTGAACTATGCCTGACGTATTATACGAAAAGAATCTTGAAGAGCATTACGCGATCTTTACATTTAATAGACCGGATCGCCTTAATGCATTGGGAGGTAATCTTGTAAAAGATCTCAATGCTGCCCTAGCAGACTTCAACAATGATGTTGAAATGCGAGTTGGAATTGTAACAGGCTCTGGGCGTGCTTTCTCAGCTGGAGCGGATCTAAAAGAGATGTCTGAAAGAAATAGTATCTCTGCTGAAATTCAAGCTAAGTTTGAATCAGGGGAAATTGATTCTCAAGAAAGAACTCGCCAGCAAACAGAGGCAGGAGTTCTTCGAACCGGAGGACTTAGAAATACTTTTCCTTTCTCTTCAAGTCCAAAACCAATAATAGCGGCTGTTAATGGATTAGCAATTGGTGGTGGATGCGAACAAGCTATGGACTGTGATATAAGAATTGCGTCAACCGAAGCATTTTTTGGATTATACGAAGTCAAGCGAGGAATTCTTGCTGGATATGGCATACATCATGCAGCAAGAGTGATGCCATTCGGAGAAGCAATGTATCTACTACTTACTGCGGATCGCCTCAGTGCAGAGCATGCACAAAAAATCGGTTTTGTGCATGAAGTAGTTGAACCTGACATTCTGATTCCACGAGCTATAGAAATAGCAAAAATGATTGCTGAAAATGCACCTCTAGCAATTCAGGGTACTAAAGCAATGGCTCAATTTTGGAGACAATTTGCTATGGAAGAATCTCAGCGACTTGGGTCATGGGTTTCTGGGGCAGTTTTAAGTTCCGATGATGCCAAAGAAGGCCCGCGTGCTTTTTCTGAAAAACGAAATCCAAACTGGAAGGGTGAATAATTATATAGTAATATTTTGTACATATGCTTATATAAGATTATGAAAAAAATTTGACCATCATAAGGCATTATAATGACATAAAGGTGACTAATTTAACAAATCGTACCATAGGGTCACATTACAAAAAACGCTTGATATTTAGTGCTTTATCCTTAAGTTGCTAAGTATCAAGAACCAGCAAGAAGCATGCCGACTGACGACTTCCATTCTTAATGATAAAAGATAGCTCACTAACAAGGGAACGCTGATCAGCACGGCATGTTTGGTAACTAAAAAATAATTACTTGATAAATAAAATATTTTTTCGTAAATATTTTATTTATATTAGAATGTCATAATAATAGTAAGAAAATTAACTTAATTACCTAAATCAATCCATAGACAAAGACAATCATGATCTTAGCGTAAGGTAATCTTACCTACCAATGAATACTGGATCCCTTTTTTCTTTGAAAGCTCGAACTCCTTCTGCGCCATCTTCAGTGCCAAAACAGTAGTTAACTCCTTCTGCTTCAGAATTAATTGCTTCGGCAAACGACCACTCGGTGCCGTTATAAAATCCTCGCTTTGCTAGCGCAAATCCAATTGGCGAACCTTTAGCAATAATTTTTGCAAGATCCATAGCATCATCCATCAATTGATCTGCAGTAACGACTTTCATGACTACCCCTATATTTAAGGCTTCTTGAGCATCAATAGTTAAGCCCTGAGAGCCTTTTATTGCTAATTCAAAAGCCTTCTGCGTACCTACTACTCGAGGAAGCAAATAAGTCAATCCACCATCGGGCTGAATTCCACGACGCAACTGAAACACACCAAACTTTGCAGATTCTGAAGCAATACAGATATCTGTCGATAATGCTAATCCAAAGCCCGCCCCGACAGCATGTCCATTAATAGCACCTACAAAAATTTTTTTGGAATTGCGAATAATATATCCATAGTGATTTTCAGATAAAGACCGACTGCCTATCTCCGAAGATCGCTTTTCACGCGACTCACGATTTTCTTCTCCAACGCTGAAATTACCTACATCACCTCCAGAGCAAAAAGCAGTCCCATTTCCAGTCAATACAACTGCTCGAATTGAAGGATCTTGATCAGCTAAACTTGTATATTTAATCAGTCCATCGCGAATACCGGGAGTAAGTGCATTTCTTCGGTCGTGGCGATTTAACGTAATAACTCCTACACCATCTTCTATCCTAAATAAAACTTCCTCTTCTGACATACATCATTCTCCACTTAGTACACATAGGCTATTATTCATATATAATTTTAGAAGCCTAAGGTAAATATAATTATTACCATCTTGCTAGCAAGCACAAGATATACCATGATTCATCTTTCATCAAGAAATAAATACATATTAGAATTTTCAATCAAAAATGCAATTACATCTTAACGAAAAAGTGGCAAATATATGAATTAGAATCAGTCCGTTTTTTGTTGGCCTACAAGATTCCAGAATTCTAATTCTTCATTCAGTAAGCGTTGAATGTAAGCATCATCTCGACTGACCTGTATCAACAATGTAGGATTATTTGGCCAGTAGCACCAGAAATCAAGCGAATCTAATCCTGTTACAGCAAGAATATGCTGCACTTGTCCATAATAATAATGAGGAACTGAACGAGATTTTGAAACTCTCCTGTACGTTGAAGCACCACATTTGATTTCCACTACTGCATCGTGGTTATCAGATAGGCCGTCTAGACTAGCACGTAACCAGTCATATTTGAAGCTCTGAACGCATGTAGGTTGAACATCTTTCCCTGTTTTTGCGATATAAAGATTGCGAGCTTCAGGTTCAAGTTGCGTTCCTAGCAACATAGCATCATTTTGAAAAGTGTCTAAAATTACTGCTCGACGCTTCTCTTCCAAAAGTTCCCTTGCATTCTTAAATGGATTCTCCCCCATGACCACTGGGGCTTCTGACGCACCTATTCCCTTATGTCGCCAAGCCAGCCACTGATCGGTGCCTTGCTGAAGATCCACAATGAAAAAATTACTATTCATAATTAAACATCATTTCACAAACCTTCTATCAATAAAAATGAAGCTAGATTGCATCCACGATTGCGTTCAAAATAACACTGGGACGCATGAAATTAGCAGCCATATTATCATTGAAATGATAATATCCACCAATATCTACTGGCTGCCCTTGGGTATCATTAATCTCTTGTAGAATCGTATCTTCATTAACAAGAAGCTGTTGAGCTACATTAGTAAAGTAAGTTTGTAATTCCAGATCTTGGGTTTGCTTCGATAGCGCTTCGGCCCAATAAAGAGCGAGGTAGAAATGGCTACCTCTGGTATCAAGTTCACTCACTCGACGTGAAGGCTCTCGGTGGTTTTCCAAATGACTTCCTATAGCTTGATCTAGGGTAGATGCCAAGAGTTTTACTTTGTCATTATTATATACATTACCAAAATGCTCAAAAGAGGCAACGAGTGCACAAAATTCCCCAAGAGAATCCCATCGCAAATGCCCTTCTTCAAGAAACTGCTGGATATGTCGAGGGGCTGAACCACCAGCTCCTGTCTCAAATAATCCACCACCAGCAAGCAAGGGAACGACAGAAAGCATTTTGGCGCTAGTGCCCAATTCAATAATTGGAAAGAGATCAGTTAAGTAATCACGCAACACATTACCTGTCACAGAAATCGTATCTTGGCCAGCCCTGCTACGCTCAAGAGTATTTCGCATGGCTTCGATTGGCGACATGATAGTGATATCCAAGTCAACCGTATCAAAGGTTAAAAGAAATTTTTTGACATTTTTAAGGATCTCAGCGTCATGAGCCCGATTCGGATCCAACCAAAAAATAGCTGGTGTACCAGTGGCTTTAGCCCGATTAACAGCAAGCCCAACCCAATCTCGAACTGCCACTTCTTTACTTTGGCACATTCTAAATATGTCGTATTCTTCTACCTTCTGCTCCATAAGAATCTTACCCGATTCATCCACAACTCGAATTACACCATTTCCCGGAGCTTTAAAGGTTTTATTGTGAGATCCATATTCTTCTGCTTGTTGCGCCATCAGACCAACATTAGACACACTGCCAATAGTAGATGGATCAAATGCTCCATGCTGCTGACAATCTTCAATAACAATCTGATATATCGTTGCATAAGAGCGATCAGGGATCATTGCAATTGTATCATGAAGTTCATTGTCCGGACCCCAGGTTCGACCTCCATCACGGATAATAACAGGCATCGAAGCATCAATAATTACGTCACTTGGCACATGTAAGTTAGTAATACCACGACTTGAGTCCACCATTGCTAGCTCTGGGCGTGAGCGATAAACCATCTGTATGTCAGCCTCAATTTCATTTCGCTTGTTTTCCGGTAAAGATTGAATTTTGGCATAAAGCTCAGCAACTCCATTGTCGAGATTCACTCCCAGTGTTGCCATAAGAGCTGCATGTTTAGATAAGACTTCATCGTAGTAAACCGACACGCAATGGCCAAAAATAATCGGATCTGAAACACGCATCATAGTTGATTTAAGATGTAAAGAAGCCAGCACGCCTTCAGTCTTAGCTTTTTCCATTACGTCAACATAAAACCGACGTAATGATTTTATGTTCATAACTGAGGAATCGATGATTTCATTTGCCATCAAAGGGATATCCTTTTTAAGGACAGTTACGCTATCATCTAAGGCTACAAATTGTATTGCTGCCAATCCGTCTTTAGCGACAGAAAGTGACTGCTCGCTTCCATAAAAATCACCATTTGTCATGTGCTCGACACGGGTTTTCGATCCTTTAGACCAATCCTTCATCACCTGAGGATTACGTTTTCCGTGCTCCTTAACGGCCCTTACCGATCGCCGATCAGAGTTTCCTTCCCTCAGAACTGGATTAACTGCACTTCCTAGTACCCTAGAGAAGCGCTGATGGACTTCGTGCTCTTTGTCATTTGCAGGATCATCAGGATAATCGGGAATATCATATCCATGATCCTGCAATTCTTTAATAGCACCCTTTAACTGAGGAATAGAAGCACTTATATTTGGAAGCTTGATAATATTCGCAATTGGATCTAAACATAGTTCACCGGCCATAGCTAGATAATCGGGAATTTTTTGTTCGATAGTCAAATTATCAGGAAAATTAGCGATAATCCTACCCGCCAAAGAGATATCCCAAACATTAAGTTCAATGCCACACATTTTAGTAAAAGACTGGAGAATTGGTAATAAAGAGAATGTAGCTAATACTGGAGCTTCATCAGTTTTAGTGTAAATAATTTGATGTATTTCCGACATATTCTTCTCCTAAATATTATGCTATACAATGACTACATATGTTTAAATTTAATAAAAAAATAACATTAATATGGCAAAATAATAATTGAGACTGCTCGGTCGTGCAACTAATACTTTAAAAGCTACAACAACCAACAATCATTCCTCTATTTGACGTTGTAGCTTCATCTCAAAAGATTAAATCTTCGAAGACCTAGGTCATAAATTAATAATGCCCACAAACACACTCTACAAAATATTCCCAAACCAATGAATGGTGCAGTTAAAGAACGTTAGGATATAGACTTAATATTCAGACCTTAGGTCAACTGAATCTATATACAGGTCAAATCAAAGTAAATAATGTCGAAGAATTATCGTCTATGCTGCATGCAGTCCATTTAACCAGATTGGCAATCGAAATGTGAGCTTTGTTACTCTTAGATTAACAAAGCTATCAAACTTAGCTCAAGAGTCAATCTCTAAGTTTATTTTTAGTCTATATTATTGGTGGAGCTGAGGAGGCTCGAACTCCTGACCCCCTGCTTGCAAAGCAGGTGCTCTCCCAGCTGAGCTACAGCCCCATAAGTTAATTAGTATTATTGTAGCAGAAAAAAATACTTATTATATAATCCAATTAAAAATAGCACATTCATAAGTATCAAGTACAGTAAATAATGACTTAAAGAAAGAGAAATGATATTATTAACAAGTTAGTAAATTTAGTTTTGTTAATAATAATGATTTAAGTTGAATATAGGATCCAACGATGCCAAAAAGAACGTACCAACCTAAAAATAGAAAAAGACAACGTAGTCATGGTTTCCGTTTAAGAATGTCCACTCGTAGCGGTAGATCGATCCTAAGTAGACGCCGAATCCGTGGTCGTGAACGGCTAACAGTATAAAGAAATCTAAGAATTTCACGTATTAATTATAAAAATGCCCCAGAAACAATTACGATTAAGAAAATCTAGAGATTTTTTGTTAGTTGCCAGAAATGGTAGAGCGTTCAATTCACGTTCAATTGTTTTAAGAATAAAACCAAACGAAATGGGGATTATTAGATTCGGATTTGTTGTTAGTCGCATTATTGGTGGAGCAGTTACAAGGAATAAAGTAAAGAGAAGGTTAAAGCACATAGTACAAGAAGTACAAATTAAGAATAACTGGGATATCGTTATTTCGGCTCGCAAAAATGCAAAAGTCATTGATTTTGCAAAACTTAAAAAAGAAACTCGAGAACTATTGGCAAAAGCAGAAGTTCTCGAAAATGTAATATCTATAAAATAGTAGGATCCAATGCTGAAGCTTATAGAACTCATGGTAAAATTCTATCAAAATGTAATTTCACCCTACCTACCCGCTACGTGTCGCTATTCACCAACATGTTCAGAATATTTCTATGATGCAACAAGGAAAAAAGGTGTCCTTAAAGGTATTATTCTTGGACTGAAAAGGCTTATTAAATGTAGCCCCCTAGGAGGCAGTGGATTTGATCCAGTCACTTAACATTATTGTAAAGACGCTAAGTAAAAACATTACTATCTTTGTAGTAATGTTTTTACTTAGCGTCCTGCTCACGGGTTGCGGGACCGATAGGTTTGAACCTAATGGATGGGGTGGAATAACAATTGATAACAATAAGCTATTTATTGGATCTGGTGATGGTCAATTAATTATTCTTGATCCTAAAAATGGAGCTTTACTTCAATCGTATCCGCAAAATAAAGAAAATTTACATGCTATCTACAGTGCACCATTAATTAGCAATAATGGTAAAACAATCTTCTATGGAACATATAGTAAAAAAGATGGTGGAACAATTTATTCCTTACAATCTGATACGTTAACACCAAACTGGACTAAGGCAATTCCGGGGTCTATAGTTGCTCAGCCAATAATGGCAGACAATCTTTTGCTTGTGAGCTCATCTGACGGAAAGCTTTATGCAATGGAACCTGAAACGGGAAATCAAAAATGGGTATTTGAAAGTGATGGAAAATTGTGGTCTTCTGCGGCTTGGTCCGAAGGTAATTCAGTTTTCATTGGCTCTTTGAATAAAAAATTCTATGCAATAAACAAAAATAATGGAACGAAATTATGGGAATTTGAATCTGAAGGAGCAATTGTCGGAACTCCTTTGATAAATGGCTCAACTGTATATTTTGGTGCTCTAAACAAAAAAATATACGCCCTTGACAGTAAAACAGGAATAGAAAAATGGTCCAGACTTGGTGATCACTGGTATTGGGCACCACTTACTCAGGATAAAAATGCTTTGTATGCAGGGTCAATGGGAGGCATGGTATCAGCACTGAATTTAGACACCGGAATAGCTCTATGGGAACAAAAAATCGATGGAGCAATACTTGCACCATTACTGCTACTTGATTCATTAATTGCTATTGCTAGTGATAATGGTCAAGTTACCGTATTAAGAAAGGATTCAGGAAACCAAACTTGGAATTTTCCAGCAGGAAAATCAATGCGAGCTAAAATGGCTAATCAAGAAAATAAAATTTACCTTATCACTACTGAAGGCGAGATCAAATCGTTAGATGCCAACCGGGGAACATCTTTGTGGTCACTTCAGAGAGATAATTAAGGCATAAAAAAAGAAAATGGAAATTTTTGGGATTATATGGAATGAAGTATTAATAAGACCTATGACAAACGGTCTTATTATTCTCTATTTGGGTTTATTTAATAACTTCGGCTTAGCAATAATTACTTTCACAGTTTTTATAAGAGTATTGACAATCCCATTAACCTTAAAGCAATTACGATCTAGCAAAGCAATGGCAACTATACAGCCAAAAGTTGCGGACTTACAAAAAAAATACCCTAAGGATCGACAAAAAATCTCACAGGAAACCTTCAAGTTGTATAGAGAAGCTGGGGTAAATCCAATGGGATGCCTTGGGCCAATGATTATACAAATGCCAATATGGATTGGCCTATACTGGTCCTTGATTAGAGCGCTTCCATCCAGTCCTGAAGCTCTCGCAGGATTAGCGGAGACGCTTTATTCAAAACTTCATTTAGTTCATGCAGCTATACCAATACAAAGTAGTTTCCTCTGGCTAGACCTTGCTGCACCCGATAGTACACCGATACTTCCTCTTGGTGTTGGAATCTCAATGTGGATACAGCAAAAAATGATGACACATCCAAGCGCAGACCCAAAACAAAGACAAACGAATCAAATAATGTTATGGATGATGCCAGTAATGTTCGTTTTTTTTACATTTCAATTCCCCAGTGGCTTGGCATTATACTGGGTAGTAACAAATACTATCGGAATAGTAATTCAATACTTTGTAACAGGATGGGATAATCTTCTTGGTAGAAATGAACCAAAAGAACCTTCTAGTGATACACCTCATACTCCAGTTACAAATACAAAGGAGATTGACAATGGAGCAAAAATCGAAGAACAGCGAAAACATGGAAACCATCGAAACATCAGGCCGGTCCGTAGAAGAAGCAATAGAGGTCGGACTAATACTCCTAGACGCAAGTAGAGATCAAGTTCAAATTGAAATTCTTGACTCAGGGAAAGTTGGTTTTCTTGGATTCAGAGCCATAGAATCCAAAGTACGAATTTCACGCATATTAAAAAATGATGTTACTCTTATGGGAAAACAGATAATCGAAAAACTATTGGACTATCTTGAAGTCGAAGCAGATATTTCAATTTCTACAATTAAAGAAAAAGATTCAAATACACCAATAATTGAAATAAGTGGCGCAGACGCAGGATTATTGATTGGGCGACATGGAGCAACTTTAACAAGTTTGCAATTTATTGTTAATGCAATTTTGGGCCGAAGCCAAGGATCTAGAATTCTTATAGATGTAGAAGAGTATCGAAAAAAACGAATCTTAATATTGGAAAATTTAGCTAGTAGGGTAGCAAGTAGTGCAATATCATCTCGTAAATCAATTACCCTTGAACCAATGCCTGCAAATGAAAGGCGAATCATCCATCTTACCTTAGCAGACAATCAGATGGTCGATACTCACAGTACTGGAAGCGACCAAGACAGAAGAGTAGTGGTAACTCCAAGCAATAACCAAAGAGGTAGCGCTAATCGACGATGATTCTTATCAGGTGAACAAATGAACAAAAAGATTACTCAATATAATCTAACATCATTAAACTCGACGTATTTAATAGGCACATTGCCGCCTATACTTTTACTGCTTGGATTTTTGACCAGTTGGGGATGGAATTCCTATCAATTGCCATTGATACTAAACTTTCCTCCAACATATCTAATTTTTAACCTTTCAATTTTCTTGGGAACAATTTATATTTTAAAAAAAACAGGACTTACAGTTTCCTCTTACTCATGGATAGTTTTTTCACTATATGGAATAGCATCTATGAGCGAAATTTATGTTCTTCGAATTCTAACAATTGATAATGCCTTAATTTCTGAACGTAACTTAGTATCAATAATAACTGAATTAAATAGCCTTTTATGGATTTTAATAGCAATTGGAATATCGACTTTTATAGTAAAAAGAAATTTTTATCATCTACTGTTTTTTATTGGATTGTTTACTTCTGCAAATGTTCCGGGATTTCCTATGATAATAGAAGAAAGTATACCCAATGCTATTTTAGCTACAACAATTTGTGCTCTAATGGCAATCATAGGTACGTTAGCATTAACAATTCTTATTTTACAATTCTCACACTCAGAATCTGCCTCACCAAAGGCTAAGCGAATACACCTAGCCTTGTTACTTATTTTAATATTAAGCAACCCAATAATAAAATTAATGCCCATCTTACTATTAACAAGCGACATTCCTATCTTTACGTTAGATATTTGGTTGCAAATAGCTGACGAACAACTTCATAGTATTTGGCCTATTGTAGCAGCTATAATTTCAGGCGGCGTTTACCTTGTAACAAGATCTCAGCAAGCGTACGATAAAAAATAGAAATGTAACGCACTGAAGTGAACGGTAATTGGTTCAGGGAGAATCATCACTACCCTAAGGCAGCGGATACAAAGAAATAGAAAAAGGAATCATATATCAATTTATACTCACAAATTTAATTAAGGTAATTATATGAAAGTTATAGTAACCGGTGGGGCCGGTTTTATTGGTTCCCACATAGTAGATATCCTGATAAAAGCAGAACATCAGGTAGCGATCATCGATAATCTTTCTACAGGAAATAAATATAACTTAAATCCTAAAGCAAGTTTTTATGAAGCAGATATTCGAGATCTTGAAAGTGTTAGAAAAATATTTGCAAAAGAGCAACCCGATGTTTTAAATCATCAGGCTGCTCATGCAATTGTTAACGCATCAATAATCAACCCTGGATATGATGCTCAAGTAAACATTATCGGTTCGATAAATCTTCTTCAGTCATGCAAAGAATTCGAAGTAAAAAAGGTCATTTTTGCCTCCAGTGGAGGTGCTATATACGGTCAACCAGAAACAAATTTATGTAAAGAAGATCACCCAATTCAACCATTATCGCCATATGGAGCAGCAAAAGCAGCCATTGAAATTTACGCAAAGGTTTTTTATCAAACTTACGGAATTAAATACATTGGATTGAGATACGGAAATGTTTTTGGTCCAAGACAAGATCCATATGGAGAAGCTGGAGTAGTGGCAATTTTCATACAAAAAATGCTTAAAAATCAATCCTGTACAATCTACGGCTCTGGCGAACAAGAAAGAGATTTTGTTTTTGTTGAAGATATTGCAAAAGCAAGTTTACTATCGCTAAACAGTTATGCTTCTGGTTATTACAATATTGGAACTGGTCTAGGAACCAATGTAAATGATATTTTTTCCAAACTAAAGCAGCTTACACATTATAGCAAAATGGCAATTTATGAACACGAGCGTGAAGGTGAAGTATTTAAAATTGCACTAGATGCTACTCAAGCATTTAAGACGATTGGATGGAAAAAGGAAACAACAATCGAAGAAGGGCTAAGGGCTACAGTAGAGTACATGCAAACTCATTGATTATATTTTTCATCAGATAAACTTAGAATGTTTAATGCACGCTCATGTATTTCTAAAAATTTCCCTAAAACCTCCATTAAATTTTCTTGCCATTCTGTATTTTCATTAACGCGTATCGAATTTCCCCTAAAAGAACATAAATGCCCTAAGGTATTTTCAAGAATTGCTCCGTAACTATTAATCGAATAGCTAAACCTAATGACAATCGAACCGTATTCCGAAACTATCGACTTAACACCTATCCTTGAAGCCAATATTTTAATACGTAAAACATAAAAAATATTGTAAACAGATTGGGGTAAATTTCCAAAGCGGTCATCCATTTCACTTCTAATTACTAAAATTTCTTCTTCATCACTAAGTAATGATAAGCGTTTATAAAACAGCAAGCGTTCAGAAAGATCTGGAATGTAATCAATTGGAATATGTGCAACGAAAGGAATTGAAACTTTAATATCAGTAATTTGTTTGTAATTATAATTCCTACTATGATCATTATCACTTAATTCATCTATGGAATCCTGAAGTAACTGAGTATATAGGTCAAAACCAATCGAATGCATATGGCCACTCTGCTCCGAACCTAGTATATTACCTGCACCTCGAATTTCTAAGTCTTTCATGGCTATTCTGAATCCTGCCCCTAACTCCTGATAAGATTTCATTGCAAGTAGGCGTTTTTCTGCAGTTTCGGTTAAAATTTTATCTGGTTCAACCAAAAGGTAGGCGTATGAACTTCGATCTCCTCTACCAACTCGACCTTTAAGTTGATAGAGTTGCGCAAGTCCAAGTAATTCAGGATGATGAATTATTATAGTATTCGCATTGGGTATATCTAAGCCAGCCTCAATTATAGTTGTGCAGATTAATACATTTTTCTCACCACTTATAAATTGGTCCATAACTCTTTCAAGCTCATGTTCATCTAAACGACTATGAGCAACACACACTTTGGCTTTTGGAACAATTTGTTTAATACGATTTGCCCAGGAAAATATATCTTCAATTCGGTTATGTAAGAAAAAAACCTGCCCCCCTCGATTTAACTCCCTAGAAATTGCCTCATTAATCAGATCATCACTATATTCCATCACATGAGTTTCAATAGGCTGTCGTTGTTCAGGGGGAGTGCGAACAGTAACCATGTCCAAAGCTCCGGTTAGAGCCATGGATAATGTTCGAGGAATCGGGGTAGCGGTTAGTGTTAGAACATCTACATTCTCATGGTATTGTTTGAGCCATTCCTTGTGCATAACACCAAATCTTTGTTCGTCATCAACAATAACGAGTCCCAAATCTTTAAAAACAGTATTCCGTTGCAATAACTTATGTGTCCCAATCAATATATCAATTCCGCCATCAATAAGCAGCTCTAGTATTCTGGTTTGTTCATCATCATTACTAAAACGACTCAATACCTCAATATTCAATGGAAATAAATTAAAACGCTCTCGAAAAGTTCTAAGGTGCTGCTGAGCTAAAAGTGTAGTAGGGCAAAGTACAGCTACTTGTTTTCCATCTTGTACAGCTTTAAACGCAACTCTCATGGCAATTTCAGTTTTACCATAACCTACATCACCACAGACGAGATAATTCATTGGCTGTGGGCTCTCCATAGAGTACTTAATAACATCAATTGCTTCTTGTTGATCTCTAGTAGGAGAATACATAAATGCATCTTCAAATTCGCTTTGCCATGTCGTATCTGGGGAAAATTGATAACCTGGAAGTATTTGGCGAGATGCATATAAATTAATCAACGATTGAGCGATTTCTCTTGCTGCACGAGTGGCTCGTTCCTTGGTGCGACTCCATTCTTGCGTACCAAGTCGAGAAAGGGAAGGATTAGATCCTCTGGGTGCGACATAGGAACTTAACTTTCCTGCTTGGTCCATAGGGACAAGAAGGCGATCACCAGCAGCATATTCAATTGCTAGATATTCACGAATACCAATACTAGAATCCAACATCTCAACACCGACAAAACGACCTATACCATGATCTACATGAACCATATAAGTACCTGGTATAAAATCAATTATAAGAGGGATCTTGGGTTTTTTTATTCTTTTATGATTATGCTTCTTTACAAAGCCAAAAATTTCTTTATCTGTAATAACGTGAAAAGTTCCAGAACTCGAAAAAACAGAAAACCCTTCACGTAACTGAAATGGCACAATGGCGACCATGCCGGGTTCAGGAAGATTATCTATTTTTAAGGATATATTTATTACTTGTTTTGAAGAATTAAATATATCACGAACACGATCAGTAAATGAAGAACATATTATTATAGCTTCATTGCGGCCTTGAATTGAAATTATATCTTCTAGAAATTGATCTGCTTTGCCTAAATAAGTAGGAGAAAGGCTGATAGTTGAAAAATTAGGAGTTATGTTTTCAATCGGATTTGAACTAGCGCGAATAACTAGGTTAAGACCTTGCAATTGATTATAAATATCATTCCAATTCCAAGTTGAGGAAGGAATATCTATATCACATGAATCAAGATTATTCTTCAAATTTAAATTGCTATTATTTATTATTATTGATCCCTCAGAATTTTTTGGAAAATCCAAGAAAACGAATAAACAATTTTTAGGAAAATAATCAATAAGCATACCTGAGTCATAAAATCCTGAATAAGGTTCTACATTATCGACTGGCAAAAAATCCAAAGCAGGAAGTAAATTTTCAACAAAACGAAAATGATTTTTGCAAAGATTGCTATTGCTTCCAAATTCAATAACGAATTCTTTAGCTTTATCCAAATCAAAAAGTGAATTTGGAAATTCAGCACATGGCGATATCGAAATTTTATCCAGCGAACTAATTGATAGCTGAGTTTCAGGATCAAATAAGCGAATCCCGTCTAAATTATTACCTAAAAAATCCAGTCTTATTGGCAATTCAGCATTTATTGGAAAGACATCAACTATACCACCGCGATTACTTATATCCCCTGGCATTCTTACAGTATCACAAAGCATGTAGCCAATTGATGCCAAGTTCTCAATTAATTGAAAAATATTAAATTTATTTCCAACGCTTAAATCTATCATATAGTCACGCAAGAATGATTTTTTTAATGTTTTTCGGATTAACGCATCAGTTGTGGTAATAGCTATTATTTTTTCGAATTCATCAGAATAGTCATGATTCAGCAATTGTGTTATTCCTCGAATTCTATCAAATGATCCTCCTACATCCCAAATCAACTCATTCTGTATTGGATGAGTCCAACTAGAATATAAGTCAATTAAATTTAAAGAAAAATTTGCCAAGTTGTCAGAATTAGCAATTATCTCAAGTTCGGAAAATAATTGATCAGCAATAGTTAAATCATCAACTACTATAATTACAGGACTTTTGGATACACTTAGAAATGAATAAAGTACCCAAGCTTGAGTTGCATTAGTAACAAATATATTCTGAGATTCCCCAATCTTGCCAGCACTTATTATGCCTTTAATGATATCAAGTTCAGGTATACTATCGATCAACTCTAAAATTAGATTACTTGTCATCATTAAATCCACAATTTATTGAAACAACTAAGCAAACAACATAACACATTTAATTAACAGAATGGTAATCAGCGAGATATAAAATTATAATCTGGTACCTTGCTGTTATAATAGATACAAGAATGGAAATTATTGGCAGCAAATCTAATAAAATATTACTAGTATATAAACATATTCTCAAACAGAGGCTAAATAAAAGTGCTTAATAAAATGGATGATAATCGACGCATAGTTATAAAATTAGGAACCACATTAATGACGGGGGGAGACAGTCAATTAAACCTAGAAATTCTCTCATCATTGGTAAAGCAAATTACAAGTTTACATAGGCAAGGATACCAAATTATTATTGTGGCTTCTGGAGCAGTAGCAGCTGGGAGACACAGCCTAAACAGTTGGACAGGCAACACCGATACGGGGAACAATGTTCGCTCAAGGCAAATCATGGCATCGATAGGTCAAGGAATATTGATGCATCATTTTCACGAACTTTTTAAAATAAATCAGGTGCTAGTAGCCCAAGCATTACTTACTTATAATGATATTTCAGACAGAATAAGTTATCTAAATATACGAAATTTACTGCTTGATTTAACTAAACTCAGGATAATTCCAATAGTTAACGAAAATGATGTTGTTGCAGTAGATGAATTAGAAGGCGATGCCATAGGAGACAATGATACGTTATCTGCATTAGTGGCAAATATAATTGACGCCGACTTACTTATGCTTCTTGGAGACCTCGAAGGATTATATAGTGAAGACCCTCACTTAAACCCTAAAGCAAAACTTATTAATTTAGTTGAAAGCATAGAAAATATTGAGGCACAGATTGGTGATTCATGGACAAATCAAGGTCGTGGTGGAATGATTACAAAAATTAACGCCGCAAAATTAGCAACTGCAGCAGGAACTTTAGTAATAATTGCTAACGGACTCATTCCAAACGTATTGCAGCGTATAATCAGTGGCGAAAAAATTGGCACTCGTTTTACTACAAGAATTACTAATCAAGAAAGTAGAAAGCAATGGTTACTGTCAAGAGAAGAATCGAGTTGTAATATCCAGGTAGATGCTAGTACAGCAAAATCTCTAACCGAAAAAGGAGAAAGTCTACTATTGTCTGGAATTATAAGTACAAAAGGTTCATTTGCAAGAGGAGAGATAATTAGAATACTCGACAATCAAAGCAACAAGATAGCTATTGGAATGGTAAACTACACCAACGTTGAAATTGACGCAATCATCAGTCATGGATCAAAATCTGAAATAAGTTTATTGAAAAAATCAATGCCAAATGAAGTTATCCATCATAACAATATGGCTATAACAGGAGATTCTGACAATGAAAATTAGTGACGAATTAATATCTATGGGCGAAGCAGCAAAACATGCAGGAAAAATATTAGCTAATTCTTCATCAAATACAAGAAATAATGTATTACAGAATATAATAATCGGACTAAATACACATAAAGAAATGCTCCTGATGGCAAATCAAATTGACCTAACAAATGGAACGCAAAATGGATTAACTATTGAAATATTGGATCGCCTCGAACTCAATCCGAGTCGTCTTGATGGATTGAGTTCAGATATAAATAATTTAATCCAACTTCCTGATATTCTAGGTGAGGAATTTGAATCCAAGGAGCTGGAAAATGGACTGTTATTGTCTAAACGAAGAGTTCCGCTAGGCGTTATAGGGGCAATTTATGAAAGCAGACCAAATGTTACGGTTGATATAGCATCCATATGCATCAAATCAGGAAATTCATGCATATTACGAGGTGGGAAAGAATCGATTAATACCAACAAAGCACTAATTACAATAATTGGGAATGCACTTATTGAAGCAGGTTGCCCTAGTGAAGCAATACAATTTATTGAAAATAACGATAGGGAACTAGTTAGTCAAATGCTTTCCATGAAAGATTATATCGACTTGATGATACCTAGAGGTGGAGCCGAATTAGTCAATTACGTTAATAAAACTGCCTTAATGCCCGCTATCACCGGTGGAATAGGCGTATGTCATGCATACGTCGATTCACCAACAAATATTGATGACGCTGTAAAAATAGTTATTAATGCAAAAGTACAAAGGCCTTCTGTTTGTAATGCGTTAGATACCCTTCTAGTTAACCAAGAAATTGCTAGCACATTCTTGCCATTAATCAGTGAAAAATTAACACAAAATAAAGTTGAACTTAGATGCGATGAATCAAGTTTTTCAATTCTTCATCCCCTCAAGTTACCAAACCTTCATAAGGCTAAAGAATCTGATTGGGGAAAAGAGTTTTTAGGTCTCATTTTATCTGTAAAAATTGTTGAATCCATTGATCAGGCCATAGAGCATATTGAAATATATGGATCAGGTCATACCGAAGTAATTATTACGAATAATGACATAAATGCCTCTAAATTTTTAAATCTAGTAGATTCATCAGCTGTTTTTGTTAATGCAAGCACCAGATTAAATGATGGGGGACAATTTGGACTTGGTGCTGAAGTAGCTGTTAGTACAAGCAAATTCCATGCACGGGGACCAATGGGTCTCGAGGCATTAATGTCATATAAATGGATTGGAAGAGGCTCAGGTCAAATACGAACCTAAAGCAATTCTAATCAATCATTCTTTTGCATTCATGCTTCAGGTCTTCCAAGGAATATTCTTGATTTCTAACCCTAAGGTCAAAATATAAAATAGCTGTAAGTAAAATTTCTATAGGCAATATAAGGGCAAAAAAGGCAGTTTTAAGTATTCCGTAAAAAGCTAGCATGACTTGTGAAGTTGATTGGTTCAATTCCTGAATTGTAATATCAAATAAAACTTGAATCACAGATTGTAGTAATGTCCAAGCCATAATAATCCCAAAAACTCTCCACCAATTATTTAATATAAGCTCCCTACTTAAAAGTAAAGAATGGGCTCCTTGGGAATTTTGGAAAAGGATTGCGTAAATATAGAACTGAAAAGCTATCAAACAATAAAGCAATAAAGGTAACCCAATAATAAACAAAGAAAGGACAATTCCAAGAATTAAAACTGAAATAAAAAGCAACGTACCTATTAAAAGTGAACGCCATCTAGCTATAATCCAATTTATACAAAGCTCAGCATTAAGCGAGATTTTTAATAAATCATGACAATAAACTAATGCTCCTAAACTTTTTAAAAATACAAATGCAACACAGCCTATCGCCACAAATACAATATTAAAAGGTTGAGGAATCACAGAGCTAATTACAAAAAGGGCGCTAACGACAAAGGAAAGCATAAAAAACAAATAAAAGTTATTTTTATAGATAAAAAAAGTCAATCGAATGACTTCCTCTAACTTCATCGCGTGCATTTCAATGTTACTGAAACTCATTCCACAGTCACAACAAAATTCTGCATTAAACTTATTATTTGCCTTACATCGAGAACAGGTCACAAAAACTCCAATAATTAACTATTGTCGAATTAACTATCAACGCTTGTTTTGATAATAGTTAATTATCTTCAGGATTGAATTAGCCGCACGATCGTAAGTTGGATAAGAAGGAATATTTGCTTCTTTAAGCAAATCATCAATAGCTTTTAAGGATTCAGCATCATTATAAAGATCTGTAGAATGCAGAACAGCAAAAAGTGGCTTTTCGACTTTCTTGAGGTTTATAAATGACTTAATCTGACTCTCAGCGGCCTCAGAATTTCTACGATACATACCTGGAGTAAACTGCATCATAAGACTATCAACATTGGGGTCATTTGCCCAAATCTCCAATATTTCATCAAAATGATCTCTATTAACAACACCAATATCAATAGGATTATTGTAGCTTGCACCTATAACCTGCATTATTTCCCCAAGGCTACTAAGTGAATCGTCAGCAAGAACGGGCACATTCATTCCTGCCTTAGAAAAAGAATCTGTCATCGATACTGATTGTCCACCAGTCCCTCCAGCAAGACCAACCCGATTACCAACAAAAGGTGGAAAAAAATACAAACCCTTTAGAGTATCTGACACCTGTTCAAGATCATCGCACCTGATAGCTCCAGCCTGTTTTATAACAGCATCCCATGAATCCATAGATTCCGCTAAGGAACCCGTATGAGAAGATGTTGCTCTTTGGCCTGCCGATGTCTGACCTCCCTTCCAAACAATCACTGGCTTTTTGGCTGTTGCAGCTTTAAGTTTAGAAAAAAATGTCCGTCCATTTCTAACACCTTCTATATACATAACGATAATTCTTGTTGCTGAATCTTGAACAAAATAATCTAGCCAATCCTCATTTTCAAGCACTACTCCATTACCAAAACTTATGACCTTGTTGAGTTTTACTCCATTAGAATTAGCCATTGCTGCTATACTACCTGCGTGTCCGCCACTTTGAGATATGACTGAAACATCGCCAGTAAACCCTGTAGGTTGTTCCGCCATGAAACGAACTCCTAACTTTGGATTATACAAACCCATACAATTAGGGCCAAGCAGTACAATTCCAGCATCTTCTGCCATTTTGGCTATTTCCTTCTGAAGTTCAAATCCTTCTTGGGTACCAGATTCTGAAAATCCTGAAGTAAACATGCCAACTCCAGAAACACCTTTGGTAATACAGTCACGAAAAACAAAAGGACTCACTCTTCTAGGAACGGCAATTACTGCATAATCAACATCTACAGGTATATCCATAACACTTTTATAATTTGTAATCCCCAAAGCTTCAATTCCAGGAATTTCACGTTCATCTAGCTGAACAGAATAAACGTTTCCAGAAAAAGTCTTCATATTATTAAGCCAAGTATAACCAGGGCCCTTATCACCAATAACGGCTACAGTTACAGGATTTAATGCACGATCAATACGAGATATGTTTAATTCCATCAGATATAACTCCCAAGATGTCCAATTTGAGTGTTGAGATTAATACTTCATTAAGGGAGAGTCAACAAAAATATATATTATCTATTTCTTAGATATATTGAGAAGGCATATATTATCAAGCCTAAGCTATACGGTAAAATCAACCAAATCATTGGGAAATTTCTCATAGTTCCAAACAAAGAAAAACTTATAAGAACAAGTGCAGTAATTCGAAGTATGGAAATTACATTCATTTGTTTTCCTTTTGATTATCCAATAACATCACTATCCATGTATGATCTCAAAACTTCGGGAATAGATATTCTGCCGTCAGGCAATTGATTGTTCTCTAAAATTGCAATAAGGATTCTAGGGATGGCTAAACCAGATCCATTAAGAGTATGAACAAAATCAGGCTTTGAGCCTGCATTCTCTCGAAATCGAATATTTGAACGTACGGCTTGAAATTCTATACAATTTGAACATGAGCTCACCTCTAGCCATTCTTCAGAGCCAGCTGCCCAAACTTCAATGTCGTACGTTTTAGCTGACTGGAATCCAAGATCTCCTGAGCAAAGCTCTACAACTCTGTAAGGAAGATTTAACAATTTACATATTTTTTCTACATGTTCAACAAGCTGATAAAATGCTTTATCTGAATCATTTGGGTGGGTTATTTTATACAACTCGACTTTATCAAATTGATGAAGTCGTTTAATTCCCCTAGTTTCTCGACCATGAGCAGCCTTTTCTCTGCGAAAACAAGGAGTATAGGAAACATAATTCAATGGAAGATTGTCATTTAATAAAATTTCGTCACTATGCAATCCAGTAAGGGCAACTTCTGCCGTAGGAATCCACCAATAATCTTCTTCTATATCATGATAAAGATTATCAGCAAACTTAGGTAAATTACCGCTACCTATCAATATTTTTTCTTTAACCATTACAGGTGGTATTATTTCGACATAATTATGTTCCCTGGTATGAACATCCAGCATCCATGAAATTAACGCTCTTTGTAACCTTGCACCCATTCCGTTAAGTATAAAAAAACGAGATCCAGAAATTTTAATACCTCGCTGAAAATCAATAATGCCTAAATTTTCCCCTAACTCCCAATGTGGAGCAGGCTGAAAATCAAACGTAGGCAAAACACCTTCTTCGCGTAAAATTCTATTGGAGGTTTCATCGGCACCTTCAGGAACAGACTCCAAAGGAAGATTAGGTATCCTTAAGAGTAAATCCCTTAAGGATATATTAATTGTATTTAATTCTTCCTGAAGTAATATAATTTTTTCATTAATATTTTTTGTACTTTCACGTAAATCATTCAAGCGCTCTTGATCATCAACTTTATCCTTTACCAAGGCCCCATATTCCTTACTAATAGAATTATGTTCAGATCTTAGTGCATCACGTTCAGTAATTAAAGGCCTGCGCTTGGCATCATAATCAAGTATTTTATACACAAATGAAGCATCTTCCCCGCGCTTTTCAAGCGCATTGCAAACATAATTAGGATTTTCGCGAATTAACTCAAGCCTCAACATCACCTACTCCACTTTGTTGATTAATGATACATATTTCAACTCGCTCCATTATCGTTTCAAGTTTTACAGACTCTAAAATGGATTTAGGCATTTCTTTTAAGAGTTCATTTTTCAATGTATCTTTAGCATGATTGAATATTTCAGACATTGTCATAAAACCATTAGCTAAAGTCTTACCGTATAATTTTACTACTAGCACTTTTAAACGAGCATCAATATCATTGATAGTGTCCTCTATTTTAATGGTCATTGTATTGCTCCACTCTATTTTGAATTTCATCTTTTGTGATACGAGATCGCAAATCTTCCGTTAATTCTTTGTAAATATAATCTGTGAATTCACTCACATTTAAATCAGATTGATTCTTATTCCCAATCAAGTCATCAATACAGCGAAAAACTTCTTCTTGGGAAAGCGATAAATGCGGAAATAGCACAACTTCTCTTATATTTTTTTGTCCTGTAAGTAGCATCACAAGCCTATCAATGCCTAGGCCTAGTCCACCTGTCGGAGGCATTCCATATTCAAGTGCATCCAAAAATGCATCATCAACTCTATCAAAGTCTTCATCGATATGTTCACTGCGTAATTGTTCTTGATTCTGAAATCGGATCCTCTGGTCAATAGGGTCATTTAGTTCGCTATAGGCGTTAGCTATTTCCATTCCTCCGATAAATGCTTCAAATCGATCCACATAGTTCCCTTCGGAAGATTTTCGTTTTGCCAACGGAGACATTTCAGCAGGATAATCAATCAAAAAAGTAGGTTGAATAAGGTATGGCTCTACTTTGTCGGAAAGAATCTTATCTACTAAGCGCCCCCAACTAACTTCCTGAGTAACAACAATTCCAAGATCTCTCATACGACTAGCAAGTAAAATAGGATCCTGGAGTTCATCAATATCTACTCCACTAAATTCATAGATAGCATCACGCAAGCGAATTTTTTTCCAATTAGTGGAAAAATCGATAACGTGATTATTCCACTCAACATGTTTACTACAATTAATATTATTCACCACGGTCGACACCATAGATTCAACCATTTCCATAACACCCCGAAGATCAGTGTAAGCTTGATAGCTTTCTAATAGGGTAAATTCAGGATTATGAGACGAGTCTATGCCCTCATTCCTAAAAACTCGGCCAATCTCATAAACACGATCAAGTCCACCAATAATACACCGCTTGAGATAAAGTTCTGTAGCAATTCGCATATATAGCGTTCTATCTAAAGCATTATGATTAGTAATAAATGGCTTAGCTATTGCTCCTGCAGCAACAGGTACCAAAACGGGAGTTTCAACTTCCACAAAATTTCTTGAATCAAGAAAGGCTCGAATTGCAGAAATGATACGAGAACGTTTAATAAATCGTTCTCGTATCTCTTCATTAGACGACAAATCGATTTCTCGTTGCCTATAGCGCTGCTCTGCATCCCTCAAGCCATGCCATTTATCAGGTGGAGGGCGGAGTGTTTTACTTAGCAATGTTAAGTAATTCGCTTTTATACTTGGTTCTCCTGATTTAGTAAATATTAATTCTCCAGAAATTCCAACATGATCCCAAAGATCTAATTCCTTTAGTAAATCGTAATTACCTTCAAGTAAATCTTTCTTTAAATAAACTTGAATAGTGCCCGTTACATCACGTAAATCTAAAAATGATGCTTTACCCATAACCCGTATTCGCATTACTCTTCCAGCCAGCACTACCTTTACGGACTGAACAATTTCTGAAGTATTATCATTAGAGGTGCTCAACATACTTAATGCTTCAGAAATTGTATTTGTAATATCAAAAGTTATAGGGTAAGGATTGATGCCCATATCCTTTATCCTGTGAAGTTTCTTTAATCGACTTGCAACAAGTTCTTCGCCACGATCAGGCATTTTTAACACCTTTTAATAAAAAATTAAGGATAATAATAGATTTATCATCGCAGGTAACGTCAGTATTAGGCAAATCATTGACATTAAATTTCAACATGAAGGACAATAATTTCATCATTTTAATATACAAGAAGTTGAATAATGAATACACAAGAAATATCTTATACAAATAATGATTCTATACAAAAAATTTATTTCCCTACTTTCAACAAAACAGTAGAGCATCAGCAACTATTATCTGCACAGTTAGCCAATATTATTCAAGACATAAGTGAAAATTCTGAAGCCAGAGTAGTTATCATTGACGGAGAAGAAGATGCATTCAACTTTCAAACACAAAATTTACCGGCGCCTCAAAATAAAAGTGAATTGGAAGAAAGGCAACTAGCTCAATTAATTGCAAATATTAAATGCCCAACAATTATGCTTTGCCGTGGTCCAATAGTAGGGCAAGGATTTGAAATATCTCTTGCTGCTGACATAAGAATTACTAATTCACATGCTATTTTCATAATGCCACAACTATTTTGGGGTCAACTGCCTTGGGATGGGGGCACTCAGCGATTATCGCGACTAATGGGAATTCCAAAAAGTCTTGATTTAATGTTAACAGGAAGAATTATGAATTCTGAAGAAGCTTTTCTTTCAGGCTTGATTTATCAAAGAACAGACTCTCATTCAATAGAAAGTACAGGAATGACATTAGCAAAACAAATTGGGAAATTTGCACCTATTGCAATGCAATATACAAAAGAAGCCATCTTGAATGGGTACGAGCTTCCAATTAGTGCCGGGTTAAATCTTGAGCTTGATTTAAATATCTTATTACATTCTACTCAAGATAGACTAGAAGGAATCAGTTCATTTTTTGAAAAAAGGACTCCTGACTTTAAGGGATCATAATTCAAATTTTATACTTTTTTTACAGGAAATCATATTTTGGTTAATAATTTTAATTCTATAATATTAGATAAGAAAAGTTTCATATTGACTATTACTCTAAACAGACCCGAAGTACTTAACGCATATAACATGCAAATGCGCGATGAACTCTGGCAAGTGCTTTTGGCAATCAAAGATGACCCGGAAATTAAAGTAATAATTTTAAAAGGAGCCGGCGAGAAGGCTTTCTGTGCTGGGGCAGACTTAACAGAATTTACAACTGCACCTTCGCAAACTATCGCAAGGAAGGTTAGAAGGCTACGACCTATTTGGGAGCTTTGGGCATCTATTCAAAAACCTTTTATTTGCGCTCTTCATGGTTACGTAATTGGCTCAGGATTAGAAATGGCATTATTATGTGATCTTAGGTTGGCAAGTCCTGAAATAACAATACGGATGCCAGAAGTGGCCCTTGGAATGCTTCCTGCAGCTGGCGGTTCGCAAACTCTCACAAAATTAACCGGAATAAGTTCCGCAAATAATCTATTATTAACAACAAAAACCATATCAGCCTCCGAAGCACTACAAATGGGTTTAATTTCAAAAATAGTTGAACTTTCAGATTTAATTAGCGAATCTGAAAAAATTGCCGACACTATTGCCGACCTAAATAGCAGTCAAGTACAATCACTTATCCATTTAGTAAAAAATGGAAAAGAGTTAACTCTTAATCAAGGGTTAGAATTAGAGAAAAATGCAACATTAAAAATAACAAGTAACTTAAATTTAACAAAAAAGTAGAAAATAGGTTGGCTAAATAATATTTTAAGATTAGTATTATGCACCAAAACTTATACTAATAGATAGTAGGAGGAAACTTGAACACTGGAGAATTTATTACAATTACGGCTGCAATTGTTCCTGAAAGGGAAGCAATTGTTTTTGAAGGCACTCGGTTAAATTTTAGCGAGCTAAATGACAGGGTAAATCGCTTGGCAAATGGTCTTATAGAATTAGGTATTGGATCTGGAGATCGTATTGCAACGATGGAAGTAAATACAAATACTATGATTGAAATCATTTTTGCATGTGCAAAAATAGATGCTGTTTTTCTTCCACTTAACTTCAGGGCAAAACCAGAAGAAATAAGTTTTATGCTTAACGATGCTGAGGCAAAAGCAGTGCTGGCAGGGAGTCGCTACCTTGATATGATAGATTCTTTGCGACCAGAAACAAAAACAGTGAAAACCTACATAGCTTTCGAGGGATTAAAAGATGGTTGGCACGAATACGAGAGCATTATATCCTCATCCGCCGATGATGAAGTTTTTGGTGCTGCAGATGAAGATGATCTAGCGGTACTCATGTTCACTGCAGGAACAACCGGAACCCCAAAAGGCGTCATGCTTTCCCATAACAGCTTTTCATCATTTATTCTTGCAAATGTGGAGCCACCTGATCCCGAAATAGGAGAGAAAAATCTTCTTACGGTACCACTTAACCATATAGCTGGATTACAGGCAGTTATGGCAGCAATTTATGGCGGCAGAACACTTATAATTCATCGCCAGTTTGACCCAGTAGAATGGATGAAATCAGTACAAAATGAAAAAGCTGATAGAGCGATGATGGTGCCAACAATGCTAAAGAATCTTATGGATCATGAAGAATTCGGTCAATATGATTTATCTAGTATGAAAGTCATTACTTACGGTGCTGCTCCAATGCCTCTGGAGGTCATTAAAAAAGCAATGATTGAATTACGAGGATGTAAGTTCATAAATGCATTTGGTCAAACTGAAGGTGCAGGAACCATAACAATGCTTTCCACTGAGGATCATGAAATACCTGAAGGATTATCAGAAGAAGAAACAGAAAAACGATTGAACCGATTGGCGTCAATTGGAAAACCTCTACCTGACGTCGAAGTTCGCATAGTTGATGAAAATGGCAATGATATTCCCGTAGGCGAATCAGGAGAAATTATTGCTCGAGGCTCTCGCTTGATGAAAGGTTACTGGAACAGATCCGATGCAAATGCAGACACAATACGCGGAGGCTGGTTATACACTGGCGATATTGCTTACTTTGATGAAGAAGGCTATATCTTTATTTCAGGAAGAAGTAAAGACTTCATCAAACGGGCAGGTGAAATGATCGCTCCTGAAGAAGTTGAACAATGCCTTATGTCTCACCCATCAGTCGACGATGCAGCAATTATAGGAATTCAGGATGTAACATGGGGAGAGCGCGTACGTGCCATTTGTGTACTACGGAAAAATCAGGAAAAGCCTTCCGAGAAAGATCTTATAGAATACTGCAGGCAACGTATATCCAGTTTTAAAAAACCAGAGTCCATAATATGGGTATCCGAATTACCCAGAAATCAGATGGGCAAAGTTCTTAAAAACGAATTACGCGAAAAACATAGCCAAGCAATTGAATAATATATAAAGCAAGAGGGTAAATTTCTATCCTCTTGCTTTCCAATCAGAAGGTCAAAGGATTCTTGAAATGTTAACAGAGTTAATAACTAGAATCCGGAGCGAATATGACCAGGCCATTACACAACCCTACCGAAACCATCCCATAACGAACTATATTCGCAGAGAAACACCACTCAAATAATACCTAAGCTTTACGAGAGTTATAAGATTGAAGGCTCGGCTGGAAGAGAGCAATGGGCTGAAACAGCTTGGGTAGCTATTTTCAACCCAGAGGAAACTGAACAAGCTAGCGCTGGATACTATGTAGTTTATCTGTTTCCTTCTAATTCAAATAGAGTAATTCTAGGATTGGCTCAAAGTTATCAAGAAGCCGAGGCGCAATACGGGAAAGAGTCTGCTGTCGCCTTAACAAAACAAGCAGAGCTTATGCGGATGAAAATTCCTGAGTATTCCAATTACTTCGATTCTGGCAATGTTAATTTATCCACTCAAGGAAGATTAAGCTACCGGTTTGGACACGTTTATCATAGTACTTATGATCTTTATGCCCTCCCTTCTGAATCTAAACTTGTTGAAGATCTCTCACATCTCTTGGACGCTTATGAAGCTTTATTCTACAGAGGTGGAAGAGATAGTGACAACATCCACGTCGAAGAGAGTGAATCAATTGGAGAGATAATTTCATATGAAGAAATATATAAAAAAAGAGTCCATCTTCGAACTGAAAGGCCAAGCAGTTCAAAAATAAAAAGGATAAAGAAAAAACTCGGTTTCATATGTCAAGCATGTATGTTTAACTTTGAAGAAACATACGGAAACCTTGGAAGGGAATATATTGAGGCCCATCATCTTGTACCAATTAGTGATTTAAAAAAAGGCGAAAAAAGGAAAGTCACAGAGTATGACTTTGCTGTTTTGTGCAGTAATTGTCATAGAATGATTCACAGACAAGCTAATCCAGGTGATTTAGAGAAGCTAAAAAGTCACATAAGAAGTTAAGAAATAGATCCTCCATTAATGTTTAAACTGAATAAATTTATCCACGAAAAATTATCACTGCCACCACAATGTAACCAATAATCAATATTGGAAATAACCATTTCCCGCCAGCAAGTTTTACAAGAATTGTTCCTCTTGATTGAGCAAAAGAAGTAATTATCAAAGTTGCTATTATTGCCATCAAACAAGTGACTACATTAATACTATTAATGTGACCCAAAAAAGATCCTTTAGTGAAAACTACGTCATCGCCAAATAAAACAACACAAGTATTGAAAAGATTACTTCCGAATAAATTAGCAACCGCTAAATCGGGTTTCATTTGACGTATAGCCATAATAGCTGTAGCCACCTCAGGAAGTGAAGTGGCGATAGCTAAGAATTGCGTACCTACAAATCCCTGACTCCATTCCATAAGTATTGCCAGATTATTTCCACTATGAGTCAAAAGTGTAGCTGCAGCAAATGTAACGGAGGCAGCAATTAAATACCCATTGATTGCCAATATAAGTCTTCTGGATATCTTGAACGATATATCCTTAGGGCTATAGCCAACCTTATCCTGTCTATAAACTGAATACATAGCATATGCAAAGAATAAAATTAATAGTATTGAAAAAGGACTAATGTTCAATTCAATCAAAGAAAATGAATAATTAAAATAACCCTTAACACCTATCGCAGTAGCTACGATTAAAATAGCAACTAGACTAAATAGTCCAAGCATGACTGTAGAGCGCGCTACGGCTTGCATAATGGGTTTACTTCGCCAGAAAAAATCACATGCACCAATTATCAACAAATTAAACATATTACTTCCAAATACATCACCTGCTGCTAATTCTGGTTCATTAATCACCAAAATTGATGTAATTCCTGTGCCTAGTTCAGGAAGGGATGTGGCAGTAGCAAGTAATAATACCCCTACAAATGCATGTCCTAAATAAAGTTCCTGGGCAATAATATCTGCAGTTAATACTAAGTAATGTGCGGCAACAAAAATAACTCCAACAGCAAAAATTAATTGTGCCAGTATTGAAATACTTTCCAGTTTTTTACCCCAAAACTTCTATATGGAATTGCACGAGAATCATTACTAAAATCAATTCATTCTAATGTATATCTATGAATCCGAAACATCATTGCCAAGACTTTCTACAAGCAATTCCAAAATGTCCTTCGCTTTCCTTGTTTCCGTCACACCCTTAGATCCAATACCTTCATTCATCATCTGCAGGCAAAAAGGACAAGAAGTTCCGATAATTTCTGCTTCAGTTTCCAAAAAATGCTCTGTACGAATATGATTTACTTTGGTTCCGGGTTCGTCCATCCACATACGACCACCACCTGCACCACAACAAAATCCGCGCTCGCGATTTCTAGGCTCCATTTCAACCAAAGTAATACCCGGAATCGAGTTAACAATATCTCTAGGCGGATCAAAAATTCTATTATGTCGCCCTAAATAACAAGAGTCATGATAAGCAAGAGTAGTGTCAATGGTTTTTATTGGTTTTAATCGACCATCTTTAATCAGATCAGCTACGAATTCAGTATAGTGAAGAACTTCAAATTCTCCACCAAATTGAGGATATTCATTTTTAATAGTATTAAAACAATGCGGACATATGGTTACTATTTTTGGTTTTCCATAATTATTAATTGTGGCTATATTCTGTTCAGCCATAATTTGATACAGATATTCATTGCCCATTCTCCGCGCTGGATCACCAGAACATGTCTCTTCATTTCCCAAAATAGCATATTTAACCTTTGCCAATTTAAAAACTGAAGCCATTGCTTTAGGGATAGCCTGGCTAGTTTGTTCTAAAGCACCAGTGCAACCGACCCAAAATAAAACTTCTATTTCAGGTTTATCAGCCATCAGGGGGACATTAAGTCCTTCAGTCCAATCAGTTCTAGTAAAAGTTGTACCTTTCCAAGGGTGCCCACGCTGCTCCATGCTTAATAAGGCCGCTTCAGCAGTACTAGGCATTTTTGCCTCTTCCATAACAAGATATCGACGCATATCTACAATGGTATCGATATGTTCAATAAAAACAGGACAGGCTTCCATGCATGCTCTACAAGTGGTACACGACCAAAGAACATCTTCGGCAATTGCACCCGAAACCATTGAAATACTTTCAGTATTTGTAGTCTTTGCTATCTCAAGATCATCAGAGGGCAGCAGTCTTATCCACGGCTCAGATTTGCCATTGCGATCTTCAATAAGTTGTGGTGCGCGAGCTACCATGTATTTTTTCATATCCTGTATAAGCTTCCTAGGAGAAAGAGGTTTCCCACTAGCATATGCAGGACATTGATCCTCACAACGACCACAATTCGTACATGCGTCATAGTCTAAGAGTTGTTTCCAGGTCAAATCAGTAATTTCACTTGCACCAAATCGCTCAAGTGTCTCAATATCACCCATTGAGCGAAGTGCACCAAGAGGACGATCAGATCTAAGAAGTGCATTTAAAGGAGCAAAAAATATATGAGCAATCTTTGTAAATCTAAACGTTACATATATATAACTTAACGTTACAAGAATTACATGCATCCAATAAATAATAAAATGACTAACTTCACCTCCATATTCAGTAATCCCGCCAGACCTAAACATCAATGCAATCAAATAGCCAATAAATGACCACGGTGCAGATGAAGGATCATACAATTCACTTTGAGGATTCAATTCTGTAACAGCTATCCTTAGGCCTTCAGTTAAAAATCCGCTGATAAGCAGTAATCCAATTAAAGACAAAATAATACCGTCATCAACAAAAGTATTAAGTCGGGCTGGCTTTATAACATATCTCCGCCAAGCAGCCATTATCAATCCAATCGAAGCAAATACACCACCACCTATATCCCAAAGAAGGCTAAATTGGTTACGAGCATAAACAGTAGGTATCTCAAATCCAACATATGGAGCAATATATTTATGCCAATTCCATTCTAAAGCACCAAGAGTAGTCGCAAAAATTAATATTATGAAACCCCAAAAAAGGAAAAAATGCATGAGGCCAGGATAAAGCTCTCTTTTAATAAATCTTCTATGACCAAAAATATCAAGGCCCATTAGACGAATTGAACGAGAAATTCTTGAACCCCAAGGACCCATATCGGGGGTAGCACGACCAAGCTGCCATACTCTAAATCGAGTCCAAAATGCATAGGTTAAGGCCACCATAAGGACTCCCATAGTAAGATAAACTAGCACGCCTAAAAAAGGATATCCTATATTCCAATATTCGGGTCTTCCAGGTAGATCAGGCATTTGGCCTCCTATTAATTTAAAACCTTAAATCTATTACATAAATCTATTACATTAGATCTGAACTAAGATTATACAAAAACCATGAACTATCTCATAGCACAAGCTATTCTAAAGCCAGTAAAGCAAGCCATCAAGCAATTTTCCATAAAAATATTTTTAATAAAAATTTCATACATTTTAAATAGTCTAATTCAAAATTTGACTTTGGTCATTACTAATAATATAATTACTTTTTTGTAATAAAATTTCTAATTCAACCCAATTCAACCCAAGCTATGGTTAGAAGCAGAAATTAACGCTCATCGCGCTGATCTTTATACTGAGTCGAGGTTTACGTGATAAGAAAATTTTCATTTGAGGTGTCCACTCTCTCGTTAATTAATACACTAAATACTTTTATTCAATCAGTCTATTTTGACATTACTACAGTATCGCTACGTACTCTTAAGTAAAGGTTCCTGTTGTTAATCTAACCCAGTCTTGTAATTAATTTATCTAATTTTAAGGAGCTTTAAACTCAATGACGATCAGTAAATTATCTGGAAAAAATACATCAAATAAGACTCATACTTCTCAAATTAAAACTTTCTCAACAATTGAAAATACTATCAGTTTCCCGCATTTACTCCAAATACAATTAGATGCAATGCAATGGCTAGAGAGCGATGGGCTCTCGAATCTTTTTTCTGAAGTTTCGCCAATAGATGACTTTACTGGTCATCGATTAGAGTTGAGTTTTCTTTCTCATGAATTTCGTGAACCCAAAAGGTCAATTACAGAATGTAAAGAAAAAGAGATGACTTATTCTGCCCCATTATATGTAAATACTCAGCTAGTAATTAAAGAAACAGGAGAAATAAAGGAACAGCGGATTTTCTTTGGTGATATTCCAATGATGACCAAAGAAGGAACATTTATCATAAATGGCGCTGAACGAGTAATCGTCAGTCAATTAGTTAGATCGCCAGGCGTCTACTACTCAGTCGAATCAGATTCTTCTGGAAGACCAATATGTTCAGCAAAATTGATTCCTTATCGTGGAGCTTGGCTTGAATTTGAAACTTCTGCCCGCGACCAATTAATTGTTAAAGTAGATAGAAAAAGAAAAGCTCCCATAACCTTACTTCTTAGGGCATTAGGATATATTTCGGATGAAGAGATAATGGACCTTTTTAGTAAAGTTGATATCAATCCTGATCATCAATTTATTCAAACAACTTTATCTAAAGACCCACTATCTGGATATCGATCGGACGAGTATAAAGAAAATGATCTTCAGGCGACTTGGGCGATGGTTAAGGGAACAACTCCTTACGACCCAATCTCTGCCAAAGAATTAATAAGTTCACGAATCGAATTTTATAGAAAACTAAGGCCAGGCGAACCAGCTAGTATAGATAACGCAAATAATCTACTCGATAATCTTCTATTTAACCCACGAAGATACGACCTTGGAACAGTAGGTCGCTACAAAATGAGCAAACAGATTGAATCTCGTAAAAATTCTTCTGAAACTTCAGAACTTAGAGTGCTAAACAAAAAAGATATCGTAGATATAATAAGTAAACTTATTCATATAAATAACGGTCATGCTGAAGAAGCAGATGATATTGACCATTTGGGAAATAGGCGAGTTAGATCAGTTGGAGAGCTAATTCAAAATCAACTAAGAATTGGCGTACTAAGAATGGAAAGAGTGATTAAAGAACGTATGACCATAGTTGAGCCTGAAACTGCTACACCTGCAGCACTTGTCAATATTCGCCCAGTAGTAGCTGCAATAAGAGAATTTTTTGGTGGATCTCAATTATCTCAATTTATGGATCAGACCAACCCTTTGGCAGAGCTTACGCATAAAAGACGATTGTCTGCTTTAGGGCCAGGCGGGTTATCTAGAGAAAGAGCAGGATTTGAGGTTAGAGACGTGCATAACTCTCATTACGGAAGGATATGCCCTATAGAAACACCAGAGGGGCCAAATATTGGACTTCTAGGATCTCTAGCAACATATGGCCGAATAAATCTACATGGTTTTATAGAAACCCCATATAGAAAAGTTCATCACGAACTTCAAAGTTCAAGCGACCAACTTTTAGGAAGAACGCTTTCTGAAAATGTAAATGATAAGAACGGCGAGTTAATTGCAAAGAGCGGGAGCAATATTACCACACGACTTCTAGCGACAATTAAATCTCTAGCTGGAGCGACTATTAGCGTGCGGCCTTTTGTTACTACTTCCTCAAATGATTATGAGTATTTACCAGCAGACGATGAAGTCGATATGGTAATCGCACAAGCTAATATTCCAACAGATACATTCGGGCAGTTTATACCAAATACAGTCGAAACTAGGATAAATGGAGAACCTAAAATTCAGGATATTAACTTAGTCCAATACATGGATGTTTCTCCTATGCAAATAGTAAGCGTATCTACTTCACTTATACCTTTCCTAGAGCATGACGATGCTAACAGGGCACTTATGGGGTCAAATATGCAAAGACAAGCAGTTCCATTAATTAGACCTGATGCTCCATTAGTAGGAACAGGAATGGAAAGCAGGGTAGCTCTTGATAGTGGTCAAGTAATACTTTCACATAATAATGGTGTAGTTACTGGGGTCAGTGGCGACGAGATTACAATTACCGAGAAAACTGGTGATGAGGTGTCGTATAAATTACAAAAATTCGTGCGAAGCAATCAAAGCACATGTATTAATCAAAGACCAGTTGTCGAAGTAGGTCAGGAAATTAAAATTGGCGATGCCTTGGCCGACTCATCATCTACCGACAAAGGGAGTCTCGCACTGGGACAAAATTTACTTGTAGCATTCATGAGTTGGGAAGGGTACAACTTTGAAGACGCAATTATTCTTAGCGAAGAGCTAGTTAAGGACGATAAATTCACATCAGTACACATTGAAAAATACGAATGTATAGCCAGGGGGACCAAGCTTGGAGAAGAAGAAATCACAAGAGACATCCCTAACATCAGCGAGGATGCCCTCAGAAACCTTGACGAATATGGAATTATAAGTATAGGCGCTGAAGTAAAAGCAGGTGATATTCTAGTAGGAAAAATCACCCCTAAGGGTGAAACTGAACTATCTGCTGAAGAAAAATTACTTCGAGCAATTTTTGGTGAGAAATCTAGAGACGTTAGAGATACTTCTCTGAAAGTACCCCATGGAGAGCGTGGTAAGGTTATTGCGGTCAAGGTTCTTTCAAGAGAAAATCGAGACGAACTTCCTCCGAATGTTAACGAGGTGATACGAGTCTGGGTTGCACAGACGCGAAAAATATCCGTTGGAGATAAAATGGCAGGCAGGCATGGAAATAAAGGTGTTATATCCCGAATATTACCTGTAGAAGATATGCCCTACATGGAGGACGGCACTCCAATCCACATTATTTTAAACCCTATTGGAGTTCCTTCAAGAATGAATTTAGGTCAAATTTTAGAAACTCACTTAGGCTTAGTTGCAGCTTCACTAAACTTCAGAGCAATAACTCCAGTATTTGATGGAGCAACTGATGAAAATATTCAAGATGGCTTAGCGCATGTTTGGTTCTTAAAAGAATCAAATGCTATCGACATTAGAGATTTAGATAACCCTATTGTTAACTGGAATATTGTAAAAGAGTGGCTAGAAAATCAAGGTTACAATTTTGATGATATCTTTAATGCTAATAATCCAGGCATCGCTCGAAGAGTTTGTCAGGAAATTTGGCTAACAAAAAACTCATCTATTGAAATCAAAGGAAAGAGTGACAGTGAGCTTTTCCAGGCATCTCGGACTCATGGGTCTGATGCAAAAGATGCTCCTCCAATAATGGGTAAAATGGTACTTCGTGACGGACGAACCGGAGAACGATTTGCACAGCCTGTTACGGTTGGATATATATATATGATGAAATTAATTCATTTAGTTGACGATAAAATTCATGCAAGATCAACTGGTCCCTACTCTCTAATTACCCAGCAACCTTTAGGGGGTAAAGCTCAATTCGGAGGGCAACGATTTGGAGAAATGGAAGTTTGGGCACTTGAAGCATACTCAGCAGCCAACAATTTACAAGAAATGTTAACTGTGAAATCAGATGACGTAATGGGAAGACAGAAAACATACGAATCTATAGTAAAAGGCGAAGATGTTTCTCAGCCAGGAATTCCTGAATCTTTTCAAGTACTACTTAAAGAAATGCAATCATTGGGTCTTTCAGTTGAACTACTCAATGAAAATCCATCTGAAATTACTTTTGACGATACCTTTGATCAAGCTCAAGGGATTTTAGATGAAAGTGATTACGAAGAAGTCAGCGAAGAAAACGAATTTACGGAGCTAGAAACTTTATTTGATACGGAAGAAACTCTTTAAAATTTTTGCAATTAAATAATGATATTACCCATAAAGGGAGATGATAAGGATGATGCAACCTGGACCAGATTTTAACGCAATACGTATTGGTTTGGCTTCTCCAGAACAAATTCGGATATGGTCATACGGAGAAGTTACAAAGCCAGAAACAATTAATTACAGAACACTTAGGCCAGAACGAGACGGTTTATTTTGCGAAAAAATTTTTGGACCAACGAAGGATTGGGAATGCGCGTGTGGTAAATACAAGAAAATAAGATTTAGAGGCGTTAAATGTGAGCGATGTGGAGTTGAAATAACCAGGTCTAAAGTTCGTAGGGATCGAATGGGCCATATAGAGTTAGCAGCTCCAGTAGCACATATCTGGTTTTCTAAAGGGATACCTGGGCGATTAGGACTATTGCTAGATCTCTCACCAAAAAGCTTAGAACGCGTATTATATTTTGCTCAATACATTATTACTACAGTTAATGAAGAAATTCGTGAAGATATTTTATCTACAATACAGTTAAAATATCATGAACAACTTACCGAACTTACGGGTAACTGGGAGCAAAAATTTGCACTCGCAAAAAATGAGGAAGAAGAAACTCAAGATTTAGCCTCAAGTAGTGCCACATTAGAAAACCTAAAAAAGCAACAAAAAGAAGAATTAGCGAATCTTGAACATACTCGATCTGAGCAACTTGCAGATTTGAAGGAAGTTCAAATAGGTACAATTATATTAGAAGCAAGATGGCGAAATTTATCCGAAAAATATCCAGAATTAGCAAGTGCAGGAATGGGTGCTGCAGCAATGAAAACACTTCTTTCCAATATAGATCTAGAGAAAACACAAGTTTCATTAATTGCAGAAATGCGCTCAACATCGGGCCAACGCAGAAAAAAAGCAGTCAAAAGACTACGAGTTGTTGAAGCATTTAGAAAAAGTGAATTCCATCCAGAGTGGATGATCTTAGATGTATTGCCAATTCTTCCACCAGAGCTCCGTCCTATGGTCCAACTTGAAGGAGGTAGGTTCGCAACTAGTGATTTAAATGACTTATATAGAAGAGTTATTAATAGAAATAACCGACTACGACGACTTCTAGACCTAGAAGCTCCAGAGGTAATTGTGCGCAATGAAAAGCGAATGCTTCAGGAAGCAGTAGACGCACTAATCGACAATGGCAGAAGAGGAAGGGCAATATCTGGAACTCATAATCATAAATTAAAGTCATTATCGGACTTACTAAGGGGCAAGCAAGGAAGATTCCGTCAAAATCTACTTGGAAAAAGAGTGGACTATTCTGGAAGATCTGTAATCGTAGCAGGACCCGAACTTAGATTAGACCAATGTGGCTTACCGAAAAAAATGGCATTAGAGTTATTTAAGCCATTCGTAATGCAACGATTGGTACTCGATGGGATAGCACATAACATAAAAAGTGCAAAACGAGTTATTGAAGAAATGCATCCTGAAGTTTGGGATATTTTAGAGGAAGTAACAAGAGACAGACCAGTATTACTTAACCGTGCTCCCACTCTTCATAGATTAGGATTACAAGCTTTTATGCCTGTATTAATTGAAGGTAACGCAATTCAGGTTCACCCGTTAGTCTGCACGGCTTTCAATGCAGACTTCGACGGCGATCAAATGGCTGTCCACGTGCCTCTTTCAGGAAAGGCCGTTGCAGAAACCAAGGAACTGATGATGGCAGTAAATAATATGCTATCCCCAGCTTCTGGAGATCCATTAGTTGCTCCAACACTAGACATTGTTATGGGGTGCTACTATTTAACTCGAGAAGAAGAAAGAGGCGATAATATAAAATTATTTAGCACAATAGATGAAGCCATGGTGGCCCATGAACTTGATATCGTAAGTCTACATGAAGCAATTGATGTTATGTCTGACTCATCTACTTCAGGGTCTGAAATTTATCACACTACCCCTGGTAGGCTTATATTTCGTGAAATACTTCCAATTGAACTTACATCAGATACAAATAACTGGAACAGGCTTTTAGATAAAGCAACCCTTAAAGATGTAGTAATGGAAAACTATAAGATTATGGGAAATATTTCAACTGCCACATTACTAGACGATATGAAGAAATTAGGATATCACTACGCTACAATATCAGGGATTACCATAGGAATCACAGATTTAGAAGTACCGGTTACAAAAAAAGAAGTTATTCTAAATGCCGATCAGCAAATCGTGCAATTGAATGAAGATTTCCAAAGAGGTCTTATTAACGAAGCTGGTCGACATGAACAAGTAATTAAAATATGGTCTAAAGCCAGCGACGACATAAAAGTACTTGTCGAAGAGGCACTCCCAAGCTACGGTGGTGTTGCCCTAATGGCTAAATCTGGCGCAAAAGGAAATATCTCTCAAATAACACAAATGGCAGGCATGCGAGGATTAATGTCAGACCCAAAAGGTCACCTGATCGAAGTTCCAGTAAAGTCGAGTTTCCGTGAAGGATTAAGTGTACTTGAGTATTTCATATCAACACACGGTGCTAGAAAGGGCCTAGCGGATACTGCACTTAGAACTGCTGATAGTGGCTATTTAACACGTAGAATGATTGATGTCGCTCAAGATTTAATCGCATCAATTGAAGATTGCGAAACCATACTGGGAGTTTGGATAAAACGGGATATTAATAAAGAACGAAATAATATAAATGCTCCGTTTACTGAACGTCTAATGGGTAGATATCTTGCTAGCCCAATTGTCGACACTGATACTGGAGAAATTTTACTCGAAAGAAACACTCCAATTAATAAAGAAACTGACATCGAAATAATAACAAAATCGGGGACTCAAGAAGTGTACGTTCGTTCAATGCTTACATGTGAAGCATTGAAGGGAATCTGTCAATTTTGCTACGGCATAATGCCAGCAACAGGAAACTTAATATCTTTAGGCGAAGCTGCCGGAATTATTGCTGCTCAAAGCATCGGTGAACCAGGAACACAGTTAACAATGAGAACATTCCATACTGGTGGAGTTGCCGGTATTGACATTACCAGCGGAATACCAAGAGTTGAAGAGTTATTCGAGGCAAGAAAACCTAAAAGTCCTGCAATTTTAGCCGAAATTAATGGAATAATTGAAGATATCGCACAAGCACCAGAAGGTCAAGTTATTACAGTGGTTAACACAGAAGAATTCCGTGAAACAATCACTATTCCGAAAGGATATGAGCCAATCGTTAAAGAAAATGAATTAGTAGAGGCAGGGGCAATAATAGCTAAAGTTTCAGCAAAAAAAACTCAGAAAGTGAAACCGGGAAATAAAAACGATGAACGAGAAACAGAAGGGCTAATAACAAGAATGGCTGGTCAAATTAAGATTACAGCAGATCAGGTTTCTGTAATCTGGGACGAACAGGAAACTAAAAAATACATTGCATCTCCGATTGCATATGTAATCGTGAAAGCAGGCGAACAAGTATTTGCCGGACAAGAATTAACTGCAGGCTTAAAAGATCCTCACGATCTTCTTAGGATTCTAGGAAAGGAAGCAGTCCAGCAATATATACTTGAAGAAGTTCAGCATGTCTATAGAGTACAAGGAGTAGGAATAAGCGATAAACATATAGAAGCAATTATTCGACAAATGCTAAGAAAAATATATATTGAATGGCAAGGTGATACAGGCTTGCTTCCCGGAGAATCAGTAGACAAAGTTATTTTTAATCAAAGTAATAAAAGAGTGATCGCAGAAGGTGGCGAACCAGCAAAAGGCACGGCTCTACTTTTAGGAATAACCAGAGCATCATTGAGCACTGAAAGCTTCCTTGCTGCTGCATCTTTTCAGGAAACGACAAGAGTATTGACGGAAGCAGCTATAAATGGCTCCGTAGATCACTTAAGAGGACTTAAGGAAAATGTCATTATCGGAAGACTAATCCCAACAAGAACTGACCTTAACTTTAATGCTGATTTTCAGAATACTGATAAACCTGCAATCAACAATGCAAGTGGAAATACTTTTGAGGAAGACGAAGATGAACTTGCAGCAATATTTGCGGTAGATATTAGCAGCATTCAGGACATAAAACAAGATATATCAGAGGATGTACCCGTGGACGAAACAGAAGAATAAAATCTACTCGGAGTTGAAAGTGACAGTACTTTATATAGCAGGATCAGGAATAAAACCCGGTAAGACTTCTGTCGCATCAACTTTAATCAGTTATCTTTCTCAGAATAAAGAAAAAGTAAATGGCATTAAACCATTTACTTTTTCTAATAAAACAAGTGATCCAGATATAACGTATTATTCTAAAATAAATTCAAATACAAATTTTTCATACGAACCAATAGTAATTTCTAAAAATTCCGAAATAACTGACGAAATGATCACTCAAACAGCAAAAAAAGTTGAAACCTCTTCGCAAAAAGCAGACTTTACTATTATAGAGGGAATAGATGACATTAATCAGAATTTATCTAATATTAAATCATCCAAACAATTAATAAATATATTAGATGCTAAAATTATACTAATAATAAACGGAACAGAAGGAATTGATAGTAAATTAGTCGAAAAAGCAATAGATATTTATGGCATTCATTTAAAAATAATTTTAGTAAATAGGACTCCAAAATATTTATTTACAAAACTAAAAAGTAATGTAAGTAAAGATAACAAAATTAATGAGCTACAGAATTTATATGATTTTAGTATAGAAATTGTTCCAGAGGATCGTAAAATGATAGCACCATCAGTAAATGAGATTGGTGCCTTTCTAAAAGCAGAGTTTCCTATTAACGATCATCTACCTGAACTTGAAGCAAAACTTGAGACACCTGTTGAATATTTAATGGTAGGTGGATGGTCATTGGATAGCGGAAACTATATATTTTCCAAAAGAAATAACAAAGCCGTTATTATAAAGGGCGACAGGCCAGATCTTCAAATGGCTGCATTAGAAAGTTCAACATCCTGCTTAATTCTAACAAATGGACAAAAACCAATACAATACGTTATCGAGCATGCAATCAAAAAACAAATCCCAATCCTTTCAGTAAATGAATCTACTCAAAATGTAATGCGATGCATTAATGCATTTCCTTGGGAAGAAACTTCAATAACTAAAGCCAAATCAAGCCGGTTTGAGAATCTCCTGAACTTACATTTTCAAGGATCAACATTAGTAGAAATTTTAGATAATTAATAGGTAGCTAAACAGAATTTCAAGGATTAGAAATTTTGCTTATAGATTCACATGTTCATGTATTTTCACAAGCATTTACACAAAAACGTAATAATCTCATCAAAGAAGATTTAACCTTCAAAGATATGTACAGCAACGCAAAATCAAGCATGTCAACTACAGACATATTGTTGCATTCTATGGATGTCAATAATATTGACTATTCTGTGATTGTAAGTATCGGATGGGAAAACTATAACATTGCAAAAGAATCAAATAATTATTTAATCAAGTCTGCAAAAATGCATTCAGACCGCTTAGGGGCATTAGTGGGAATAAATCCAAATTGGGGGGATCTGGCTATCCAAGAAGTAAAGCGATGTTTGGAGCAAGGTGCCTTAGGTATAGGTGAAATGCATCCTGATACTCAAAAATTTAAATTAAATAATAAAAAACTTTTATTTCCGTTAATGGATTTTATAAAAAAACATAAATTACCTATGCTTATGCATTCATCTGAACCAATAGGGAGGCAATATCCCGGCAAAGGAACAATTACTCCAAAAAAAATCCTTGCTTTCTCTAAATTATTTCCAGATAACGTAATTATAGCTGCCCATTGGGGAGGCGGATTACCTTTCTATTATCTTCTAAAAGAATTGGCTTCCTTCCCCCCCAAACTTTATTTTGACACTGCAGCGTCTACTTTGTTATACACAAGTGATATATTCGAAGCTGTAGTAAATATAATCGGAGAAGATAATATATTATTTGGTTCCGATTTCCCTCTAGTAATTCAGAGGAAAATAATTCAACAAATAGGAAACACAGAATTAACCCAAGTCCAAAAAAACAAAATACTTGGTGAAAATGCTAAAAATTTATTGGGCATATCAGTTAAGTAATGAGTGGCATAGATAAAAATATACAATCCACTCATAGATTCTAATCGAGTGTTATCGTTGAAAATATCAACATAGCCATGGTATAATTTTTAAGTTGTAATTCTTAGTAAATTCCTAGGAAGAAATCCAGTTTTGGTTATATCACGTTGTGCTTAAACCCAAAAGATTATTTAATCCCTCTACCAAATTAATTGGCTATAACTTTTATGCATTTTAATTCAAAAATCAGCCATTTCTGTTCGCTATAAGATAATTAGATGGCTAATTTTATATATAGTTTTATCGCCAATATTGGACTAAAAACACTACTTATTAGTTTAATGCTAATTCTATTGGGATTGATATTTATCACTTATATCGAAATAGGTAAAAATACAATAGGCAATATTTCACCACAAGTTTCAGCTGATAAATTCGATCAATTGAACTTAGACGACGAAAATACGAATTCATTTTATCAAGATATGGATGAATTAACGGCTTTGATGTCACAGTTTGATAATCCAAAAAATTTAAATATCACTTCAAAAAGTTTTAGTAATCCTATTGGCATAGAAATTCCCGCTATACACCTTTCAAGTCAAATAAAAGAACTGGAAATCATAGATACCGGTAGCAGTAAGGAATACGAAACACCAGACAATGTAGTAGGACATATTCCAAATAGCTCTAATCCTGGTGAACCTGGAAGCATATGGTTATTTGGACACCTTGAAAGCCCCATAAGAAATGAAGGGTCCGTATTTTCACAAATACCTGAAATTTATGAACTTATTGAAAATGGAAATACAGTACACATCATATTGACTAGCAGTGATGGAAAATTTCTTTACAAAGTAACCGAATTTACTGTAATACCTAAAGAGCAATTAATTCTAAAAGATTCGGAAAATACTTCTTTGATACTTGTAACTTGTTGGCCTAAGTTTGTATACGATGAAAGGATTATAGTAGGATCAATACTGGTAGGAGTTCAATTAAAAGAAATTAATTAACGATTAGTAGTAAGCGAATATAGATCTAGGAGATCAAATGCCTGCTTTCAAGCCCATAGATACTAAAATAGCCATTTCAAATATGGAACAGGAAATCATTCATTTCTGGAATGAAAAAAATATTATTAAACTGTACCTCAATCGCAACAATGAGAGTGAAGAGCGTTTTTCATTTATTGACGGTCCCATGACTGCAAACAACCCCATGGGCGTACATCATGCATGGGGAAGAACTTATAAAGACATTATACAGCGCTATAAAACTATGAAGGGTTTTAGGCAGCGATATCAAAATGGATTCGACGGGCAAGGATTATGGATCGAGGTTGAAGTCGAAAAGGAGTTAGGATTTCGGTCAAAACGAAATATTGAGGAATTTGGAATAGATAAATTTGTAGAGCTTTGCAAAGAAAGGGTAATAAAATTTTCTAAAATCCAAACCGACCAATCTTTGCGACTAGGCTACTGGATGGACTGGGACAATTCCTATCATACAATGTCTGATGAAAATAATTATTCCATATGGAACTTTTTAAAAATATGCCATGAAAAAAACTGGTTATACGAAGGAACAGATGTCATGCCTTGGTGTCCTCGATGCGGAACAGGTATTTCTGAGCATGAAATTGTTACTGATGGGTATCGAGACATAACTCATCAATCAGTATTTGTGGAATTACCGCTAAAGGATCATAAAAACGAAGCATTGTTAATTTGGACAACAACTCCATGGACATTACCAGCCAATATTGCTGCTGCAATTAATCCAAAAATTACATACCTAAAAGTGAAAAGTAATGAAAAAATTTACTACCTAGCTAAAAATAAAATTGATATCCTGAAAGACGATTATGAAATTATTTTAGAATTACCCGGAACCGACCTTATAGGGATAACTTACATCGGTCCCTTTGACGAACTACCTGCTCAAAAAGGTATCGAGCATAGAGTTATATCATGGGAAGATGTTTCAGACACAGAAGGCACAGGAATCGTGCACATCGCAACTGGAGCAGGCAAGGAAGACTTCAAATTAGGTAAATTACATTCGCTGCCAAGTATTGCTCCCCTTGATGAATCAGGAAATTTTATTGATGGATTTGGTTGGCTAAGTAATAAAAATGTTTCAGAGGTAACTATTGATATTTTCAGTAATTTGCAAGCAAAAAAATTACTCTACAAAACTGAGGATTACCTTCATCGATATCCAGTATGTTGGCGATGTGAAACTGAGCTAGTATTTCGATTAGTAAATGAATGGTTTATATCTATGGATGAGTTAAGAGTCTTAATTGCCAATGTAACCAATAAAATAAAATGGATACCAGAATTTGGCTTAAAAAGAGAATTAGACTGGCTCAATAATATGGATGATTGGATGATTTCAAAAAAACGTTATTGGGGATTAACATTACCAATATATAAATGCAATAATTGTAATAATTTTGAGGTAATAGGAAGCAAAGAAGAGCTTGAAACAAGAGCAATAAGTGGATGGGATTCTTTCGATGGTCATTCACCTCATCGCCCCTGGATTGACGAAGTTAAAATTAAATGCGTGAATTGCAATAGTGAAGTATCAAGAATAAAAGATGTAGGAAATCCTTGGCTTGATGCAGGTATTGTTCCCTATTCTACCCTAAAATATCAAACCGATAAGACTTATTGGAAAGAATGGTTTCCAGCAGATTGGATTTCTGAGAGTTTCCCTGGGCAATTTAGAAACTGGTTTTACTCTTTATTAACGATGTCCACAGTTTTAGAAAATACTCAGCCAACCCAATGCATATTCGGGTATGCACTCATGCGGGATGAAAATGGAGCGGAGATGCATAAAAGCAGAGGAAATGCAATATGGTTTGATGACGCTGCTGAAGAAATTGGCGCTGATGTAATGCGATGGCTTTTCTGTAATCACAACCCCTCGTCAAATCTTAATTTTGGCCCTTCAATCGCTAATGAAGTAAAGAGGCAATTTTTTATACCTTTATGGAATACATACAATTTTTTTGCTACATATGCAACATTAGATGAATTCAATCCTACTCAAAATAAATTAACCGAACCAATACAATCAATTGATAGATGGATACTCTCGGAATTAAACACTCTAATAAAAAACATAACTAGTGATATGGATAATTACGATCTTTCAGCTCCTAGTAAACGCATACAAGACTTCACAGACATACTTTCAAATTGGTATATACGAAGAAGCAGAAGAAGATTTTGGAAAAGTGAAAATGATACCGACAAATACAATGCATATAGCACTCTATATGCCTGTTTAGCTACTTTAACTAAATTATTATCTCCTTTTGTTCCGTTTGCAGCTGAAGCTCTCTATCAAAGCCTTGTGGTTCCGACAGACAAGGCTGCGCCTCTCAGCGTGCATTTGAATGATTTCCCAGTCAGTGACGAGAAAAAAATAGATATTGAACTTAGTAACTCCATGAATGCAGTAATGAAAATAGTAAATATGGGGAGATCAGCTAGAAATAAATCAGGAATTAGAATTAGACAACCACTAGCAAAAATATCGATTTATGTAAATTCACATTCAATTGGAAATTCAGATGATCTTATAAACCAAATTCTGGAAGAACTTAACATTAAAGAAATAGAATTGCTAGAAATTAGCGAAGCTTCAGCTTTAACTACTCTTCACTTAAATAGTGCTGTACTCGGACCAAAATACGAAGAGAAATTTGCAGCAATTTTAAAAGGATTCAACAAGCATAACAATACCAAACTGGTCGAAGAATTCCTTTCAAAGGGAAAAATTCAAATTAACGAAATTACCATTGAATCCAATGAGCTAGATTTACGAGCAAAACAAATGGATGAAGCATCTGTCGTAATAGATAGCAACTATATTTTAGCTATACACACACATCTTTCTGAGAAATTATTAAATGAAGGATGGGCACGAGACCTAGTTCATTCCATTCAAAATATGCGAAAATCTGCGGGATTAAACATTGATAACCGAATTGAGATCACGTACAAATCAGGAGAATATCCAATTTCAATTCTGGAAAGTTTTAATTTATCGGAATACATTAAAACTGAAACATTGGCAACGTATTTAGGAAAAGGGGAGCCATCAAAATCGGATTATTCTGAAATAATTTCATTTAACAAATCAAGTATAGAAATTGGAATTAGTTCAGTAAAATAGTTAAATTTTCGAACAATAGATTAAATAACAATACATGTATTTGGGCCTAGCAATTCTTCTATTTTATTCATCGCAGAATTACCATCAACAGTAAAATCATAAGCTAAAAGTATGGTTTTTTTTGTAGTTAATACTTCTAAATTAACCTGATTCTTTCCCGGATATTCATGTAAAATTTTTAAAGCTTTTTTGAGTTTTACCTCATCGGCCAATGGGTCATCACTTTCATTAAAAATTACTTTTAAAACAGAATTCTTAAAATTAGGAATGCTGCTATCAGTTAAGGAATCTGATGAATTGTAGTCTAATGGATTGCTATTATAATTATCTGTCATATATTTATTATCTTCCTTAGAAATACTTTGAATCTTTGATCTTTCAACTAAAGATTGATTTGATGCTGGAGTAGTAATTGATTCATGTTCATAAATAATTGCTTGATCGCAATGGACCGAAAGTTCTTCATCGCGAAACCGAACTTTTCCAACTACCTGAAGAAGATTGCCAATTTCCAAAACAGATTGTATCTTTTTCAATACATTTTCCCAAACAATAACATTCATTATCCCGTCAAGCAGCTGCATGCTAATAATTGCAAAAGGTCTATTGCCTCTTGTGAGTCGTTCATTTACAGCTATCACTTGCCCTACAAAGGTCACCAATTGTCGCTCTTTATAAGAACCAATATCGACACAAGAGATAAGAATTTTAGAAGAATTTATTTTCGTTAAATCAAATTGAGTCATTTTAGAGGATAGCGTTATTCCAATATGCTCTTTCTCCCAGATACTTTTTTCTGAATCGGAAGCATTATCAAAATTCACAAGTTCAATTCCATTTAGAGGTGCACTAATCTCCTCTCCAAAAAGATCAAACATATTTCCTTGGCCATTTTTACGACTTCTGTGGTCTTCTTGAGAAAGTCGCATTATTCGATCTAAGTTTCCTAATAATGTATTTCTTTCTATGCCAGTAGAGTCAAAAGTTCCAACTTTGATCAAGCTTTCTAATGATCGTCGATTTAAACCTTGCAAGGCAACTCTAGCAAGAAAGTCTCCAAAATCTTTATACTTTCCATTTTTATCACGATCAATTGTTACACTTTCAATCGCTAAAGCACCTACATTTTTCACTACCCCAAGACCAAATCTAATAGAAGAAACTCCGTCATCATCTTCAATAGAAAAATCTGAATAACTTGTACTTATATCAGGAGGCAATACTGGAATACCTAATCTACGACATTCAGTAATAACACTAGTTAGTTTTTCAATATTTCCTATTCTAGAATTTAAAACTGCAACCATGTATTCGATTGTATAATTAGCTTTTAGATATGCAGTCCAATAGGCAATTAAAGCATAGCTAACACTATGTGACTTATTAAATGCATAACCTGCAAAAGGTTCAATTAAATCAAAGATAGACTCAGCCTCAGACTCAGAATAACCTTCCGAAATGGCTCCATTAATAAAATTTTGCCTTTCTTGAACCATAATTTCAGGAACTTTTTTGCCCATTGCTTTACGAAATATATCAGCTTGGCCAAGAGAATAGCCTGCGAATTTTCTTACGATGAAGAGTACCTGATCTTGATAAACTATAATTCCATGTGTTTCTTTTAAAATATCCTTAAGATCTGGATGCGGATACCTAATTTCCTGTTCACCATTTTTTGCTGCAATATATGCTGGAATATGTTCCATGGGTCCTGGTCGATATAAAGCTACCATAGCTGCAATATCCATAAATGTAGTCGGAACAAGCTCTTTAATATGCTTGCGCATTGCTTGTCCTTCGAGTTGAAACACTTCCGTCGTTTCACCTGACGACAACAATTCAAACGTAGCTTTGTCATCCAATCGAATAGATAACAAATTGATACGATCATTGCGGCGCTCATGGATAAGTTTAATACTTTTCTGTATAGTTGTAAGATTAGCAAGACCAAGGATATCCATCTTAAGTAATCCAAGTTCACCAATATGTTCCATCGAAAATTGCGTCATTGCAATACCAGTTTCATCGGTGCTTTTAATTGGTCTCTGTAAAGGAACATATTCTGTAAGGGGTTTTGCTGATATAACAACACCGGCTGCATGAGTGCCAGCATGCCTTACTAATCCCTGCATTTTTTCAGCAGTATTAAGCAATTGCCCAGATTGTATGTCAGCTTGAGCAATATTTCGTAACTCATTACTAGTATTAAGAGCTTCTTGCAATGTTTTAGCTCTAGGAGGAATTAATTTTGCAATCTTATCTACATCAGGAAGCGGTATACTCATCGCGCGACCAACATCACGAACCGCTGCTCTAGGTCCGAGTGTTCCAAAGGTAATAATCTGAGCTACATGCTCTTGTCCATATTTTCTGGCAACATATTGAATAATTTCATCTCGACGATCGTCTTGGAAATCCATATCTATATCTGGCATTTCTTTACGTTCAATATTAAGAAATCGTTCAAAAACTAAATCATAATTAAGTGGATCTATATTTGTAACATTCAAACAATACAAGACCAGACTTGATGCAGCACTTCCTCGAATAGCAAAAAGAATATCTTGTTCTCTTGCAAAACTTATAATATCCCATACAACCAAGAAATAATTAGCAAACCCCGTATCGGCTATTACACGTAATTCATATTCAAGTCGATCTATATACTGAGTATCATAACTTGGATTTCGATTTTTAATTCCATCCCAGCACAATTGTTCGAGAAAGTATTGCGAATCCGTTCCTTCTGGAAGATTAGGCTGGGGTAATTCCACTCGATCAAACTGCAAATCAATATCGCATTTGTTGGCAATAGCAATAGTATTTTCAATTGCTTCAGGAAATTGGGAAAATATAACACTCATTTCGTCGGGAGACTTAAGATAGTAATCCTCACCTTCCATTTTGAAGCGTTTTGGATTATTCAAAGTAGAATTAGTAGCAATGCATAACTTAATATCGTGTAATTCATAATCTGTAGGATAGGTGTAGTGAGAATCTCCCGTTGCCACCAATTGAACATTAAGAATCTTACTAAAATCAATTAAAACTTTATTAACCTCAATCAATTCTGAAACTTTTGGGTGAATTTGAAGCTCAATATAAAAATCTTCACCAAAAATATCCTTAAGTACAGTCGCATTCTCTAAAGCCTTCTCTCTATCACCCTCAGAAATTGGTCGAGCAAGTGGACCACCTAAGCAACCAGATAAAGCTATGATTCCGTCTTTATGATCTGCAAGGACGCTCCAGTCGAGTCGAGGATAGCGATAAAATCCCTTTAAATGAGAAATTGTACTCATTTTTAGTAAATTTTTGTATCCAATATTATTTTTTGCCAATAAAACTAAATGGTATGGTTTATCTGAAGAGTTCCTACTTCCAATTCCATCTTTCGATAAATAAACCTCACATCCTATTATCGGTTTAATATTCTGATCAAGGCATTCTGAATAAAAAGATAGGACACCAGACATATTTCCATGGTCAGTAATCGCTAAAGCAGGCATGCCTAATTCTTTGCAGCGAGAGACCAAGCGTGAAATATTACTGAATCCATCAAGTAAGCTAAATTCGGTATGATTGTGAAGATGAACAAACAATAATCACCTCCATTCATCATGATGCAATTATAGCCTTAAATACATATTATCAACAAATAATTTGATTCAACATTGATAATTTTTCAAAGTTACTTAGAAAATTTATCAAAATAGATACAGCAAGTGTATTGTAAGGATAATTTTGCTATGATATATTCAAAATTCAGAAATTGAATGGAAGGAAAAGTAGTATGCCTCCTACTAAAAATAACGACGAAACAACCTTTAAAAATAATGATGGTCTCACGTTAGCTCTAAATCAGATTGTACGCCAATTCGGTAAAGGTTCAATTATGCGTTTAGGGGAAATTGCAGATAAGCTTAGCGTAGAATCCACACCTACGGGCTCGCTATCCCTAGACATGGCTCTAGGAATTGGTGGATTGCCAAAAGGTAGAATAGTGGAGATATTCGGAGCAGAAGCATCAGGTAAAACTACTTTGGCACTTCACGCAGTATCAGAAGTCCAAAAACTTGGCGGAATGGCGGCCTTTATTGATGCCGAGCACGCTCTCGATCCATTGTATGCTCAACGAATAGGAGTAGACATTGAGGAATTGCTGATATCGCAACCAGACTACGCCGAACAAGCACTCGAGATAACAGATTATCTAGTTCGAAGTGGATCCGTAAGCATAATAGTTATCGATAGTGTCGCAGCACTTGTGCCAAAAAGTGAGATGGAAGGCGACATGGGGGATTACCACATAGGGTTACAGGCACGCCTAATGTCACAAGCACTTAGAAAATTAACAGCAACAATACACAAGTCTTTATGCACGGTAATCTTCATAAACCAACTTCGTGAAAAAGTTGGAGTCATATTTGGAAGCCCAGAAGTTACACCGGGTGGAAGAGCTCTTAAATTCTATTCTTCTGTTCGTATAGATACACGAAGAATAGAAAGCATCAAACTAGGAAATGAACTAGTAGGCAATAAAGTACGAGCAAGGGTTGTAAAAAACAAAGTTGCCCCTCCTTTCCGGGTTGCTGAATTCGATATAATGTTCAGTAAAGGAATTTCCAAAGAGGCAGATGTATTGGATTTAGGAACGAATCTAGAAATTATTCGTAAGGCAGGTGCTTTTTACTCATATGGCGATCAAAGGCTTGGACAAGGACGAGAAGCTTCAAAACAATTCCTTGAAGAAAATAAGGATATGGCTAAAGATATAGAAGAAAAAATTCGGTCCTCATCGGAACTTCCAATAGTTTTAAAGCCTCAAAAAACAGATCAAGAGGAATTAGAGTAAACAAACGTTTACTTTTGGAGTGCGACTAATATATTTTTTGTCTTCGAGAATCATACATTTTTATCAACTTCGCAATAAAATCACGTACAAAAGAACCTTAAAAGCAATACTTGCTTTAACAATTATTTTTATATTTCTTTTAAGTGGAAATAACCGCTTATTGGCTCAAAATATTATAGAAGGTGATGATGGAGATATAAAATATATCAATCTATCAGTAATTACCCAATTCCCTGAATCTATTGAATTCAATTTTTCTAGCGAAAAGCCATTACCCTATGAAGTATTAACATTGAAATATAAAATTTTAGGTACAAAAGCTACTCAAGTAGAAAGTCTTTTAATAAATCAATATGAATCACTAAATGAAACCATAAAAATTAAAACAAATAATTCAGAATCTTACATTCCTCCAGGTGCAGAAATTGAATATTGGTATGAAATTAGCACAATGCGAAAAAATATTTTTTCCAGTCTAAAAAAATCGCTTATACTAACCGACCAAAGATATGATTGGAAAGTAATTAAAAACCAAAATGACTACATTTACTATCATGATTATGATGATAAATCAGCAGAACTAATCTTAGAAAAAGCTAAAAATACTTATACAGATATGAGCGAATTATTTGCCATGAAAAGTGATAATTCTATACGAATAACGTTATATAACAGTTGGCAAGAATTAAAAACAATTCTTCCTCCAAGAAGTGAGGTTCAGGAAAATTCACTTATCACTGAAGGTATGTCTTTCGGAGATACAGGGGTAATTATTTTACTTGGAAATAAAGATAATATCTTGGGAGTAACCATGCACGAGACAGTACACTTTGCATTTCGTAATGCAATGGGGTCAGTCTCGTGGCCAATCCCTGCATGGCTAAATGAAGGATTGGCCGAATATGCCAATACTCAAAGTAACGGAAATTATGCGACCATCCTAGCACAAGCTATAAAAAACAACTCACTCTTTCCTATAACCTCGTTAACAACATTTCCGGGAAAACCGGATGATGTAATTCTCGCATATGGTCAATCTAAAAGCATTGTCACATTCTTGATTAAATCGTATGGGGCAACACCTTTTCAAGAATTAGTAGAAAATTTACACAAAGGAAATCACATTGATATCGCTTTAAAAAATGCATATGGATTAAATAGATTTGAAATTGATAATGACTGGCGTGAATCAATTGGAGCAAAAAAAATTGCTCCAATTATCAAAACTTCCTCCTTACCAACATCAATACCTCAATCAATTCCAATTCCTTCTAATCCTAAAACATTTCAAATACCTTCAAAAAATTCAAACTCTGAAGGAAGCTCATGTACGTTTCGTAGTTCAAATTCAAGCGAAATTGGCTTGACTGGAGGACTACTATTCTTATTATTTTTTCATAATGTAAAAGCAAAACAGAGAACAACAAAAACAAATAAAGTAAACAGAAAAAAACTTTGACTCATCGACTTCTAGGATTCAATAAGTCATTAATTGCATCTCCAAGCAAATTCCATGCAAATATTAATAATGCAACTACCAAAACAGGGGGAATCAGCATATGAGGATAATTTTGCAGAATGCTAATATTTTGAGCTTCTCTAATCATACTCCCTAAGCTTGGGGTCGGAGGCTGAATTCCTATTCCAAGCCAACTTAATATTACTTCTGCTCCTGTAATAGACCCCATTCCCATTGTTAAAATTACAATAATAGGAGGAAGAGCATTTGGAAAAATGTGCCTAAGTAAAATCCTAGGAGTTGAAGCTCCTATAGCTTTTCCAGCTACAACATACTCAAATTGACTCAACTGCAGTACTTGACCGCGAACCATTCGCGCTACACCAACCCATCCAAAAGCTGCTAAAGAACCAAAAACTATTACATAATCAATGACTCCCCATCGGACTAATCCCTCAAGAAAGGTTGCATCTTCAATTTCTCTTGCCAAGTTTATCAATCTTGGGCGAATCGTAGCTGCAATAAGAATAACCAAAAGGAGCCCAGGAAATGCTAAAAATATGTCCCCGATCCTCATGACAAGAAAATCAATCCAACCTCCAAAATAACCCGATATTAACCCGAGAAAAATACCTAAAAAGCCACTACCTGTAACTACAGCAGCAAAAGTAACAATTAAATTAGTTCTTAAGCTATAGATTATTCGACTAAGGTTATCTCGACCAACAAAATCGGTTCCAAGTAAATGTTTCATACTTGGACCTTGCCTAACACTGGATAGATCTTGTTCTGCATAATCATATGGAGCTAGAACTGCAGAAAAAATCCCGCCGCCATAGGCTACAATCAATACAAATACTGCAAATATAACCTTAGGGCGCATCCAGAATTTTCTAATGTTTGATTTACTATCTGACATTAACTCGATTCCATTCTATTTAATTAATCTTATTCTGGGATCCACATAACAATACAAAAGATCAACAATTAAATTAGTTAAAGAAAAAGCGAAAGCAGTAATAATAGTGACTGCCATTATTACTGGATAGTCACGACTCAGAATGGATTCGACTGCAAACCGCCCTATACCAGGAATACCAAATATAGTTTCAGCGATAAACGCTCCTTCTACTAAAGTAGCAAGACTTAGCCCGATAATCGTTATCAATGGAATAAGAGCATTTTTTAACACATGCCGAAAATTTACTTGATATTCCGAAAGTCCTTTAGCATAAGCTGTTCTTACAAAATCTTGATTAATTACTTCTAAAAAACTCGCACGAGTAAGTCGAGTCATTACGGCAATTCCAGGGAATCCCAGTATAACGATAGGCATAATAGCACTTAGGCTTACAATTCCGTCCCAACCTGAAGTAGGTAATAAATGAAATTTAACTCCGAATAATAAAATAAGAACAGGAGCCGATATGAATACTGGGGTTGCGTAGAAAAAAAGACTGAACCCAACCAGAAAAGTATCCATTGCGGTTCCTTGCTTTATGGCCGCAAAAATACCAAGTGGAATACCTATACTCAAAGAAATAAACATTGCCCCTAAGCCCAATTGAAGTGAAATTCCAATTTTTTTGACAATCAATTCAGAAACAGACCTTCCGGAAAAAGAATGACTTTCACCAAAATTCCCTTTTAGGGCAGAGGAAGCATAAGTCATATACTGATACATGAATGGCTCATTAAGTCCCATTTTTTCGCGCATTCGCTCTACAGCTTCCGGGGTAGCCTTAGATCCTAATCTAACCATCGCTGGGTCACCTGGGCCATAGAACCCCATAGTAAACGTAACAAAACTAATAATAGCAAGTACAACAGGGAACCATAGAATACGCTTTATAGTGTAAGCAAACAAATAATATCCTTAATATCAAGATGTACGCAAAGCTTAATTAATTTTCAATATAAACAAATCTAAGTTTAGGTAATATCAAAGGGGTAAGGCGATATCCTTTGATATGAGGCTTAATCAATACCATATTTTCCCCACTATGCCATAAGGGAATTATTGGAACATCTTGAACTATAAGTTTTTCAGCTTTGTTGTATAAAAGCTTTCGTGTTTCCCATAATTGTTCAATACGGGCATCCTCGAGCAAAGAATCAACATTATGGTTAAAATAACCCGTGTGATTCAGCTGACTTTTTGAATGAAAATTAACATCCAGAAAATTTTCAGGATCAGGATAATCAGCCTGCCATCCGCCTACAAATGCCTGAAATGATCTTGCGTTAAAATCATCTAAAAATGTTGCCCATTCAACCTGTTCAATTTCAACGTTCAATGACAATTCATCTTTCCAGACTTGAGTAATTACCTGAAGATCTAAACCCACACTCCCTCCCATGCCTGGAACAGTAATAATTATTCTTGGAACATTACTACCATACTTTGAATTTCCTATAAGCTCTCTAGCCAACTCTAAATTATATTCATTGCCTGAATTGATTTCATTATAATAAAAATTATATCCAGGGAAATTTGGAGGCAATATGCCATTTGCCGGAATAACAAGATCTAGAAGAACTTGACTCGCTATAAGTGGTTTATTTATAGACATTGCGAGAGCTCTTCGAATATCTAGTTCATCAAAAGGAGCCATTGTTACATTAAAGCCTATATAGCTAAGATCGAAACCAGGAATTCCAACTACAACTTCAGAATTCAATGGATCATTAACATTAGAAATACGATCAATGTCAGCTACCTCTACGCCAGTAATATCAATCTCATTATTTTCATACATTGCTAAAGCGGAACCTCCGCTTAATTTAAAAATGACATAGTCTAACATTGCAGGCTCTAAATAGTATTTAGAATTTCTACGCAAAACCAACTTTTCACCAACGATATATTCATGGAGAATAAATGGTCCAGTTCCATTAGGATTTAGAAACCAAGAATCATCGTTTCTTTCAATATCTTCTCTATCTACAACAAATGAAACTGGGTATGTAAGTTTGTGCAAAAAATATGCCTTAGGCTGATCGATAGTAATGCTAATTGTTCTATCATCCAATACATGAACTCCAGCTAATTTGTTGGATTTACCAGACATTACAGCATCAAATCCAACAATATCACCAAGAAAATTCTCAGCAGTAGGACTCATGGTAGAAGGACTCAATGCACGCTCTAAAGAATATTCAACGTCATAAGCTGTGACTTTTTTACCATTCTGAAATAGTACATTATCTCTAAGGTAAAATGTATAAATAGTGCCATCGGAACTTATTACCCAACTTTCGGCAAGATCTGGCACAACAGTCAAATCTGGAGTTATAGTCACAAGTCCACTAAATATTTCTACAACAATTGTAGCAGAAATTGTATCGGTCACATGATGAGGATCTAACGTAGGTACATCACTCCAAATTCGACGAAAAACCGAACTCTTTTGGTCATCAACAACAATGTCACTAGAGGAGTCAAAGTTCTTACCTTGATCACTTTCAACACAAGCAAAATTTACAAATAGCAAACCTAAGCCAAATAAAGCAACAAAAATGTATCTAAAATGTTTCATTATGGTACATCCCCTAAATTATCCACTAATGATTTATGCAATATGGAGTCCAAATTACCATCCAGAATATTTTGAGGATCATGCGATTCATATCCAGTTCGATGATCTTTTACTAATTTATAAGGATGAAGGATGTAGCTTCTTATCTGGTTGCCCCATTCTGGACTAACAAAAGATCCCTTAATAGAAGCAAGTTTTTGAGCTTGCTTCTGCATTTGGAGATTTAACAATCGAGCACGTAAAACTTTCATAGCGCTTGCATGATTCTGAACTTGTGAGCGTTCATTTTGACATGTTGCAACTAGACCAGATGGTAAATGTGTAATTCGAACGGCTGATTCAACTTTTTGGACATTCTGGCCACCATTTCCACTAGCTCTAAATGTATCAATTCTTAAATCATCGTTCTTAATATCTAGATCGTATGAATCAGAGAGTTCGGGAAGAATTTCAGCTAGAGCAAAAGAAGTATGTCTTTGATGGTCTGTATCAAATGGAGATATCCTAACCAAGCGGTGCACACCCTGCTCAAACTTCAGCCATCCATAAGCATTCTTACCGGATATTTCAATAGTTGTACTTTTAACGCCGGCTTCCTCACCAGATGAAAGATCGAGTATCTTTGTTGAAAATTTACGATCCTCCGCCCAACGAAGATACATTCGCATAAGCATTTGCGCCCAATCTTGAGAGTCGCTACCTCCAGCACCAGCAGATATATTAAGAATGGCATTAGATTGGTCATATTCACCCGCAAAAACCAATTCGAATTCCAATTCAGATACTCGATTTTGAATTTTAACAAAATCAACAATCAAATCTTCGGTAAAATCTTGATGGTCGTTAATACACAATTCAATAAATTCAAAAAGATTATCAATATCTGATCTAAGATTATTCCAATCTGATATTTCAGAACTTAAATTTGAAATTTCCCGCATGAGACCCTGAGCATGCTGGCTATCTTGCCAGAAGTTTGGATTGGCTGTATTTTTTTCTAAAGTTTCGAGTTTAATTTGTTTTTTAGGGATGTCAAAGTCGCACCATTAGATTTGATATTTCAGATTTAAGCGCCTTTACCTTAGACAATAATTCAATCATGACAAACTCAATATATAAATTATTCACCTGCTTATTCGTAATAAATATTATATAATCATTACTGTATTATATAATACACTATCAATATTGATTAAATGTGATTTAATTCTCTACTTGAGCTTATTAGCACTATTAAAGTACACTTAGTACACTTAAGATACATTTTAATAGTGCACAGAAATTTTTGATAATATTAGGAAATTTTATGTCAACTGAAACAAATAAAGAATTTAGACAAAAAGCGACAGAAGATTATAAATATGGATGGGTGACACCTGTCGACTCTGAAACAGCACCATCAGGATTAAATGAAGATATAGTACGGTGGATATCAAAAAAAAAGAATGAACCTGATTGGCTTCTAAGATGGAGGCTCAAGGCGTTTAACCATTTTCAATCTCAAATAAAAAAAGGCCAATTACCTGACTGGGCTAATGTCAAATTCAATGCAATTGATTTTGACAAAATAATTTACTACTCTGCTCCAAAGCAAAAACTCGAAAGTATCGACGAAGTAGATGAAGAAGTATTAAAAACTTTTGAAAAACTTGGAATACCGCTAGGTGAACAAAAAAGACTCGCAGGAGTTGCTGTTGATGCTATATTCGATAGCGTTTCAATTGCCACAACCTTTAAGGATACTTTGCTGAAGCAGGGCATTCTTTTCTGTTCTTTTTCGGAAGCAGTACAAGAATACCCCGAGCTTGTAGAAAAATATCTTGGAAGTGTAGTTCCATACACAGATAATCTCTACGCAACACTCAATGCTGCAGTATTTTCAGATGGATCTTTTTGCTACATTCCTCCAGGAGTTAGATGTCCTTTAGAGCTTTCTACATATTTTCGAATTAACGCTTCAGGTATAGGGCAATTTGAAAGAACTTTACTAATTGCCGACAAAGATAGTTACGTAAGCTACCTAGAGGGTTGTAGTGCACCCATGCGAGACGAAAACCAACTCCATGCTGCAGTGGTTGAACTTGTAGCAATGGAGAATGCTGAAATTAAATATTCAACTATTCAAAATTGGTACCCTGGTGATCAAAATGGGAAAGGTGGAATTTTTAATTTTGTAACAAAAAGAGGGGTTTGTCGAGGTGACAATTCAAAAATATCTTGGACTCAGGTTGAGACAGGATCAGCAATAACTTGGAAATATCCAAGTGTTCTTTTGCTCGGAGATAATTCAATAGGAGAATTCTATTCTGTCGCCCTTACCAAAGGTTATCAACAAGCCGATACGGGTACTAAAATGACACATGTAGGAAAAAATACAAAAAGTAAAATTATCGCAAAAGGAATTTCAGCAGGGCATGGGCAAAATACGTATCGAGGTCTTGTACGAGTAAACAGCAAAGCTTTCAATGCAAGAAATTTCACACAATGCGATTCCTTGTTAATAGGTGAAACATGCGGAGCCCATACTACACCTTATGTTGAGGTAAAAAATAGCTCAGCCCATCTAGAACATGAAGCATACACATCAAGAGTTAGTGAAGATCAACTTTTTTATTGCCAACAAAGAGGCATGTCCATGGAAGATGCAAATTCGTTAATTATAAACGGATTCTGCAAAGAGGTATTCAAACAATTACCTTTTGAATTTGCAGTAGAAGCAACAAGGCTACTTGAAGTGTCCCTAGAGGGAGCAGTTGGGTAAAATGAAAAATATACTAACTATCAATTCACTTCATGCAAGTATTGGTGATAAAAAAATCTTACATGGTATTGATTTTAAAATTCAACCGGGTGAAGTTCATGCAATAATGGGGCCAAATGGTTCTGGTAAGAGTACATTAGCAAATGTTCTAGCTGGACACCCAAGCTGCAAGGTTAACGATGGAACAGTCGAATTCCAAGGTGAAGATCTTCTTGCTTTAGCGCCAGAAAAGCGCGCGCAACTAGGCTTATTCCTTTCATTTCAAAATCCTGCAGAAATTCCAGGAGTTAGATTAGATCATTTTATGCGAGCAGGAATAAATGCAATTCGAAGATCAAAAAATTTAGATGATGTTGATATATTAGGTTTTGATCGAACAATTACGAAAAAAGCTGAAATTGTAAGCATGAATCCTCAGTTGATTAAAAGATCTGTCAATGAGGGATTCTCTGGTGGAGAGAAAAAGCGCAGTGAAATTATGCAAATGGCTGTATTTGAACCCATGTTGGCTATACTCGATGAACCTGACTCTGGCCTCGATGTAGATGCACTGAAAATGGTTGCGGGAGGAATCAATAAATTAAGAACCAAAGATAACTCTCTTTTAATAATAACTCACTATAATCGAATTCTTAGTTACGTTGAACCAAATTTTGTACACGTGTTAATTGATGGAAAAATAGTACATTCGGGTGACAAAAACTTAGCGCAAGAAATAGAAAATAAAGGCTATGATTGGTTTTAGGTTATATCCAAAAAGTAATTTAATTAATATAAATCTATACAATGAACAAAACTGAAACTACGCAACAAATAGAAAAAGCATTTATTGAATTTGAAAAAATATCTAATTCTACAGACCCAGATTGGATTAAGTCCATCAGAAAAGAATCTTTAGATATTGCAAATACATTAGGTGTACCTATAGCTAGGCGTGGAAATGAAGAATGGAAGTACACTGACATCAGGTCACTTTCCAAGAATTTCTTTACCGAATTTTCGCCATATAACTTAAATCAAACTCATAATGAAATTAATAAAGAAAATTTACTTGTTGATTCTTTACATGAAAAAATAATATTTAAAGATGGAATTTGCATAACACAAATGTTTCAAAAGGATTCTTATGTATCGAACATTGTAACGGTTAATGAAATTCCATCAGAAAATAACGCAATAGTAAAAACTTACCTAGGAAAAATTACTGACATACAAGAGAATTTCTTTGCCGCACTAAACACTACATTTTTTTCTTTTGGAACGTTTATATACATACCTGAAAATACGATAGTATCCAAGCCTATTCATATATCTATCGAAACAACCAATAAATCTGAAAACAATACAATGAATCCAAGGATTCTAATAGTCTTAGGTAGCAACAGCAAGGCAACAATCATTGAAGAATACTTTGGAATAGGTGATAAAGAGTATCTTAGCAATTCAGTAATAGAAATAACCATTGGAGAAAATGCAAATCTAGAGCACTATAGAATACAAAATGAAAGCCTAGAATCATATGGAATCACCAATACAACAGTTTGGATTAATTCTAGTGGCCATTATGAATCGACAGTAGTTGACATTGGCGGAAAATTAGTAAGAAACAACCTAAATGTGATTACTAAACAAGAAAAAGCATCTGCAAAATTAAATGGTATATATATAGTGAATGGGAAGCAACATATCGACAATCAGGTAATTATTGATCATGCTATGCCAAATACAAATAGCAGAGAACTATACAAGGGAATTTTATCTGACCATTCAAAATCTGTATTCCATGGAAGCATAATTGTTCGAGAAGGTGCACATAAAGTAGATGCTCATCAAGTAGACAAAAATCTTCTTCTGTCAGATGATGCTGAAGCTGACACCAAGCCTGCATTTTGGATTTATTGTGATGATGTAAAATGTGGACATGGCGCAGCATGTGGAAAAATTGATGAATCGGCTATGTTTTACCTTCAAAGTAGAGGGATTCCTGAAATTCAAGCCCGTTCTATTCTTATTTATGCATTCGCAAATGAAATAATTACAGAAATAAGCAATCAATTTGTACGTGAATATGTCGAAGAATTTGTTCAAAATAAACTTGAATCATTAATAGGTATTACTTAGAGATAACTTCTATGGAAGAAGATAAGCTAGACAATTTATATCAAGAGATAATTTTAGATCATTACCGACGTCCAAGAAACCAGAATTTAATTGAAAATTCTGAAATAAAGGCTGAGGGATTCAACCCGTTTTGTGGTGATCGAATAATAATCACAGCAAATTTCAGCGAACAAGGGATAATAAATCAAGTTGGAATGAAAGGTGAAGGGTGTGCAATAAGCCAAGCTTCAGCTTCCATGATGAGTGAAATACTTAAGGGGAAGACACTCGAAAATATAGTTAACTTGACACAAACCTTTAGGGGCATGATGCGCGGAAATGAGCTCTCGGAAAAGGATATTACGCTATTTGGTGAACTTATGGCACTAGAAGGTGTGCGTGAATTCCCCGTACGAATTAAATGTGCTCTTTTGGCATGGAGTGCGCTTGATGAAGGAATTAATAACTACAAGAAATAAATATCAATACTTGATAGAATTATACCAAAGTTCACTATAGAAAGTTCAACTATCTAATGACAATTTTAAAAACTAAGAATCAATCTACACCAAGGCATTTTTTATCAATTCTCGATTTAACTCCCGAAGAGATACTAACAATCTGCAGTCGGAGCAAAGAAATTAAAGAACAAAATAGCCTAGGAGTCATATCTAATTATCAACCTTTAAAAAACAAAACGATTGCTATGATTTTTGAAAAACCATCATTGCGAACTCGAGTCAGCTTTGAAGTAGCGATTCGTAACCTCGGCGGCTCTTGTATTTATCTCAGCCAACAAGAAATCGGACTAGGAAGCCGTGAATCCATATCAAATATAACAAAAGTACTTTCTAGATACGTAGATGCTATAATTTATAGAACTTTTGCACATTCAAATCTTCAAGAAATGGCTTCAATTAGTACCATTCCAGTAATAAATGCCTTATCGGATTTAGAGCATCCATGCCAAACACTAGCTGATCTTCTTACCATTCTAGAACATAAAGGAAAACTCACGGATTTAAATATTTCCTATATTGGTGATGGAAACAATGTTGCAAATAGCTTGGCTCTTGGAGTTCTTAGCTGTGGATCAAACTTCAGTATTGCCAATCCTGTCAATTTTGGATTACAAAATCAAATATTAGAAAAAATACATGAAATTTTAAAGCAATCAAAAAATATTTTTATCCAATCAAGCAATCCAGATGAGATATTACCTGAATGTGACATAATTTACACGGATGTATGGACTAGCATGGGAAAAGAAAATGAACATGAAAAAAACCTATTAGTATTCAAGGATTTCCAAATTAATGAATTAAGAATCAAGAAAATGAAACCCGACTCTTTATTTATGCATCCTATGCCAGCACACGATAATGAAGAAATATCAGAAGGATTACTTGACCATCCTCAATCAATTGTATTCGATCAAGCAGAAAATCGACTGCATGCACAACAAGCACTTTTGGAGACGTTCATTGTTTGAACATAAAATACAAAATGAACCAAATGAAAATCAGAGTTCAGAAAATCTAGTAGTAAATTATACAGAACCTACATTGATCGCAATAGCGGGTAGGCCGAACGTTGGTAAGTCGACTTTATTCAACCGATTAATTGGTGAACGACGAGCAATAATTGCCAATGAGCCCGGAACAACCAGAGATAGGATTATCGGAAAATTAGAAACAGAAGATGCCTCATTCATCATAGTTGATACTGGTGGACTCCAGGGAACTGCATTCGACCTCATGGAGGAAAAAGTACAAAACCAAGTATACTTAGCATTAACAGATGCAGACATAATCATATTCCTCGCAGATGGCTCCACTGGGCTAACCCCATTAGATCATGAAATAGCAAGAGAAATAAGAAAATACAATAAACCGATATTACTAGTGATTAATAAATGTGAATCAGAAACTAGAAAAGCTTCTATCAGCGAGTTTTTTCAATTAAGTATAGGTGACCCTATACCAATTAGTGCTATACAAAATCAAGGAATTTACGAACTTATTGAAAAAATGACTGAATTATCTTCAAATACAACTATAGGGAAAATTGTCAACTCATCAATACCTCAATTTGCTATTGTTGGACGGCCAAACGCAGGAAAATCAAGTATTTTAAATTGTATTGCAGGTGACGCAAGGGCCATAGTGGACAGTATTCCAGGAACTACAAGAGACGCAATTGACTCAACAATTTTATATAACAACCAAGAAATTTCATTAATAGACACGGCCGGATTAAAAAAACGAGGTAGCATAACACCAGGAATAGAAAAATTTAGCTCACTGAGAACACTTCATGCAATAGAACGTGCAAGTATAGGAATTCTAATCATTGATCTAGAAAATTTAATGACTATGCAAGATTTGCATATAGCTGGCTATGTTCTTGATGCCTATAAAGGGTTAGTAATAGTAATCAACAAATGGGACCTCGCGGAAAATTTTGGATACAGCAAGAAAGAAATTTTGCGACAAGTTCAGCTCAAATTACACTGGGCACCTTATGTACCAATAGTATTTGCATCTGCTCTAATGAATGAAGGAATATCCGAACTTATCGAAACAGGACTGGAAGTTTGGGAAAATCGATTGGTTCAAATTCCACGAGCAAAATTAAATCAAATAATTCTTGAAGCTTTAGCAAGGCATCCTTTGCCATCCCAAGGTCAAAAACATCTTAGATTTATAAGAGCTGCGCAAAAGAGTATCGATCCACCGAGCTTTACCTTATATGTTAGTGAGCCAAAAATGGTTCATTTTTCTTACAGAAGATATTTACAGAACTCAATACGAAATAAATTTGAATTTAAAGGTAATCCAATAAAACTAAACTTTGAGCGCTTAGGTGGGTGACTATTATGAGTGACTATGCATGGTTTGGAATAGCAATACTGGTCTCCTATGCACTAGGATCAATTTCATGGGGAGTAATAATCACAAAATTTCTTGGAACTCCCAATTTACGAACTACAGGCAGCGGCAGTACCGGCATGACAAATGTAATGCGATCAGCAGGCATATTGCCTTCGATTGTAGTACTCATACTGGATACCTCAAAAGGAATACTAGCCATTTTAATTTCAGGATACATTGGAAACTCCCTTGAAATATCTTCTGGACAGGAATTCTTAGACATGTCTTGCGGACTTGCTGCTTTAATTGGACATAATTGGTCAATTTTTTTAGGTTTCCATGGAGGAAAGGGAATTGCAACCGGACTTGGTGCATTACTAGTACTTTCACCTTGGCTTGGAATTGCCGGGCTTAGTGCATTTCTACCAGTTACTTTGTTATCTAAATATGTTTCCCTAGGAAGCATGGTAGGTCTAATCGTTGGAGGAGGTGGTCTGCTTGTCTGTAGCATACTAGGAATATACCCTACCGGGCATGGACTTTACGGCGGCATCGGTATAATAATCATTATATACAGGCATACAGAAAATATACAACGACTACTCTCAGGAACCGAGGCGCGTCTAGGAAAAAAAATTAAGCCTTAATAAGGAAATGACTTCCTTCCATTAATTACTAAGGATGGTTAAAAGTGTTAGTAACAATTATAGGCGCAACAAGCTGGGGAACAACACTAGCTAACTTAATTTCTAATAATAAAATTCCTACTGTTTTATTAACTAGGACAAATTCTGAAAAATCCATGATCGAAAAAAACAATAGCATTCCCTCATTGCCCGATATAAAAATTTCGCAAGCAATAAGAATATCTGCTGATGCAAGCGCGACGTTGCCAGAATCTGACGTTATTATTTTAGCAGTCCCATCTGATCGAATCCAAGAAAATCTAGAAAGAATTCCTAGTAACTTAAAGGAAAACTTAATAATAGTGAGTGGCGTCAAAGGACTTAATAGTGATTCGGGAGACACCATGAGTTCGATGATAAAAAAAAGTATACCTATCGCAAAAGATAGAGTTGTAGTAATTTCAGGTCCAAATCTATCACGAGAAATAGCCCAAAATATTCCATCCTCTACAATCGTAGCATGCGAAAATCTTCTATTAGCAAAAACTGTTAAGACACTTCTTGATAATAGAAATTTCGGAGTTTATTTAAGTGATGACGTTACCGGAGTGGAGTTAGGTGGGGCTTTAAAAAATGTTATTGCAATAACAGCTGGAATAGTCGATGGACTAGAATACGGAGCAAACAGCAAGTCAATAATTGTCAATAAAGGCTTACATGAAATTCTGCAACTTGCAATAATTTTTGGTGGTAAATCTCAAACTGTTTTTGGCTTATCTGGACTCGGAGATCTTATTGCAACTTGCTTCAGTACATTAAGCAGGAATAGATATGTGGGAGAGCAAATTGGAAAAGGTAACCAGCTTTATGAAATAACTAAAAAAATGAAAAATGTTGCAGAAGGAATCAACACTACAAAAGCAGCATTAGTATTAGCAAAGCAACATAAATTAAAGCTACCGCTAATTGAAGGAACAGGCTCGATACTATTCAACAACTCTAATCCACGTGAACTAATAAATTTACTACTATCAAGCCCAACCGATTGATCTACTAATTCCTTAAATCTTTAGCCATGACCAATGCACACCAATCATTATTGAATATTTTTTCAATAATTGAAAAACCTGAATTGGTTAAATTAAATAGCACAAAGCTTAAATTTTCTTCCAAAAATCCACTAGCAATTAATATTCCAGAAACTTTTAAACATTTAAATATATATTGGCTATTATCAATAAAATAATTAGATGAGATATTTACTAAAACACAATCCATTTCCCTTATATACTCATCAGGTAAAGTAATATTAAGAAATTCACCCTTAAATTGGAGATGGGAATTTAAATCAATACCTTCAATAGCAGACTGACAAGCAACAAGATCATTATCAATTCCTATAACCCAAGATGCACCAAGGCCACATGCAGCAAAAGAAAGTATGCCTGAGCCAGCACCAATATCAAGTACACGAGACCCAGCTTGTAAATAAATTTCCATCAATTCAAGACACATTTTGGTGGTTGGATGGTACCCTGTTCCGAAAGCCATACCAGGATTTAAATTAATAACAATCGAATCGGGAAGTTTCTCTTGTTGAATCCATGGGGGTTGTATAAGAATGCGTTTTCCTATACTTAAAGGATAAAAGTCATCTTTCCATTTATTCTCCCAATCATCCTGCTCCAATGTTTTCAAGTCAATAATCTCAATAGGTTTAATCATTTTCAAAAGGCGAAGGCCAGCATATATAGAATTACATCGATCTGAAGCTAATTCATCGTTTGGAATATAAACACTAATTTTTGCTAAATCAGAAATAGGATACAGTTGGCCTTCATCAGGACTATATCCTCCTAAAGTTTCAATAACAACTTTTTCGTTAGCATAATGTTCAAACAAGTTAACAACTGGTTCAACAAGTTCAGGAGATACGTTAGCAGAAATTTCAAGCCAATTCATAATTTAATTTTAAGTATATTAGAGTTAATAGATAATTATTTAGATTCTGCGTCATTTCCAAATGCATCTTTTATCTTATCAAAAACAGAACGATGTTCATTATTTTTATTGGAATCTCGTACAAGAAATTCTCCAAGTTTCAGAAATAATTCCTTAGTTTCCTCATCTATAGATGACGGAGTAACCACACATACTTGAACAAAAAAACTACCAGAGCGAGTTCTGCTCAAACTTGGAAAACCATTAGCCTTTAATTTTATCGATGAACCCGACTGCGTGCCAGGAGGAATATAAGCATTTTCAATTTCACCATTTACAAGTGGAATATCTATTGAGGCTCCAAGGGCAGCCTGAGTAAAATTAATATCAAGATCATACCAAATATCATTTTCAACTCTACGAAAAACTGGATGACTTTTAACCAAAACAGATACATACAGATCACCATTAGGGCCATTATTTAAACCAGCATCGCCCTGCCCAGACAATCTAATATTCATTCCGTCATCGATACCAGCAGGAATCTTTAGCGAAAATTTTCTACTATTCTTACATCTTCCTACGCCATTACACGTAGAACAGGATTCAGCGTAGACTTGAGCGGCACCTCGACATTTACTACAGGTAACCACTTGAGTGAATTGCCCAAAAACACTAGACTGAGCTCTTCGAATTTTGCCTGCACCATTGCACTCTCTGCATTGAACTGGTCTTGTGCCCTTTTTGCCACCAGTGCCATTGCAAGGCTCACAGCGCTCATTGCTAACAAGATCTATTTCACGCTCAATTCCTAAAGCTGCATCAATAAAAGATATTTGAATTTTGGTTTGTAAATCAGAGCCCTTCTGAGGACCATTTTGACGGCTGCGTGTAGATCCACCAAAAAAAGCCTCAAATATATCACCGAATCCTCCAGAAGGATCAACGCCTTCAAATCCGCGACCTACAGAGCCGTTTGGATCAACTCGACCATACGTGTCATACATTCTTCTTTTCTCAGGATCAATTAAAACCTGATATGCCTCATTCAGCTCCTTGAATTTATCGGATGCCTGATCGGTCTTGTTACGATCAGGATGCCATTTCATAGCATTTTTACGAAATGCTTTTCTTATTTCTTCTTCATTTGCATCTCGATCAACGCCAAGGGTTTCATAAAAACTTTGCTTATTAGTCATAAATATCTATAAATTACCTTTAAATAGTTCTGTTATATCATCTTTAGTTTCAAGAGGCTCATCTAGATTTTGAGAAGATTTTCCATTCCCAACCGTAACTAATGGAGAGCGAAGTACAAATTCGTTAATCATATACCCCTTTTGCACTAAACTTATTATTGAACCGAATTCACCATCAACCTGAGCAACAGCTTGGTGTTTATTAGGATCAAGCTGTTCACCTAAAGAAACATTTATTTCTTCCACACCGTGCGATTTAAGAATCGATTCGAAGTGTTTAAAAATAAGAAGAATTCCGCTTATCCATGTTAATTCGTATAAACTTGGAGGCAAATTATCAACGGCTCGCTGAAAATCATCCAAAACAGGAAGAATGTCCTCAATAATTTTAGCTGTATTTCTACGGACAGACTCATCACGGTCCCTAAGGGTTTGCTTACGATAATTCGCTAAGTCAGCCTCAGCTCTATGCCAATTAGCAAGAAATTGATCAGCTTGTATTTGAATATTATCAGTGTCAGAATTAACTTCAGAAGAGTATAATTCATCTACTTTATCAATCTCTGACTCCTGAATATCATCAAGCATTTTATATCCTCCGTAATAATTATCTAAAGTTCGTAAATTAATTCTGACATGACAGAGGATAAATAGGCAACCATTGACATAGTTGCATGATAGTGCATTCTCATTGGGCCAATAATTCCAATAATTCCAGAAATAGTTTCAGGGAATCCATAGCCTGCTAAAACCATGCCCATTGGTTTAAATGCATCATCATTGTTTTCGTCACCAATAATAACCTTAATTTCACCAGGGATTAAGTTAATACCAGAAATCATCTGCAACAATCGACCACTTTCAACAGCTTCAACTAAAGCAATAATATTTGAACCATTACTAAACTCAGGTTGAGCAAGCAAATATCTTAAACCCTCAGCAAAACCATTATTAAACATTCTATAATGGTGAGATTTAGCTCTATTAATAGATTGTAAAATCTGTTGTTCAAAAATAGATTCGTTAACTAAAAAAGAATCAATATCGTTAATAGGACTAGAAGCAAAAAAAACATTTAATCTAGAAACAAGATCGTCAATATCCTCAATTGTAACAGGATCAGGAAGAGAAATAAGTTCTTTGTAGACATAAGCTGCATCAAATACTAAAACCATTACAAATAAATTCACATTTAAATATACCAAATGAAAATTACGTACGCGTAAACTAGCAACAGTGGGGACAGTAGCAAGGCCAAGGTTTCCAGATAAATTAGATAGGATTTCAGCACCTGCACGTGTCCACCCTTCTACATGTTGATCAGAATCCTTCATCAGGCCACGAATAGTAGTATCCAAATCAGCAACTGATGGAACATTCGTAGAAGCAAACTCAACATAGAATCGATAACCTTTTGCGGTAGGTAAGCATCCAGCGGAAGAATGCTTTCTAATTATATATCCAGAATCCTCAAGGACAGACATTTCACTACGAATAGTAGCAGAACTAATTAAATCACCATTGCGATGCTTAATAATAGAAGATGGTACAGGAATAGCAAAATTAGTATATTCCTCAACAATCGTTTTTAAAATGTCTTTACGCCTAGCTGAAAGAGAAAGATTAGTCATATTTAGCACTCACAAGACAAGACTGCTAATAAAAAAAAATATTAACATGGAATAAGGAAGCAAGTCAAGAAATAACTAAGCATGAAAGAGAAAAATATAAATTAATAAAGAACTACCACTTGCGTCGTCGGAAAATTGAACCCATTAACAAAGAGCCGCCCAATAACATACCAAGATCATTATTAGATGATCTACCACAGGTACCAGGTGAATCTGATAATTCAGTATTAGCTGGTGGTGGTGTAGGAGTAGGAGCAGTAGGTAATGGTGTTGCAGTAGGTAATGGTGTTGGTGTAGGCAATGGTGTTGAAGTAGGCAATGGTGTTGCAGTAGGTAATGGTGTTGGTGTAGGAGTTGGTGTTGCTGTAGGTAATGGTGTTGCTGTAGGTAATGGTGTTGCTGTAGGTAATGGTGTTGCAGTAGGTAATGGTGTTGGTGTAGGAGTTGGTGTAGGGCACAACGTTAAAGATGGAAATTGAAGATCAATATTATAAGCAGCAGGACCATTAAGGTGAATATGACTAGTAGCAGAAGATAATTCAGTAGTCTCAACAACTGAATTGGTCAAAGTACAATCTGATTGAATAAAGAAATAAACATTCTGATATAAATACGAAATATCAGGAGGAGAGACCGCAAGCAAATCATAATTATCATCAGAAGTTAACTTAACAGGACTGGAATAATCACGAATCCTAGCAAAAACTTTTGTTGAATCTGGCGCAGGTACACCATTTATAGTGACAGAACCACTATAAATAACCGGAGCAGGAGGTGGGCTCTGAGCAACAACAGAAGAGGAAATCAAGAAAGCCATAACTGAAATAAGTAATACGAAAAAAATAATTTTTTTAAGGAAAGAAAAGGTAATAATTCGCATATATAAACCTCAGTTACAAAATAGGAAAGTGTTTACGTTAATGATAAAAAGCTTAACAGTAAAGGCCTCACCATTTATGGTTAGGCCTTTACTGTACAATTTCTACAATGTTCTGTTAAGCAAAATCAGAGTTAAATCCGTTACGGGATAATCACTCCAACTTTATTGGAGTAAAGCCAGTAGCCTTTTCCAATACAGACTGTTGCAGGAACAGCTTGATTATTAGCAGTAGCTGTAGTTGTAACACCACAATCATTTGTGTATGTGCCACCACTAGTAGCTATAGTAGCTGCATCAGTTCCGCGTGTTACAGACTGCCACTGACGTGTCAATGGAGCATACGTCATAGCCTTTAACCAACTTGTTCCCAAAGTACCGAAATAGGTATCTGATTTAATTTCGGTAGGTAACGGTGCAGACAAGCTAACAACAGGAACTAAGTTCCAACCAACATTTACAGCAATAGCTGGTGGTGGTGGTGGAGCTGCAGCTGATGTTGACAAAGCAGGTCTCAATATTTTAATCGGATCAAATGTTGTTGTATGTATAAAGTAAGAAGTAGTGGATGTAATGACTGCAACGTCACCTTCGAATAATCCACTAGTAACATTTCTTCTTGATACATTCCAAGACTGAGTAACATTATCATAGCTCATTACTAAATCAGCAGGGTTTGCAGCATCAATAACACTGTTGATAGTAGGATTTGCAGGAGCAAATGGTAATGAAATCAAATTCCAGCCAGGTGAAAGTGCAACAGAAGTCTTAGCTGCAGCAGTAACCTTCCACTCGTAAACAAGGCTTTGAGCAGTGGTTAGTGAAGGACTGGTCAAAGTAACATTACCAGCTGAGTCTTTAGCTTTAATAGTTAGTTTATAAGTACCAACTTTAGGAGCTAGTAATGGAATAGTGAATTTCTTGTTGTCAGGACTGCTAACCTGGGAAGCGAGATCAAAGGTGGTAGTCTCAGATGTAGCATCCGAGAATGTAACCTTTAATACAGCACTAGTAAGCTCAACAGTCTTATAGCTGTCACCAACATACTCAGCATCCTCACCAGCAGCAGTACAAACAGCACCTGTAGTACAGCTCTTAGTGAAGTCAACGGTCACAATAATTGGATCGACTTGCTCAAGGGCAACTATACCAGTAGCAGAAGCGGTTGTAGCCTGAGCAGTCTTATCACCGACAGAAACTTTAGGAGGTCGGCCATTGTTCAAATATTGATCAAGTTCAAAAGTAATTGCTGTTGACTTGGTTGCATTAGTAGCATGTCCAGTAGAACCAGCATTAGAAACCGTGTCAGTACCGGTTAAGTAAAGATTAAACTTATTCCCGGCAGTACTAGATCCAATAGCAGCTATACCAGAACTTGAGGAATAACCCAATGAACCAGTCTGTGAAGCGGAACCACTAGGATCAGTACCAGCTACTGTGGCAACAGTTCCAAGAGTTTTATTAGTAACTCGTTTAATAGTTACCGTAGGAGCAGCAGTTAAAAGCTCATCAGTAACGATAGTAGCTTTAACTTTAGAATTACTTAAAGTCTTATCAAGAGTAACACTCATGAGAGGACCAAGATTATCAGCAGCCTTTTTACTTGTGCTTACAAGAGCATTACCAGCTTTATCTTTAATACCAGCTGAAATAGTAACAGTTGGTCGTGCACTGGAAACTAAATCCGTTCCAAGAGTCAAGAAAATATTCAAAGCAACTTTCTGTACAGATGGAGTTGAATCTTCACCAACAATGTCCACCACAGTAACAGCGGAAACAGTGTTTGAAGTAACAGCAAACAATGATGGTTTCACTGTAGCAGAATCAATACCACTAGCATCAGTAAAGGTTAATCGAATAGAGTTTCTCTTTCCACTTAATCCAGTCTTTAATCTGGAACCAGCAGCAGCAGTAGCTGACCAGTTAGGTCCAGTAAGAACAGGACTCGATGATGCAAGTACAGGAGCTACTCCATCAACAGTAATAATACCAGTCTTATTTAATGTGTACTTAGTACCTGCAGCAATAGTTGCGGAAAACGCACCTGTGGTAAGAGTACCAGTACCAGATGTATATGCAGTAATTGCCTTAGTTTCTTTAGTACCAGCAAATGTAATACTGACTGTTCGTCCTATAAGACTACCCGTTCCCATGCCAGCAAGATTGCTATCCACAAGAGATGTTGTTGAGCCAGTAGAGGAAGCTGTACCAGCAGTATTAATACCCATTTCGGCAGTCTTACCAGAAAGATCCTCAGCAGCTATCCACCAAGGAACTTTGCTTGCTATGTTCAAAACATCATTAGAGGCATAGCTTGCGGAGAGTTTGTATCCACCTGTTATAGCTGAGTAGTTGGAAGCAGCTAATGTAACAGTTGAAGTACCAATATGAAGCTGAACGTTACCCTTATTTCCTGTACCATTATTAGTAACAATACTGGTAGTCTTTGCAGGTAAACCTGAATCACCATCTGTTATTTCTGCTTGAAATACAATGGTTGTGCTCTTTTTAGTAATGTAATCAGCAGCAGGGCTACTTACAACAACACTTGGAGCAACTTCATCATTTTGAATTGCCTTAGAAACACCAAGTGAGCCACTTGGGGTATAGCTAACTTGAATCGTTTGACCAGTAAACGCAGAAACATCAACAGCGGTAGTTGATGCAGCAGGCGCTGAACTATTAGCGGTCAAACCAGTTGTAGCACCCTTTGCAGTAACTACGCGTGTAAAGATTCCAGTATTCACACCAGATTCCCGTAAAGTAATAGTCTTAGGGTTAGAATTAGCATCAGTTGCTACGCCTAACGTTCCCAAGTCAGTATTCTTTACGCTAACTGAAATAAATTCAACTGCTGAAGAACTTGCATTGCCAGCTGAATCTGTAACAGAAATTGTAAATTTTGCATCATCAGCGTGTCCACCAGCAGCAATACCTGCTGTGGTTCCACACTTTGCACATATCCAGGTATTCTCAGCAGCAACACCAGTTGTATTAACAGGAGTTACAGTCAACACAACGCTCTGAGCAACGGATGTTTCACCTTGAAACATACCGAATACCAAAACAAGAGCAGTGGTTGATCCTAAGAAACCCATCATTCGGGCTAATCTTTTCATACTCGCGTCCCCTTTCATATTATGGACCTAATTCTACAGACCTATGTCTGTACGTACTCAGAATTCCGCATATTCTAAAGCACTTTATACCCAATAAAAAAACCTAAACAGCTGCATTTCGCAACCCTTCAAATCTTACAACGAATCACTGAAAGAAAAAGTTCCATTTATTTCAATTTCTTTTTTAATCCAGTAAACCATTGCCTATTTTCCCAACGAAATGCACTGGTGTCAACTATCAAAAGAGATAAATTAACGCCAACGCATTTATTATCCTCAATTAATAGCCTAACTACGAACGATATCCTTGCCCATATCCTTAAGTGTCATAAGGAAATCTGTATTCTTTTTAGATTTCTTTAGATACTCCAGAACACGCTCTGATGCTGCATCAGAGTCAATACCGCCTCCAGCACTAAGCATTGATAGCATTCTTCTCATTAACCAAATTTGTTTCAGAGTATCTTCGTCCAACAAAAGTTCTTCTCTTCTTGTGCCACTTCTCTTAATATCAATTGAAGGAAATACTCGTTTTTCAGCCAATTTTCGATCAAGATGAATTTCTGAATTTCCGGTACCTTTAAATTCTTCATAGATAACTTCATCCATTCGACTTCCAGTATCAATTAGGCACGTAGCAACAATGGTAAGGCTGCCACCCTCTTCAGTATTACGCGCAGCGCCAAAAAATCGTTTAGGCGGATATAATGCAGCTGTATCGATGCCTCCAGACAATGTTCTCCCGGAAGAAGGAAGAGCCAAATTATAAGCTCGAACTAACCGAGTAAGGCTATCCAATAAAATAACTACATGTCGTCCCATTTCTACCAATCTTTTTGCTCGCTCAAGAGCTACTTCGGCAGTCCTACAATGATTTTCAACTGGTTCATCAAAAGTTGATGCAAAAGTCTCACCATTTATAGCACGCTTTAAATCGGTAACTTCTTCTGGTCGTTCACCAGCAAGCACAATCATTAAGTGTATGTCATCGTAATTAGCAGAAACACCACTAGCGATATCTTTAATGAGAAAAGTTTTTCCTGCTTTAGGAGGTGACACAATAAGAGCTCGTTGACCTCTTCCTAGAGGTGCAACAAGATCAATAACGCGTTGGGCTAAATTTCCAGGTGCTGATTCAAGAACAAGCTGTTCATTAGGATATATAGGAGTTAAGTTATCAAAATGAGGGCGATCACGAGCTTTTTCCGGATCCTGACCATTTATACATTCAACTCGTATCAAACCAAAATAACGTTCGGCATCTTTAGGTGGGCGAACCTGGCCAGTTACACTATCTCCAGTTCTCAAAGAAAATCTTCTAACTTGAGATTGGGATACATAAACATCTCCTTGACTTGGCCGAACTCCAGATTGACGAAGAAAGCCATACCCGTCCTGAAGAATATCCAAAACACCGCGTGCTAATATAAATCCGTTCTGCTGTGCATCATACTCCATCAACTTAAACACGAGATCGTCACGCATCATTGATTTTTTTTCAAGTCCAGCATCAAGAGTAAGTTGAAGTAATTCAGGAACACTCTTCGATTCTAATTCCGTAACATTCATATTTTACTAAGCCTCCAAGGTAACGAATAATCTAAAACAAATTCAAATGAACATTTAACAGTGTTCATTTGCTTACTAACCTAAATTTATTTTTTAGGTTTCTCAACATTTTTCCAATCTTCCAAAAACTTAAGTGCACCTGCATCAGTTAGAGGGTGATGGGCCATTTGCATCAATATATCAAATGGAACCGTTGCGACATCAGCCCCAGCCTTAGCTGCAGTTAGGCAATGCAACGTACTACGTATACTCGCAGCCAAAACTTTAGTGGAAATATCATAAAACCCGAAAATATCAACGATATCTGCAACAACATTCATTCCATCATGTCCACCATCATCTAGTCGACCCACAAAAGTACTAACGTAAGTTACACCAGATTGAGCACCCAAAATAGCTTGATTGACTGAAAAACAAAGAGTCTGATTTATTGGTATTCCTTGTTGAGCAACATTCGACATAGCTTTAAACCCATCGATTGTACTAGGGAGTTTGACAATGACATTCTTATGCCATTTTGCAATATCATATGATTGATCAATCATCCCTTGAAAATCTGGGGCAGTAACCTCAACAGATATTGGACCATCAACAATGGATGCTATTTCGAGAATTAGTGATTTATAATCCCCCATAAGGCCAACATTTTCTTTTGCAGCCAAAGAAGGGTTAGTTGTTACTCCTGATATAAAGCCCATACCTGAAGCTTGCTTTATATGTTCTAAATTTGCCGAATCAAGAAATAATTTCAAATGAGCACCTCCCAATGAAAGCTAGATGTATGTCTTTATGAGTAGATTCAAGAACGAAATTCAATACTTTCATAATCATTCCTTTTAGGATTATCAATTTCAGATAATGACGATTGGGCTTGAGTTTCAAGACGAATAATAGAACTAGTTGCTTCAATAAAACTACTAAACAGCGGATGTGGTTTACTTGGTCTAGAGAGAAATTCTGGATGAAATTGAGTCCCAAGCATATAAACATGATTCCTATTTTCGGCAATTTCAACTAATCTTCCGTCAGGAGAGACGCCGCTAAAAACTAAACCGAATTCACTTAAAATACTTCTATATCTATTGTTGAATTCAAATCTATGGCGGTGCCTTTCTTCAACAAGAGCTTTACTATAAGAACGACCAGCAATAGTATCTGGTTCTAATTGGCAGGGGTAATTCCCTAGTCTCATAGTTCCACCTACGTCAGTCACAAGGCGTTGATCGGACATAAGATCAATTACTGGATCTAAAGATTCAGCATCAAATTCTGTTGAATTAGCACTAGTTAAGCCTGCAACATTTCGAGCAATCTCAATAACCATCAATTGCATGCCTAAGCAAAGCCCCAAATAAGGTATATTATTTTCACGAGCATACTTAGCAGCGATAATCATGCCTTCAATTCCTCTAGGTCCAAATCCACCAGGAACAACAATTCCAGAAACATTTTTAAGAAATTCACCTGGACCATCTTGTTCAATCATTTCGGATGGTATCCAATTGAGATGAACCGATCTATTACATTCTAGCGCAGCATGATTTAGCGCTTCCTTAACCGATATATATGCATCAGGTAAATCTGCATACTTTCCAACTATAGCAATTTCTATATGATCTCGAGGAGTCTTTATTCTTTCAACTAAATTTTGCCATTTCTGCGAATCGAGTTGCTTTTTTGGAAGATTTAAAGAATTTATAATTTGATCACCGAGGCCAGCTTGCGAAAGAATTAACGGAACTTCATATATGGTTTCAACAGTTTGCAATGGAATAACACTATCTTTTTGAACATCACAGAACAACGCTATTTTTTCTTTGATACTATCAGGAACAACCTCATCACATCTACAAATTATACAGTCAGGCTGAATTCCAATACTGCGTAATTCTTTAACACTATGCTGAGTTGGTTTTGTTTTCAATTCACCAGTAGCAGATATTCTTGGAAGTAATGTAACATGAATATAATATACATTATCTTTGCCAACATCATTTCGCATCTGTCTTATTGCTTCTAAAAATGGAAGCCCTTCAATGTCACCGACAGTTCCTCCCACTTCTACTACTAGTATGTCAGCTAAAGATTCTACAGCTAAGGCTTTCATATGCTCTTTAATAAGATTTGTTACATGTGGAACAGTTTGAATAGTTCCACCTAAGTAATCTCCACGCCTTTCTTTTGCGATTACTTGCCAATAAACCTGACCAGCCGTCAAATTAGACAGGTTAGTGAGCTCGAGATCAATAAATCTTTCATAATGTCCTAAGTCTAGATCTGTTTCGCATCCATCACGTGTTACGAAAACCTCACCGTGTTGATAAGGAGACATCGTGCCAGGATCAACGTTCAAATAAGGATCTAACTTCTGGACAGAAACGACAAAACCATAATCTTTCAGTATTCGCGCAATCGATGCAGCGCTTATACCTTTGCCAACAGAGCTTACTACTCCACCAGTAACAAAAATATACTTAGTCATATAGAAAAATCACTCTCCCTCAGCTAGATGGGTATTAGGTTTGTGTTAAACATGGAAGATTTTAATTACATAATAAAAAATAGAAAATAATTGCTAGTATGTAATTGCAAACGAAATTATGCTGAACAGATATATCAATTTAAACGAATAATACTATAACAATAATTGATATAAATACCCCTGTCAACACTTTTAAGCCATAAAAACACCACTACATATAGTGGTGGGCGATGTAGGACTCGAACCTACGACCCCTTGCGTGTAAAACAAGTGCTCTAACCAACTGAGCTAATCGCCCCCGTATATGCATTCATACAATGGATGGTGCGCTTGGCGGGACTCGAACCCACAGCCTCAGCCTTCGCAGGGCTGCGCTCTATCCAATTGAGCTACAAGCGCTTATCCGTGCCGAGGGAGGGATTTGAACCCACACGAGCATAAGCTCACTACGCCCTGAACGTAACGCGTCTACCATTCCGCCACCCCGGCATAGGAATAACAATAATAAAGCATAACATGAAATTTGATAAAATATATACTTTCTGATGCCATAAAATAGCACTGTAACAATCAATTTAACTTCATGTCGAACCTGATGCTATAACCAAAGCCCGTAGCCTTCTATATATAGATTAAAAGTTCTATATGGTTAATCAATATAGGGACTAGAAGCGACATTTAATTCTATTTTAGTTTTAGTTAAGGTATTTCCGCAAAATTAGAATTTATAATTCATAACCAACACTGATCTTCTTATGAATTAAACTATAAAAAAACTTACAGAATAAAGCTAGATAGAATGAATTCAAAAATCAGAAATAAATCAGATATCAAGTAAATAAAGTTGACAACAAAAATTATCTCTGATAAATTCGCGATTAATAGATTAATAGAGGACATATAAGTGACAATCTGCATATAGATTTACGATGATGCGTGATTGTTCACTAATTTAAATTTCTCTAATTAAGTTTCACGCTAAAAAGATTTATCTAGGAGGTAAATACATATGGCTGAATCAGGAATATGGTATCCGAAAGACAAAACAGTCATCGCTGGTATTGGTGAAGGTCTTGAAGATGGAAAATATATGCGATGGGGTCGCGCAACAAAAAGCGAGTTTCAACTTGCTTGTGAAGCAGCGATTGCAGCATGTGAAGATGCAGGACTTGATCCAAAATTAGTAGATGGATTCTGTTCGTATTCTGACGATAGAAATAATGCACCGCGACTTGCAGCAGCACTTGGATGCAATGAGCTTAAGGTATCCATCATGCAATGGGGTGGTGGTGGTGGTGGTGGATCAGGAGCAGTTATGAACGCCCTTATGGCTGTTGCTACTGGTTCGGCAAACTATGTTATAGCATTTCGCTCACTTTGTCAGGGCCAATTTGGACGTTTCGGTCAATCGAGTGCCTCAGGAAGACTTGGTGGCGCAGCAGCTTTTTCTTCGGTTTATGGATTAATGAGTCCTCCACAATCAATTGGAGCAATCCGTGGAAGAAGACACATGGCTTTATACGGAACCAAAAGTGAAGATTTCGGTCGTGTTGCCGTTCAATGTTATCGAGCAGCAAACCGTAATCCACGAGCAGTTATGTATGGTCGAACAGTTACACTCGAAGATCATCAAGCTTCACGAATGATTTCTGATCCAATGCATTTATATGACTGCTGTCAGGAAAATGACGGAGCAGCAGCAGTTCTGATTACAACAGAAGAACGAGCAAAGGCACTGAAACAGAAGCCTGTTTACATAGTGTCTGCAGCATCTGGCAACCAACACGTAGCCGGAAATAACCCATTCCAAGCTGAAATGGCTGGAGCAAACTTCGGAGAAACCGATAAGGCACCAGGAGTCGCCAAACGATTATATGCACAAGCAGGCTTAACACCTGATGATATTGATGTTGCTCAGATGTATGAGAATTTCACGCCAATGGTTGTTATTTCACTTGAAGAACATGGATTTTGTAAAGTTGGTGAAGGTGGAGCATTCGTGCAAAGCGGAGCAATTGACTGGCCAAATGGAAAACTACCTATCAACACAAGTGGTGGAAACTTGGCAGAAGCCTATATCCACGGATTCGAGTTACAGGTAGAAGCAGTAAGGCAAATGAGAGGCACCTCAACCATGCAGGTAGAAGGCGCAGAAATTGGATTAGTAGCAAGCGGACCTGGTGTTCAACCAGTAACCGACATGATCGTGAGGAGGTAAATTATGGCATACTTACCAGATGATCTTCCATTACCAAGAACAGATGAAATAGATACAAAAGATTGGTGGGAAAAAATTCAGAACAAAGAGTTCGTCGTATCGCAATGTAACGATTGCGGGATTTACAGAAATCCCCCAGCACCACTTTGTAACGAGTGCTTATCGTTCAACCATCATCTCGAGCCAAAACCTAACGCAACAGGTAAAATTTATAGTTACACTATTTGTCACCATCCAGTACATGCTGCACTCAGGGATTGGCCGGCATATAATGTTGCAATAATTGAACTAGATGACGTATCTCAAGGCACAGGGCTTGGTGGTGTAAGATTCGTTGGAAACATCATTGATGCAAACAATGATGAACTTTATGTTGGAATGCCTGTAAAACAAACATTTGAGGATCGAGGCGGAGTTAATATGGTTCAGTGGCTTAAAGGCTAAATAACTACATAAACTTCAAATGATAATAATAAATAAGTCCTGATACTAGTATCAGGACTTATTTATTATTATCATTTGACCTATCTATGTTCACAAGATCATCAGCTATGGCGACATTCAACACATTTATCCCAGCAGATATATTTTCACCTGAACCAATTATTGATCCATCCACTCTAGAATTATTACCTAAATTTACTTTTTCCCAAATAATCGAATTATTGATTACAACTCCAGACCCAATATTAGAGTTATCGCCAATAATAACAGGTCCAAAAAGTTTTGAACCACTCCCGACTGTCACATTGTTACCTAATAAAATAGGTCCATTCAAAATTACTGATTCAGAAATATCACAATTAATACCATATTGAATAGCTTTAGTGTTACCAGAATTAAGTAAAAGCTCTGAATTCAAGCTAAAATATTTAGATAATGTCCCCATATCAATCCAAGAGTTATCATGTTTATACCCAAAAATAGGAATTCCCTTATCAAGGAGTTTTGGAAATAGATCAGTTTCAAACATATAAAACTGATCAGTAGGAATATTTTCCAGTATACTTGGATTAATAACGTAAATTCCTGCGTTAACCCAATTAGAAATATCTCTATTTACAGCAGGCTTTTCAGTAAACGCCGTAATGCGTCCATCATCGGTAGTCTGAACCACGCCAAAAGAAGAAGAATTTTCAACAAAAGTAAGAGCTATAGTCAATTGGGATTTCATGGAAAAGTGAAAGGCTAAGATGTCTGTAATATTTAAAGTTGAGAATATATCTCCATTTAGAACCAGAAAAGTGTCAGAATGATTTTTCAGGCTATATTTTACTGCACCAGCTGTTCCTAATGGATTAGGTTCAACTGATAAGTTAAACGAAACATTAGAATAATTATTTACAAAATCCTCAAGTAATTTAGAAAAGTGTCCGGCAGCTAACGTAATATTCTTTACACCATGGACGCTTAGATGTTCAACCATGTAACTTAAGAATGGGCGATTAAGAACAGGGACCAGCGCTTTGGGTTTTTGATAACTTAACGGCCTTAAACGTGTAGCTTCACCACCAGCTAAAATTACGGCTTCCACATTCTTATTCCTCCCAAATGGATACTAGAATTTATAGTATCAAATAAAATTCTTGACTGACATATAATCAACTGCTAGTGTAAATTACAATTAAAATTTATACTCCCCTAAGGTTACACTATGCCAATTAATATTGAAAAGTTAGACGAAATTGCGCTCACGGAAGAAGAATACGACAAAATAGTTAGCTTACTAGCTCGAGAGCCAAATAATCTTGAGTTGGGCTTATTTGGAGCCCTTTGGAGTGAACATTGTGGATACAAACACTCTAAACCTTTACTGGCAATCTTCCCGACACAATCCACTAATGTACTTATTCCTTTAGGTGAAGAGAATGCAGGAGCTATAGATATTGGAGATGGTCAAGCAATCGTGATGAAAATCGAATCTCATAATCATCCTTCCGCAATCGAACCATTCCAAGGCGCAGCAACAGGAATAGGGGGCATAGTCCGAGATATTTTAGCAATGGGAGCAAAACCTATTGCACTATTAAATTCACTACATTTTGGATCTAGCAATAACGAACGGCAGGCATACCTTCAGAATGGTGTTGTACATGGCATAAGCTGGTATGGTAATTGTATTGGCGTTCCAAATATAGGTGGAGAAATAGTGTACTCAGAAAGCTATGATGAGAATCCACTGGTAAATGTTATGTGCGTGGGGCTAGTTGAAAGTAATTCAATAATGCGTTCTAGTGCATCAGGCCCTGGGGATTTAATAATTTTGGTAGGCGCCGAAACAGGAAGAGATGGAATTCATGGGGCGTCCGGTCTAGCGTCCCAATCTTTTGAAGAAGGACAAGAGCTCCGTACAACCGTACAAGTCGGCAACCCTTTTCTGAAAAAGGTTTTAATTAATGCTTGCCTAGAGGTAATTAAAACCGAAAAAGATTCTATATCAGGTGTTCAAGACTTAGGTGCAGCTGGATTAACAAGCGCAGTGATGGAATGTGCGAGTAAGGGTAATTTTGGTGTAACTATAAATTTAGAAAAAGTACCAAGACGTGAAGAGAATATGACTTCTTATGAGGTAATGCTCTCTGAGTCCCAAGAGAGGATGCTGTTTTTAGTCAAAAAAGGAATGGAAAATAATTTATTCAATATATTTACTAAATGGGATCTTAGCAGTCAAGTAATAGGACAAATAACAGATACAGGTATAGCAGAAATCTATGAAAATGGAGCACTTCAAGCTAAAGTCAAAATAAGAGACCTTGTTGATGCACCACAATACAAGCTCAAAGGAGTCAAGCCAAATAAGCAATATATAATACAAGGTGTAGCAATGAACGCTCTTCCTCTTCCGAAAATAGGAGCATCCGAAATCCTTGAAAAATTACTTGCGTCTCCAAATATTAGAAGTAAAAAACCAATTTTCAGGCAGTATGACCATCAGGTGCAAAACCGAACAATTATAACGCCTGGGAAAGCTGGCGCATCAATCTTATCGCTAGGAAATAATGGAAAAGGAATTTCGCTAACAGTAGATAGTCAAGGAAGAATGACTCAAGCAGACCCATTTATTGGAGGAGCAATTTCTGTAGCTGAGGCTTGTAGAAACTTATCTTGTGTGGGGGCTGATCCAATAGCAATTACCGATTGCCTAAACTTCGGGAATCCAAAAAAATTAGACATTTATTATCAATTAGAGGAATGCATTAAAGGTATTGCTCATGCATGTGAAATTTTCGAAATACCGGTAGTAAGCGGAAATGTAAGTTTATTTAATGAAAGTCACGGAAAGGCAATTTATCCAACACCAGTTATTGGCGCTTTAGGTATCATACCAAACGTTGAAAATCATGTATCAACAGAATGGAAGAATCCGGATGATATAATCATATTATTGGGATCAACTTTAAAAGAGGCGAGAGCTGATTCACTGGCTGGAAGTGAAGTTCAAAGCTTACTTACCAATAAAATAGCAGGTAAGCCGTATATAGACTTAATACTAGAAAAATCACTACAAAAATTGATAAGAAATATTGCTGCAAAAAAACTAATTAATTCAGCGCATGACTGTAGCAAAGGTGGCATAGCCGTAACTCTTGCTGAGTCAAGCATGCTAAGCAACTTAGGTGCTTATATAGATGCAAATATCTCTGAACGCTGGGATGCATGCCTTTTTGGTGAAACCCAATCAAGAATAGTTATTTCATGCTCACCTCAAAAACTTTCTGAAATAACACATGAAGCTGAAAATGCAAATATACCATTTGACATAATAGGAAAAGTGCTTAGAAAAACAGAATTCATAATAGAAGGCCATATAATACAGACAATAGAAAATATGCAATCCTTCTGGGAAATATTATAGACTAAGCAAGAAAAATTTCCATACCAGCATGCGGAAAATAAATTTCAAGAATTGCATTATGCCTGTCTTCAAGAAATTTTCTATATTCATTGAGGCCGTTAGAAGTGGAATCATGAGTACATGATTCACCTTTCAGTAAGCTACGACAAAGATGTTCGCCAGACTTTTCTTCCCAAAAACCAACTGATTGAAAGGGATGGAAAAAAGTTTCAGAAATATTTCTAAGATCCGCAACTATTTCAGTACCACGGTAAGTATGAGAATTTTCTATAGATACAGTAATTCTTTCAAGCGCGAAGCCATTATTTGAAGCCATTATTTTAAAAATCCCTTCGAATGGAAAAAGTATGACATATTCAATAATAATTAGAACTAAAAAATAAACAGACAGATCAAGAATATAAAAATAACTCAGGAACTAAAGATATGTTGGTTTTCAAAAATTTAAACAAGGTATGGCTAACGATATCTTCTGTTAGCCATACCTTGTTTTTTTAACTAATTTCTAATGCAGAAGCCAGAATTTCTCTATGGTGTTCTGGTGAACCAAGATAATGAAATAAAGTACGCGACTGACGCATATAAGCATATAATCCATAACTATAAACTACGCCTATTCCACCATGAACATGATGAGCAGCATCCATTCCCTCAACAAATCCTTCGCTAGCAATTATCTTACAAGAAGCAGTAGCCTCTATTGCAGTATCCTTATCATTTTCAATTGCCCATACTGCTTCATACGAACTAAGTCTAGCCGCATCAGCATGATTAAGGCCAAGAAGAATCCAATCTTGTACTCTTTGGAAAGAGCCAATAGGAACTCCAAAAGCTATACGATTCTGAGCATACTCGAGAGACATATCAATGCCAGCACGTAAGCAACCTGCCATAAATGTTCCCATTACAGGAATTGACTCACTTACGGCTTTAATTAGAGATTGCCAACCCTTATTTGCCTCACCAATTATAGAAGAATTAGGAACCTTAACATTTTTAAAAATTACTTCGCACGGCCTATCTCCCGTAAATCCTGGCAATTGACGAATACTCACGCCTGATTCACTTGTAGGTACATGAACCAAGGTAATTCCATCATCTCCATTACCACTAGTTCGCACGGCAACAATCAAATCATCAGCCACATGAGCATACGGAACAAACATCTTAGAGCCATTTAATGTTACGCTTTCTCCAGATATTTCGCCTTTCATTTGAATATCACTAGAATTCCATCCATAATCAGCCTCAGTAAAGGCTAAAGCAAAAATTCTATTACCTTTAGCGATACCAGACAAAAGAGTCTTCTTTTGCTCTTCACTTCCAGCATGCTGTATTACCAGAGAACATAAAACAGAGGAACCATGTAAAGGGGTATTCATGCAAGATCTGCCAAATTCTTCATGTAGAACAGCAAGATCAGTTAGACTCATGCCTTCTCCACCGTAGATTTCTGGAATACCCATTCCAAGCCAACCTAATTCGGCCATTTTGCCCCATAATTCCGAATCAAAACCAGTGTCATTTTCTTGAAGTTCTCTAGTGCGAGCAAGAGGCCATTCTTGGTCAAGCAAGTCACGTACGCTACTTTTTATCATTTCCTGAGTTTCTGTAAGCCCTAAATCCATTCTAGTAATCCCTCCCTATCTGTGTATCTATATAAAAAGCTCAAGATCGCTCTCTAATGTTATTTTTTAGCCCTAAACGATTACCCATTAAGTGTTCTTGTGTATACAAATCCCCGTCTGGGCCCATTCCAGGTAACGTCTCTCGCTGAAATTTCTCCGCTTCACCATCCATTAGAGCCCATTTACTATCCGTAATAAGAGAAAAAGGACCTATTGCATCTAAAACTGTATCAGCCAATTTATTATGCTTCTCTCTAGCCATAGCAGCATATTGAGCAGACTCATAAGTAATGGACTTACCAGCAGTTCGTATCCATTTATTACGTATTTTTAGTAACCCTAACACCTTATTATCAATATAGCTATCTATTACCTTTCGTCTAATTTGCTTATACACAAAAGTGCTCTTTTTATCTTTCACCTTAGTTTTAACATAATCAATTAATTTTGAAACCATCATCTTTCGTCGAACAAGCAATCTATCAGCTTCATGTTCAGTTTCAAAAGCAACTTGCAAAACAGCCCAGCCATCTCCTGGCTGTCCTATTCTTAATGAATCCATTACATAAACATCATTTAAAAAAATGTTCTTGCTAGTAACGCCAACTATAGATTCAAGAGATTCAAAGTTAACCCCTTCGGAATTAGATGGAACCAAAAAAGCTGTTAACGATCTATGAGAAGGGGTGTTAACTTCAGTCACAGCCAAAACCCATATAAATTTAACTGAGTCAGAAGAAGCAATAAAAAAGCCTCTTCCAGAAAGAATATACCCATCACCATCTTTTCTTCCTTGTATATCCACTATAGATGGATCGGCAACTATCTCACCCTCAAAAATCCACCTATATATATCTTTGGAAGATCTCAGAAGTTCCGGGCAAATTTGTTCGCGCTGTAAATCTGTACCCCATTCATAAATAGCCGAAGCAATCCTTACGTTATTTTCATGTGGATTTATAAATCCAATTTCATCAAGTTCATTTTTTATAACATCAGCATGTTCAAGTGTAAGATTAGCACCTCCATGCCTCCATTCCCATGATGGCATAAGCCAACCCTTTTGAGCTAATAAAGAGGCAAAAAGATAGGGGGAAGAACCATGGACATTTTCAGCAATCCAAACCTTAACTGATTTTCGAAAATTCTCAATTTTAATACTGTTTTTTACATCAAAATCCATATAATATTTCCATTTCGAAAGATATATAAATTTAGCAAAGATACCAATGGAAAGCAAGAAAACAAATGCAAAATATGACTAATAAGACATATTTAATTGCCTAACTGAGAATATTCAGCTCACCGCGAATCATATAGGCAGGATTATATGCACCAGCTCTTAATGCATCAAGTAAATCACGTTCGTGGCGAATATCACCATCAAATACAGTACAACCCCTAGCTATACCATGTTTAGAGTGACAATCGCTCCCACCGGTTCCTGGCTTCCCTAATGCACGTGCAGCCTCTTTAGCAAATGCATTTTCAGCAGTATCATTAGCTCCATTAACAGCCTCAACTTCATCTACCAATTTAAATATTGGATGCATTTGAACTGCTTCCTCTGGAGTAACAGGAAGTTGATTAGGATCTTCGAATAAAACATTACTTGTAAATATTCCATGAGGAGGAAAAAAGAAACGAAACGGATGAGCGATAATCATAAAACCACCAACCTCATCCACATATTTTCTTAGTGTTGGAACATCCTTCATTCCAGGTTTATAGCCCTTCAGGCCAAAAACGATAATATGCCCCATAGTTGTGTACACTTCAAGTGCATGAATTAGTACTATTCCATCATCTTCACGATTATTAACATAATCTAGAAAACGATTACCCTGCCAACCATCATGTTCGGTAAAAACAGCTCCATTAATTCCGAGTCTATGAGCTTCTTGAATAAATTCTTCTGGAGCAAGAGCGCTATCTTGGCTTCCTTCATTGGTATGTACATGCAAATCAAAAATTGAACTCAAGAAAATAAACCAATCATGTATAGAATTTTACATTGACGTTACAGGGTTAAAACAACTTCAGGAAAAAACGAAGTATAAAAATACTATACTCGATATTTCTCGATATTTAAAGTGGTCATGTAAACTAACTAGGCATAAGGTCCCAAATACGCTCCTCCAACAAGATGAAGATGAGCATGATCCTGACTCTGCATTGCATCATTGCCAATATTGGAAAGAAGACGGAACCCATCAGGACAAATCAAGCTGCCTACAGAAATAGCTATTCTGCCAATTGAATTAATTAATCCATTGCTCCACATTTCTTCTTGAGATAAGTGTCTTTTGGGTATAATTAATAGCATTATGGGTGCCCAATTCAATACATTTTCTATTACTAGCAATTCTTCATCACTATATAGAATATTTGCTACCGACTCACCATGTATTATGGCGCAAAATACACAGCTATGAGCAATTGTCAATTTTCCATCCGTTTATAGCCTTTGTTGACCCTAGAGCTTCTATTATTTTTAATATCTGATCTTGAGTTGATAGATATAGAATTTTCTTTTGTTCTATAATCTGGAGCTTCGATCTCAACTACAGTTACAAACCTAGGATCAGATATTCTCGAGGCAATTTTTGGATCCTTAATAACTTCATCTTTCTCCATTGTAAGCATCGTAGAAAGTTGAGAATTATAACGATGAACCAGTAAATGATACAATTTTTCTTGGGCCCATGCAGTACTTCCTTGAGATCCAAAATCATCAAGAATAAGCAAGTCAGTATTCTTTACTAAATCAAATAATTCATCATAATTAATATCACTATTTGGAGCAAAGGTATGCCTCATGTGGTCCAAAAGTTCAGCAACAGTTGTAAAAAACACAGATTTACCTAATTCTTTTCGAAAATTAGCTACAGCGGCAACCAAATGAGTTTTCCCTACACCGGTACCTCCTGTGAATAGCATCCATTGCCCTTCAGGAGTTTTTGCATAATTTAAAGCTGCAGAAAATGCATATTTAAGGCTCTCATTTTGTCGTGATGAAGCTCCAGAAACATTAACCTCAAATTTTTCAAATGTCATACCTTTTTGCATTGCTTCTGGCAAATAACCCAAATTACCTCCAGAATTAATAAGTAACCCTGGTAAATTAAATACCTTGCTAATTGAAGAATTTGTAAGCCGAGACCTTAACCTCTCGCCAAAATTTTCTACAGGAGAAACGGTTACAATGACAGTTGGTAATTCCATATTATAACGATAATTAAGAATCTGAAGAATTTTTTCTTGCCCCCATAAAGTAAAGCCGTATCCACCCATATCATCTAAAACAAGAATTGGAGCACTAGAAATTTGCTCATTACGATTTAGATACGAATCGTCATTATTTGCGACACCTGATCTTCGAACTTCATCTAATAGATCTGGTACTATCAAGTAAAGGGGCAAATAGCCTTCATCATAAGCCATATGGGCAATTGCGGAAGCAAGATGAGTTTTACCAGATCCAGTTGGACCAGATATGATCATCCAGCCATTTGGGTTTTTAGCAAAAATCTTTCCATACTCAACAGCTTTATGGAACTCTGCATCAAAACCAGAATCATTTTTTACAGAAAAATCCAAAGTTTTAAAAGTAAATCTCTTAAGCATATTGAGATTGCTATACAATTTCAATCTATGATCATGTTGCTCTTCGTTTCGTTCATACCAGCATACACAAGGTTCTATAGTTCCCCACCTTGAATGTCCAAAAGGAACGTCAACCCTGACCCAATTACTGTCAAAGCAGATACTACAATTAGAACCAATTTGAATATTAGAATCGTTTTCTTTGTTGCTGACGTTTTGCGATTTCTCCAATCGTAATCGACCCAGAATCTCCCCTATCGATTTGGTTTCCTCGTCCTTCATCGCTCCACCTTCTTAAAATTGCTTCAATATATGCCAAATTACGCCTATTATAGTTAACGGCCAATGAAAAAGCTTCAACAATCCAGCCATGAGGATATTCGCTCTCTATTTCTTGTAATTTTTCTGCGGCTAACGGATAAATTAATCCAATATTAGCTTCATAAATTTCAAATAATGAATTGATTTTTTGTTTAGGAAATCTACTTGGTAGCTCTTGTCCTAAGCTATCAGTAAAACGCTCTAATTCAATTTGCTTAGACTTCGCAATGTTTAAAATATGATCTAATTTCTTTTGAGTCATTCTGCTAAAATCGTTAGTTAGAAAATAAATCATTCTTTTAGAATCAACTTCATTAGAACCATCATCAACTGGCATTTTAAATTGTTTTAGAAGTCCAATTTCAACACACTTATCAAGAGCCAATACGGCAAACAATGAATTTGAACCTTCAGTACTTTCCGACAGCGCCCCTCTAACCACCAAATCATATTCTAATTCCAAAGGAGTTATGAATGCTTCACTTTTCTTTTTGGTGTTAAGTATGAATATTGATCTAAAAGCGCACTTTAAAATCAAAATATCATTAATTGATTCTAGTAGAATTCCAAAAAAGGAAGCTGGAACACCTATATATTTATCTTGGCTATTATACTCAACAGTATCCACTATCCATTACTCATATTTTCAAAACGTACAAATCTTTCCTGAAATCTCATAGAAAAAGACCCTGTAGGTCCATGTCTATGCTTAGCAACTATTATCTCAGCTATGTTGATTGGGTATGGTTGTTCTGGGTGCAATTTTACCCAATCGTCCTCAGAAGTATGCTTATCCTCTCGATGAATAAACATTACAACATCTGCATCTTGCTCAATACTTCCACTTTCACGTAAATCAGAAAGCATGGGGCGATGAGAAGGTCTATTTTCCACAGCTCTGCTAAGTTGAGAAACGGCAATTATCGGAACATTCAAATCACGAGCTAATCCTTTAAGAGATCTAGATATTTCACTAACTTCTTGAACACGGTTTCCATTTCGAAATTCTCCACTTGTAATAAGTTGAAGGTAATCAACAACTATGAGATCTATATTGCGCTCCATATGTAATCTACGAGCCTTGCTTCGCAATTCAACTACTCCAAGAGAAGCAGTATCGTCAATATATAAAGGCAATTCTGACAAAACACCAGTAACATCAACTATTCTTCGTTCCTCGTCTTCAGTAAGAATTCCTAGTCTAATTCTGTGGCTATCAACATGTGATTCTGATGAAACTAATCTTAGCCCAAGCTGATCGCTACTCATTTCAAGACTAAAAACAGCCACAAGTTTACCCAAATGAGCTGCATTGCGCGCAATGCTAATAGCCAAGGCAGTTTTACCAAAACCTGGGCGAGCAGCTAGTATAATTAAATCAGAACGCTGTAATCCACCCAAAATCCGATCAAGATCTATAAAATCGGAAGAAATAGAGTCCATTGACCCAGAACTTTCATCATCCGATACTTGTCTTGCAAGAAGGCGATCCATTACAGAACGAAGATGTTCAAAATCACGAGATGATCTTCCAGAACGAATTCGAAACAAAACATCTTCAGCATCACTTAATGTAGAATCAACATCTGATGCATTTTTATAGCCTAAATCAGCAATATCATTAGCTGCAGATATCAATTGCCTCATTACTGACGTACGCCTAACTATCTCAGAATAATGAACAATATTTACTGAAGTGGGAACGGTAGCAGCAACTTTTCCAAGAAATTCATAGCCACCAATTGACTCAAGTTGATTACTACTGGCCAATTCATGGCCAAGGGTTGCCAAATCTATTACATTATTTTCACTTCTGCTTGAAATTGCCAAACAGGACTCGTAACAACGTCGATTTCGTTCACGATAAAAATCACTAGACTTTAAAAGAGCGGTAATCCTATGAATTGATTCTCCGTCAATGACTAAAGAACCAATGACAGCCTCTTCTGCCTCTATGTCATGCGGAAGTAGCCTATCGACATACATACTTCATACTCACATAATTCCAGATTATTAAGTAAAAATGACCGTTAATTAACTTCGTCTTCAGAAACCGAAGCATTAGTATCATCGGAATCTTTGCTTTCTGTAATAAGACTACCAGTCTCACTAGGAGGAGTTACAGGATTTTGTAATTCGGAGATTATTTGAATTGATTCAGGAATAAGCAATTCATTTTCAGTTATTTCATTGCTTTCTTCATCATTTTGTAACAGTTGCATGTGAAGCTCATCTTGAACAGTAACGTGAATTATTGGAATTATATTCTGATGCAATCTAACGGGAATATCAAAAACACCAATTATCTTTATAGGCTCAGAAAGTAATATTGAGCGTCTATCAATTTCAATACCTGTAGATTCCTTAATGATATCAGCTATTTGAAATGAAGTAACTGAACCATATAGTCTACCTTGATCACCAGCACGAACAAGCACACTAATTTTCAAACCTTCTAATTGGGAAGCAATACCCTGAAGAGAGCTTGATTCACGCTCACGCTTAACATCGGCAACCTTCTTAATGCTAGCAATCTTTTTTCTATGTTCAGTAGTTGCAGGAACAGCAAATCCTTTAGGAATAAGGAAGTTACGAGCATAACCTCCAGCAACTGAGCGTACATCACCAGCTTGATATTTAGGAAAAACATCTTCAACGAAAACAACATCAATTCTCATTTTGAACACCTTTAAAATTAAAGTAAAAAATTATCATATAAATAACACTAAAGAATATATAAAAAGAAACAAAAAAAATTATAGTTCATATTTAAAAAAATTGACAACTTATTAACAACAAAAAAACAATGGATGAAAGCAAGATTAGCAGTAAGTAAAATAATAAAAAAAAAATTTGACAATAAAAGAGATATGTATATATACTTCAAGAAATCTAGTAAGTGCGATTTAAACACAGCTAGGTAGTTTGACTAAATAGGAGGAAGGTTATGGATTTTGAATTCCATTTTACGCCAGAGCAGGACGAATTTAGGAAAGAAGTAAGAGCATTTTTAGAAGACAATGCAAAAATGCCTGAATCCTTAGGTAAGTTAGGTCTTGAAGAAGAAGATATGACTCCTGAGCAGTTTGTATGGGGCAAAGAGTTCCGTCGCAAACTAGGCAATAAGGGTTGGTATTTTCCAACATGGCCAACAGAATATGGTGGTGGTGGCCTCAGCTCCAATCACGATATGATTATTAAACAAGAATTAAAAGAATATGATATTCCCGGTGGAGCAGGTACTGTATCGCTTTCAACACCTGGTCTCATGGTATGGGGAACAGAAGAGCAAAAGCAGCGATTCCTTAAACCATTACTTAGAGGGGAAAAGCTAAACTGGCAACTTTGGACTGAACCAGATCATGGATCAGATTTGGCTGCAGTAGAAACCAGAGCTATTCGTGATGGCGATGAATTTGTAGTTAATGGAACAAAAACATTCATAAGTGGAAGCTACGGTCCTCCTGACTACTACTGGATGCTTGCTGTAACAGATCCTGATGCTCCAAGACACAGAAATCTTGGTGCTTTTTTCTTTCCAGGTGATCTCCCAGGAATCACTATTCAAAGACTTGATATGATGGTTCGTGGATCACAAAATATGGTTTATCTAGATAACGTTCGAGTACCTCAAGAATACCTGATTGGCGAAGAAAACAACGGATGGCAGGTAATGCAGGCAACTGCAGAAGTAGAGCATGGCGGATCAGGATCAATTGACACAGAGGACAAGCTTACTCCTGTATTAGTTGATTTCATAAAAGAAAAAGGAACAAGTCACGCAGGAAAGAACGCTTTAATGAAAATGTATCTTTCAGAAAAAGCAAACCGCTTGATAGGTATGCGTACATACTGGATGGGCCAGAACGGAAAACCAATGACCTATGAAGGCTCACAGAGTTCACTTGTTAAAAAAATGCACGTATGGAAAACTGGAATCGGAACTCTTGAAGTTGCTGGACCACATGCACTTCTATATGAAACAGCTGGAGGCAAAACTGAGTTAGCTCAAAGAATGAGCGAAAGCACTCATGCAGGCGGTTCCCCAGAAGTACAAAAATTAATCATCGCACGTAGGATCGGCTTAAGTCGAACCAAAGAAAAGGCTCATGTATCATACGTTGGTGTAAATAAAGAATCCTAAATTCTTTCTAACAAATAAGCAAAAAAGCGCCTAGCAAGTATTCGCTAGGCGCTTTTTTGCTTATACACGCTTTATGTCAGTGCCCTCATTTACTAATTCGCTAGCAAGCAAAATCATAGTCAAATAAATACCCATAATTCGCATAAGCATTGCTTATTTGCTAGAATGTATTAGTGACTTTCAAGTTATTAAAGGAGTATCATAGATTTTGAGCAAAATTAATGTAGCTATAATAGGATTAGGTAACTGCGCGTCAGCCTTAATTCAGGGTATCCATAAATATAAGAATGTGACTCCTGATTCATTTATACCGGGGTTAATGCATCCAATTCTATCTGAATACCATGTAGGTGATATTAATGTAGTTGCCGCTTTTGATATTGACCAGAATAAAGTTGGTAAAGATATTTCTGAAGCAATTTTTTCTGCTCCAAATAATACTGTAAAGTTTGCTGATGTTCCAGAAATGGGAGTAAAGGTTGATCGTGGAATGACCCATGATGGAATCGGAAAATTTTTAACCGGTGTAGTCACTGAATCTCCTGATTCAACTTCAGATATAGTATCAATTCTTAAAGATCGCGCTGTGGATGTTGTGGTTAACTACCTACCTGTTGGATCCGAAGAAGCTACAAAATGGTATGTAGAGCAGGTCCTAAAAGCTGGTTGCGGATTCGTAAATTGTGTACCAGTATTCATTGGTAGAGAAGAATTTTGGCAAAAACAATTTTCCCAAAAAGGATTACCTATAGTAGGAGATGATATCAAGTCTCAAGTTGGAGCAACAATAACTCACCGAGTGCTAACACATTTATTCAAGCAACGAGGAGTAAAACTACTTAACTCCTACCAACTAAACTTTGGCGGAAATACTGACTTTCTTAACATGCTTGAACGTGACCGACTTATATCAAAAAAGATTTCTAAAACAAACGCAGTTACATCTATGCTCGACTACGATATAGGCGCCGATAACATTCACATTGGACCAAGTGACTATGTACCTTTTCTTGAGGATAGAAAATATTGTTACATCAAGATGGAAGGCTTAGGGTTCGGTGATATTCCAATAAATCTTGAATTGAAACTCGAGGTTTGGGATAGTCCAAATTCGGCAGGTGTGGTCATAGATGCCATTCGGTGCTGCAAAGTAGCATTGGATCGAGGAATAAGTGGCACTCTTGTGGGTCCATCGGCATATTTCATGAAGTCACCTCCAATTCAATGTCCTGATGACGAAGCTCACGATATGGTTGAAGCATTTATTGGTGGAGAAAACTTCCAAGGTAGACCAACTTCTCTTCCTGAAAAATTATGATTAACAAGTAAAAAAATTATGAAGATAGCACTTGTTTCTCCATATGATTACGCAACACCAGGTGGAGTCAATGCGCACATATCTAATCTTGCTAAAGAATTCACCAATTACGACCATAGAGTAACCATCTTAGCGCCTACATCAAAGGCTATTGATACTGATGATTATATTAATTTTATAGGGATGGGGAGGCCGATTCCTATTCCTTATGGCGGGTCAACTGCAAGATTATCAATTTCTCCTTGGTTAATAAAAAGAATTAGAAAATTATTGGCAGACGAAAAATTTGACATAATTCATTTACATGAACCTTTGGCGCCAATATTACCTTGGCTATTTCTCAAAACATCTAACACTGTAAATATTGGAACATTCCATGCATTCCATGAAAAAAGCAAATATTATTACATAACAAAGAGTGCTCTTAGATATTGGTTCAAGAAGCTAAACGGAAGAATAGCCGTTTCCGAATCTGCTATGAATTTTGTAGCAGAACACTTCAAATCCAATTATGCTTTAATACCAAATGGAATAGACATAAATAAATTTTCTATGTCTACAAGATCAATAGAACACCTGAGCAATAATCAACCAACTATACTATTCGTGGGTCGTATTGGCGAAAAGAGAAAGGGCCTTAAGTATCTCCTAAAAGCGTATAGTTATTTGAAATGGAATCATCCGGATCTACGACTCATTATTGTTGGACCTGGAGATTTGGACAAAGACTGCCACAGATTACTTTCAGAACATAATCTTAGCGATGTAGTCTTTACTGGTTCAGTTTCAGAAACAGATCTTATAAAATATTATAAATCTGCAACTATTTTTTGCTCACCGGCAACTGGGCAAGAAAGTTTTGGAATAGTTCTACTAGAGGCTATGGCTTCAGGAGTTCCAATAATTGCTTCTAGTATACAAGGATATTCAGCAGTAGTGGAAAATGGCGTACAGGGATTGCTAGTTGAACCAGAAAATCCACTAGATTTATCTAAGAAATTAGATTTTCTACTAAAAAACTCTACAATACGACAATATCTTAGTAAGGAAGGCCCAATCAGAGCAAGTAAGTTTTCATGGAAAAACATTGCTTCCGAAGTTTTAGCCTATTATAAAGAAACTCGGATCGATTGGTTTAGAGAGAAAAAATAATTAATGATATCAATTCAAAGAGAAAGAATTCGTAAATGCTTATTGATTATAGAAGATCCGATTGCAAAACTATTTATAAACATAGGAATAAAAGCTAATCATGTAACTATAATAGGATTAATTTTAAGTATTGTAGCGGGCATATCTATTGTTTTCGAGCATCAATTAATAGCAGGCGCCTTCTTGGCTGTCTCAGCAATAATGGATCTCCTTGATGGTGCAGTTGCAAGAATGTCAGCCAATACATCAAGAAAAGGGGCTTTACTTGATTCAGTAAGTGATCGGATTGGTGAAATAGTATTATTAGGCGGAATATCCATTTATTATTCATCAATAAATGAACTAAACGGTTCAATATTAGCATTAACTTCTCTATCAACTTCATTTCTAGTGAGTTATATTCGCGCTCGCTCAGAAGGATTAGGATTGAAAGAAACAAGGGGAATTTTTACAAGAACAGAAAGGCTTATAGTACTAAATATTAGCTTATTTACAAATACTTTAATAATAGCGCTCTGGATTATAAGCATAATGGGACTTATTACCATTTTTCAGCGTTTTTTATACTCTTGGAAATCACTAAAATAACATATCAATTATAAGTTACCGCATTCTAGTACTACAAAACCCTTAGATCGATATTTAGATACAGCCGTTAAGCCTATTTGTAATAGAAATAATCTACCCCAATCAGAATTTATTATCATTTGGTTCTTTTTCTAGTAGAATTAATTATAAGTTTTTACAAATAAGGTATTTAGCATGCATACAAAAAAAGAAGATATAAAGCTTCTTACGGCAGATGGAGTATACATAGAAGGAGTGATTGAAACTCCTGAAGAAATTTCATCAATTCCATTAGTCGTACTCTGTCATCCTCATCCTCAGTTTGGCGGACAAATGAATGATAGCATTCTGTCTGCATTAAGTTATTCTTTAGTGTCAAATGGAATCAGTACATTAAAATTCAACTTTAGGGGTGTTGGAAACAGCACAGGGAGCTTTGGTAATGGAGCAGGAGAAACTCTAGATGCATTAGCTGCTTTGAAATTTACTTCAGAGCTTTCCTGGGTAGATAAAGAAAAAATTAGCATATTAGGGTATTCATTTGGAGCAAAAGTGGCTCTCAATGCATCATTGAAAACTAGCATGATTAAATCTCTCGTATTAATTGCTCCAGCAATAAAAAAAATTTCACCGAATAAGCTAAAATCACTTAATATTTCAAAACTACTAATCTATGGAGAAGAAGATGGTCTTATTCAAGCTAGCGATATTAAGGAACTTTTTCAAAATATGGTAGACCCTAAGCAATTATCTGTTATACCAAATGCCAATCACTTCTTTGAAAACAACTTGGATCAAGTTATAAAACTTGTTACAGATTTTTTTCAATGAAAGCAATAAAAGTTATCAAATAATCGATCTATCCTCACCTCAAGTCTAAGCCCACTATCTACTAAAATTGGCAACGAAAAGCACAAATGTTAGTCTTATTTAGCTCGTCCTAAAATCTATTAAAAACAGGCAAAATATAATGTTCAATAAACCTATCTACAAGAATCCAATAATACTTATAATTTTATTAATTTCCTTTTCTTTTGATCAAATTAGTAAAATATTAATTAGTAATTTCTTGCTATTGGGTGAATCAATTCCCGATGACGGGTTTTTCAGAATCACCCACATTGGTAACAGCGGCACAATATGGGGATTATTACCTGAACAAACAATAGCATTAACAATAGGCTCCTTTTTGGGAATTGGATTGCTGTATTACCTATACTACAAAATCCCAAGTTCGAGTCCATTGGTAAGTATAAGTATAGGCCTTCAATTAGGAGGAGCACTAGGAAATTTAATCGATAGAATTAGATTAGGATACGTTGTTGATTTTATAGATATTGGAGCTTGGCCAATATTTAATCTAGCAGATTCTTGTATAGTAACAGGAATAGTAATGCTAGTATTCATACTTATTTGCCAAAACACTAGTGAGGTTAGCCCATCAGAAGAAAGTCAATTAAATACAATAAAATAACCGAGAAAAAATAATGCCCTCAGGTTCTGAAAAAATATTTGTGGCTAAAGCAAATCACAAACGCTTAGATATCTATCTTAGTCAAATCACTTCTGAATTTTCAAGATCACAATTATCAAAAATGGCAAGAGAGGGGTTAATTTTAATCAACTCAGCTCCTAGCAAGCCTTCATCTCAAATACGTGAAGGTGATGAAATTACTCTCCAAATTCCAAAATTAATTGAATCCAATCTTGAAATTGACAATCAATCAATCGAAATAATTTACGAAGATCAAGACGTACTTGTATTGAATAAACCACCTCATCTTCCTGTTCACCCTGGACCAGGGCATTACAGTAAAACATTAGTAAACAGATTGCTTGCCCACTCAGATAAACTCTCTAGTATAGGAGGTGTAGTTCGGCCAGGAATAATACACAGATTAGATAAAGACACTTCAGGGATCATAGTAATTGCAAAGAACGATAATTCTCATCGATCTTTAAGTTTACAATTCCAAGAACGCACAATATCTAAAATTTATAGCGCCTTAGTTTGGGGAATACCAATCCTGAATAAAAAAACTATTACTTCGGCAATTGGGCGTGATCCAAATAATCGGAAGCGTATGGCAGTTTTAGAATCGGGAAAAAAAGCTGAAAGTGCTTATTTAATTAAAGAAATCATTGGTGATTTTTCACTTCTTGATGTTACACCTAAAACTGGCCGCACTCATCAAATAAGAGTTCATCTTAAATCTATAGGGCACCCTATAGTTGGTGATATGCTTTATAGTTCAAAAAAAATCCCAAGCCTAGAGAGGCAATTCCTTCATGCATCCTATATAAAAATACTCCTACCTTCTAGGAAAAAAGAAATGGAATTCATAGCTCCTTTAGCTAAAGATTTGTCAGAATTTTTAACATTAATCAGGACAAATAACAATAATTGATTCTGCTAACTATTCCATTCATAACCCATAGAATCAATTATTCCATTAATTTCATCGCGAACTGATTGAGCGGCAATCATTGCAGCATGTTCAAAATTATATGCAGTGGAGTCTGCGTAGAGAATACTTCTGGAGGAATTAATAATACAGTTTCTGCCATTTCTATCGATACCATTCTGCACTGCTTTTTCTAAGCTGCCAGATTGGGCTCCAATTCCTGGAATTAACAATAGCATATCCGAACACAACTCTCTCACTTGACGGATTTCATCAGGAAATGTTGCACCTACAACAAGTCCTATATTCCCATTAATATTGTATTCGCGAGCCTTCAAAGCAACATACTTGTACAATTCAACTGAACCAAAACCTTTTGGATCAGAAACTATCAAATCTTGAAAGTCCCCTGCGCCTTCATTGGAAGATCTACACCAAATAAATACACCTTTGTTTTTATAATCAATAAATGGCTTTAGCGTATCCATACCACCATATGGGTTAACTGTAACCGCATCGAAATTCCAATTCTCAAGTAAGGTTTTTGCGTAATAATCTGCAGTAGGTCGAACATCTCCTCGTTTTCCATCACCAATAACACAAATGCCATCTGGAATCGCAGCAATAGTTTCATTCAATATATCTATGCCGTCACTTCCAAGGCTTTCAAAAAAAGCAAGATTAGGTTTATAAGCACAAACAAAATCTGAAGTTGCCCGAATAATTGACTTGTTAAATTTCAACAAACTACCAATAGGTATTCGATCAGGATCTGGATCTAATCCAACGCAAAGCAAGCTTCTATTATTCTTTGCAGATAAATTAATTTTTGTCTTAAAATCAACCATATACTAGCCTCCTTCTTCTGATTACCTACAATAACTCAAATTAAACAATTACAGAATTGATGCAACAACAACTAAACTAGTTACCATAATGCCTGCCAAATGTATTCCTACAATTATTGCAGGAATAGATTTTTTGCTTGGAATTCCAAAAATCCAAGAGGCAAAACAGGCAGTCCAGGCTCCTGTAAAAGGCAACGGAACTGCGACAAGAATAATTAGAGCTAAAAGGCCATATTTGCTAAATAGTTGGCTATTTGCTATCGAAAGCTTTTTAATTCTCCATAGGAAAATAGTCGATATAGGTCTAGGAAGTTCTTCAGCAAAACGAGTAACTTTTTGAATAATAGGAATTAAAACTATTACTGGAATACTATTCCCCAAAACCGAAAAGAAAAAAACATGCAAAATAGGTAAGTCCATAATAAGAATACCAAGAGGTATGGACAGCCTTAGTTCCCCAACAGGCATCATTGCAGCAAATAAAACTTTAATCAAATCTTCATTAATCATACGTCACTAGTATACGTGACCTCTTGTTATCGCATCAAATGATTCAATCATTCTATTACAAATTACATGATCGTTGCTTTGGTGTAATTCGAAATGATACAATCACATTTTATGGGGTGTCGTCTAGTGGTAGGACAGCAGACTCTGAATCTGCTAGCCGGGGTTCGAATCCCTGCACCCCAGCCATAATCTGAATAATTAGATCATTTAAGTGATTGCAAAAATCACCAAAAAGTAATTATGATTTCTATATGTTAATAATGAATCATCATTCTATTTATTATATGCCTGAAGCATAATTTTAGATCAGCAAAAGTGTAATTGTTAATCTAAGCGTTCTCGATATTTAAAAAATCGATTCCTACTTTAACCGTTAACTCTCTTGAGTATCTTGCACCTATATATCACGGAAATACGATATATAGAAAATCGGCATTATTGATACTAAAGAATCCATATCGAAAAAAAGACAAAAAAACATTACTGTAAAAACAAAAAGCTACGATCCAAAGGAAACAATCATGAATCTGCCTGCCAATCTATACTATATTGGGGTGAAGATTCATTCGAAAATTCATTACTCATGCATTGCAGGGTAGGTAAATATCCTGTTACAGATACTTTGGCCGAATAAAATGCTTGATTGCAATTCTGATCAACCGATTGTAAATTTACAAAAGCAGACTCTTTGTTTTCACTCTCAGAAACAATGGTCGCTTTAAACAGCTTTTCAGTCCATTCTGAGCCATAATGACCAAAAAGCTGTTTTTCTAAAACTTGCCCAAATGGTGAATCAATGCCTATAAGGCCTCTATAGCATTTATCAATCATATTCAAATCCATCGTAGACCTAACTATCATTAAAGCCTCACTCTCTGTAAAACGTGACCATATTCTACCTTGAGGCATGTCTAGCATATTTGGAGCAAATTTATGTCCTCCTAAATGACTTATTCTCCAAACTCTAATATTTGAGTTATTTTGAAGCATCTTTCTTAGTTTATCGTAAATAACAAATCCAAAACTTCCACAACATGCATCTCGATTTCCATGAGTACAAATAAACAAATCTCTAGTTTGTAAAACTGATGGCACTGATTTTTTATAAAAATTACCGTTTATTAAATCAGGAATTAGAAGATTAAGCTCATCGGAAAGAACATCAAGCTCATATTTGTAATAACCGCTAAAGTACCCATTATTAATGACTTTTTGATAATATAGTACTTTTGAAATACCCTCCTTAACATATCTACTATCAGGAACAATGCATTGAATACGTAACCCATTCATAGTATCTTGATTATTCATCAATAATCGAACATTCTCAGGAAAATAACGTGAAGCCTCAATTTTTGATGCCCAAGGGGTATCTAGAGTAAAAATCAACATGCGTTCCCAACTTGGGGCAGTACCAGAAATATCTTCTGCTTGCTCCAAAGAAAACATAGAGCAGTACATAATAATTCTCCATAATTCATAAAATCAATAACAAAATTCCCTCAGAGGAAATTATAATGTCTAGTATATTTTCTTTTGCATCTTTTCAACAGATAATTAAAAAATGCAATCGATAATAAGTAGGAAAATATTTAATGAATTTTTTCACTAAATTAGCCATCAAGAGACAATCAGCAACAATAATTGCTATGATACTAGTAATAATAATCGGCATTTTTTCTTTTCGAAGTCTAGAAGCAGAATTATTCCCGGATATAGAATTAAATTTTCTTGCAATCTCAGCATCTTATCCCGATGCAAGTCCTGAATCAATCGTTTCGGAAATTACAAAACCAATCGAATCTGCAATTACTGTTCTTCCTGATGTAGAGGGAGTTTCCTCAACATCATCCGAAGGTCAAGTCTTTGTATTGATAGAATACTCAGTAGGTATAGATATGAAATCTGCTGAAATATCTATAAAAAACAAACTTAATAACTTAACTCTACCGCCAAATGCTAATTTTGAAATTCTAAAATTTGGACCAAGCGAACAGCCCATACTCTCACTCAGCTTCTCAAGTCTTGAAAATATAAGTGAATTGCAAAAATTTGTAGAAGAGGCAATTGTGCCATCTCTCGAAATAATTAAAGGAGTGAAAAGTATTGATTTGACTGGCAATACAGAAAAGCAGATCACAATTCAAATTGATGTTGCCAAGGCGACTGAAATCGGAATATCTCTGTCGCAAATTGCAAAACTAATCAAAGACAGTAACTTTTCAATTCCTTCGGGGTCAATTATTGATTCCGGAACAATGATTAACATCAGAGGGGTTCATCAAATTGATTCCTTAGTCAAACTCAAGCAACTACCTATAAAAGCGCAACCATCGTCTACAAATTTAATCAGACTTTCAGACATAGCTAAAATTAACGTAATTAGAGCATCAACTTCAAGTACTGCAAGGACAAATGGAATTTCTAGTATTCTTCTTTCAGTAAGCAAAGAATCAAATGCTAGTACCATTGAGATAACCGAAAATTCCTTAAAAATAATTGAGGCAGCGAAATTACCCACAGGAACAGAAATAAAAATCATCTACAATGCTGGACCAGAAATTCAATCACAATTAAACACACTTACCCAAGAAGCTACATGGGGGTTCGTTTTCGCAGTTTTTGTAGTATTTATATTTCTACTTAAACCTAGGCCTAATCTTCTTATTGGTATACGAGAATCTATACGCCCAACGATTATTATTGGAGCTTCCATACCATTAAGTATCCTTGTGGGAATTATCCTTTTAAAAATTCAAGGTCTTACGCTCAACTTTATGACACTTGCTGGACTTGCAATTGCTGTCGGAAGAGTTGTAGATGATAGTATTGTTGTCCTAGAAAGTATCTATCGACATATACAAAATAGAGAAAATCGTCTTCAGGCTACCCTAGATGGAACAATTGAAGTATCGAACGCCATAACAGCTTCAACTCTTGCTACAATTGCAGTGTTTGTGCCATTGGGGTTTATACCTGGATTAGTTGGTTCATTTTTCTTTCCATTCTCGCTAGCAGTAAGCTATGCTTTAATTGGATCGTTATTTGTTGCATTGACGATTATTCCGGTATTAGGTTTAATTCTTCTTCAAGCAAACAAAGATACTGGAGATAAATCACTTAACCTCAATGATACCCCTTCATTGATTCAACGATATTATAGACATATTTTAACCTGGACACTTGGACATAAATTGGCAACAGTTTTTCTTTCCATACTATTAACCATTTCAAGCATGGGATTGCTGAAAACAATACCTATTGTCTTTTTTCCCGCAAGTGTAGATAAGCAAATTACAGCTTCATACAAAACCCGCTCGGGCGCACCTCCAGAAGAAATTCTAGAATATATATCTACTTTCGAAAAACATCTCGATACATTACGTCAACCAGGGTACATAAAAGACTACCTGACAGTTATAGGAAACGGAGCATTCAGTCCAGGAGGCGGACCGCCACAATTTGGGGGGGCCAGAATAATAACAAACATAACTCTAAGCAATACTGCACCAATAAACATGATCAATAATCTTCGAGAAACCTTCCCAGAAAAAAACAATTATTCAATCAAATTTGAAGAAATTAACCTGAATGGACCCCCTAACGAAGGACTTGAAATACAAGTAACTGGATCTAATTATGCCAAGGTCAAAGAGTTATCTCAGCACCTTGTAAAAAATATTAATTTACTAGATGGAGTAGTAAATATTGAAACAAATATTACTGGCTCATTACTCGAAATAACAACAGAAATAAATCCTGACGCCGCATTATCATTAGGGTTATCTGCAAAGGAAGTTTCAAGGCAAATTTCAGATGCAACTACAACTAAGCAACTGGGAATTTTAATGATTGACGAAAAAGCAACTAAGGTTACTCTTCAGCCTTTAATAAGTACAAATCAAGGGATTGCAATATTAGAAAATATGCCCATAATTAGCTCGTTCAATTCAGAAATACACAGTAAGCCACTCAAGGATTTAGCAGAAATTACCATAAAATCTTCACCTTTACTTATAAGTCGTATTGACAATCAACGAGCAGTAACTATCACTGGTGAAATCACAGGGCGAAACATTCAAGCAATTAATCGTGATATCCAAAAACTTATTGATTCTATGGTCATACCACAAGGTATATCAATTCAACTTGGGGGAGCTTTCACACAAATTAATGAAGGCTTTAGGGATATAGGTATTGCAATTGGTGCAGGAATTGCCTTGGTCTCAATAGTAATGATTGGCTTCTTGGGGTCTATAAGGAACCCCATAATTATAATACTCAGCATGCCACTTGCTTCAAGTGGCATGCTAGCTGCCTTGGCCGTAACAAACAAAACCTTGGGACTCCCGGCAATGATGGGCGTACTACTTCTTATAGGAATAATTGTTACAAACACTGTAGTTCTTATAAGCTATATTGAACAATTAAGAGAAAGAGGCGATAGCGTACTTAATTCAATTATAGAAGCTTCTACTATCCGCCTTCGCCCAATACTAATGACGGCATTTACAACAGGTTTTGCCTTATTACCATTAGCAGCATTTTCTCACATTGAAAAGGGGTTAATCAGCACAGAATTAGCTATTGCAGTAATCGGAGGATTAGTCAGCTCTACAGCACTGACTCTAATTCTAGTTCCAGTCCTATATGAAATGTTTCACGATGTAATACCTAAAAAAATAAATTCGATTTTTAAAATTAATAAACAAGCCTTAAGCAATAACAACAAAAACGATTGACAACATTTAAACATTTGTTAAACTTGCTTATTACTTGTGAATATTATAAAAAATCACAAGTATATTATTATAGAGGAGGCTATCTATGAGGCCATACAAATTGTTACTGGCTGCGAGTGTATTATTGATTAGCATGCTTGTAGTCGCCTGTGGAGGATCGGACGAAGATGTTGCAAGTTCTTCCACTACAACTAAAGCTGAAGTGAAAGCTGAAGTGAAAGCTGAAGTGAAAACTGAGGCTAAAGCTGAGGCTACAAAAGTGGCTTCATCGGACACTTCTAGTAGTTCTGCTGCTGCAGCTAGTCTAGCAAAATCAGACAAACCAAAAGTGGGGGGAAGCTATAAATTCCAGACTACCGCTCCTCGAATTGGACAAGATCCAATTAACACAACTGGAACAGGCTACTTCTATAACTGGGGTCAGGGCCTAAGCAGTTTACTTCGTTATAAATTGGGTCCAGAATTTCCAGTTGAAGCATATATTGTTACAGCAGACCTAGTTAAAACATGGTCACAACCTGCAGATAATGAATACATCTTTAATATCGATCCAGCAGCAAAATGGCATAATGTTGCACCAACAAATGGTCGTGCTTTTACTGCTAAAGATGCTGTATATTCTATCAACCGTCTCGCTAGTAAATCATCTTATCATCGTGGTTACTGGGCGGACTTAAAAGCCGTCGAGGTAATTGATGATTTGACTTTCAAAGTAACACTCAATGCACCAGCTGCAGATTTCTTAGCTCTTACAGCCTTTGGTTTTAACAAGATGATGGCTGAAGATGCTGTTGAGGCAGGTGGCGGAAACTTACAAAACGGTCCTCAGGTAGGTACCGGTGAGTGGTTAGTCAGCTGCGAAAATGACGTGCAATGTATCTACAAAAAGAATCCAACTGCTCATTTGAAAGACGAACATGGTAATGGGATTCCATATCTAGATGAGTTACGTAATGTCATTATTCCTGACGTTAATGCGCGATTTGCTGCCTTCCGAAGTCAGTTAATCGATGGACATGCGCTCTCTCCTGAGCAAAAAATGATTGTTGATGCTAAGTATCCTGAAGTAAATATTATCAAATCCAAGAGTTATAGTGGAGCGATGATTCACTTCCGAAATGACCAGGCACCATTTAATGATATTAAAGTTCGACAAGCCGTATCCTTAGGTATCGATCGTCAAGAACTTATTGATACAATACATAATGGAAAAGGATTCTTCTCATATTCAATGGTTCAGCCAAGTGTAGAAGCATATGTTACCCAAGAAGAATTCGCTGCACTGTATGTCCAAGATACTGCTGGATGTAAGTCTCTCTTAGCCGAAGCTGGCTACGCCAATGGCATTTCATCAAAGATGTGGGTAGCAAACTACTCTTCAACCTATGTTGCTACAATGGAATTAGTTCAACAGCAATTAAAGGAATGTGGTATTGATATAGAACTCCACATCCATGACCGACCAACTTACCTAGCATCAGTATTTATCAGAGATGGAAAATTTGAGGGTATGGCATTCGGACCACAGGGTACTTTCACTGCTGACGCATGGTTATTGGCTTATTACCACTCAAATGGTAGTCGAAACTCAGGCCACGTCAGAGATACGACGTTAGATGCAATGATTGATGCTCAGCATATTGAACTAGACAAAGACGTACGAAATAAAATGATGCTTGAAATTCAACACTATCTTCTAAAGAAAAATTACCAACTAGTGCTATACGGTGGATTATCCGATAATGCACGCTGGCCTTGGATAAAGGGTACCAACTTTTCTGCAGGTGCCGATTACCCTGGTGGCCGAGTCATGCAGTACTACTGGAGTGATCCAGATGTACGAGCCGAATTTGCCAAATAAAATCTGAATAAGATTTAACAAAAAAGAAGGCCCTTAGTCTAAGGGCCTTCTTTTTTTTTAAATTATTAAACTCATCCTGTCTTTCGAATACATTTTGTAAATAACTACTCC
>Ga0209402_10000026_pt1 | contig 166937 bp, 126 predicted proteins | sample ArcticOcean_MG_C_3_FD_187437 | JGI IMG/M metagenome (GOLD analysis project Ga0209402, IMG submission 187437) | Marine microbial communities from western Arctic Ocean - ArcticOcean_MG_CB8_126 (SPAdes) (version 2) | ecosystem: Environmental > Aquatic > Marine > Oceanic | place: Arctic Ocean...
GCACGAGCAGCAAGACCGCTCGTTACAAAGCCAACAAAAAAGACAAACCGTCGGCCACGCAACCGATACTGCTCAAGGCCACCGCCGCACAACGAAAGGCGTACCTTCAACTCAAACAAGTCACCTGAATTATCCTTAACGGCGTTGCCCGGAGGGGCGACGGCAATTCCGTGTCGGTCTCTGCCGTCGCCCCTCCGGGGCTCATTGAAGCTCCCACCGCTTGTTTCCCGGGGTTGAAACCCCGGGCTACTCGCCTTTGCCCCTCCGGGGCAGCAAAACTGTGCAACTTCAAAAGGCTCACGCGAATCTGGCGGCGGCCGCTTTCAACCGTTCGAGTGTTTCACACGTCTGACCACTGTCGATCGCTTCGGTCGCCAGTCCGACAGCGGCGCTCGGATCATTCGCTCGACCTGCGGCGACCAGTGCAGCAGCCGTGTTTGCTACGACGATGTTTCGAGGCGCGCCGGCTGCTCCGTCAAACACGCTCTGAATCGCATCGGCGCTTTCGGCCGCACTCGATACCTGCAATTCTTCGACGGAGCATTCCGGCAGATCGAAATCGGCCGCCGTCCAGCGGGATTCCTGAACGGAACCTGAACGCACATCAAAGACGGCCGTTTCGCCCCACAGGCTGACTTCGTCGAGTTCGTCGTTGCCACACACCACCAGGGCCCGTTCGCATCCGAGTTCCGCCAGTGCCGTGGCCAGCTTGCGTGCAAACTCGGTCCGGTTTGCGCCGAGGAGTTGAAACTCGGCGCCTGCGGGATTTGTTAGCGGTCCCAGCAGGTTGAAGATCGTTCGGGTGGCCAGCGCTTTGCGCACGGGCACCACGTGCTTCATGGCCGAATGCAATAGTGGCGCGAAGCAGAATCCGATCCCGATCTCATCAATACACTGTCCGACCTGCTCGGGCGTAAGTTGCAGGTTCAAGTCCATTGCTTCCAGGACATCAGCAGAACCACTGGAACTCGACACGCTTCTGTTACCGTGCTTCGCGACTGGAACGCCAGCAGATGCTGCAACAATCGCCGTCGCCGTGCTGATGTTGAATGTGTGAAGCTGGTCCCCACCCGTTCCGCACGTATCCAGCAAGCCGCGAGTCTGGCACGGAATCCGAGTGGCTCGCTGCCGCATCGCCTGGGCGGCTCCGGCGATTTCGTCGACGGCTTCGCCTTTGACTCGCAGCGCCATCAACAAAGCCGAGATATCGACGTCTGAGCACTCGCCGTCCATAAGGGCTGCGAATGCAGCTTCGGTGTCCGGTCGGGGGATGTCCCGTCCATCGAATATGAAACTGAGTGCCTGGTTGATTGCTGCGTGCATCGTCGTTCCTGCTGAGAATTCTGAGTATTGGGAGGCCGGATCGTAGGTCGTCGTCCCGGCCAGGCCCACTGACTGGACGTCGTCGGCATGTGTCCATAGCGTGTCTGTGAGTACTCTCGACAGCGTTGATCACAACCATTCTCTGATCACATTCCGGGCCAGTTCATGGAGTCTGAAATGTCACTGACACGTCGCCGTTTCCTGAAGACCACTGCTGGAATCGCGGGCAGTCTGACACTGCCGCGTCTGTATGCCGCTGAGAAGTCGGCCAAACGAGCTACGAAGTACATCGACGTGCACACGCACATCGGCACAACATGGAACGGCAACAAGGAGCTGACGCCAGACGACCTCCTCCGCTGGATGGACGAGCACGACATTGAAAAGTCGGTCCTGTTGCCGCTCGTTTCGCCGGAGTCGTCGAGCTTTCTGCTGCTAACCGAGCCGGCTCTGCAGGCCGCGAAGGATCATCCTGACCGTTTCATTCCGTTCTGCTCGATCGACCCGCGAACATCGGTGCGAGGCGGACGGAAGGGGTTTCTGGATGTCATCAGTCGGTATGTCGACATGGGTGCTCGCGGGTTTGGCGAGCACAAGGTCGGGATCAATATCGACGATCCGCTGATGATGCAGATCTACGACGTCTGCCAGGAGATTGGCATTCCGCTGCTGTTTCACATGGACAACCAGCGAGGCAAAGATGAGCCCGGGCTGCCGCGACTGGAACACGCGGTGGCCACGTTTCCGAAGCTTGACTTCATCGGTCACGGCCCCGGCTGGTGGGCGTCGATTTCCGGGGGCCTCGACCAGAAGGCACTGGGCGGATACCCCAAGGACAAAGTGCTGCCCGGAGGAGCGATCGATCGACTGATGGGGAAATATCCCAATATCTATGGAGACCTGTCGGCTGGCTCCGGCGCCAATTCCATCAGCCGCGACAAAGAGTTCGGCCAGGAATTCATGATTCGTCGTCAGGACCGACTGATGTTTGGCACCGACTACCTGCAACCAGGACAGGCCGTGCCGCAGTTTGAAGTGTTCGATGGTCTCGACCTGCCGGCGGACGCGACGGCGAAGATCTTCCGCGGCAATGCCGAACGCGTAATTCTCAAGCAGGAGGCCTGATTAACTGTGTCGACAGAATTCGGCCTGCTGTTGATCACCGGAAATCATACGCATCAGGAGAATTACGCGCGGGCGTTCGCCGCGGATCCCAGGTGCCGATTGATTGGCCTGACCGACGATGCTGACGTTTCGCCTCGTCGTCGGCAGCTTAACCAGGACCTGGCCGACGAGTTGGACATCCCCTGCTTCGACGACTTGCATGCGGCAATTCATCGGGACGACGTGGACCTTGTCTCGATCTGTGCTGAGCCTGAACGCCGACGTGATCTGACGATCGCGTGTGCCGCGGCGGGCAAGCACCTGTATGTCGACAAGGACCCGGCACCCACGGTGGCCGATGCCTGGGAGATTGCGAATGCGGCGAAGGAACACGGAGTTCTGACGCAGGCATTCAGTCTGGTCCGGCTACCAGCATGTCAGCGGGCGCGAGCTGTCATCGAATCCGGTCAACTCGGTGAATTGGTTGGTCTGCACTGTGACGTGACGTTTGCGAAAGGAGTTGGCGGTACGGCCGACCTGAGTCGACCGCGAGTCGAGAGCGCCACGGCAGAACGATTCACATTTACGGATTCGAAGCGTGAGTTTCTGTGCTGCGGCTACTACGCCCTGGTGTTATTTCAATGGCTGACTGGAAAGCGGTTTACGTCGGTCGACGCGACGACTGCGAATTACTTCTTTGCCGAGCACCAGAAGAACGACGTCGAAGATTTCGCGTCGGTGATGCTGGGCATGGAGGACGGAGTGGAGACAACCATCACGGCGGGACGTTGCGGATGGATGAGTCATCGCAGTTACGGCATCCACGAAATACGTCTCATCGGAACTCAAGGGAGTGCCACGATCGACGCGCACCAGCCACGCCTGGAAGTGTGCTCCGATGCGGCGCCGTGGTCGCAACCGGCGGAACCACACCCGGAAGATCCGATGGGATTCTGGTCCAGCACACAGAAGTCCGGTGGTGTTTTGCCAAAGGAAGACTGGTGGTTGCTGGAATCGGTCAGCAGGTCTGACGCAGCGTGTTTTCTTGATTGTCTTGAACAGAATCAGTCGAGCGACGTGCCGGCCGACATGGCCGCACACTGCGTTGACGTCGTTCACGCTGTGTACGCATCGGCGGCAACCGGCGAAACCGTTGTGTTGGATCATGAGCAGGTGCAACAGTGACCGACTCGGCTAGTTCATCAGCGAATCACAATGCTGACTTCGTGGCGACGCAGGAAATCCTCATGCACATGCAGCATGACCTTGAGCAAATGCACGCAGTCCTGCTGTCTCAGCAACAACAGATCGAAGAATTGAAGTCGGGCTTGATGCGAGTTGAGCAGCGCTTGGAAAACACGCAGCCCGCCGATGACATGCCATCGCCTCTGGATGAGCGTCCGCCGCACTATTAGAGCATTTTACTTGAATCCGTGATCGGCCTGATAATTCTGTCTCATGCGATCGATTTCGGTGCGCATCTCTGCGACGAACGACGTCGGCTCCAGCACGGTCGCTGCTGAGCGGAAGCCCAGCACCCAGCTCATGAAGGAACGGGTGCTCGACAGTTCAACGGTCAGGATGACGCTGCCGTCGTCCTGACTCTCCAGCGTCTGACTGACGTGCCAGATTTTCTCCGATACGTAGCGGGCAGCTTCCGGGGCGAATTGCACACGGACCTGAAACGGGTCGCCAGATTCGTGATAGATGCCGAAGCTGTAAGTGAAGTGCCGCTTCAGATCGAAGTTTGCGGGGCGTTCGAATCGCGCGGTCCGCAACTCGACGCTGTGAAAACGGTCGACCTTGAAGTTGCGGACGCCGTCCCATTCCGGTGATGCCACCGCGGCGTACAGCGAGCCTTCGTGTTCGGTAATCCCGTATGGTCGCAGCTCGTACCAGCGGGGATCACTCGCACCGACCGGCTGGTATTCGGCCGTGACCACTCGCAGATCTTCAGACGCGGTGCGGAGCGTGTCGATCTTGTCGGCTCGCGACGAGTAGTCTGTCACTCCAACGGCTGTCTGATGAAATAACGGGGTCAACTGATCGAGATACGCCAGACCGGTCGCCCCAAGACATTGCTCGATTTTGCGAAACGCCGAGTTGGCCGAGGCCCACAGCGACGTTCCGGCCAGGCGTTCGAAGAACAGACGTCCGAAATAGAGTGCGGCGATCTCGTCGAAATTGAAACTGGTTGGAATTCGCTCGCCCATATCCAGGCGCCAGGTCTTCTTGCCGTGCGGACCAGTGGACTCGGCGAGTGGGATGTCCGCGTCGCGCAACTCGCCCAGGTCTCGGCGAATGCTTTTGATGGAGACGCCCAGCTCGGCCGCGAGTTCATTCAGTGAGAGGCCTCGCGCAGCAGACAGGAGCTTCACGATGCGCCATTGTCGGGCCAGCGGCGGCAGCTTTGATGTCGACCGAGACATGGTGTTTTTCCCGAGCCGTTGGAGATTTGGAAGGTATTTCGGCAGTCGAGGCATCAGGTGGGACACACTGTTGTCCCACCTGCCGGAAAAGCCGTTATTTCCGGTCCGCTTCGATCTTGTGAGTGTCGATATGAGCCTTAGACTCAAGCCACTTCAAACGAATCAATGACGGACGTGGCTGGAAACAGCAAGTACACCCCACGACATCAGGACCAGGATCAAATCGATGGCCGCCACCGACCCCCGCTGGCAATTCATCGCTGTCCAAAGAGAGCTCCGGCTCGACGAGATCGTCGAGATGCCGCCGCCCACATGCTGATTCACGGCGGACTCTCTTCGGACGGCTGAAGTCCGAGAGAACCTGCTGACCCGGCGGCTCGCTGCCGCCCAAATGCGACCTGTTCATTGTTACCACAGCGTTCGCGGTCTGCGCCGATGGAATGGCCGGGCACCGCTGCGCTGTTTCCCAATCCCTGCTGCTCTGCCTCTCAATCATGGAGACGAATCGTGCATAGCCTGAATCTTGTTGTGATCGCCGGAAACGTGACTCGTGACCCGGAAGTCCGCTTCACACCATTAGGGACGCCCGTGGCCGAGTTCGGAGTGGCGATCAACCGCCGCTGGAAGGATCGTCGTTCTGACGAATGGTGTGAGGAAACAACATTCGTCGAAGTCCGACTGGTGGGGAACCCGGCAGAGTTTGCGGACGATCGCGTCTGCAAAGGCATGCCGGTCCATATCGAGGGGCGACTGCAACTCGATCAATGGCTGGAACGTGGAACCGGGGCAAAGCGCGAGCGACTGCGCGTTCTCGGCCAGCGTCTGACTGTGCTGGGTAAGCCAGCCAAAGAGCGACAGAAGTCACCGGAAACTCAACCCGTCCTGGCCGCCATGGCCGCACTTTGAAGGAGAGCAGGATGCTACCGACAAGTCATACGTTGTTTGAAACGGACGATGCGTTTTACGACCAGACCGCCGCGTCACTGGCGTGGCAGCTTCAACTTCCTGGCACCAGAGAGGAAACCGATCAGTTCGTTTCGGCTCTGCTGGACTTTGCTGCCGAGGCGCTGCTGCGACGAGAGAGGATCGCGCATAAGGACAGAGTCAGCGAAAAACTGGCTGCTTATGCTTTCGATGTGATGCTCTCCGAATTGCAGCATCACCGCTGTGCCGCCGCGCAACGCAATTGACGAAACCGAGATCGATGCTCCGGGCGAGACCGGGATGCTGCCCTCCAGGCATCTTGACTGCGTTGCGCACTCGGAACCCTCCCCCGGGTGCGCAATGCAGGCTCGTCCCGCGCGGGTGACTGGGTCAGCCAGGCTCGGTTTTCGACAGGAACCTTCTTTTTTTGTCCGATCGATCAAAACGATTTGACTGCCTGTACCGATTATTCCGATTTCGAAGAGGTTGCGTCTGTTGAAGTGTCACCGCGCGAGCACTCGTTTTCAGTGTGCATGGCGTCAGGTGGCGTGGCGCGGAACCTGCGACAGGGAAGTCGCGACGTCCGGGGGGAACCGGACATGTCAAATGGAGGTGGCACGTGTCCTTGTGGAATCGATCATCGCACGGCAGTGACGGACAAAAGTCTCGCGGCATTCGGCGCATCAAGCCCAGACAGGCACGCAATACCGAACGACTGGAACCGAAGGTCGTACTCGGCAGCATGATCCCCACTGAGACGGGGACCATGGTGGGAAGTCTGATCCCGATCGAGACCGTCGATCTGCTTTCGCCCGGTCAGTACGGCGAATTGACGCCGGCCGATATCGCGCTGATGCAGTCAGAGCAACAGATCGAGCAGGTCCGGCAGACGATGGCCGACCTGGATCTGACGCACGAGACACAACTGAAAGCCGACTCTCAGGCAGCGGAAGAAGCGGCTGCCGAGGCCGCGTCGAGTGAGCCGTCGGACACAAAGACCGAATCGACATCCGAGGCAGAGACCACTCCGGCAGATCAGCAACAACTTGATGCTGATGCAGACATTGGTGGTCTGGCAGGGCTTCTCGCGCTGGCCAACGAAATGCCACTGGCGGATGTCGAGTTGACCGAAGGCGAGGATGCCGAAGGCGACGGCCTCAGCGAGAATGAGGATGACGACGACGACGACTCGGAAGATAAGTCCGAGGTCTCAACCGATCCCGCAGACGACGCCGAGGAAGAAGCTGCAAAGAACGAGAACCGCGCTGAAGTCTCTGAGTTTGAGGGCAGCGCAAACTCAACGAGTAACTCTGGACTCACCTCAGCCGGCGGGAGCGGCCCGGTTGAACGAGCGGATGGTGGCGCTGCCATGCCGGTCACGTTCATGGGACAATCCGGCAGCAGCAGCCCGTTCGGTACGGATACGCAGGCTGTCTATGCACCACCCGTTGAACAGGCGACCGGATTTGGAGAACGACCGTTCAACCCGGATGCCGTCGTGATTCAGTACGACTTCCGCGGTCTGGGCGAATTCCAGAACCAGATCTCGGCTGAGGAAATTGTTGCCGCGGAATCCGCTCTGTATCGCTGGGAACAGGCGACGGACTTCAACCTGCGGTTTGAGCAGGCACCGGAAGCACATTCTCAAGACGTCGTCATCATCTACAAGGGCGACCTTGCGGCAGTCGGCTACGAGAGTTCCGCAGGCGAAGTGCTGGGTGTTGGCGGAACGGTCCAGGCCAACTTCGGTGACGGCACGTCCGGCCTGCAACGCGTCGTCGTTGTCGACGGCAGCGAGCAACTTGATACGACGGAAGGCGACCAGTTCTTCACCGGTACGTTCGACTTCCAGACGATCGTCGGTCACGAAATCGGTCACGTCCTCGGGGTGGGTGACCCGGTCGTGCCGACGTCCGGCGACATCATGAACGGGATGTACGATCAGGAACGCGGACTCGATACGTACGAATTCGCCGCCGAAGCATACGGAGTGCCGGCACTCGAAGGTGATGGATCGATTCTGGATTCCGTCTATGGTCTGCACACGCTGATTACCGGCTATCCGCAACTGACCGCGGGTGAAGTGGCGCAGACGCTCGCCTACGCGACGACCGTCACGCCGAGCAACGACGCCATTATCGCCATCGTAGACCGCCAGGGTCGCATCCTGGGTGTGCGTGTCGAGGACGGAGTCAATGCGGGAATCACGGGAGACGCTGGGCTGCTGGCGTTCTCCATCGACGGTGCAGTCGCCAAGGCTCGCACGGCGGCATTCTTTGCCAACGGCGATCCGGTGAATGGCACGCTGGCTCCAATTACCTCGCGGCTCGTCCGGTTTATCAGTCAGACGACGAACACCTTCCGAGACGTGAACTCCAACCCGAACCTCGACGGCACGAGTCGCGCGACCGCACTCGCTTCGACAACTCGAGGTCCTGGAACTGTTGGACCGATCGGCGTTGGCGGACACTTCCCGCCGGAGATTTTCCACACGCCGCCAGTCGACCTGTTCGATATTGAGCACACAAACACAGACACTCTGCTGCATCCAGGCGTCGACGGTGTCATAGGCACGGGCGATGACGTGATGCTGGAAGAGCGGTTCAACGTCGATCCCGCGTTTATCGTTTCAGACACGGACGGCGATGGCATCGGTGGCGATCAGTTCGACGTTGATGGAGACAACGATATCGATCTGCGAGCTGGATATGTCGAGTCCTTCGGAGTTCAGACGGGTACTTTTCCGATCGCTCAGCCGCGCGGTATTGCCACATTGCCCGGCGGTGTTCCGATCTACCGCGACACTAATGGAGATGGTGTCGGCGAAACATTGATCGGTGCCGTTGGCGTGTTCTTCCCAGGACCAGACGGTACGGCCGATTTCGAACAGAACTTCCAGGCCGGCATCGGACAGACCGAGCGAGAACGCCTGAACGCCCCGAAAGTTCTGGAAGCCGAGTTCATCGCCACTGTGGCCGCGGGTGGTTCAACAGGTGCCAACGCGGAAGCCGGTGGAGCCAAACCTGGCAATCACCCGGTGCAGGACCTTGATATTCCGTTCGGTCGACTTGACCTGGTCGGTATTCAGCTCGAAGTCATCGGTCCGATCGCGGGCATCCTCGGAGTTCAGCGACTCATCGAAATCGCTCAGCGGGACTTCGCGGGTACTGCCGGACTACTGAATCCCGCAAACCTCTCGGGCACCAACATTCCCGTAAACCCGGGCAACATCTTCTCGTCAGACCCGGCGGACAATACGACGACGATCGGCGGTCAGTCCGTGCCATTCGGCTGGCTGGTCGCTCCGCACGACAGTAATGACGGGCTGGTCACAGCCGCGGATGTCACGCAGATCGTGCAGCAGGGACTGACAGAGTCACTTCGCGTGCGTGCGGCGATTCGTCTGCCACTTGGCAGTCGGACACGCATGGTTTACGCCGTGACTGCACTCGACGGAGAGCTGCTCGGTCTGTTCCGACAGCGTGATGCAACGATCTTCTCGATCGACGTGGCTGTGGGCAAAGCCCGTAACGTGGCGTACTACGCCGATGCGTCGGTTCTTCAGCCGATCGATCAGATTCCGGGTGTGCCGGCCGGTGCTGCCTTTACCAGCCGAACCTTCCGATTCCTCGCGGAACCGCGATTCCCGTCTGGCGTCGACGACAGTGACCCGAATGCCACATTCTCAATTCTGACGGACGTGGCCGACGCGACGGGGCTGCCGCTGACGACTGCGGCAAACAAGATTCCGCTCGTCGAGAGCCAGGCAGCGATTCCGGTTTCGGCGTTCGATTCCATCGTCGGCAACAATGCGTTCTTCCCGAGCACCAATCTCCGTGACCCAGACAACATCCTGAACCAGAACAACGTGGTGTTCTTCCCGGGCAGCACGCCGATTTATGACCCGGATACCGGGGCTCTGATTGGCGGTTTCGGGGTTTCGGGTGACGGTGTCGATCAGGATGACGTGGTAACCTTTTTCGGCGCCCAGGGATTTCTGCCGCCTGATGCCGTGCTGCGAGCCGATGAGGTGTTCGTAGACGGTGTGCGGCTGCCTTACCAGAAGTTCCTGCGTAACCCGCATGGCTAAGCCCGCAGACCGGCTGAATGGGAAGCAGAGAACAGGGAAACAGGAAACAGCCTCAATGGCTGGTTGACTGCTTACTGTTCTCTGTTCGCTGTTCCTTGTTCACCACGGATGGTTGCCATGTCTCATCGAATTTGCTTCGCCGTCGTATTGACCGGATTTCTGCTTGGTGGCTGGACGGCCACGGTGGAGGCGCATGACCCGCCTGGATTCTGGGAACGATTGAAGAAGAAGGTCGATCTTGATCCACGGACCGGGTTCTTCGGCTACCACGAGTGGAAGTACAAGCCCCTGGGCACGAACTGGGAACGTCTGTGCCGCGCCGGTAATCCGCATCTGATCGCCCCGTGGGCCGCGTGCCAGGATGACTGGCATTACGACGGCTACTACGTCGGCGGTGGTGCCGCCTGGGGTGACCGCGATCAACGCAACTACGCCACCGAGGGAACATGGGGCTGGGACTACGCTCCGCCGTGGTCAATCGTGAAACTCGACTGGTTCCACTGGCGTCGGTACCAGGCGGGCGAAGGACAATACAACCCCGACAGCAACAACAACCCGTTCAACGACTTCACGAATCCCTGACGCGGATTTCCTGAAGACCGCAGACTCAGAAGCCCGGTATCCTCATGAGGATACCGGGCTTTTTTCGTAGGACTGTGTCAATCTGGCATCACAGTCGTCTCCAACGGGTTCCAGGCGGCGAAAGAACAGCATTCATTCGAGCCTTGGGAGGGTCGATCTGTCAGACTGTCTGCCTGAATTCTGTCTTTTTTGATCGACTCCTGCGCAGCCAGTGGCAGATTGACTTCCGGTAAACGAACTCCGGTTTCGTCGTCGCCCGACCGATTAGCTGCCCGATGAACACGCCCTGCGTGCCTGACGAACCGCAATGAACCAACGCCTCAGCCGCTTTCTTCTGGTTGTTCTTCTCGCTCTTTCAACTCGGTCCTTCGCAGAGGACGAGAAGCCCGATCCTGGTCTCCTGACGCTGGATCGAATCTACGACGGTGACGAATTCAGTTCGAAAAGTATGTCTGTCCGCTGGATGCCGGACGGAGCGACGTACACGACGCTCAAGTCGGTCGATGGCATTGAAGGTCGCAGCCTTGTACTCGTTGATCCGGCCAGCGATTCAGAAACCGTGCTCGTCACGCCGGCTCGGCTGACTCCGTCGCTCGAATCAGAGACTCTGGCGATTGACGGCTACGCACTGTCGCCGGACCGGTCGAAGGTTCTTGTCTACACGAACTCGAAGCGCGTCTGGCGACGCAAGACGCGCGGGGATTACTGGGTGCTGGACCTGTCCAGCCACGATCTGCGGAAGCTCGGCGGCGACGCGTCGTCCGCCACGCTGATGTTCGCCAAGTTCGCTCCTGACTCGAATCGCGTGGCGTACGTGCGTGAGCGGAATATCTACGTCGAGGATTTGCTCAGTGGAGACATTGCCCAGCTCACTCAGACCGAAACGCCAGATGTCATCAACGGCACTTTCGACTGGGTCTACGAGGAAGAACTGGGTCTGCGTGACGGTTTTCGCTGGAGTCCCGACGGACGAAAGATCGCCTATTGGAGAATCGACACGACGGGCGTGCCGCGCATTCCGCTGGTCAACAACACGGCGGGACTCTACCCCGAGTTGTTGATGCTGCCGTATCCCAAGACCGGACAGACAAATCCAATCTGTCAGGTCGGTGTCGTCGACATTGCCAGTCAGAAAACCCGCTGGATTCCGCTTGAGGGCGACAACCGGGATCACTACGTGGCCCGCATGGAATGGGGCGGCGATTCGAGCGAGATCTTCCTGCAGCGACTGAACCGGCTGCAGAATACGAACACTGTTCTGCTGGCTAAATACAACGGAGAACGTTTTGTCACTCGCTCGATTCTGACAGAGCACGACGACGCATGGGTCAACGTTCACGACGAAATGCAATGGTTGTCCGACCGGAAGCATTTCACGTGGCTGGGCGAGCAGGACGGCTGGAGGCACCTGTATCTCGTTGCGGCGGATGGGTCGGAATATCGACTGGTGACCGATGGGCCTTACGACGTGATTCGGCTGCTCCGTGTTGATGAGCAGCGAAAGCTGGCGTACTTCATCGCCTCGCCGGACAGCGCCGCACAGCGACATCTGTATTCCATCGGTCTGGACGGCAACGGACTGCGTCGAGTGACTCCCTCCGACATGACCGGGACGCACGACTATTCAATCTCGCCGGATGGCACTCTGGCGATCCACACGTCGTCGTCGTTCGACAGCCCACCAGCAACGAGTCTCGTCAGTCTGCCCGAGCATAAATCGCTGAAGGTGATGGAGAGCAACGAGGAGTTGCACAAGAAGGTCGCGAAGCTTCACCGTCAGCCGGTTGAATTCCTGCGCGTTGATATCGGAGACGGAGTGGAGCTTGACGGCTGGTGCATGAAGCCGCCGGAATTCGACGCGGCAAAGGACGAGCAGAAACGGTATCCAGTACTGGTGTATGTCTACGGAGAACCGGCCGGACAGACGGTTCTGGATCGCTGGCGTGGGACTGCTTACCTGTGGCACCAGATGCTGGCTCAGCGCGGCTACATCGTGATGAGTTTTGACAACCGCGGCACACCAGCTCCGCGGGGACGCGAGTGGCGGAAGTGCGTGTATCGCCAGGTTGGAATACTCAGCGCGAAAGAACAGGCCGCCGCGCTGCGGGAGATGCTGCGTACGCGACCGTACATCGATGCGAAACGCGTCGGTATCTGGGGCTGGAGCGGCGGTGGTTCATCCAGTCTGCAGGCGATCTTCAAATACCCGGACCTGTACCACACCGCCATCTCAATCGCGCCCGTTCCCAATCAGAGGTACTACGACACGATTTATCAGGAACGCTACATGGGTCTGCCCAACGACAACGTCGCCGGGTATCGCGACGGTTCGGCGATGAACTTTGCAAAGCAGCTCAAAGGAAACCTGCTGCTCATCCACGGAACGGGTGACGACAATTGTCACTATCAGACGACCGAGATGCTGATCAACGAGCTGGTTCGGCACAACAAGCCATTCACCATGATGGCTTACCCGTACCGGACGCACGCGATTCGCGAGGGAAAGAACACGACCCGGCATCTGCGCGGACTGATGACTCGCTACCTTGAAGAGAAACTTCCGCCGCGGGCTTCAGACTAACTGTGCCGATGGTGCTGTCATTTGTCATTAGTTATTTGTCAATAGTCATTTGTCATTGCTGTCCTGCAGGTCGCGGGATGTGCGCCGCGTTCATGAACGCTGTCCATTGACCTTGAGAGATGACAAATAACTAATGACAAATTGCACCCAACGAACGACGGATCGGCTCAGCGCGACAACCAGCCGCCGTCGATCGGGATGATGCTGCCGTGCATGTAGTTTGACGCGTGGCTTGCAAGAAACACGCACAGGCCCGCCAGCTCGTCCGGCTGTCCCCAGCGTCCGGCGGGGATGCGATCCAGAATCTGTGGCCCTCGAACCGGGTCACTTTGCAGAGGTCCGGCCAGTTCGGTTTCGATGTAGCCGGGGCAGATGCAATTGACGTTGATGCTCTGGCTTGCCCATGACGTCGCGAGTGACTTCGTCAGGCCCGCCAGCGCGTGTTTTGCCGATGTGTACGCCGAGATGTTCAGACCGCCCTCAAACGACATCAGCGACCCGATGTTGATGATCTTGCCGCGACCGCGAATAGCCATGAATTCGGCCGCCTGCGTCGAGAGTTCGAACGCCGCGTGCAGATGCACTTCCAGCAGATAGCGCCATTCATCCAGCGGATACTCGCCGGGAGGGTGTCGATGAGTGACTCCGGCGTTGTTCACCAGAATGTCGACGCGACCCAGTTCATCAACGACCTTCTGGACCAGGCCGGGTCGCGCGTCCGGGTCGCCCAGATCGGCGGCGATGTCCAGGAACTTTCGGCCGCATCCCTCGACGAGTTGACGCGTGTCTGCCGCGTTGCCCGACCGTGTGATGCAGGCGACATCAGCACCGGCCTGAGCCAGTCCCCAGGCGAGAGCCTGCCCGATGCCGCGGCTGGACCCGGTCACAATGGCAACGCGTCCATCCAGTTTGAACTGGTCGAGAATCATGGTGGTCTTCCTGGCGGTTCTCAGTGCAACTGACGAGTGATCCGATGTGCGGAACACTGAAAGCTACGCTCTGAAAACTCAAGCCAGGCGATCGCATGCCGGGACTTCGGTCTCAATATCGCCAGAAGTTGCTGCCCGGCACGACAACATTGTGCAGGCTGTAGTTGTGCTGGCTCTGGTTGTAGGTGCTCTGGTTCTGGAAGCCGGGGTTTGAATAACTCTGGCCGTAACGTGTCTGACCGTACTGCGAGTAGCCGTACGTATTCTGATTGGCTCGCGAAAGTCCCTGCAGCGTGTAGCCTTGCTGGCTCTGATTGAATGTCGAGCGACGGTGGCCATACAGGTTGCGGAAGAACCGTTCCGTCGCCGGATCAGGGATATAGACAGGCAACTGCTGCTGCCTCTTGTTCCGGTCCTGATCGCGAACGTCACGCTGATCGGCCCGTTGCCCGCGTCGCGATTGTTGGCCGCGGGCAGCCTGCTGTTGTGCTGCCCGAGTCTGCGGATATCCCGGCGGCGCTGTCCCGGCCTGTCCCTGAGTCGCGACTGAACCCGGTGGCACGCCCGTTCCTGCCTGCTGTGACGGATACTGTCCGTAGGCTGTTGGGTATTGGCCGTAAACGGTTGGATATTGCACGGGCTGCCCGGAGGGTGGCGCAACCTGACGAGACGGCGAACTATAGAAAATCGTCGCCCCGAATTCGTTCTGGTTCTGCTGGTACGTGGCAGCAGGTTGTGACGACGCGACTCCCACGGCCCGCACAACCTGGGCATGCAACGGGGTGGCCAGGACGGCCATCAGGGTCAGGGGAAGAACAGTCCGCATGCTGCATCTCCGGGACTGGAGTGGGGTTCCGACGTATCAATTCATCGTATCGACGATGACATGCGGATGAGGCCGGTCATCTCCAGACTCGAAAGGGATTACGACCCGATTAACTGTTTTGACCCAGATAACAGGAAAAGTCTGTGCAACCGGACTCTGTTAGCCGATGAAACAGGATGAGCAACCATGGTGTGGTCTGTGGAATCAGTCCGCCGGTGCTCGACCTGTGACCACATCGACGGCAGCGGTTCCGATCTGTCGAGACGAACACCAGTTCGGCGCGTCAAACGGGGGCGACCAGGAACATAAGGAGAGCGAGTCCATGTTGCGTTATCGAAAATGGGTCCTGTCACTGGGCATTGCCGCCGCGACCGCGGGAGTTGCGATCGGTCCGTTCCCCTTCCTGAACTCAGAGCTGGCGGCTCAGACTGCGGATGCTCGCAACCAGCAGATTGCTGAGCAGGTCGCACAACAGTTGCGGGCTCAAAAGCTGCGTGGCTTTGACATCGAGATTGTCGTGCAGGACGGCGTTTGCCGCTTGGGTGGAAAAATCGCCGATGCCCGGCAGAAAGAGATGGCCTCTCAGGTTGCCTCTCAGGTCCCCGGTATCAACTCCGTGCAGAATCAACTGACCGTTCTCGAACAGACACCGTCCGCCGCGACTCCGGCGAGCGACATCCAACAGGCAGCATTCAATGCACCGGCGGCACCCGCCGCTCAGAGTGCGACTGCTCGACAGCCCTCACAGATCAAGCGGACCGGGTTCTTCAGTCGCCTGAAGTCGTTTGGCAATCGGCGTCCACAGTCGACACCGTCAAGCGCACCCAGCGAACAGCAGGTTGCCGTCGAAATCGGTCAGGCAATCAGCCAGATGGGTCTCCGAGGTCACAAAGTTGATCTGAAGTTCCAGCGAGGGATTGCGACCCTGACTGGCTCGGTACAGGACCCGCAGCAGGTCGCCATGATCACTCAGGTCGTGTCGCAGAACCCGTTCGTGCGACAGGTCGACAACCGACTTGCCGCACCGGGCATGCGGTCACCAATCCAGCCTGCTCAATTCAATGCCCCGTCTGGTGCCAGCCCTGCTGCCAGCTCGAATCAGGCTATGGCCGAGCAAATCGCTCAGGCGATCGGTCAGTATCAGATCAACGGGATGGACGTCGAAGTCCGGTACAACAACGGACTGGCCACACTCACCGGTCAGGTCGCTCATCCCCAGTTGAAGATGTTCGCCCAGCAAATCGTCATGAGCGTTCCGGGTGTGCAGAACGTCAACAACCAGATCACCTTCGGACCGCCGCCGTCGGCGATTCGGCCTGTCGCGTACCAGCAACCCGGCCCTGGCGGCCCCGGTGGCCCGGCGATGCAGGGTGGCCCTGGAGGCCCGGGGATACCGGGTGGACCCGGTGGGCCTCAGATGATGGTTCCCCCAGGGGCCGGTCCTGGCCAGCGTGCTCATGGTGGCGGAGCTCCGTCGCATCTGGCATACGACCTGCCGAACCTCCCGGAGTACTCATGGCCAACTTACGCCTCGTACCCGAACTACGCCTCGCTGAGTTATCCCAAGCAATACAGTGCGAGTGCCTGGCCATACGTCGGACCGTTCTACCCCTATCCGCAAGTCCCGCTGGGCTGGCGACAGGTACAGATGGAATGGGATGACGGCTCGTGGAACCTGAACTTCAATCCACGGACCGAGAAGTGGTTCTGGTACCTCGATCCCAAGAACTGGTAACACTGAATTGAGTGAGTGACGCAAAACGGCCGAGGCGAAGTGATTCGCCTCGGCCGTTTGCATGCGTGCATGTGTGTGCCAGCGGTGTTACACGCGGCTACCGAACATTATTCATCAGCACCGGTCGTCGTTTCCGTAGTTGTCGTTTCTGTTGTTTCCACCGGACCGATCAGCTTGACCAGCATCTGGTCGAGTATTTTTCCGCGGCAGCGAAGCGAAACCACTTTTCCCTCGCGATCAATCATGATCGTTGCGGGAATCGACATGACGCCGAACTCGACGGCAATTGGGTTGTTCCAGCTTGTTGTCTTCGGATTGAAGTTGACGAGCTGCAACCAGCTCAGGTCTTTGTCGTCGACGTATTTCTTCATCCGCACTTTGTCACGGTCCATATTGATCGCCAGAATCTCAAAACCGCGATCTTTGTAGGCGGCGTGCATTTTCTGTTGATTAGGTATCTCGGCGAGACAGGGGCCACACCAGGTCGCCCAGAAATCGACAAGCACGACCTTGCCGCGAAGCGACGCCAGATCGAATTCTTCGCCATCGAATGTCGTTCCCTTCAACTCCATGACATTCCCGGGCAATCGCAGACGTCGTGCCGCACCTTTGAATTTCGGTGCGTAACTTCGAATCCGGTCATCCTTGGCCTCTTCAGCCAGATCGCCCACAGCCAGACTGGCCACGGCAGCTTCTTCGAGTTTGCCAATCCTTTCGAGGCTTCGCGCGAGTCCTCCGGCCACGCCAAGTGACTGCGACGTGACTCCGATGCGTTTGGGAAACGCGAACACCTCGTCCGTAAACGCGCGGCGTTCGTCATCGGTCATTCGAGGCACATCTTCCGTGCGAATGCTCAGAGAGTGATACTCACCGAGATTGGCAAGCTTCTCTCGTGAATCCGCCTTCAATTTCGCAGCAAAGCTGAGCGTTTCCTTTTTCACGCTGCGGTCGTATCGAATCAGACGCCGCAAGGTTTCGATCCGGAGGGTCGATGCTCGTACTTCGTCCGCGTCACTCAAGTCATCCGTTTTGAGAATCTGATCCGACGCCTCGATGATTGCCCCATACGCGGCCTTGAAGTGCTGAGAGTACGCCTGAGCTGTCCGCACTTTCGGACGCATCTTCTGCACTTTTCCAATGAACGCGAAAAGCTCTTGCGGCGAAGCATCCTCGGGTACGGCGAATGGATCAGCTTTCGCCACCTCAACTTTTGATTCTGTCGCCGGCTTCTGTTCATCACCGCGACTGACACCGGAAGACAGCAGGAGGGCCGTGTTCAGGGTTACGATCAACGAAAGTTGTAACGTGCGAAACTGCATGGAAATCTCCAGAGTGACCGGGAAGAACGGACAAAACACTCTTCGGAACAGCCCCCGGTTGGAGTCGCCAACCGTTGACACCGGTAGATATATACAGTGAAACGGAATCTTCTTCAGCTCATCACGGACTTCTCCCGGTCAGCGCCGCTTCGCCGAGGCAGTCAAACTGTGTTGTTCGAGTTCAGGACCACGTGCCGGAACTGCGCTGCGCGTGTTTCGGTCTGCTGTTGAGCAAGCCGCGCTATGGTCGGCGTGGTCACGTTCAGTCCTGTGTTCCCGTTGCTGGTGGAACATCTTCACTGGGTTCAGCCGCCGCGGCTCCGTCGTCAGACGCAGACAGCATCTCGGCGATCAGAGGAAAGACCTGCTCTTCGTAGCTCAGGTCTCCTTCGAACTTGCGGAACTCTTTGCCGTCGCGGTCGTAAACAATCGCCGCGGGCAGCGAGAACATGTCGTGACGCGCGAGCACATCTTCGTAGGCCTCGCTGGACATCACATTCGTAATCTCCAGCTTCAGCTCGACAAGCTTGTCGCGCACTTCCTTTTGCAGTTCTTCTGGCGGTGGTACGTTCGCCTCGTCGTGATCGAGGTTGAGCGAAATCGTGACCAGCTCGTTCGGATACTTCTTCTGCAACTGCAGAAGGTGCGGGAGTTCCGCGACGCAGTGGTCTCACCACAAGGTCCACAGGTCGACGACAACGATCTTGCCTTGGTGACTCGCAATGAGTTTGTCGGTCTCTACCGGAGACTGCACTTCCAGTGTGACTGTTGACGGCTCCGGCTGTGGCACTGACCCGACCGTTGGGGGTGCGTCCGATTCGGCACAACCAGCCAGCAGCAACAGTCCAGCAATCAGGACTCCCTGTCGCGTCAACAACGTCCGCCGAACGGAATCGAAACCGGGTAACTTCATCGTTCGAAATTCCTTGTTCGAAATTCGATATTCAACATGCTTCTCGATCCGGACTGAAGAGTCTGGTCAGCGTCCGCCTGCCGTGGTCAGCACAGGGTCCTCGTACGGGAGAGCCTTCAGGAACTCAACCAGATCACTGATCTCCTGCTCCGCCAGATGGCTTGTGGTGCCGTGCTGATCTTTCGGATTGTACTTCGTGAAGACCTCAGCCAGCGTCGTGGCCTTACCGTGATGCAGCCACGGCCCGGTGCGGTAAAGCCCCAGCAGCGTGGGCGTGTCGTAAGCGGGACCCATTTTCTCCCCGGGGTCGTCGTTGCCCGTTCCAACATCCCATCGAACAATTTCGTCGACTGGGCGCGGTTTCGAATCGGTCATGAGCGGTCCGCTGTGGCACGTCGCGCACTTCGTCTTCTCAGACAGAAAGATCGTTCGTCCGCGCTTTGCCGCGTCACTCAGTCCACCCTTCGCATGGGGGCTCAGAGTGAATTGATGCGAATCGGCATAGGCGGCCAGTGCGTCGAGATCTTCAGAGAGCCCCTTGTTGGGGGCACCCAGTGGTGGATTGACCTTTCCGCGGATCAGACCGCGCCCCTGCATCAGCAGGCCTCGAACTGTGTGTTCGAAATCCTGCACTTCGTCGCGGTCGGCCGACCAGTGGACCGGATGCGTCGCACCCAGTCCAGCAAACGACTGCGTGTTCCGCAGGCCTTCCGGGTTCTTCCAGGTACGACCGTCGGACTGACCGTCCGGGTGGCAGCTTGAGCAGGAAATCCAGCGGCGTCCGACCATCGGCTGCAGCGACGAATAGAACAGCACTTTTCCGCGATGCACCTCGGGGGTGAGCGGATTGGCGGTTACGTCGATTGTGGCCACGCGCGACAGATTGGCCGTCTGTAGAGCCAGCACCTGAAAGTCCAGCGCGTTGTAGACGTAAACCGTCTTGTCATCTGGAGCGACGCGTACGGCTCGCGGGTTGTTGCCCGCGATGACCATTCGTCGGAACACCAGTTCGCGGTAGTCGTCATCGACAATGTTGGCCGCGTACAGCTCGTTCGTTCCCGCGAACACGATGTAGATTTGCGTGCCGTCCGGATTGAGGCCGACTTCCCATGGGTTGGCCGTAATCCGCCCCTGACCAAACGTGTCCATGGGCACGCGACGTCGACGCCGTCCCTCACCAGGTCGCGTATCGGGCACGGCAATGTACGGGAAGATCGAACCTGATCCGTGGGCCTCGTTCACGCGCGAGCGGATGTGAGGCAGGTACACTTTCGGCCGACGCGGATTCACCACAATCTGGCGAGCCAGGTTGTCAGTGCTGCTGCCGGCCCATTCATCGACCGGCTTGCCGGTCTCGATGTCAATCGCGCGAACTGTCGAGGTGTAAAACTCAGTGACGTACAGCCGCTTCTCGTCGGCGTCGAGTGCCAAGCCTCGCGCGAACGGGCCCGCCTGGATAGTGCGAATCTGTTTCCGGCTGGCGGTGTCGATCTCCACAATCTGGCCGGGATAGTCGAGCGTCACGAACAGTCGCGAACCGTCTGCTTTACTGACGACGCCGTAGGGCTCGTCAAACACATCGACGATGCCGATCTTCCCGCCCGTCTGAGCATTCAACATCACGACCTGATCGTCGTCGTAAACGGCCACGGCCACGTTATGCGTTTCTCCGATGAATGACACGCCTTCTGGATGGCCCCCGACTTTGACCTCGCGCACGACCTTGTGATTATCGAGTGAGACGATTGTCACCGTGCCGCTGTCGCGATTGCTGCAGGCGAGAAGTTTTCCATCGGCCGAGATGTCCATCAGACTGTTCGACGGGCCGGCGATTGCGGTTGCTGGCACACATGCGATTACGGTCAGGACGGCACTTGAGATCAGACGCATTCTCACGCTCCCTCATCTGTGGGCGTTTTCAGGTCTCACGCGAAGGCACGAAGCCGCAAAGTCAAGACTTCAATCTTTTGCGTCTTCGCGGATTTGCGTGAGGCTGACTGGTGACGTTGCGGCTTTGTCGCGCCGAGACCAGTCCGTTATCAAAAAAGGACCCGCCCCCCAGTTGGGAAACGGGCCTTTCTGTGTGACTCTGCCAGAACATCTTGTGAACTCAAAAACCGTCGCCAGCGACGATGCTGCTGGCACCGTCGTCTACTTGGCCGCGACGTACTTCTTCGTGGCGGCGACGACTTCCTTCACCGCATCCTTATCAAGCTCACCCTTACCGAAGGCGAAGTTGATTTCAATTTTGCGGTTCGTCCACAGCAGGACGGTCACTTCGGCCTCTTTTGCGATCTTGTAGTCGGGATGCCCGGCTTCGCCATCGTAAATGGTCAGAGGCGTGTTCTTCAGTTTTGCTTTCTTGGCGGCTGCCGCCAGTTTCGGTTCCAGCTCATCCGGGTCATCCGTCAGGAAGACGACGAAAGAGTGGGTACTACCCGGCTTGCCGGGAGGTGTTGCGGGACTGACAAGCTCATCGATTTGACTGATCAGACTGATCAGTTCGTCCGTGATCTCACGTGCGTGAATGTTGACCACTGGGACTTTACCGAAAGCTCACCTGTAGCAGAGGGACTTGCCCTTCCGCGGACCAGTGACGTCTTTCACCTCAAAGTACTTTGCCGGATCACCCTTCTGGGGTCCGGACTCGATGTCACCGGCAACTGCGACCGTGGCGGCACATGCCACCATTAAGCCGAGCGCCGGCATCATGACACGTTGCATGCAGATACCTCCACTTTACGAGGAACACTGACAGTCATTCACACGCATAAGACGCTATCGCATCAGGATTCCCTGATCAATCAACGCAGCAGTTCTTCAACGAACGGGTTGATGTCCTTCGCGTATCGAAACCCGCTCGGGCCATACTCACCATTGTCGTTTGTGAATGTCTTTTTCAGCTTTCCGGTCTGGTCGTAAACCAGCACGGCTGGAATGGCCGCGATGCCAATCGAGTCCAGCACTTCCTCGTCCGCCGTGCTGGAGATGAAGTTGACACTGGTCGCTCTGTGCTTTGTCAGGAATTCGAGCACGCGCGGCTGAATCTCCTCGGGTGTGTCACCGGCACCGTAATAGTCGATGTCGACCGACGCGCAAGCGACCTCGTCCGCGAATTGATTGTGCAGCTCGACGAATTGCGGGAACTCCTCGATGCACGGTTCGCAAAACGTGGACCACACATCGACGACAACGACTTTGCCCTGCTGGCGGCCAACCCACGCCTGGACTTCACCCCAGGTCTTTATTTTCAGTTGAACCTGCTTCGACGTTTCTGCTGCGTCTGGTTCATCTGCGTCTGGGGGCGAGACTATTGGATCGTCCTGGCCACCGTCTGTAGTCGCCCGTGCCGAGGCGTCGTCCGGCCCAGTCGTGGTTGTCGGCCGAGATTCGGCACAACCCCCGGCGAGCATCGTTATCATGAGCATTACTGCGAGGTGTGGTGTCTTCATTCATCCTTTCCTGTCTCTTTGATCAGCTGATCGACCCGTTCCATCATTCGCTGCTCGACATTCGGAGCAAACGCGCCGGGCTGGACGACGGTTGTCATGTATCGCATCGCTCCGCTGGCTTCGTAGCCGCCTTCCTGCAGGACTCGCAGGCTCGGGATGTAGGCGAACACATCGTTCGAGTATCCGGCGACCCACACGTCCGGACCGCCTTCCTTCCGGTTCTCTCGTTTGATTCGCAGCGAGTAATCCACAACCGTCTCGCCCGGCAGCGCGACAAACAGCACAGCGTCGCCGAAGCGAACCACCTGAATCGGCGCCGCGTAGCTCGTCAGCAGTGTGTCGGCTTCCAGTTCCTTCAACAGCCGTTCGGCATACCGCCTGTCGTATTTGTTGGCTGACTTCAACTGCTCGACCAGTTGCTCTTTCGTCGGCGCGTCGGCGTACTCCAGTTCCGCGGTACCGAATCCGACTTGCAATTGCCCGGAGATTTGACGAGGCGTTGTCGTCAGCGCGGCTTCGACCGCTGTCGCGAGCGTGCGTCCGTGTTGTTTTGCGAGTTCCAGTGTGCGGCGAGGGTACGGATTCTGATCACCGCCACAGCCCATCATGAACATCGCGATCGTCCCGGGATGAGCGTCTTCCAGATACTCCTGAGCGAACCCGGCATAGTCGCCGCACAACTGATAGAAGCTGAGTGTCGTGTTGTGGCAGGCGTATCCGAAAACGATGGCCGTCAGCTTTCCGTCGGCGTCTTCCACCCGTAGCAGCGGGACATCGTGATCGACACGTCCGTCGGGATTCGGTCGATTGGCGTATCCCGTGTCGGTCGGCGTACGGCGATTCATGGCAAAGCCAGCCCGCGCCTTCTGGAACGACACGTTGGCTGGAGCCAGGTTATCGAAGGCGGTGTCGATGGACTCGACAATGCGTAGCCGCAACACGTTGACGTAATGGGTCGCTTTCGCGCGACGTTCGGGGTCGAGTCCATCCAACGCCGTGCCGGTGGTACGAATCTCCGGACCGCAGTGCGTGTGCGAGCAGTTCATCAGCAGATTGGCTGACTTCAGCCCGCGCGATCGGGCCAGCGATCCCTCGATGAATTTCCGCAGCGGTCCCGGGACACTGATCAGGTCGAGTGTCACGATGACAAGCGTCTGTCCGTCGCCGTCCTGCACGACCAGTGTTTTCGCAAACAGGTCCTGCTCGACACCTTTTGACGGCTCGGTCCGCGAGGCATACCCGGCCATCCACGCTGGTCCGACCGGAGTGATCTTCGTTTTTGCCACGCCGGCCTGCCAGGTCAATTCACTTGCCAGTCCGATGGTGTCTATGCACGCAATCGCAGTGGCAGCCATAACACAAACGATGAACCGAATACTCATAGTTTCATTTCGCCTTTCGACTGTGCGCTGCCCTGGACCAGTGCTGTGATTGCTCTCGTAGTTACGGAGGGTTTATCTGGGACAGCGGCGCAAGTCCATCGATTGGGTCACACTCGAAATATCGAGTGCCCGACCGAATTCTGTACTCACCGACTGTCTGAAAAGACGAGCAAAATCCCGGAATCGCGAATCCCGCCTGCTTTCCCGTGGGCGACGCCGGAGGCTTTTCGTCTAATAGCGCCACCGTGCCCGAATCCAGCCGCATATCTCACCCACGACTGCGTTCTCTTGATCAACAACCACGAAACAGACGAATGACACCAGAAAACACCTGGGACCAGTGAATTCATGTGCGATGAACTCCGCGCACTGAAAAGCGGTGACGAGACGGCTCTGGCTGAGCTGTTTTCGCGGTACAGGGAACGCCTGGAACGCATGGTCGAATTCCGTCTCGACGGTCGACTGCGTGGCCGAATCGACCCGGCCGACGTGCTGCAGGAAGCTTATCTGCGAGTGGCCCAGCGGATTGACCATTTTCTGTCGCACCCGTCAGTGTCGTTCTATGTCTGGCTGCGATCACAGACTTATCAGACGCTGATCGACCTGCATCGCCAGCAGTCGGCGCAGAAGCGTACGGCCGCGGTTGAAGTTCGACTGGGTGGATATTCCGATCCCGACGAAACTGGCGCATCGATCGCTCAGGCCCTGTTCAAGCAACGGACATCGCCCAGTCAGGCCGCCGTCCGTGCCGAGGAGATTCGGCAACTTCGTGAAGCACTTGGCTCGATGGACGAAGTCGATCGCGAAGTGCTTGCTCTGCGTCACTTCGAGCACCTGTCGAACAGTGAGGTGGCTGAGACTCTGGAGCTCAGCCCGACGGCAGCCAGCAATCGATATGTTCGAGCCATGACGCGACTCGGCGAGATCATGAATCGGTTATCGAGCAGTGACGACAAGTGACTCGTTATGTCTCCGCATCGTGCTGTGGTGCCGGGCGTGAAAACGTACGCGTCGAATCCAAAACGTCCAACGGCCCCGGGTCGGCTTCCACTTCTTTCATCCAGGCGCGGATGTCGGTCTCCTGGGCAAACGCCAGGTCGCCCTTAATCAGCTCTTCTTCGAATGCCAGCGCCCCGTCATCCGACTGGTCCGCCTGTTCGGCGCTTTCAAATCGCTGTGACGGATCAGGAGCGATCAGCCGACGCAACAGCGGCAGCAGCATGTCGGAGTAAGCGAATTCTTCCGGTGGAAGCCACGCGGGGAGCTGATCGAGGGCCGACTGTTTCGCCTGCACCAGACGCGTGTAACTGAGCCCGGCGAACGGGTGCGCACCCGACAGCATTTCGAGCAGGACGTATCCCAGACTGGCCAGATCAGACTGTGGCGTCGCGATGTGGCCGTCCAGCACTTCGGGAGCGGCGTACTCAGGAGTGCAGGGGACTGTCAGCGGTGTCTCGGAAGTCGCAAACCCGGAACCGATATCAATCAACTTCACGTTGCCACTGCGTTTCAGCATGATGTTCGATGGTTTGAGATCGTTGTGCACAATCCCCTGTCGATGCAGCGCTGCCAGACCGCTCAGGCATTCCCTCACGATCGCGACGGCCATGCCTGGTTTGACTCGTGGCTGGGCTCGTCCATCCGTAACGACGTCGCGGTTCAGCTTCTGCCAGTGACGCTGCGTCGCGTGTTCACGCACGTGCTGTAAGGCATCCGGAGTCAGCAGACACCGCATGTCAGCACCATCGACCCACTCCATCTCCAGAACATAGATCCCGTTCAGCTCGACGAAGTTCTGGACATCCACCAGATTGTCGTGCTGAATACTGGCGACCTGTGACGCGACCCGCGCCATGCGCGCCATTTCATCCCGATAGTTCTGCGGACTGTCGTATGGCTGCGGCGAAAAGAACTTCAGCGCGACCGGCAACGAGAAATCACCGGTTCCTCTGCGACGACTGAGGTAAACGGTGCCCTGACCTCCGCCACCCAGGCAGCGTTCCAAGTGGCGATTCGAGTCCCACGGGACTTCGGTTTGACCGATCAGTTCCGAGTAGCGGGCTTCGAGATCCGTCGTCACGTTACAGCGCCTTCAATGAGCCCTACTCGTCCACGGGAGGGCCTGGCTATTTTCGCAGCGCGAAGTCCGACGGCTTCAGGCCCTTCTGGAAACTTCCGAAACCGTACATCAGCGGTTTGAATTCGCCGACGATGGCGACGTCGGCTTTTTCCGGGATCTTTGCTTCCATCTTCAGACCCCAGAAGCAGGCATTCACCAGCAGCCGACGCAGGCCTTCACTCTCCAGATCGACCGAAGCGCCCATTGTCGTGTTGATCACACGCGTCGTGTTGCCGGTTTCGCCCTTGTACATCCGAGTCCACACGAGCGGCATCATCGGGTCGTTCTTCTTGTCTTCGACCGGCAAATCCGTCGGCTTCATCCCGGCCAGCACGGCGCCTCTCATCAGGATGTCATCGTCCTCGCGCAGGTGCGTGACTCCGTAAACGTCCGTCAGTCCGAAGACATCATCGACCCCGGTGAGGATCGGGTGTTTTTCGTTTCCAGCCTCGATCACACCGCGCGTCGCTTGAGATTTGTGTCCGCCATGATGGCTGATCCACGTGTCACCCAGCACTGCCTGCCCAAAGCCCCCGGCTGGTTCTTTGCTTCGCCAGTGCCACTTCGCATACGGGCTGTCCTGATTCCGATAATTGAATGAATGTGTCGCGGTTCGCAGACCCATAATAGGCTTACCCGACTTTGTGAAGTCGTCGATCGGCTTCATCTGCTCATCGGGCAAATGACGAAAACGCAGGAACACGACCATCATGTCCGCGTCGTCCAGCAGGTGCGTGCCCGGAATATTCGTCTGATGTCCAGGATTGATTTCCCCGGTCTCGGGGTCGATCGCGAACAGCACGGTGCATTTGAAGCCATGCCGCACAGCCAGGATCTTTGCCAGTTGCGGACAGGCTTCTTCCGAGCGGTATTCGTCATCCCCGCTCACAAACACGATGTGCTTGCCCTTGCCCGGACCATCTGATCCTTCGTACGTGACCCACTGTTCTTCGGCGCGGATGTCGTTCATCGCAGAGCTCAGGATCACAGAGAGGCAAAGCAGACTGCATATCAAATGGCAGATGCGGGGCATCGGATGGCTCCTCAAGGACTGGTCGATTGTTCGCTCCAAACGACAGACTCACAGCCGCGAGTCTACACAGGCGGGTGAAAAAACGCACACTGCCACAGTCCTTACTGACCACCATCCCGTTCGTCAACTACCAGCGTTCGCAGCCAAATCGCGTACGCGGCAACACTCTTCGATCATCGCCATCTGATTGTTCCGTGCCTCGAACAGAGTTAGAATTCGGGCGGGCAAACGAGGGGGCTGGCTTTACGGATGCTGCCGGCTGGGTCATTCCATTTTCGACCGTATCGAAACCGGGCGGTTTTTTTCCGCTCCCTCACATCACGCAAGACTTCCGTGGAGAGCCAGTTCGTGGCGGCCAGTCTGACAATTCTGAGAGGTGCGAGCGCCGGAAACACGGTTCCTCTGGATGGTGATCGCATCACATTCGGACGGCATCCGAGTTGTACGGTTCCGTTGGACGACGGTGCTGTCAGCCGTCAGCACGCACAGATCACGCAGTCGCACGGAACGTACTTCGTCGAAGATCTGCGTAGTCGCAACGGCACACAATTGAACGATGTTGACGTCCTCAAGCCGACGATGCTGCAGGACGGGGATGTTGTCGCGGTTTGCGAACATTCGTACGTGTATCACGCCGCCAGCCAGTCGTCGTCATCCACTCGGCCGGCTGTCAAATACACCAAGCCCGAATTCGACGACGATGACGACGACCGCGCCGCCAAGGCGACTGTCGGTGATACCGGTGAACTTGACGAGGATTCGAGCGAACGATCGTCGATCATTTCACGCATCGATGCCCGATCGAGATCGGGTGTGCGTCTAAGCGTGAAGCCGGAGGTCAAACTACGAGCCGTGCTGGAGATCGGTAAGTCTCTGGGACGAGTCCTGGACATCGACGAAGTTCTGCCCAACCTGCTCGACGCACTGTTCACGATTTACCCGCAGGCAGATCAGGGCTTTGTCGCAATGGTCGACGACCACAGCGAGCCCCAGATTCGCGCCTTCCGCAACCGTCACGCCGACGACGACAATATGTCGATCAGCCGGACGATCGTTAACCGAACGCTTCGCAGCGGCGAGGCGATCCTGAGTGCCGACGCCAGCGACGACAGCCGCTTCGCCAGCAGCGAGAGCCTGTCAGGATTGCGGATTCGCTCGATGATGTGCGTCCCGCTGATCACTCAGGACGACGATCGTCTGGGAGTGATTCAGATTACGACATTCGATCTGCGGTCACGTTTCAATGAGGACGATCTCGATCTGCTGGTGAACGTTGCCAGCCAGTGCACTCTGGCCGTCGAGAATTCGAATCTGCACCATGCCCTGCTGAGCCAGCGGGAAATGGAGCGGGAACTGGAATTCGCGATGCAGGTTCAGTTGGGGTTCCTCCCGAATCAGCGTCCCGAACATCCGGATTACGAATTCGCGCACTACTACGAAGCAGCACAGCATGTGGGTGGTGACTATTTCGACTACGTCACTTTGCCGAACGGTCACATTGTCGTGACCGTCGCCGATGTAGCGGGCAAAGGTGTGGCTGCGGCGCTGTTGATGGCACGCCTCTATTCCGCCGCACGTATGCACCTGATGACAGCAGACTCACCCGCCGAGGCGATGACCGGCCTCAATTCAGAGATCGCCACCAGTGGCCTGGGGCATCGGTTCATTACCTGTGCGATCGTGTCCGTCGACCCCGTACGTCAGGAAGCGAAAGTTGTCAGTGCAGGGCACCTGCCACCCGTCGTTCGCCATGCTGACGGCAAGGTGGAATTGATCGAAAGTGAAGATTCCGGACTGCCACTGGGAATTATCCCGGACCAGGTCTTTCAGCAGCAGACGTGTCCGATCAAGCCTGGCGATACCTGGCTGTTGTATACCGATGGTGTCACTGAGGCGATGAAGCCGGACCGCGAGTTGTACGGGACAAGCCGTCTGGTCGAATTCGCGGGCGCTAGTCAGATGGAAGTCGCGGAACTGATTACCGGTATTGTCGATAACATGAGTGCGTTCATCGAGGGTCATCCACAGACGGACGACATCTGCATGGTCGGCTTTCAGCGACGCCCCTGACGCGAATGACGCGGCCCATTTCCAGTGGCACGCCGCGCGGTAATTGCTCAGCAAGGGCCTGTCTCTCGACTTCTTCGCAGCCTCACGCACGGCCGGTGGCACAAGTCCGTTCGGCAGGTTACGTTGACTGCTTCACCTGTCCGCCTCGCTCTGCACAAATCATCCGAGGGAGAATCCGATGAGCCAGTCGCAGCATCGATCCGTGTCTCGTCGTGAGTTTCTGGCGACCACCGCGACCGCGACTGCAGCAACGATTGCAGCGCCCGCCGCGATCGTGGCAAGCAAGACAGGAGCAGCTCCTGTCGTCGGAGAAGGCGAGCATCGCTTCGAGGTGATTCATGATTTTCCCGAGTTACCGTCTCAGTACACCTGGCAGACAACTCACAACGTCGCAGTCGACAAGGCTCAGAATCTGTACGTCATTCACGAAGGTCACGCGGGCAAGAAGGATCACCCGTCGATTTTCGTGTTTGATGCTCAGGGCAAGTTCATCCGCGCGTTTGGAAGTCAGTTTCAGGGTGGCGGGCACGGTATCGAAGTGCGTGAAGAAAGTGGCGAAGAGTTTCTTTACGTCTGCGCGTACCAGCAGGTGAAATCCTTCGCGAAAATGACACTCAAGGGCGAGACCGTGTGGGAGAAATACGCTCCCATGGAGTCTGAAGTGTACGCCGCCAACGAAGACAAGGATCGCCAGAAGATCTGGGGCCGCGACCGTTTCATGCCAACGAACTTCGCGTTCCTGGATGACGGGGGATTCCTGCTCACCGATGGATACGGTTCGTTCTACGTGCATCGTTACGACAAGGACGGGAACTGGGTCTCCAAGTTCGGCGGTCCCGGTCCGGGTGAAGGACGGTTCGCGACTCCGCATGGTATCTGGATCGATCGCCGGCCCGGACGCGAGCAGCAGGTCGTGATCTGTGACCGCGCGCATCACACGCTGCAGTACATGACACTCGACGGCAAATACCTGGAGACGCTGACCGGTTACGGTCTGCCGGCCAACGTCGACTCATGGAAAAACCTGCTGCTGGTGCCAGAATTGCATGCTCGGGTCACACTGCTTGACGAAAAGAACAAAGTGGTCGCGCAGCTTGGCGCCGACGTCGAGCGGATCACGACGAAAAAGGGCATTCGCAACGACCGAAAACAATGGCAGGACGGACGCTTCGTTCATCCGCACGACGCCTGCTTCGACGCGGACGGGAACATCTTCGTCGCGGAATGGGTTGCCACGGGGCGCATTACAAAGTTGAAGCGACTGAGTTAGATGTAGGGGCAGACATTCCCGAATTCCAGGGTCGTTCAGCCAGGGATCAAGTCATGTCGACCGAAAAATCTGCAGCAGTCAGCGAACCGACGGTGAGGCCGCGCGCGAAACAGCGCGAGCGATCAGCGCAGAAGCCGCGAAAAGTTCCACGGTACAACGTGCTCTTGTGGGACGACGACGACCACTCCTACGAGTACGTCATCCGCATGATGCAGGAGTTGTTTGCTTACGAACCCGAGAAAGGTTTCCAGTTCGCAAAGGAAGTCGATACGACCGGTCGCGTGATCTGCCTGACCACGACGCTGGAGCATGCCGAATTGAAGCGCGATCAGATTCACGCATTCGGCCGTGACGAAGTCATCGCTCGTTGTCAGGGGGCGATGTCCGCCACGATCGAGCCGGTCGATTAGCGGTGTTGTGTCGGTCGTGTATTGAGGGGTAGCCGAAGTCGCGAGACTTTGGCCGGACCCGGCGAAACCAAACTCTGGCGAGTTCGGCTACAGGCTCTAACGAGGCCGCGTCGATGGCTTTGAACCCGCGACGGGAGGCAGTCGAGGCGGCGCCGGCGGCGTCAGCGGAATCGGTTTCAGAGAATTGACAAAGCCTCGCAGTGCGTCATCCAGATTTCGTGCCGGAATGACGCGAGTTGTTGGGTTCGACGTCTTGCCGCTGACTTCAACAACGACTCCGACCAGATTTCCCACACCACCAATTAACCCAATCGCGTCGGTCAGAATCGGTATCCAGATGCCAGGTCGCCGGGCCATGGCGCGCGGATTGTTCGGCAGCATCGAGACGAATTTCAGAGCCAGGTTGCCGTCGAATGATGCCGTACCTTGACCTCGTAACTGCATCGGGGTTCCAACGAGGTCAATCGCACTGAATTCGAAACGCTGTTTCCTGATCTGGAAATCCACTCGTGCGTACTCAAAAAACGCATTGTCCTGAGGGGCGATCGTCAGCGCGTTCATGACCTGCAGGATGACCGGCATCTGATACAAGGCCGCCGGGTCGATCTGCAGTTGCCCCTTGCCGGTCAGGTTGTCGGGATTGGTACCAGCACCTTCCAGATTGACCCAACCATTCATTACGCCCTGCAATCGGTCGCTGCTGTTCATGTACAGCTTCGCATACTGCTCAAGCCGACCATGCGACAGATTGATGCGGGCAGAATACTTCGGTTGGGCTCCGGTCGAAGACTTTGTGTTGATGCTCAACACTCCACCAACGAAATCAGCCGTGATCTGCTCGTCCGGACGGATCGGTCGCCCCGTCTTCCCCTCAAGAATGTCGCGCGAACCCGCCCAGACTTCACCATTTCCGACCCGGAACGGACCACGAATGTTGTGTAGCCGATAACCATCCAGCAAGGTCAGCGTTTTGAGATCGATCTGGCCTTTTCCATCGACGACTTCAAAACCATTCCACTGTCCGGATGAAGTCAGACGCCCATGCACGTCATCCAGGTCGACACCGACGGCAAGTCGGTTGCCCTTCAGAGTGGCTGCGACATCCCACGCCGCGGTCATGGGAATTCGTGGATCGGGTTTCCCGCGAAACTGCAGCATCCCTGAGACATTCATTTTCTTCTGCGGGTCGAACGCGCTGAAAACACTTGCAAGGTCTGGACTCACCGCGGTCAGGAACGAATCATCGGCCGCGAAGTCGATGGCAGACCATTGTGGCAGGCGTACCCACCAGTCGCCGTTCGGCTCGATCTGCACAGAGCCCTGCGCGGTGAGTTGGGTGTTGCCGTGCCGGCCCGTGTACGAGTTCACTGATAACCATGCGACTCCGGACTCGTCGTCGATGTCGTAGCGGAACGACGCATCGCCGTCGGTCATCTCCCACGGAAACGCAGCCATTTGGATGCGGCTGTTGGTGACGATCAGCTCGGGCAGAGTGATTCGTGCGGGTTGGCCCTTTCTCCAATACGCCTTCGTCACACATCGCTCGATGGTGCCGGACGGCGAGAACTCGGCCCACATCTCCTGGAGATTCGGCGGCATCGCCAGTCGCAGCGACTCGTCGATCGCCGCGTTCTCGGTGGTCACCGTCAGGTTCAGTTCACCAGGCAAGCCGGTTGATGTGACGTACGAACCTTCGGCACCGAGCTTTGCGTCACCATGCACCCCCTGCAGTTTGGTGAATGACCAGTCCTGCCCGTCGAAATCGAGCCTGCCACTGAGTTCATTCACACGATAGGGAAAGCTCTCAAACGCCATGGTGCCGTTCTTGAGCCAACCCGTCAGCGTAGGCCGCATCTTCTGGCCTTCACCCGGCTGCCGCTCGATTGTCACGTGGCCGTCGACCAGACCGCCAAGATTCATTGAGTTCAGCGTGGCTTTCAGCGAGTCGTTGCATGCCGCATAGAACGTTTCATCCAGTGGCAGGTCTTCGACCTCGATGTCGAATTTGAGCCGTGCTTCGGGACCGGGGTTCCTGACGACCCCCTTCAGCGAAATGGGCCGCGTTCCGACATAACCCAGAATGTCGATTTCCAGGTCCTTGCCATTCTGTGAAATCGACCCAACGGCGTTATGGACCGGGTAGGGGAAGAAGTCGTGCGACACGGAACATTGTTTCGCCGTGACGACCAGCCCGCCGGGTTTCCATTGGCCGTCGGTTCCCGTCAGGCTGACTTTCATATCGAGAAAGCCGCTGGGATGGTGGATGTCGTAAATGCGTCCGAAGCCGGTCGACAGGCGGTTCCGCAATCGCTCGTCACACGCCAGGTTCGTCAACTGCACGTCGATCCGGCCGCTTTGTCCGGCGTCCGTGCGAAAGACGGCGCCGTTGACCTCCAGTTTCGTTGGTCCGTTAATGCCGGACAGTTTGCGGATAGTGACTTCCTGCTCGGTGCAGTCGATCTGGCCGGACAGCGCTTCGAGCGGGAACGGCAGAGCGGTGTTTGTGATTTCGCCGCCGGTCACATCGACGACAACTCGCACTTCCGGACGGGCTCCGGCGGTTGGGATGTTCAGTCGGAACGAGACATCCAGGTCCGCCCGCAGACCGAGCACGGAATCTTCTTCGCCGATCACCAGTGCCGGAATTCCATGAGGTTTCGGAAGCGTCGCGCTGCCCGCTGATGCATTAATGATGACCGGCATCGCCGATGATCCAGCGGTAGAACGAATTGCGCTGCCTCCTCTTATCCGCCCCGCAGCCAGGCGATCTTGCGGTGATGCACTCACCGACGCTGCAGGCTGGAACATGTCCACGACGCCGGTTTCCTTCAGACCGATGCCCTCGATCGAAAACGGCGACTTACTTTTGGGATCGGGCTGTCGCAGCATCTGATCACGCATGATCTGTTCGATGGATGCAATCTGCTGCGCGGCACGCGGCTCGAACCCGGAGATCAAACTCAGCAGGCTGCGATCAACCGACAGTCCGGAAAGTCGACCAGTCAACGAGCCCGTGCGCGAGTCAACATCGAGCCGACCTTCGATCATGAGTCGCCCGACGCGCTCAATGTTGGTCGTGCCTTCGATCAACAGGTTTCGCTTGCCACTGGGCGTCAGTTTCAGATCGACGTTGTCGAGTTCCAGCACGCTCGGTTCGGGCAGATCCGGCTGGGCGATCCGGAGCACCAGTTGAGCATCCTCAAGTTCGCAGGTAGGGAGACTGGTGCGTCGTCCCTGGGAGACCGGCAATGGCGGCAGCTTCTGCCAGTTCCAGACGCCGTCGAGATCGCGGAACAGCTCCACCCGCGGTTGCACCAGTTTGACCGTGCTGACAACAACGTCCTGCCGTTCCAGAAACGCTTCACGATCCAGATCGACGATCGTCTCTGGCAATTCGACGAAAGTGCCGTCCTCGCCAGGCAGCCCCAGGCTCAATGTTTCCACATGCACGCGGCCGTACCAGTCGAGTCGACAACGGCCAAGCTGGACATCGGCGTCCGGTGCCCACTTCTTCAAGGCCGACAGCAGAGCGCGCTGGAGCAGTTCGTCGCTCTTCGAATAGTAGTAGTACCCGACACCGGCCGTGGCCACGGTCAGAACCAGCAGGATCACAAGGACCCACTTGCAGACTTTGCGCATGGTTCGGAACACGGGATGACCTCTAGAGAAACAAACTTAAATATCGCAGTCAGAACAGTTTTCTGGCGCGGTTCACGTCTCGCACGGTGGGTAATTCAAGGGGACAGTCCGGTTTGACAGGAATGACCCGTTACGCAGGGGCGTCGCACAGGCTCTGTGTTTCAGGAACTGTACGACGACTTCGATCACGATCAGTCCACATCCAGGATGGCGTACAAAACTCAATCGGGCCACGTGCATCACGGTTCCCATCGAGCGAATCAGGCACACGGCAGTCGTTCATCTCGCGTCCGGCAATTCAGGCAATCTCTGCGGGCGGATCCGCCACCGACCGATATCGGTCCCAGACCGCCAGCACTCCGACCGCCGCGAGAATCAGTAATGGATATTCCGCCGGTAACCGATAGCGGAGTGATCCCACAAAGACGCTATGGATGACCGAGAAGTAAACAACAGGCCCCAGACTCAACAGCAGCAGTCGCACGTCCCGCCGCACTCTCCAGGCCCCGATCGCCGCGAATACGAACATCGACATAGTGGCCACGGTCACCAACGCTTTCAGCCACAAATCGTTGAATTGACTGGCATTCGGCCATAGCGACCAGAACCGACCCAGTTTGGCAAATCCCAGTTCGATCGCCCGTCCGGGGTTCTCTGAGATGAAGTCACCGGCGCGACGACGGTACTCGCGATCCATCTCGTATTCGGACATCTGATCAAGCAGTCGGTCGCGTTCGAAGAACTCCATATCACTGTCGCCGGATGCGTCGGGATTGAATCCGTCGTACAGGCTCGGTCCGACCCACAGCGTCGTCGGGATGAAGTGTCCCGTAACGATCTGGTTGCGAATCGCCCACGGCGAGATCGTGACGGCCAGACCGAGCATCACGCACGCGGCTTCGACGACCGCCCGTCGTGGCCTTGTTTCGGATGCCCGACCGAACCATGCCGCGAAAACGTGAGCCAGTCCAAACAGAGGCGCGACCAGCAGCCAGCTTGGCCGTACATAACATGCGAGTGCAATGGCCACTCCCGCGCCAATCGCCAGTCGAAAACGCGTTGGTTTGGTTTCAGCGCTTCCCCACGTCATGGCCAGCTTTGCCAGAAGCACCAGGCTCCCCAGAAGACAGGCGGCGAACAGTGTTTCGGAAAGGATCACCACGCTGAATCCGATCAGAGTCGGCGATAACGCCGTAATCAGTCCGGCCAGCAGTCCAGTACGCGGATCAACCAGTGTCTGACCGAGCCAGATCACCAACCCGCACGCTGCAGCGCCAACGACTGCCAGCAGCAAACGAGTGAACAAAAGACGGTTTCCCCCGATGCGTATCGACGCCGCAAGAAACAACGGGAATCCCGGCATGCGCATGACGCGCCGCGGTGGTTCGTAAATTGCATAGTCCTCGCCAACGGCCAGCTTGTGTCCCAGTTCCCAGTATCCATTCGCATCGCCGGGAATCAGAAACACGCGTTTGTCGGCAAGGTATGCATGCAGCCCGAGCGCACCTCCCACGCGGAGAGTCAAAGCCAGCATCAGGACCCAGATGACTTCCTTTGTCACGGTCGCGCGTCGAGCTTCCTGTCTCGATTCCCCCTGCGGAATGAGGGCGGATCGTACGACCATCGGAAAAACCGGGTCAATATGCGAACCCAGGCCAGATTCCGGTCTGGACACGATTTCAGGGTTTCCTGAGAATCGCGCCCCTTCACACGAGCCAGGGACGGCTCGATCGCCGGTACCGACGACGCAATGGTCCACTGCAAGGGAATGCACGATGTCAAGAATCGGGTCACTGTTCGGGCTGTTCGTTGGAATCGGTCTGCTCTCGCTGACCGGTTGTTACTCGTACCACCCGTGGGGCACCCACCCCGGAATGATGGCTCCCGGCGGACAACCGATGTTTCCGCCGTTGCAGACGGCGCCGCAGTCCACATTTGTCATGCCCGGTGATGCAGTGGGCAGTCCATCGGGGAGCGTCGTGACGCCGCCGTCCAGTTTCGGACCCGACCGTCAGCTTCAAGCACCCGAACCAGGCGGCGCATCGGCCAATCCCGTCCCAGCTCCACGTGAGCCCGGTGAAAATCTGACACAGGCTCCTGGCGGACTGCGGTCATCGCAGTTCCAGACACCGCAATCGCCGGTTGGTCGACTGACCGCACCGGGCCAGCCTGACCTGCTCCGATTTCGCGAACCCGTGGTGCTGTCCGAGGCGACCGGTCGCAGTCCGGTCGTGTCTGTTTCACTGGAAGACCAGTTGTCCGATCCGGCCGATGCTGGATTCGCCCATGATCCTCAGTACCGCTGGTTTCAGGGAGTCGCCGAGTTCGACGCGGAATCGAAAGCGTGGCACCTGCTGTACGACCTGAGCCCAAACGTCCACGACCAGCTCGGGGGAGAAATCCAGCTCAGAGGTGATGTCCAACTGGACCCTCGCTTTTCAGGTCGCCTGATCCGAGTCAGCGGCGAGTTCGACACCCGCCGCCTCGATCAGCTCAACAAGCCCGTCTACGCCGTCCAGCGAATCGAAGAAGTCCGCAGCGGACGGTAACGCCTCGCCAGACCGCGCGAGAGGTCCCTGGTCACCGGACGGAGTCAATCCGTCAATGTGATGTCGAAGTCGTTCCTGGCGGATTCTGACACGGTGAACTTGAGACCGGATGTTTCTGGATTGCCGTAACGGTCAGGGATAAGCGATTTGCCTGTGGGGGCATCGCCCGCGCCAGTGTCCTGTTCAGCAGCGGCCACGGCTTCTTCCATCGTGTCTGAATTGCTGGGATCACTCGCGCTGTCGTCTATAGCCACTTTGGCCATCTTAATAACCGTCGCGGTATGCTCACCGGGGATTGCTCCGTCCTGCTGGCCAAACGTGGAAAGCGTGAACTGCCCATCCTCGTCGGTCACCGCTGTCGCCGCGTGCCCACCTGCGACTCGAAAAACGACCTGGGCGTCAGCAACAGGATCGTCGTTGTACGTCACAGTGCCGCCGGCATGCACTCTGCGCGGATGCCCGTCGCCTCCCCCACAGCCCGTCAAACCGAGAGTCGCGACAACGAGGATCGTCCAACTTACCGGATGCAAATACTGAGTCATCTTCTCGATCCCTTTTTATTGAATGTCCTGACCAATCGCGTCAGGGCAGCTCGAATCCGACCCGGGGTAATGGAGTCGCGCCGTGGTGTTCAATGAGTAATACGTCTGTGTCGACGGGGACATCCACCAGAGTTTCCGACGTACCCGATGGCCACTGGATGTGTAGTTTCTCAATGACAGTCGCATCTCCCAGCCCAAAAACGATCCGCCGTTCGTTGGACGACTGAAATCCGTCTCCAGCGGTATGGTGCCGAACAAACTGCCTGTGTCGAGTCGTAATACGCACCGTCGCTCCAATGGCGTCCCGGCTGGACGTTGTTCCCACGAGGCGAATTGCAGCGTAGTGTGACTCGGTTGGGGTAAGATTGGCGACGAGCGAGCACTGGGCGCCGATGTTTGAAACGACAAATTCTTCGCGACCATCCGCATTCCAGTCACACCGGGCAAGACCTCGTCCAAGGTACTCTCGCGAAAAGAAACTGCTCTCGCTCCAGTCATTCACGACGGAAAACTCCTGTTCGCCTGTCCGATGATAGAGCTGGGGCGGCATCTGGTATGGCTGGTCCTGGGAACGGAGGTCATCGACGTGACCGTTGGCTACAACGAGGTCCTGGCGACCGTCCAGATCGACATCCAGAAACTGAGTACCGAACCCGAGCAATGCAAACCCGGGGTCGCGCAGGTCTGCCTGACGTGAGCAGTCCGAATAGAGCCCCAGGCCACTGTTGACATACAGAGTGTTGGACTCGAAGTAGAAGTTCGTGACGAAGAAATCCAAAAGTCCGTCGTCGTTCACGTCACTGCTGGCGATGCCCATGCTGCCTTGCCTTTGACCGACAGCGTCAACCGCCAGTCCGCGTTGTAGCCCTTCGTCGGCAAACCGTGGAGTTGCACCTGGACGTTCTGTTTGATTCACAAACAGGAAATTGGACACCTGATCGTTAGCAATAAACAGATCGAGCTGACCGTCGCCTGTTAATTCACCGGCGACGATTCCCAATCCATATCCGTTAGGCTGCGCGATTCCAGACACTCCACTTGTGTCATGGAATGTGCCGCTTCCATCGTTGACCAGCAGACGGTCTTCCGCGGAACGAAACGCCAGTGGAGAGCACACACGCGGTAGTGCGTTGTCACCACAGATTGTCTCGAATCCCGCCTCGTCCTGGCAGTAGTTCACGTCGTACAGATCGGCATGGCCATCGCCGTTCAGATCCGCAATCAGACAACTGGTCGTCCAGGCCGTGTTTTCTTCCATCGTTGGCACTGAAGATTCAGAAAACGTCCCGTCTCCGGCGTTCAGATACAGATGATTAGGCCCGATGCATGCCACGTACAAATCCGGAAAACCATCGTTGTTGACGTCACCAATCGCGACACCTTGACCAAAGCCCCGCGACATCAGCCCTGCGGGCTGCGACGTGTCCGTAAACGTTCCGTCTCCCAGATTTCGAAACACACAATCCTGATCGTCGGAGGACTCCAAAGACACGGGCCACTTGCCACCCTGTGTCAAATACAGATCAGGAAGCAGATCGCCGTCATAGTCCCAGGCTGCGACACCGCCCCCGGTTGTCTCGATGATTCTGGCTGCCCTGGCATTCGGTGATCGTCCATTGTTATAGACGAAATCAACACCAGCAGAATCAGCCAGGTCCACCAAACTCAAATCGGTCGGACGACTGCTTCGTGTGCTCTCAGTCTGTGAGGAAGTGCGCTTCTCACGCTGCGGCAAAACGTCGTGCGTGACGACCCAGTCCGGTAGCGAACACTGTGCCACGTCAGCGATAGTCGAAGAGGTCACATCCGGAAAAACATGCGGCGGCGATTGCTCAACTAACGGGGTGACGCGGCTGAGTGTGGAAATGGCCCACGCCTGGTTGCGATTCAGCTTCAACGCTGCCTGCGCCCAGGCCCAGGTCTCCCAGATGCGACCCAGACGTTCCGTCAGTACCGCTGCCTTTCGGATCCCTGCCAGGTCATCAGGACTGTGATGCAATCCGTTGGCCATAATTGCGAGTTGTTGCAGGAGTTCGTAACGCTCCAGATAAACGGAAGCGGCCTCGTCCTTTTTGATTGCCTGAAGCGACAGTCCGAGCTGGTAGTTGAGAAACCGATCGTTTGGTGCGATCCGCACTCCTTCAAAATAGCAGCGCGCCGCACCCTGCAGGTCTTCGTTTGCCTGTGCCCACGCCCCGCGGGACTTCCAGATACCCGGATGCAGGTTTGCCGCGACTGGCAGTGCGCCGTGCCATAACAGAAACTCGTCAGACAGCCGCAACGCGAGAAGCCCACCGAATCGTGACTGGGCTTCCATGAGGTCCGGTGCATCACGCAATACATCCCGAAGCAGCGATTCCGCTTTGGCTGTTTCGTTCTCCGCCAGGGCAATCACAGCGAGTCCCAATTGTGGGAGCGCCGAATCCGTCGAACTGTCGAGACACGTACGCAGGAACTCTCGCTGGTCGAGCGAACGGTTCGGATCACTTAGCAGCGTCAGATCTGCGACAGAGCTATTGCCGCTGCGGAGCAACTTCATCTGATGCGGGATTGCCTCCCAGCGGCGTCCCGTAACTCCCAGCAGAATTGCCAAACGGAAGTGCGCGAGTAGATGGTCTGCGTCTCGAGCCAGTACTCGACGCAGTTCTCGCTCCGACATCGCCAGGTGGCCGAGGTGGAAATGCATTTCGGCTCGACCAAACGCTGCCGCAAGACCTGAAGGCGAATTGTCGGCCGGAACCTGGCTGTAGTAACCCAATGCCCGCCGGATGTCCTTAAGCCGGGATGCAGCTTCACCGGCGATCAGCAGCGCCTCGGCATCATTCGGACTGTAGTCGAGAACCTGAACCGCTACCGCAAGTGCACGCGCGGGTTGAGAAGATTTCAGGCTGGCCCTTGCCTGAGAGATGAGCTTCTCCCGGTCGTGCGCGGAATCAGACCGAACGGCCCAGTAAACTCCAGACAGAATAAGCAGGCCTGCCCCCGCCAGAATTATCCGAGAGCTTTTGCGCATGAAGACACTTTGCGCCCCGTCGGAACTGGTTACAGAGATCAGAACGCTCCAAGAATTTCTCCACCCTGGGCAGTCCCAAGCGCTCCCCAGACTCCCAAATTCGTCGGCGTCAAATTGCCGGTGTCAATGTTTTCGGAAATGAACCGAACACTTCCATCGGCGAGCAAGACCTGAACGCCACTGACATGATGACTGGAAGGCGTGTAAATCCCCCATTGATTACTGGGATTATCGCCACCTCCGCTGTAACACGACGGGCCATTGGGAGGCAGGACGGTTGTTACAGCCGCCCAATGCGGATGACCGAATGGCCAAAGTGTACCAGCGTCCCAGCCGCTGACCGACGTTCCACCAACGTAAAACTTGCCGGCGGCTGTTGCGAGGCATGCTGCCGGATTGGTGTCGATACCACCGATACCTCGGGCCGAGTGCCCGATAACGCTGTCGTTGCGTCCCGAGCCCATTCCCCGTTCGGCCATGGCGATGGTATTGCTGCTGCCGTCCAACAGGTCCCGCATGCCGCGATGGCCACGCTGGCTGAACATGAACAGCCCGTTGGTTTTTCCATCGTAGTTTTCCCGGATCGATGTGCCCACGCAGAACTTGAAGCTGGAAAGCCCCACACTATTTCGCTTGTTGACAAGAGGATCCGACGGACAAAGAAGCATGCTGAGTTGCGCTGCCCAGGCCGTTTGGCCAGCATCCCAGGGATGGCGGATACCACCCGCTGTGAACGTGATTCCCTGGTACATCGGTGCCTGATCGATGTATGGCAACAGAGCGACGAGACCGCTGAAGTCGCCGCCACGAGTCTTATCGGGACCACCGCGAAGATGAGTAAACATGTTGAAGACGTCGTGATAGTTGTGGAGAGCCAGCCCAAGTTGTTTCTGCTTGTTCTTGCATTCCGTTCGTCGGGCTGCCTCGCGTGCCTGCTGCACTGCGGGCAGCAGTAACGCAATCAGTATCGCGATGATCGCAATGACCACCAGCAACTCAATCAGCGTGAAAGCTTTTTGGACTCGGCGCATCGAACCACCCCTTGAGTCGATGAAGAAAAACGTAAAATAAGGACCCCGAGTCTATCGTCCACAGGACAGACATCAAGAACTCCAGTTCCTGCACGGACGATTGCGCGACATCGAGTGACACGTCGCGTGCGGCGAACTGCCCTGAAAAGTCGCGGGCCAGAGTCACATGGCACACATGCTTCTGCCGTAACTCATGAGGCGACCCATCGCGGGACAGGCGCCACGCGGCGGGGTTGGAGCGAGTCACCACCGAAACGAATTCTACGAAGTTCACTGGTCTCGTCTGGATCAAAGCATCTGCTTCAGCGAGGAGCGTGCGTAAACAACTTTCAGGAAACCCGCTTGACAGCCGGAGCTCTTTCAGGGACAGCCACCCAACCCTGATGTCTAATGCGTGATAGAACTGTAGCCGCCAAGAGTGAATCCGTGCCCGGTGTCATTAACGGTAAGCTGGCTCCTCCGCCCATTGGAACGCGGTGCGTCTGCAGCGAATTCCCAGACTCGCGAGCCTATGTGGAGCCGCTCAGATTTGACGGTGATGCGGCCGCCGCGTGGCAACAACTGGGAGACCTGATCGCGTCGCTTCCTCGCATTGAAATTCAGGAGCGGACGGACACGTACCTGCGAGCCATCAGTCGAACCAGAATGCTGGGCTTCGCCGACGACCTGGAGTTTCGACTGCATGCCGAGCGATTCGTCATCCACGTGCGTTCAGCATCACAGGTTGGTATCTGGGACCTGGGAGCGAACCGCAGGCGCGTCGAAGAGATTCGCGATCAATGGAATCGGCTTACACGCCCCGAGCGGTGACATGGTCTGCTCATGCAGCGGCGACAAGCCGTCAAGCACGCAGCGACTGGGCCCTAAGAGTCACCGTTCGGCAACACTTCGTCCTTTCCCCAGCGGGCCTGAATCCGGTCGGCAAGCCCGCCTTTCAGCATGCTGATGAACACGGCGACGGTGAAGCAGACCATCCCCCAGAACAGAGGCCGGGCTCCGTCGGGGATCGACAACTCTCGCAGCCGCTGCCAGGTCCACCAGACGCATCCCCCGGCACACGCGGCGCCGTTGGCGAGTCCGGCGATCAGGAACGGGCGGTCTCCCAGCGCAATGCCCCAGACGATGGCAACCGCCGTCAGTCCCAGTGCGTAAGTGGTCAGGACGTCCACGGTTACTCCAAACCGGGTACCGAACAACAGCGCTGCCAGGCACGTTACCGTCAGCGCAACCGCTCCAAGTCGGCGGAGAAAGGTCGCGAATCGATCGCGATATAAGCCACCGATGATCAGCAGCGAACCCAGCAGGAGGTGATACGTTACGGTCGCCTGAAACTGAGTCAGCTGTGTCCCGTCAATCAGCAATGCAATGGCCAGCGAGATAGCGCAGGCACCGGCCAGTACCTCTTTCGAGCGACCGCGGAATATGCCGAGTGACAGCTCGATCACGCCCAGTGTCACCAACGGCCAGATGTGCGGATCGCTGATGTCCGGCAGCAGCGTCTTTGGCCCCGTAAAGACGAGAGCAATCATGACCCAGACAAATCCTGTTTCTGCATTTCGAACTCGCCGCAGCCAGGCGATGCCGTAGAAGACAGCCAGGCCGGTCAACGCGATGAACACCGGGGAAGCCGCCGTCGTGACGAATTCGTCGACGAAGCGTGAATGCGTATAGAAACGGCTGAGTGGACCAAACGACGGGTAGGCGATGACAGGCAACAATGCCCCGCTCCACAGTGCCGAAGACTGCAGTCGTTTGATCCGTTCGACGAGCCCGATTTCCAGTAGCACGAACAGCACGGCCAGCAGGAATGGCACCAGGAAGTAGAGTCCGAATGATGTGTCCCAGAAATCCGCTCTGGCCTTCCCGACATCGAATGAGATGGCCAGCGAGTACGAGCGAAAGCAGACGGCGCCAGCGAGAAAGACGAAAACCGTCCACGGGAACCAGGGCCACCGCCACGGAGTCCCGTTGTTCTGCAGAAGTCCCGAACCACGGCGGATCGCGGGTAGCAGACTCAATGTCAGCAGTCCGGACAGCAGTGGAAACGCCATGATCCGCCAGCGGGCCTCTTCGATAGAGATGGAGGCGACCTCTGGAGACACCCACAGCGGGAAAGCAAAGAACAGCCCCAGTAGTCCATACATTGGCCCCCGGTAGCTCCATGGCAGTGCAATTCGAAGGCCTCGAATCAACGCCTCGCTGACAAGTAGCGAGAAAGCGAATCCAAAACCGAACAGTCCGATGGGTTCCCGCAGCGATTCGTCTTCCCACGAGGCCAGCGTCACGATCTCGTCGAAGCTCACCGAGATCGCAAGGAACATGAACAACAGCACAAGCACCAGTGAGCGGGCATCTTCCCAGACCCTTCCGAAGCGAACGATCAGGAAGGCCGTGACTGCCATCAGCAGCGTGATGCCACAGAGTGAAATCATCAGCCACCACGGGTCGATGTAAGCCACCTCGAAGCGTTCGAAGACGAGGTTCACCTGCCCCGGTCGAAACAGCAGCCGCAGTCCGTACAGGAACAGAACGGTACTCAATAGATAGAAAGGGTTGTGGGTGTAGAGCAGTCGAATCAGACCGGGGACGCGAATCCGGGACACGCAGCACCTCCTTCGCGAGACGACGGAGAATTGGAGATGGATCGGATCGCACTCGCGAAGTCGAGGCAGATCTCTCGAAACCGGCGATCAGAAGTGACAGTCAACCGGTACCGGCAGATTGACGTGAGATCAGGAGCAGCCTGATCGGGAGTCTTAGCTTTCGGATTCCGCATCCGAGTCGATGGGCAAGCGTGAAGGCGCCGGTCGTTGGCGATTCGACCGGGACATGCAGGGCTGTGCCAGCAACGCATATTGACCTCCGCAGCATCAGGCTGCGGCAGATACGAGTCACGTCATGCGTCTGTTGGAGTAATTCTCTGGCCGCGAACAGATCCCCTGGCGAATTGGATTCACCGCTGGAATCAGTGTCATTTGATATGTATGGATCCGGCTCTCAGGCTTGAAAAGCGGACCGGGTTTGGGTTTCCTATGAGGCCTCGCCTTTTTTGTTCACGCCTCGTTGATCACGTCACTTCAGCATTGGGTCCGACCGGACACGCTGGGTCTATCTGTCCGGTCTTGAGCTGAGTGACGCCCGCCTCGCACGGACGGTCTCGGTTCTTATGCCGTGGACGGCCTTCAACTCTTTACTGGGTCACGTTTTACAATCATGACTACTTCAGCAAGACGCGTCGTCATTACCGGCGTCGGCCTCCTGAGTCCGATCGGAACTGGACGGGATGCCTTTTGGGAATCGCTCTCCGCGAAGCGGCCGGGAATCGGAGTTGTCGAACGACTCGCGACGGCCCTGCCTGGCAACGTGGGAGGCGAGGTCAAAGCATGGTTTGACGACGGCACCGCACGAAAAGGGCTGCTGAAACCGCAGCGCAAGAGCGTCAAAGTCATGTGCCGCGAGATCCAGCTCGGTGTGGGCTCGGCCAACCTGGCGGTTGACAACAGCGGACTCGATCTGACCGCGATCGATCACGAGCGTCTGGGCGTCGAGTTTGGCGCCAATCAGATGTTCAGCCCGCCGCCAGTTCTGGGGGATAGCTGCTTTGCCTCGTCCACGGATGGCAAGTTCGATTTCGACCGTTGGGGCGAAGAGGGCCTGCCGACCATGGACCCTCTGTGGCTGCTCAAGTACCTGCCCAATATGCCGGCCTGTCACATTGGGATTCATATCGACGCGCGGGGTCCAAACAACTCGCTGACCATGGCGGAAGCGTCGGGCAACAGCGTTCTGGCCGAGGCCCTGCGAATCATCGTGCGAGGCCGCGCCGACATGATGCTGGCCGGCTCAACCGGTTCGCGTCTGCACCCGACAAAGTGCCTGCATGCGGCACTGTGGGACGAACTCGCCGACTTTAATGGCGACGCGGATCCCTCGACGTGGTGTCGCCCCTTCGATGCCAGCCGTGGTGGCCAGGTTGTCGGCGAAGGTGCCTGCACGCTGATTCTGGAAGAAGAGGGACACGCGCAGGCTCGCGGTGCGGAGATTCTGGGAACCGTTCTCGGCGCCGGTGCATCATGCGTGATTGACCGCAGCGGACAGCCCAATCATCGACAGGCCCTCGTCAACGCCATGCAGAGTGCGCTGCGGGATGCAGACGTCAGCCCAGGCGATGTCGGACACATAAACGCTCATGGTCTGGGCGGCCGAGAATCAGATGTCATCGAGTCACAGGCGATCCACGATGTCTTCGGCGAGTCCGCTTCAACCGTTCCAGTGACGTCGATCAAGGGCAACATCGGAAACTCGGGAGCTGCGTCCGGCATGCTGGAACTGGCGGCGTCGCTGCTGGGTCTGAAGAACGGAGTGATCCCGGCAACGCTGAATTGCACCAAACCGGCCGACGAATGCGACCTGAATGTGGTGACCGGCGAGCACCTGGCGACGTCAAACAAAGTTGTGCTGAACCTCAACGTCACTTCGAACGGCCAGGCAGCCGTCATTGTCGCCTGTGGAGCGTAGTGCTTCGTCAACGTGAATATTGGGGTGGCTGGGGTCGAGCGCAGCGAGCCCCCAGTTGCAGTGCTGGGGGCTCGCTATGCTCGACCGCCAGCCACCCGATCCCACTATTTAAAGTTGACGCAGCAGTAGTCACTGTCCGTCCGACGGGACTGACTGCAACAGCGGGAAAAATCGCCCGCAAAGTGGCTGGCCACCCGGAATTGCCGGGATTCCCTGCAGCAGCGCATCATTCGTTGCCGAGCAGACTCCGTCGCGAATCGCGTTAATCACCGTCGCGCGTCTCGGTCGATCCGTGCGGTTTTCGTGCGAGCCGTGAATCAGCAGCGGGTGATGAAACGATGCTTCGCCCGCCTTCAGCTCGATCGCAACGGGATTCTGAAACTGCTCCCACTGCTCGTCAGTGAGTGCTTTGCGGATGGCATTCATGTCTCCCGCCAGGCCGGTGATCGGCAACAGGTCCCACTGGTGGCTGCCGGGCACGTATTGCAGACAGCCGTTGTCGAGCGTGCTGTCGTCGAGCCCGATCCAGCAGGAGAGGTGTGCCATCGGCTGTGTGCGCGTCCAGTACGAATAGTCCTGATGCCATGCGACGACTCCCCCATGTTTCGCCGGTTTGCAGAACAACTGATCGTGCCAGAACCGGACGGCCCCGCCGAGTAGTTGAGAGGCCGGCACTGTGAACGACGGCTGCCACAGCAGATCATGGAACCCGGGCCGGATACGCCAGGCTCCAAGTGCATGAAACAGCACTGTGTCGGGGTCTGCCGACTCGTTTGAGTGATACTCGTGCCAGAGTTCACGGCCTTTGTGATCCGGGTTGAATAATTCGCCCAGTTCCTCACGCAGACGATCAACCTGAGCATCTGAGAGGATCCGCACGCCGGTGACGTAGCCATTCTCACGGAAGTTATCGAGCTGCGTGTCACTCAATTGCAGACCTTCGGCGTCGAACAGCCCTCGAGCGAGATCAGGGAAATCCGAAACCGGTGCGTGTGCGGCAGACAAATCGTCCATCCCGTCCTCCAGGTCATTTTCCTGTTCGATCCACTGGACCAGAAGATCAGAGTCTACCGAGGCTGCGCCTCAGACCATGTGCAACAGAAGGCGTCGCAGGAAACTTGACTCAACTGCAACATGTTCTGATTTGGAAGAAGTCTACTCGCAGCCACGGCCACACGAGCTGAATCGCACCTTGACCGGTTTTGAGGGTTGTCGGATAGTCCCGACTTGGATTTTCCCGTCTGGACGTCAATGGAGTGACGCCATGAAACGGTGGCTGGCCGCCGGCACGATTGCCGCATATTTGAGTGTGATGTTTTACGGGGTGGCAGCTCACGCCCTGAACTACAAGCCGAACTCGCATCCGACGATGTACTTCATCGTATGGGACATGTTTTGCGGCTGGTCGGCATTTTCCAACCGCACACACGTGATCGGCCAGGGGGAAAGTGGTCGATTCTACCAGCTTTCGCCAGCGCCCTGGGGCGAGTTCACACCGTTCGGGGACCTCGGGCGTCAGCACTACGACCCGTTCGCGAACCACACGGCGGACATGGCGCTGAACACGCTGAGGTACACGCAGCACGAACCGATACAGCAGATCTACGTGGTCGAAGAAGCCTGGGCCAAGAAATTCAATCTGCCGGACGACCTGTGGAATCGACGCTATCCCGAACCGAAACAGCCCTATTCGTATTTCCATTTGCGACAGGTGCTGGCGGGCAACGGACGCGAGATTCGTCGCAATCCCAATTGGTTCGCGTGGCAGACACAACAGGCTGTCAACGACAACCCGCGACTGTGGGCCGCCGCACGACAGGAGCAGCCGGCATGGCAGATGCCGTCCGCCCTGGCGGCTCGTGACCCTGGAACAGTCGGCCTGCCACAGATGCAGACGACTGTTCTGTCGGCAACGGCGCAGTGACTCGAACGATCTGGTGAGAACGGAGTCTCCCATGAAGTCAGCGAAATCGATGGAACGCTTCTTCTTTGCCGAAGAAGTCCCTTGCGGGCTGGCCCTGGCACGAATCGTCCTGCCACTGGTTCTGCTGCTGGTCATGGTGCCTCGCTGGTTCCACGCCCGCGAGCTCTTTTCGTCCGACGGAGCCGCCGCACCGCTGGCCATCAACTATGGCATTCCAGACATGGTACCCGTGCCAAACGGGACGATGGCCGTGGCCATGACAACATTGCTGGTGCTGACGCTGATCACGTCAAGCCTCGGCTGGTGTACGCGGTTATCACTCGTCATTGCCACCGTGCTTTACGTCTGGCTCAATCTGCTCGACTGCCTGGGCACGCTGACGAAGTATTCGGTCATCGCGTCACACGGACTGTTTCTTCTGTCGCTTTCCAACTGTGGAAAAATCTGGTCGATCGACAGTGTCCTGAAACGTCGCGCCGCACCGCCTGGTACATCACTCCCGCGCGCCTTTCCCGCATGGCCACGTCGGTTGATGCAGATCATGGTGGGACTCGTCTACATCGGCGCGGCGTTCACCAAAATGCACACACCCGCGTTCTTCAGTGGCGACCAGATGCGGCAGTGGATGATCACCAACGTGAATTACGCCAATCCCTTTGGTGAGTACATCTCGTTCTATCCCGGTGTCCTGGTCGTCTCAGCCTACGTCACGATTGTGTGGGAGGTGCTGTTCCTGTTCACCTGCTGGAAGGGCTGGGGGCGAATCCTGATGATCTCCGGCGGTGTCACGTTCCATCTGGGCACAACGCTCCTGCTGGGGCTATACATCTTTCCGGCGGTCTGCTGTTGCATCTATCTGGCGTTCATCGAAGAACGTGACATTGAACGATTGCGCGGCTTCGTGCAGCGGTTGTCGCAGCGAGGGAATCGACTGGCCGGATCACTGCAATCGTTCGCACGACAGATTCCAATGCTGGTGCCCGCGATTACCCCAAGGCAGGCGGGCTCGATCTTCGCCGCCGTCTCCTTGATCACAGTCTTTAGCGGAATCGAACTGGAGCATCAGCTTGATCCGTTCGGCACACGTCGCGCCGAAGGCGCTTATCAACTGGTCGAACTGGACCCGATCGAAGTCGAGACGAAACTGCAGTTGTCGCCTCGCATTCGCGAGTCGGACAAGTTCCTCTCATTCGACATCGGCTCCCAGATGCTTGGTGACGCGCTGGTGAATCACCGGGACACATTCCGCCACGGTGATACGCTGATTGCCCAATGCGTCCTGGTACCGCCGCACGAAGATATGTACATCCACTGTGATCTGCATGACGCCGACGACAACGTGATCGACCAGGTGGGCCAGGTCGTTGAACGCCGCACGCTGCGCGCGACGTATGCGTTTGGAATGTTCGGCTCGCTGCAGCCCGGGACATACTTCATGGTCATTCGCAGCGGCGGCCAGGAAATCACGCGCCGCCCGTTCACTCTGCTGGACTCGCGGTAGTCGAACTGGTGCCGGAGCACTACGACCCGATCCGCGCGCGGCGCTGTGTCTGATCGAGAAACGGTCGGATCAACTGCTCCAGCGGCTCGATCTCCAGCAGAAACGCGTCGTGTCCCTTCGAACTGTCCAGTTCCACGAAGGACACATTGCGGCCGGCTTTGATTAGAGCAGCGACGATCTCCTGGCTCTGCGCCGTCTGGAACAGCCAGTCGCTGGTATACGACGTGATCAGGAAGCGGGCCTTTGTCCGGTCAAGGGCCTGCTGCAGGGAACCGTACGCCACCGCCAGGTCGAAGTAGTCCATCACGTGAGTCAGACAGACGTAGCTGTTGGCGTCAAACCGCTCAATGAAACGCTTGCCCTGGTAATGCAGGTAACTGCCGATCTGAAACTCGGTTTCCTCGACGAGGTCGAACCTCGGCTGGTCGCCATGCTGCAGTCGACGGCCGAACTTCTCCTCGATCGAGACCTCCGACAGGTATGTGATGTGCGCCAGCATGCGCGCCAGCGCCAGGCCGTAACGCGGTCCTTCTTCGTGATCGTAGTACGCCCCGCCGTAGAACTGCGGGTCGGTGAAGATGGCTCGACGTCCGACAACATTGAAGGCGATTCCCTGAGCCGACAGCTTCGCGGCCGACGCCAGGCAGATGACCGCATGCACCTGGTCGGGGAATCGTACGGACCATTCCAGGACCTGCATGCCGCCCAGGCTGCCACCAATGACCGCCAGCAGTCGGTCAATCCCAAGGTGGCGTGTCAGAGCTGAATGGACCTGGACAATGTCACCCACCGTGATGAACGGGAAATTGAGGCCAAACGGCTTACCGGTTGCCGGATCGATGTTCATCGGCCCGGTCGTACCTTTGCAGCCGCTCAGGACATTGGCACAGATCACGAAATAGCGATTCGTATCGAGCCCTTTGCCCGGCCCGATGAAGTCTTCCCACCAGCCGGGTTTGCTGTCTTCTTCCGTGTTCCATCCAGCCACGTGCGCGTCACCAGTCAGCGCATGGCAGACAAAAATCGCGTTGTCTCTGTCCGGCGACAATTCGCCGTACGTTTCGTAAGCGACAGTGACGGGACCAAGCTCCCCACCACTCTCAAGCTGCAACGCATCGGGAGCCTCGAACAGCGTGGCGTATTGAGTCTCGACGAGGCCGACGGAATCGGGCCCCGGTTGATAGTTCTGTTCTTCGTCTGTCATCAGGTCTCAATGTTGAAGCTGCCTGGTTGCTGCATTATCACCACTTGTATCTCCGGGTGGCTGGGGTCGAGCGAAGCGAGCCCCCAGTAAACACGTCTGGGGGCTCGCTTCGCTCGACCCCAGCCACGCAACGCCGATGCTGAAGTCTGAAGGGGCACTACTTTCCGAAGCAGTACAGTTTGGATTCCGTACGCACGTAGACGCGGCCATCTGCGATCGCGGGCGACGGATACGTTGGCTCACCGAACTCGGAACTGGACAACAATTCCCACTCGGCCTTCGCCGAAACGACAACGCATTCGCCGCGATCACTTAATGCGTACACCTTGCCGTCACCCAGAGCGGGCGCACTAAAGATCTGCCCGCTCATCGGAACGCGAGCCATCTTAAGACTTTTTCCTGTCCCCGCATCGAGTGTCTGAAACACGCCGCCTTTAGCCTGCATGAACAGGATGCCGTTGTCGAAAATCGGCCCGGACGTTCGCGGGATGCCCTTCGTTGCGTGCCAGGCGATGCCGGTTTCTGTTCGCTCGAAAGTGTCACCACCGGCCCGAATCGCGAGCATCCCGTTGCGACAGGTACTCAGTTTCTGCTGCACGGCCTGATACTCGGACTTCGATAGCTCGCTGTCTTCGTTCGCATCAAACAGAGGGAATGCCTCATGCAGAAACCCGGTGGGAAGTTCGTCGAGTTCCAGTCGGCCGGAGCTGTCAGTGTCGTCGCGTTCGACAAGCTGCTCAAAGCTAAGCTGTCCGCCTCGTTGCGGACCGGGATTCGCGGTCGCAACAAACAGGTGGCCGGCCCCACTTACAGGGGTGATGTTCGCGACGCTGGATGTCCCATGCACGAACCAGTCGGCGAGTCCCGTCTGCAGGTCGTAGCCCGTTACCAGTCCTGAACCAACCGCGATGACGTAGTCATGATTGTCGGTGGACCACAGCATCGGCGAACAGTGGCTGCGGTTAAACACAGACCGGTCCGCTCGCCAGCGGGATTCACCCGTCGCGATATCAAATGCGGCCAGAAACGACTTCTGGTTATGGTCTTCCAGCAGCACGACAGTCCCATCAGCCAGCAATGGCGAAGACACGCCACCACGGCTGTTGTCGAACGGTCCCATTTTCTCATACCACAACTGCTTGCCGTTTCTGTCGTAACACAGCAGCCCGCTGGACCCGAAGAAACTGACGACGTGCTGGCCGTCGGTGGCACACGTCGAAGTTGCGAGTCGACCTTTGGGACGTTTGTCCGTCTTTTCCAGCGAATGGACCGGCGCTTCTGCCTCCCACACGATCGACCCGTCCTTCGTGTCGAGCGCGAACGTGATCAGCGTGTCAGTTCCTCGCAGACCTGTCAGAAAAACACGGTCTCCGAAAATGACCGGTGACGACACACCCGGCGGTATTTCCACGACCCACTTTTCGTTCGTTCCCGGACCGATCGCATCCGGCAACGGCAGGCTTTCGCGGGCGACACCGCTGGCGTTCGGACCTCGAAACTGCGGCCACGGAGCTGCAACCAGTCGTGCAGCGGTCGACGCCATCAGGATCAGCCCCAATGCGGTTCGCCAGCCTGTCAATGTAACTGCAGATTGCGACATCTCGGTTCTCGGTAGGCATTTCACTTCCAGTCCAAGGCAATCCTCGATGGTAGTAATGCCCAGGCAGCGTCGCCAGCGGGCCCGATGAGGGGTAGAGTGGCTTCGAATGCAGGTGCGTTCCTGAATTACGTGGCAGGACGGGCAGAATGGGCGAGCAGCAAACAGTTATTCTCGTGGCAGGCAGCTTTCAGGTGCGCGGGTCAAGCGCCTACACGCTGCGTCTCGCCCGAGGATTACAGGATTGCGGATTCAATCCGTTGATCGTCTGTCCCGACGCCAGCCAGGTTCCCGAATCTGCAGGCAAGCTTCAAATCCGCGAGTACGACCTGCTCGATGCGCGACTGCTCCAGCATCTGATCACGCGATTCGTCGCCAGCGATCTGCGTGCATTAAAGCCTTGTCTGGTGCATGTCCAATCGCGTCACGCGGCTCCTTTCGGATCAGCACTGGCTCGCCGTCTCGAAATTCCCATGCTGCTGACGATCCACGACTACATTCCGGGACGCGGCCGCCTGCCAGTCGATCGCAGCCTGTTTTCTCGAGTGATCGCAGTCAGTGAATCAGTGCGCGACGACCTGATCGAACGCGGAGCTGTGGCCGACGATCAGGTAGCGGTCATTCACAGTGGAGTTGAGGTATCCGAACAGGTCGACAACGTCAGCCTGCTCAACGGTCGACGAGTTCCCGTTGTGGGAACAGCCGGTCCGCTCGAGTCGTCGAAGGGACTGCCGTTTTTTCTGGAAGCAGCCCGTCAGGTGCTCGCTGCCGGTCACGACGTCGAGTTTCTGATCGCCGGATCCGGACCTGAAGAACATCGACTTCGCGCGCTGGCCCGCGACCTCGATCTCGTCCACAAGGTCACCTTCGTGCCAAATCTGCTGGACTTCGGCGCCACGTTGCGGGCGATGGACATCTTCTGCCTGCCATCAGTGCTCCAGGGACTAGGCACTGTGATGCTGGAGGCCATGGCCCTGGGCCGGCCGGTGATTGCTTCGGAAGTTGGCGGAGTCAGTTGCATTCTGACGGATGGAGAAACAGGTCTGACGGTCCCGCATTCAGACAGTGAGCGTCTGGCCAATCGCATCACAGAACTGCTCACCGACCCGATCCGCGCTCGAGCCATCGGGACCGCCGCAAATCGCCGCGTGCTCGAAGCGTTCGACGTCCGACAAATGGTCACCGCAACGACCAATGAGTACGAAGCTGTTCTCGCTCGCGCGACAGAGCCTACGCCCACGTGAGCGTCGCAGAGCTGTAGGCGGATTTCTCCGAAATCCGCAGATCCCGATTTCGGAGAAATCGGGCGACGGCTCACTCTGGCTGGTCCCACATTCGGTGGGGGTCGTTGAGCCGTTTCATTTCGGCCAGCAGCAGGGATTCCATTTCGCGACGCTTGTCTGCGTAGCGCGGGTCGTCTGCAAGATTGACCTGATTCTTCTCTGGCGTGCTGCCTGTGAGTGCTGCGACCTTTGCGTCGTGATGTTGCCGCAGAAACTCGTTCGGGTTCTCGGCCAGATTGAAGAGCTGAGTTTCGCGCACCTCGCCGTCCAGCACGTCGTACTTGATCAGCTTCCAGTCTCCCTGCTTGACACATCGCATGCCGGGTTTGGTCCCCCCGCAATACACACCATACAGGACGTCACGCACCTGCTTCTGTTTCTGTTCGAGCACGGGCTTGAAGCTGGTTCCCTCGGATGACTCGGGAGCCTTGACCCCGGTCAGGTCACACATCGTGCTCAGAACATCGAGCAGATAGATATTGCCCAGTGCTCGCGAGCCGGCGGCGATGCCCGGGCCTTTCACGACGAACGGCACACGCCATGTGTGCTGGTACAGATTCTGCTTGCCCTGCAACCCGTGACGCCCGATCGCCATGCCATGGTCGGCGGTGTAGAAGATGTAGGTGTTGTCCAGTTCGCCCATCGCTTCGAGCTTCTTCAGAACGCGGCCAATCTGGATATCGATGTTCTCGCCGCAGGCGAATTCGCGACCCAGTTCGTTACGGATGGTGACTTCATCACGTTTCTTCCAGACCCCTTTCACGCTGACCTCATCGCGCAGATTCGGATGGCCGTGATGGAATGGGTGAGCGGGCAGATAATTGACAGGCAACAGGGGCGCGTCCGGGTTTGCCGGCGGCAGCACCTTCGGGTCGGTGTGATTGACGGCGCCGTACTTCTTCAGCAGTTCGGGAGTACCATCTCGCGTATCGTGCGGATGCGAAAAACCAAAGTAGATCAGAAACGGATCGGTGTCCTTAGTGGCTTCACGGTCGTCGAGGTAGTTGAGCACCTGCTCACCATGCCACGCACTGCCTGTCTCGGCAGTGCCTCCACGTTTGGTGGCATCATGCCTGACTGTGAACTGCGCATTGGCGCCTTCGTAGCTGTTTCCCCGCTTGCAGGTACGCATCGTGTCATACCCGGCACGATTAAACACAGCGGCCATTGTGTGGTCGGCAAGGTCGGCTGGACACAGTGGATTGGTCGGCGGTTTCGGGCGACCTTTCCGGCGACGGCCGGCCGGCAGATGCCACACGGTCCGGCCACTCATCACCATATGACGGGACGGAGTACACACGGCACCAGACCACGAACCCATGTGGTAGGCCCCGTCGAACACCATACCCTCCGACGCCAGACGGTTGATTACTGGTGTCTCCAGCGGAGATTTCGGATCGTATATCTTCAGGTCAAATGGTGATTGATCGTCCGCAATGATGAACAGGATGTTGGGTCGCTTTGCGGGCTTGTCTGCAGCCTGCAACTGCACAGCCAGCGTCGACAGGCCGATCGTGAACGCTGCAATGACGGTCGTGCTTCTCATCTCAGGTCAGTCTCCAGTTAACGTTAGGATCGCGCTTGAATTAAGTGTCACATTGTCGTCTTTCGCTCCGCGAAAGAACGCACTTTCGCGGAGCGAAAGGCGACACTTAATGATCGAACGATCCTTACTCGCTCAACTCGTCGGCTCGGATTTGTCCAGCGAGTTTTCACAGTTAATGAACAGCCAGCACAGGGCACTCGCGAAGTACATGATGCCCACCAGAATAAACACCGGCGTAAAGTTCGTGACCATCTGCTCGGCGCCATCCACGATGGTCGCTGTCGCGTAGTGATCCAGCAACAACCCGCCAACGATTGGCGTCACCACGCCACCGACGCTGCCGCTGGAATTAATGATGCTGAAGACCGTGGCCGAATAGCGTCCGCCAAGGTCGGTCGATGCTCCCCACACCGTCGGCTGAGTCCAGTCACTGAAGAATTTGGTGACGAACAGCAGCCAGGCCCCGGTCATGGGATCTGGATGTCCAATCGATAGAAACAGAAATCCGCAGGCAATCGTCTTGCCGCTGAATCCGACGATCGATCGAGCCCAGCGTCGACTGCCCGTCAGGGTGATCAACACGTCGTTCAGAATTCCGCCCACAATCCCACCAACGGCGCCGCCCCACAGCGGCATACTGACCAGCAGTCCGAGAATCGCTTTATCTTCGACACTGCGGGCTTCGATGAAATAGCTGCCCATGATGCCCGAGTAAACATAGTCAGCTCCGGCATTCATGTACTGCTGCACGACGAATACCAACAGACTGGGATTCTTTAATGCCCGACCGACAGGCAGCACATTTCCCTTGCCCGAATTGCCATCGGTCGGCGCGTCGTTTCCCCGGATCAAAGCCAGTTCCGCAGCATTGACACGTGGGTCGGCTGATGGCTGATTCCGGTACAGCTTGTAGAACACAACCGCAAAGACGATGCCCACCCCCGAGAGAACCACCAGCGATGCCCGCCAGCCGAGTTCGAAATAGCCCATGAGCACCGTGCCGAGAACGATTGAAGACACGGCACCGCCACTGCGTCCGAAGAAGCTGGCCACCAGAGCCTGCAACGTCGTGCGTCGGCCGGGCGGGAACCACTCACGCGTGACTTTGGCGACTGAGGGATAGCACCCGGCCTGAGCAGCTCCGAATCCCAGCCTTGCCAGACCAAGTGAGTTCATCGACGTGCCCAGTCCGATCATGGGCAGTGTCAGTGACCAGACCGCAATGATCAGTCCCAGAAACAGATGCGGCCCGAACAGGTCGCAGATGACTCCGCCGGGAATCTGACCCATGGCATACGTCACGTTGAACAACGTGTAGAGCGAGTCGACCTGGGTATTCGTCAGGTCAAATTCGTCCTTAATGTCGCTCCGGATCAGTACCCATGTGTAGCGGTGCAGATAGAGGATAAACGACGTCGATGCTGCCAGTGCAAAGATGATCCAGCGACGGTTCGTCGGGCGTTCGAACGGGGGCGGGTATTCGGGTGGGGACGCATCCGGGGTACTCGCCATGTAGTCGATCCCGCTTCAGAACAAGCCGGCGAATCCGGGGACCAATTGTCAGTCCCGACGGGACTGAGTTAACACGTCTGAGTTCGCAGATCAATCGCCAGCGGGTTTTCTCAAGGCGGCTCAGGTTCGTAGTATTTCGCCATGAGCCTTGAAACCTCTTTCCGCATGCAGCAGTTGGGCAACGGTTACGAACTTGTGGATGGCGTCGCCATGCACGAGGAGAACGGTGACCGATTTCAGATTCCGCACGCGGTACTCAAGAAGCACGTGAGCGTCGGGCACTTTGTTGAGTTGCGGATCGACTCACCGCGATTCTCGGCTCATCCCGATGCGCCGATGAACTGCACCTGTCCGCACTGCAATGAAGAGACCAGCAAACCGATCCTCTCGCATGAACACCCGGCCTCACTGCTGGAGATACCAGCGCAGGAAGTTCCGTCACGAGGCTGGGGAGAAGAATTCTGGGTGCAGGTGGTCGAGCGAGACGGCGACCATTATCGCGGTCTGGTCGACAACCCGCTGCACGAAGCAAAGCTGCACGGGCTCGGTCCGGGGGACTCAGTCTGCTTTCACGACAACCACGTCCTGGCCATTCATGGAATTCATCGCCAGCAGATGGTGTCGAACATGGACGCCGACGACATTCGTGAGCTGGCCCAGTGGCTGGGCACTCTGGAATGACGCAATCGACGTCTGCGGGACCGCCTGCTACGAGGTTACGCCCAGGTGCTCAAGCGTGCGGTCTGCCATGTGCTCAATCGAATGCTGCCGGGCAATCTGCTGAGTGTCTTTCGTCAGTGCGTCGTATAGCTCGCTGTCCGTCAGAAGCCGCTCGATCTGATTGGCGAGGTCACCGGAGTCCCAACTGCGGAAGTTGAGGCCTCCCCGTAGAGAATCCAGGCCGGTCAGCTCAGCCACTCCTCCGTTGTCCGGCACAACGACCGGTGTTCCCGAGGCCATCGCTTCGACCGGTACCATTCCGAACGGCTCGCCGTGGATCGACGGGTACACCACGCAATGGCTGCACTGCATGATGGCTTGGCGCAGTTCTGAGGAAACGAAGCCCGTGAAGATTGTGGGAATCTCCATGTGGCCGGCAATGTCCTGACAGACCTTGCGGTATTTGCCAAAGGTCTCGGGACCACAGATCACGGTCTGCACACGGTGGCCGCGCTCCTGCAAAATGCGGGACGCATACAGCAGCAGGTCGATCCCTTTCTCCGTGTCCTGTCGTCCCAGATATGTGATGATCGGAATGCCGCGGTCAATCGGCAGTTTGCTTGTGACCAACTCCCACGCTTTGTCGGGAGCAATAGGGCCGCCCGTCGGAACGCCTGGTGTGATCAGGGCGAAGTCATCGACGGGGATTCCGACTTCCCGCTCGATCCGCTGCGCGTACCAGCGACTCACCGTAATCGGTGCATAGTCCGACGCTTGAACCGTGTCGCGCAGGCACCGTAGCGCGGCGTCCTTGTCGACCGGGTCTTCACTCAGGTTCACATACAGCTCGTAACCCTGCAGGATTACGGCGTATCTGATATCGGCTCCGGCATCGCGCGCCGCCTGCGCGAACGGGGCCAGGATTCCGAGCATCGGCAAAACGTGCGTCACGCCGTTCGTCTTCAATTGCCGACAGAAGCGATTGATCAATCGCTTGTCCTGCGAGATACCCTGGCTGATGGCAGAGACCGTGCGACGCAGTTCGAAGCGGACCAGTCCCGGAAGGTAGTGTCGCACAAACTCCTGAGCCCGCGCACCGCCCAGGTACGACATCAGCTTGCCCTGGCGATCTTCCAGCGCCCGCCCGATCGTCTTACCCAGATAATGATAGGGCCCTGCAAACCGACCACAGTGACACAGCCAGTGTTGCTTGATGCGGGCGTCCAGCTTGACGTCGTAGCTGCGTTCAAACGCCCAGAACACATGACATTCGTAACCGCGCCGGGCGAATTCGTTGATCAGACGCAACTCGCGGATCATCGCTCCCGTGCGTGCCCCACCGAGCAGGATCGACGCCAGCACAGGACGCTTCGCTGCCTTGTGTGCCCCTGAGACTGAATCAGACTCGGGACTGTTGCCAACCGGTGTGGCCAGGTTGTGACTCATGGAATGGCCGTCTCGACGTGTCGCCCCGGGCTCCTTCTCGGTTGGAACGGCTGGAGAGCTCTGAATCGCGACATCGGCCGGCCGTGCCAATGCCACCACATGATCGATTCACGACGCCACAATACACATCTGCAACCGTGATTGCGCAGCGATACGTGGCATCTCGGAAAATACCTCAGTCGACAATACCGGACGTGACAGTTCCGCAGGCCAGGGGTGTTCCTGCGATGCGCATCGCTTCGCACAGATACTTTTCGATAACAGGCCCAGCTAACCGGGTCATTTGTCCGAGGAGCGAATGTGGCCTCATCCAGCTTTTCGAACTCTGACGGACCACGCAATCTTCAAACGACTCAGCATCCTTCAGGCCAACGAACTCTCGCTCATCGACGCCTACCATTTTCAGCAATGCTGCTTTCAGCCCACAGGCCGGCGGAATCGGCAGCCACGGCATTGCCATCGTTACGACGACAGTCCACAGAGGCGGTTTAATTGAATCCGTTGAACACCGTTTCCGGTAACCGGTGATGGTGCAGGTGCCGCGCTTGTAGTGGACGCGGGCAGCTCGCAGAATCCACAAAACCAAGCGATCACGCAGGCATGGCATGCGATCAAAATCAACCGCCACATTGCATACCCGGCTGATTGCTAAGTTGGCCTCTGACAGCACGCCACACGTCATTTTCCTGCATCGGCCGTCCGCAAACCTGACGCCCGGGACTGTTCTTCCCTGAATGCACACTATGAAAACGAATCGACAGGCCCGTCTACCCAATGGGGCGCCATTCTATTACTACAACAAGCTCGAGATGCTCTATTTGTACGATGAGATTTTCACCGGAAATGACTACATACATGAACTGATCGACTACCACGATGGAAACGTTGTCGTCGATGTGGGAGCGAATATTGGTCTTTTCACCTATTTCGTTTCTCAGCAATGTCGCGACGCCAGAATCTACTCATTCGAGCCGATTCCGGACCTCATGGAAGTGCTGAAGAAAAACGTCGATCTGATCGAAGGGCACGAAGTCCGGCTGTTCAATTGCGGGCTTGCGAATGAGTCAACGTCAGCGGAATTCTATTTCCTTCCGCATTGCACGGCACGTTCAACGATGCATATCAAAGGCTCACCCCTCGATATGACAACTGAAGGGCGAGCCCATGCAAAAGAGACCACTCTGCAGATTTTTCGCGAGGTCCCTCACACGGCTCTCGCGCGGACGCTCGCATTCTTGCCAGGCTGGGCGCGCGGCGTGCTGGCTCAACTCACGATGAAGCTGCATGCAAAATCGAAACGCGTGACCTGCAGCCTGATCACGCTGTCTCAGTTCATTGCGGAAAACGATATCGAAGCGATCGACCTGCTCAAAATCGACGCGGAAGGTTGCGAAGGGGATATTCTCGATGGAATCGCCGAAAGGGACCGGGCGCGGATCCGGCAGATGATCGTCGAGGTCCACCAATATCATGGCGACGTGTTTGACCACGTGGTGTCACTCATTGACCAACACGGATTCCGGTACCGCGTCGAACGAAGCGTGCTCAACCAGCTTCCCATGATTTACGCTGCTCGTTGAGTGTCCGCTCGTGAGACATCTCTTGTGTCACGTGACGGCGCTGCGGAGGCCTGTTCGAGCTGTTCGAGCGTTGGCAGGATTCTCCTGGAATGAAGACGGAGACGCAGTCGGGTATGTTGTGTCGCGACGCTTGATACCTGCCCTCGGCGGAGACGGACATGAAACCGCGACTCCTGAGCCTCGCTGTCGTAACAGCATTTGCGACGTGTTCCCTGGCGGCAGAACCAAGCAGAACGGTCGATTATGTCCGCGACATTAAGCCGCTGCTGCGCAACAAGTGTTCGACCTGCCACGGAGTGCTCAAGCAGGAAGCCGGACTCCGTCTGGATGCCGGGGCAATGATCCTTGAAGGCGCTGTTATCGAGCCGGGCGATCCGAGCGACAGCGAGTTGATTCATCGGATCACTGCAAAGGACAAAGACATTCGCATGCCGCTGGATGGCAAGCCGTTGACCGCCGATCAGATCGATATGCTGAAAGCCTGGATCTCTCAAGGAGCGAAGTTCCCCGCGGGCGAGGAGATTGGCGTGGCTCCCGAGCGGCACTGGGCATTTCAGAAAATCGTCAGGCCGGACGTGCCAGACGTCGCGGACGGCGACTGGCCGTTGAATCCAATCGATCACTTTGTTCTTGCCAGGCTGGAATCGAAAGGCTGGACGCCGAATCCGTCGGCTCCTGCTATCGCACTATTGCGTCGTGCTCATCTCGACCTGATCGGGCTGCCGCCGACATTGAAGGAACAGGACCGATTCGCTGCCAATCCGAACTTCAGCGATCTGGTCGCTGATCTGCTGCAGCGGCCCGGCTACGGTGAACGTTACGCTCGGCACTGGCTGGATGTTGCGCGCTACGCCGACTCGAATGGCTACGAACGCGACGCGGCCAAGCCTGAGGTATGGCGTTACCGGGATTATGTCATTCGAGCCTTGAACGTCGACAAGCCGTTTGACCAGTTTCTGAGGGAACAGATTGCCGGCGACGAACTGGATGGCGCCACGACCGATACCGTGATCGCGACCGGTTTCAATCGGCTGGGTCCCTGGGATGATGAACCGGCCGACTTTGCGGTCGATCGATTCGATCAACTGGACGACATCGTCAACACAACATCGCAGGCGTTTCTTGCGCTGACGATGGGATGCGCCCGCTGTCACAACCACAAATTCGATCCACTGCTGCACACCGACTACTACAGCATGGTCGCGATCTTCAATCCGCTGAAACGTGTGCAGAGCGGCAGGACCGACCAGTCACGCTATGCAGCCCCGCCGGCAATGATGGCCAGGCTGGTTGAGCGGGATCAGAAGGTCGCTGTCGAGAACGCAGCCATCGCCCGACTGCGGGGCGAGTTTGCTCTGGAATTCCTGAAGGCAGGCACGAGCCAGTTGCCCGCCGATGTGCAGGCTGCGTTTCTGGCTGTGGAGCAGGATCGGTCGGATGCACAGAAGAAGCTCGTGCAGGACAACCGCGGAAAACTGCATAAGGAATCGGCCGCGACACTGACACCTGAGCAGAAGCAGCAATTCGCCGATCATGACACGACGATCGCTCGCTTACGAAAAGAAACTCCGGATGTGCCTCAAGGCTATTTCATGTACGAGCCGTCGCCGGTGGCTCCGGAAACTCGGTTGCTCAAGCGAGGCAACCCGAAAACTCCGGGCGACGTCGTACCGGCGGCCGTGCCGGCAATTCTTGTGGATGAGCAACCCCCGCTGCTGGAACCGACCGAATTCACATCGCGACGACGTCTGACCCTGGCGAACTGGATGGTGCGACCGGACAACCCGTTGACGGCACGTGTGATTGTCAATCGCGTCTGGCAATGGCATTTTGGAACGGGGATTGTCGGGACGCCCAACGACTTCGGCCTGATCGGTGAGCGCCCCACACATCCGCTGCTCCTGGACTGGCTGGCCCACTGGTTCGTTCACGATGCGAAATGGTCGCTCAGGAAACTGCACCACCTCGTCATGACAAGTCGAACGTACCAGATGAGCGGGCATACGCGCGAGGACCTGCAATCTGTTGATCCGGACAACCGATTGTTGTGGCGACGTGTGCCTCGGCGACTGGAAGTTGAGGCCATTCGCGATTCAATGCTGTTTGTCAGTGGGCGACTGGATCGAAAGATGTACGGCCCGCCCATGTACCCATATGTCCCGCGCGAAGCACTATTGAACCACGCGGACAAGACAAAAATCTGGCCTGAGTTCAACGAAGCCGCGGCATCGCGACGAACGGTTTACGCGTTCATTAAGCGATCACTGCTGGTCCCGTTGCTGGAAGTGCTCGACCTGTGTGATGTCACGCAGACGTCCCCGCAGCGAAGCGTGACAACTGTGCCGACTCAGGCATTGACGCTGTACAACGGCAACTTCGCCATGCGTCAGTCACGCCATTTTGCCGACCGACTGCTGCGTGAGGCTGGTGAGAATCCGACCGATCAGATCCGTCTGGCCTTCCGCCGCGCTCTGGCACGCCCACCGACCAACGCCGAACAAGCCGCGATGACGCAGTTTCTGGTCATGCAATACGCCGAACGTGACGGACAATCTCCGAGAACCGACCGACGCATCAATGCTCTTACACAACTTTGTCGGGTGATCTTCAACCTCAACGAGTTTGTGTATCCGGAGTAGTTCCTCAACGTAAGCTTCCTGCACGTTGTCGTTGGCGTTTCGCAATGAATATCGAGCCGCCAGGCATTGGCTCCTGAGTGCGTCTCGGATGCCGCGTAGAATCTTCAGTCGTCTGACATGCGCGCCGTGTGCACGCATTGCCGGAAAGGCGACTTTGGTTGCGGCTACGCCGCTTTGGGAAGTGGCCGCTTGAGATGATGATCGAGGTCGGTTTTTGCGGCCCGACTCCGTGGGAATGTCAGCACTCAGGGCGGTCTGGGCAAACAGTCTTCAGTCGCATGGTCAGCCCGTCCGATACGGACTGCATGAAAACCCTTGCATGGACATCGGAGAAGGGCGGCACCGGGAAAACGACCGGCGCGATCTGCCTGTCTGTGGCACTGGCAAAGCGAGGACTTCGAATCCTGCTGGTGGATATGGACCCGCAGGGAAACTGCTCGCTGACCGCCTTGAGTGACGAACTGCGCGGCGCGCCGAGTCTGTTTGACGTCTTGTGTGACGGGGCACTGGCAAGTGACGCAATTCGTGAATCGCGTTTCGATGGTGTTTCGATCATCCCGGCGGATGGAAGTCTGGCGGAGGCAAACCTCACGCTGACAGGCGAGATGGGGCGCGAGCATCGCCTGCGGCTGGCGTTGGAAGAAGTCGAGAACGACTTCGACGTGGCCGTGATTGATACGAGCCCACAGCGCACGTTGCTCACGACTAATGTGATGGCCTTCGCGGACGACCTGATCGTACCGATCGACCCTGGCACGTATGGAGTGGCTGGACTGAAGACACTGATGTCGGTGGTCTACCAGGCGAAGAAATTCCTGGGCAATGCACAACTTGCCGTTCTTGGAATCGCGCTTTGTCGGGCACAACGAAACAACATGACGCGGCAGATTGAACGACGGCTGCGTGTCGAATACGGCGAACTGGTCTTCCAGCAAACAATCCCGAACGGGGTCAAAGTGGAAGAGGCGACATCGCGGAATCGTTGCGTCCTGGAATATGCGCCCCGGGATTCGGTTGCCAAAGCCTATCAGGCCCTGAGTGAGGAGATCATCACACGTGCACAACTCGAAGACGACCAGGCTGCCGGGGCTGATGGAGTCAACCGCGTCGCTTGAAGACGCCGCACCGCTGCAGAACATCCAGCCGAAGTCGCCAGCCGGCAAAACCGAACGGACGTTCTACCTTTCCGACGACGTTCACAGGAGCCTCGAACTCCTTGAACTCGAGCACGGAAAAAGTGCTTCGGTATTGATCGAGCGACTGCTGAGGAAGCACTTGCCGGAACTTGAGGTCATGCGCAGAGCCGGATAATCCGCCGCGTACCTCACTGATTCTTCCCGGTCGCCAGATCGTATGTCGCTTCCTGGATCTTCGCCTGGCGACGCGCGAGCGTCTTCAACTGCTCGAGCAGGTCCTTGCCTTCGGCCTGATCACCGTCGATCTGTCGGCTGAGCCGACGCGTGATCCGGTTGATGCGAAGCTGCAGTGATCGCAGCATCTTCAGCTCTGACAATGCATCGACCAGCGGCTGATCCTGCTCCTGTTGCTGCTGTTGTTGCTGCTCCTGCTGTTTCTGCTCTTCGAGCTTCTCCATCTCCTTCTGCAGAGCGTCGATCATCTCTTCGAGAGCTTCGATGATGGCCTGTTCGACGGTCTGCGTCAGCTCGCCAACCTTGCTTTGATCGAGCAACCGCACGACCGAAGAGGCATCTTCCCGGATGGCTTCGACCGCCTGAGGAAACGCGACAGACGAGCCTTCGGCTTGCAGCAGGACGAGCGCCTTCGCAACTTCCTGCACGATCTCTTCTTCCTGTGTCGCCAGTTGTCGCGATCGCTGGCCAATTTCGACGGTTGAGTCCTGAGTCTTTTCCGCGTCGAGTCGGACCGTCTGCTGATAAATCAGTAACTGCAGGCCGAGCATCTTGCGGAAGCGGGCTTCCAGATTGGCGAGCAGGAGCTCCTTCTCTTCTTCGCGCAACTGACGCAGGATTTCTTCGAGTTTCTCTTTGGCTTCCAGCAGCTTGCGAATCGCTTCATCCTGGTGCTTCGACGCTCCCTCGCGGTTCTGCTTCTTTCGCAGCTCTTCGATGGCCTTTTCCATCTCGGTGCGAGCTTCTTCCAGTTCCTCACGACCGGGCGTCTTATTCTGTTCCGGCTGCGGGCCCCCTTCAGACGGCTTCCCCTCGGACGGTTTCCCCTCAGACGGTTTCCCCTCAGACGGTTTCCCTTCAGACGGCTTCCCTTCAGACGGCTTCCCTTCGGACGGTTTCCCTTCAGACGGTTTCCCTTCAGACGGTTTCCCTTCGGATGGTTTGCCTTCAGACGGTTTGCCTTCAGACGGTTTCCCTTCAGACGGTTTCCCTTCGGATGGTTTGCCTTCAGACGGCTTCCCTTCAGATGGTTTGCCGTCCTGCTCTGCCTGCTTGTCTGAATCCTGCTGCTTGACCTTGTCGATCACGTCGGACGTATTCTTTTCGACGCCCTCCTGCTTCTCGGCTGCCCGGCCCGAGCTGGCACCTCGTTCATTGACAGCGCGGGCGTCCTGCTCCTGGCCAATGATCTTATTCACGTCCCTGAGAATGCCGAGAATGCGGGCGCGTTCCTTTTCGATTTCGCTCATGCGGTTTTCGCTCTGCAGCACTTCCAGCAGAGCTTTCAGACTGATCAGCAGTGCTTCCTGACGCTGTGCGGGTTCGCCGAATTTCTTGCCTTCCGCCAGCAACCCAAGGATGACCCGCATCTGTCCGACGATCCGTTCCTGCTGACTGCGGCTATGAGCCCGGAAAAGCAGATCCGCCCGCTCAGGATCCGACTGCCGCAATTGGCCAGCCATCTGGATCATTTCACGCTCGAACCGATCGAATCGATTGAGCACGGCCTGCTGGCCAATGTCCAAAGGGGCTTTTTTCTTCTCGGTCGCGGCCACGTCTGCAGCCGGGACGTCGGGCGTCGCGGTCGATGCAGCCGGCGTGGCAGCTTCGGCCGGTTTCGGAGTGGCTGCGTCCTGGGCCCAGACGCGGCTCGACAATGTCATCAGCAGGGTAAGTCCGAGGAATGAAAGCCGTCGTGTCGAATTCGTAATCATGATCAGACTCCACGGTCCTGCGATTGTGACTGTGACGTATTTCTTATCCGGTGAGGACTCCGTCTGATGTATGACGGCAATCCACAGGTCTGGCTTAGATCGCCAGACTCGAATTCCGATCAGAACGGCAGCAACTGCCGGATGTTCTCCTTCTTCGTCCGCTCCAGCAGAGCTTCCTGCTCGTTAATTATCTGCTTCAATTCCTCGATCGACTTCTGGAAATCCTTGAGTTGTTCCATTTCCGCCAGAATCCGTTCCATGCGGGCGATCATTGAAGCGAGCAGTTCGACACTGTTGTCAATCGCTCCTGTCGGATCATTGCCTCGTTCGTTTGCCAGGCGGAACAGTCCCAAGGCCTCATCGACTGCAGGATAATCCTGTGTGCCGATCGAGTGGAGGGGTTTTACGATTCGGTCGTCCAGACGCTCAAGGGTCTGCGGCGTGTGCACGGCGTTGTTGACCAGTTCCTCGCGGATGTCGCGGAACGACAACTCGACCGATGCCGTTTCGTTCGCGTTCTTTCGAACCGCGTGCAACGACCGTTCGGCACAGTTCATTATCGCCGAGGAGATCTCTTTGATGCGCTCGTCCAGCAATTTCCCGGCAGTTCCTTCTTCATCCGCAACGTCGCCGGATACGGTCTCGCTTTCGGTCCTGGGCAATTCGTCCAGCGACTTCTGCAGTCGTTTGCGTTCATCCACACGCGCACGATGCCGGATCAGGTCCTGCTGCAGGTCGCGCGTTTCCGTAATAATTCGATTGAACTGAGCCCGCAGATTCAGCTCGCGCTGGTACAGCAGCGACTGCAGTTCTTCGGAGCTGACGATCTTGAATGAGTACCGTTCGCTACGCGTCACATGGGGGCCGTTCAGGTTATCGGCGTCCTGAGCTGCGACGCTGACGACCAGTCGCTGCCCAATAGACAGGTCAAGCGGTCGAACACGGAAGCGCTCGTATTCCTCTTCGTCATTGCGCTGAAACACAAACTCGCGCTGAGTCGGCGGACCGGCCGACTGTGGCAGACCAGCTTCCAGATCACGGCGAGACCACTGTTCGTCGTTGTCGATCTGGAACTCCAGCCTCGCGTCTGCAATTCCGTAGTCGTCAGTGACACGCGCAATGACCGGGATGGATGCCTTGCGGGTGATGGAAGTCCCAATGCCTCGCAACTGCGTTTCGATTCCGGGCTCCTCGTCCGTAATTCCGCTGATCAGCACGCGAGCCGGTTCCGCGGTCAGGATGCCGTCTGCGTCCTCAAGGTAGATTCGCAGGTTCGAATCCGGTGGCAGGACAAACGGGGGTCCTGCCTCCGTGTTGATTGACTCGGTCCTTGTCCTGGCCGAGTCGGTTTCCTGACGACTCATGACGAACGGCACACTCAGATGACGACCATCAAGCGACAGCCATTTCCCGGAATCTTCAGCGTCCGGTTCAGTCATGCTGACAACAGCGCCTTCGTCACTGCGTTCCACGAATTCGGCCGACGACGTATCGCCGCTGCGCCCGAATGTCAGCTCGTGGTTTCCGAATTGAATTCGGACACGGATCAGCGGCTTATTCGCGGTCGCACTGAGCAGGAACTCCGTTTCGTCCGGGATCGCAACCTGAGTTCCGCGGACCGGTACGATTTCGCGTTTGGGATTCTCTGGCGTTGAGTCCGGGTTTTTCCGATCCGTGTACGCCGGGCAGTTGCACGCCAGCATGATGCCGTCCAGTTGTGGCGGTTCGACGACCTCGATGTGAAACGGTCTGCGGTTCACGAAGTCGCCGCCGTAAACGCGGAATTCGACGTCGTCCAGTAAACCAGACAGTGAGTGTCGGAACTGACGGTCTCCCACCGGCGAGCACAATACCGTGCCTTGTCCGCGACCGTTTGCGATGCGGTACTTCAATTGAACGCGTTCGGGAACTTTGAAGCCCTCGGCCGCTTCGATCAGAAGAGTCAGGTCTGCTCCGCGAGGGTGTCGATAATTGAGCCCGTCGAACTCACGCACAATGTCGCCCGGCTGGGCAATCACGCGCACCGTCAATCCGTACTCGCGATTCCAGTACTCGTCGTCCAGATCGAGGAAGCTGTCCATCCACGTACGGACGGTTGTCTGGCTGGCCGCCGCCAGGCCACCGATCGACGCGACCATCACGGCAGCGGCCAGTAAAGCCCGTTGCAGCGGACGACGATCGAATACTCCCTGCAGGTCAATCCGACGAGATGCTTCGACGGCCTGATCAATCGTGCGACTCATCATCGCCTCAGTCAGCTCGGAGCCCGGACTGTCGTTGGACTCGGCCAGTTCAACGGCGGTGACCAGTCGATCGTCAAGTTCTGGAAACCGCCGTTCCAGCACGAGTGCGAGCGCCCGCGATCGAAAACTTCGCACGAGCCGCAAACCGATCCATGAGACTGCCAGAAAGCCAACGAGGCCGGCAACGGTCACATCGAATCCCGCACGGAACCAGTAAGGCAGCTCAAGTCGGCTGAGCTGAAACCATGCGTGATCGACGGCAAGACTGAACCAGAAGAGGGCGCCGAGAACTGCCAGTACCAGAGCCGTGCCTTCGATCACGACGTATTTGCGAATCTTGCGTCTCAACCGGCCAAGCAAGTCACTCAACTCGGGACGCAATGAGCGGTCAGCCATACTATACCTTCCGTTGACAACCTGTCCGGGGCCACGATTCGAGTACCGTGTCGGGGAAAAGCCTACCACCGAGTCGAACTCTCAGGAACTCGGGTCGTTGAATGCGGCCGGACAAAATCGAGCAAAGTAGCGTACAGTCTCTGTTCTGGTGGCGTCAGACCTGCGGCCAATTGCGGTGACTTTGACTGAGCCCATCAGCAGCCTAGGATGTCTATTCCACGTTGACCAATCGAGAAGCAGACATGACCGATGCGGTTCGCGGTTCCATTGCGTTGCTCTTTCTGGTTTCGACGGTCCGTCTATGCGCCGAGGAAAATCCTGCACCGCTTCCTGATCTGACAGAGATACAGGTCGTCAGTTCACTCGACGGCGAGAAGCAGTCCGTTGTGTACTGGGCTCCCGAGAAGGCGCGCACGGGATCCCATCCCATGCTGGTCTTTCTGCATTCATGGAGCGCCAACTACCAGCAGAAGAATGACAAATGGCAGCGCGAAGTGGTTGCACGGAACTGGGTGTACCTGCATCCGGACTTTCGCGGACCCAATAGCTCTCCCAAGGCATGTGGTTCTCGATTCGCGCGACAGGACATCCTCGATGCCATGGACTGGGCTACGCGGACGTTTCAGATCGATTCCAATCGCGTTTACCTGGCGGGAACCTCAGGTGGAGGACACATGGCGATGCTGATGGCGGGACATCACGCGGACCGCTTCTCTGCGGTGTCTGCGTGGGTAGGGATCAGCGATCTGGCGAAGTGGTATTCGTTTCACACCCGCGACGGCAAACCGGGCCGCTATGCACAGATGGTCCTCAAATCACTGGGTGGCCCGCCTGGTGAATCTGACGTCCGCGACGCCGATTATCGAGACCGCTCACCGTGGTTTCACCTGCACAAGGTGGGGGATCTACCGATCGAGTTATGTGCCGGAGTACGCGACGGTCACACAGGGTCGGTGCCCATCATGCACTCGCTGCGAGCATTCAACGTCATCGCAAAGGCAGCCGATACGAAGCAGATCAGTGACGCCGAGATCAGCCAGCTTTGGGACAACGGCAAGCTCTCGCGGCCATTGCCTTTCGATACCCGGGCTGACGAGGCGTATGGTCGCCAGATTCTGCTGCGACGCACCTCAAAACGGGCTCGCGTGACGATCTTCGATGGCGGACACGAAGGGTTTCCCGTGCCGGCCTGCAATTGGCTGAGCCAGCACAACCGACGCGTGCAGAATCAGCGGTGACAGGAGGAGCCGGGCCTCACGTTGGGACCAAACGCAGCCACTCCGCCAAGCGATGAATTGTGAGGCATAAGCCTCAGACGCACCGTATTTGGAGGCATTTTCCCCTGGTCAGACCGTCATGATTGATGCTCGTTGTCGGATTTCTGTCATCTCTTCGCGGATCGCCTGTCCAGCCTTGCCTGTGTAGGAGTGTCACCTATTCTTTCGGTTCAGGCTGGGTCTGGATATGCGTATCGCTATACTCGGCAAATGTGCGGGTGTTTCGGCGGCTTGCGCAAGGAAGGAGTCTTTCTGATTGCGACCGACAACGGTGTTGTCGGGATCGCGTCAGACAACCACAACGGAGTGCGAGGTTGCCGTTACAAGCCTGAAGTGGCGAGAATACGCCAGTTCAGGCGTGTACCGGTTGTGGTCGGTGAGGCACCTGGGGGGTTCATCTTCTTTTAGCGAGGGCAAACGCTATGAGTGAGAGTACGAAGTTGGCGACGTTGACACCGCGGCAGAGGGACATCTACGAGTTCCTTAAGGACAAGATTCTGAACCGAGGCTACGGACCGACAGTCCGCGAAATCGGAAACGAGTTTGGCATACGTTCGCCAAACGGCGTGATGTGTCATCTGAAGGCACTAGAAAAGAAGGGCCTGATTACTCGCGAGTCACACATGTCGCGAGCGATTCAGCTCAACGACAAGCCGTCTCGGGCTACGAGTGTGGCTTTGCTGGGCCAGGTTTCCTCAGGCAGCCCGTTGTCGGGCAGTGGTGATGGTGCCACCGTCGATTTCATGGACGTCTTCGGTAGCGGCGACCATGCCTGCGTTGAAGTGAGCGACGATTCCTGTCAGTCCGATGGGATTTCATCCGGCGACTTTGTGATTCTGCGAAAGCAGGACACCTGTCGAGATGGCGATCGAGTTCTGGCGCTGGTCGATGGACGTGATGCCGTTCTTCGTCGCTTTTACACCGATGCGAAAGGTGTGCGGCTTGAGCCCCTGGCTTCGAGTCGCAAACCGATTCACGCCAGCAATGTGCTGGTGCTGGGTGTGATCGTCGGTGTGGTCCGGAAATTCTGAGCGGATGTCGTTGGTGGTGTGCCGATCCAGATCGGGTCTGGCATGCCACCGAGGCCCTTCCGAAGATTTGCGAAGCAAAGATTCGGGCGACGGTGTTTTCGGACCGGAGGGCCTCTGGCGCAGACGTGAAATGTTGCGGTAAGGAATCGTCCTTACCATCGCTCGATCGGACCATTGGGCACTTTGATCAGCGCTGTCGCCACGTTGGAACGCCGTTGTCCATGACGTTGCCAGATTTCCTCGGCGATCGCGTCGAAGTCAGCAAACGATTCGAATCGCCGCAGCCGGTCTTCCAGATCGTCCGGGATGCCCAGACGGGCTCCGTACCAGCCTGCAAACTTGCGGAAGAGCAGACAACTGCGTTCTGCGTGTTGTTCGACCATCAGGGAGAAGTGTCTGCGCAGGAAGTTGACCTGTTCGTCGGCGGTTAGTTCAAAGTCGGCATCCTCGCCGAGTGACATCGCCTGGAGTCGGCGGAAGATCCAGGGATCGAGCATTGCACCGCGGCCGATCGCTACCGCGTCACAGCCGGTCACGCGCCGCATGTCCAATGCATCGCTCGGCGTGCGCACGTCGCCATTACCAATCACTGGGATTTCACGCACTGCTTCGACCACCGCACGCACTCCGTCGAGATCGACCGAACCGTGAAACCCTTGCTGCCGCGTACGTCCGTGAATGGTGATGGCCGCGACTCCAACCTGCTCGAACGCGGCAGCCAGTTCCGGAGCCGTGATGGAATCGCGGTCCCAGCCGAGTCGCATTTTGACCGTCACGGGTACGCAGACTGCCTCCACCACGCGCTCGACAAGTTCGCAGGCTGCATCACGTTCGCAGGCGAGCCGCGCTCCGCCGCCCTGCCCGTTAATGCGGGCCATGGGACAGCCCATGTTGATGTCGACTCCCGCATAACCGTGATCTTCCAGCCAGCGAGCAGCATCGGACAGCACGTCGGGTTTGCTGCCGAAGATCTGAATGGACAGCGGCCGGTCTTCGGCATGTGTTGCGATCAGATCGAGCGACTTAGGATTTTCATGCAGCAGCGCGGTCGCGTGTACAAGGTCTGTCGTGGCCAGTCCCAGACCGCCGAGTTCACGGATCACTCGCCGAAATGCCAGATGCGTGTATCCGGCCAGCGGAGCCAGAAAGTAACGCGACGGCAGCCTGCGGGACCCGATCTGCAGCGAGTGTTCGTCGGCAGCAATGGCGGTGGTATTGGTCACTGAGGACGTCATGTCGTGAGTGTAGAATGGACGGGTTCGTATTTCAGATTTGGAATCTCGGATTTGAAATCTGAAATGCGAGATTTGAGATTTCGAATCTCGCACGAAGATCACTGCGATGAGCGGTTGGCTCGTGCCAGCAGTCGCTCGCGCAACTGTGGGAGCAGGCCATAGGAGACTGCCAGCAACTTGATTGGGTGGATTGTGGGTGTGTCGGTGCTCTGCTCCATTTGCAACTGACAACTGCTGCACTCAGTGGCTCCCGCGATCAGATCGGGTTGCTGCATCCGCTCCATCAGCGGGCGGCCGATGGCGACGGATTGCTCGTAGTGCTCACGGGTCAGGCCAAACGTTCCGGCCATTCCCGAGCAGCCCTTCTCGATTGTTACGACATCCAGTTCCGGCACCAGCTCAAGCAGTTGGCGGAATGGAAGCCCGGTCTTGAGCGCCTTCAGGTGACACGGCGTGTGATAACCCACTCGTAATGGCAGCCGCGAGAAGTCCGTCTTCAGTCGGTCCGTACGCTTAAGCTCCAGCAGAAACGCTCCGGCCTCAACGGTCTGATGCGCGACGGTTTGGACATCCGGGTGATCAAGCAGCAACGGATAGTCGTCTCGCAGACACAAGGCCGCAGCCGGTTCCGTGCAGACGATCGGTATCTCCTCGCGAGCGAAGTCGGCGAGTTCGCGAACGTTGATATCGGCCATTGCGCGAGCGGCTGCCAGATCGCCTGCCGAGACCATGGCCATGCCCGAACCCGTTTGCCCGTCCGGCACATGAACCCGTATGCCATTGTGTTCCATGATCCCCAGGAACGCGTCGGCCAGTTCACGATCGTGATAGTTGGCGAAATGATCGACGAAGTAGACAACCGCATCTTCGCGCGGTGCGGGCGACGACCTCCGAAATTGCGCCGACAGTGACTTGATCAGCGGTCGTCGTTCGAATGGCGGCAGCTTGCGACGACGATCGATTCCGATGGTTCTTTCGAGCAACCAGCGGCCCGTGCGGCTGCGGAGCACCCAGTTGCTGAACCAGGCGGCTCGGCTGGCCAGGCCGCCGAGCGAATGAGCTCGGGACAGGATCCATGTGGTGCGATCGACACCATTGGCTTCGACGGCCTGTGCCTTTGCCTCGATCATCATCTGCGGAATGCGGACGTTGGTCGGACACTCCAGTTCACACTGGCGGCAGTTAAAGCACAAGGACGACAACTCTCGAAACTCTTCAGTGGACGTTCCGGTCGGGCCAAGATGACCACTCAGCAAGCTGCGAAACGCATTGGCCTTCGACCTTGGAGCTGCTTCTTCAGACGGATCGAGTCGGAAGAACGGGCACATCCGCTGCTCTTCCTGCTGAGTTCGGCAACCACCGCAGCCATTGCACGTCTCAGCGCTATCGGCAAGTTCCTGGGGAGACCATTGCAGTTGAAGCTGCACCAGTTCCACCTTCGGACTGACGACCGGACGGAATGCGGTCGAAGGCAGCGTGCTCGTCTCGGTCACGATCCGCCCGGGACTCATCAGGTTATGGGGATCAAAAATCTCCTTGATCTCACGAAACACCGAATACAGCGGACCGAACTGAGTTTTTACGAAGCAGGATCGCGACAGACCGTCTCCGTGCTCTCCACTGATCGAACCACCCAGAGACAGCGTGATCTCGTTGATCTCTGCAGCAAGTTGTGTGAGCTGCGGGCCGTCTTCGGGCCTGGGGAGCGGCAGGAAGGGACGCATGTGAATCTGACCGGAGGCTGCGTGCGCATAAAACGACGCCGTGATTTCGTGCTTCTGCAGGACCTCACGCACACGCAAAAAAAACTCGCGCAGCGTCGCCGGCGGAATTGCCAGGTCTTCGATGAACGGCAGCGCCCGGCGGTTGCCTTTCATTTGTGCCAGCATGGAGACAACACGCCTCGGCAGTTCCCACAGAAACTCGACACTATCAAAGTCATAAGCTTCGACGGCAACTTCGACGTCGGGACACTGGTCGCTGACAGCGGCGACGACCATTTGGATGCGCTCGCGCGCCTGTCGTTCGCTGAAGCCGGTCTGTTCTATCAGTAACGCTGCTTCGGCCGTGGCGGGAATGAATCGTTCGAATCGCGAGTCATTCTCACGGCCCAGCATCAGTAGCCGACGGTCAAGCAGATCACAGGCACTTGGCTGCAATGGAGTGATCTGCAGTACGGCATCAATGGCCTGCTCCATCTGGCCAAAAACCAGCAGCGCGACTCCGCGAAAATCCGGCAGCGGAGACGTGTGCAGCGTGGCCGACGTGAACAGCCCCAGAGTGCCCTCTGATCCGACGAGCATTCGCGGCAGGTTCAGTTCATTGTGTCGCAGCACACCGCGCAGAAAGTAACCGCTGGTGTTGCGCATCACAGTCGGCTGGCGTTCGCGAATCAGCTCGCGGTTGTCGCCGAGCAGCTTTGCCAGTCGGCTGACGATGTTGCGTTTCACGTTGGCGGCGACGGTCTGATCGGTGCTGTCACCTTCCAGATCCAGTTCGGGAGCACTGCGGGAGAACTCCAGTCGTTCGAGACCGCATTGTATGACGTGTCCACCGGGGACGACCGTCTCCAGACTAATCACGTGATCTCGCGTGGAACCAACGCGTGCAGCTCGCGAGCCGGCTGAGTCCACACCGATCATGCCGCCGATCGTGGTGATGGCCGCGGTGGATGGATCTGGTGGGAAGTAGCGGCCGACGTCTTTCAGCAGGTGGTTTAAGCGTGACATCACCATTCCCGGCTGCACAGTGACGGACGTTGCATCGAGTGCTTCGATGCTGCGCATGTGCCGAGAGAAATCGACGATCAGACCCGCCCCCAGACTCGAACCCGTGACATTGCTGCCAGCGCCACGGGCGGTCAGCGGGATGCCCGATTCGGCGGAGTAACGCGATAGCGTGACCACATCGTCACGGTCACGCGGAAAGGCGACCCCCAGTGGGCGAACCTCGAACAGGCTGGCATCGCTGGCATACATTGACACAGCCAGATCGTCACAGCGGACTTCGCCACGGAAGTCCCCCGACAGATCTTCGACAATACGCTCGCGCTGTTCGTCCAAGGCGGCTGACTTTCACGCAGTCAGTGGTGCGAAACGGTGAGGAGCCATGCGTCGAAGTGTCCTGATCGTTGCCCCGACCGGTGACTTCACCTGAGGCCGGGACTACAGCAATGGCTTGCGTCGGAACGGGGAGTGGTCATCATGATCCGCGCCGATCAGCAAAGCAAGATGGAGCTCAGGCGGGACTCACCTCTGTGAACGATGTGCATAACTATCTGGCCTTGGTTCGGTTCGGATTCGTCGGGATTGCACTGACTGGCCTCGGACTCATCGGCTGCCTTGTCCATCGAGAGCGGATGCGACTGGCTGTGTCGTTTGCCGTGGCGTTGACGGGCTGCCTGCTGTTTTTTGGCGCCGCTGCCCGGTTCCACTTGTCGAAACCGCAGCCCATCGTGAGTGCGGTTGTTGTGGCGATCGGGGCGACTGGTGTGCTCCTTGCCCATCGCCGCGACCGCCCGTGACCGGTTCGACACGCTCAATCTACCCGCCAAACGCGCTGTAACGGCGAACGCCGCGGTTGAACGCCACTCGGTTGGCCGCCAGTAGAAGAAGAACCCACGACAGTTCGATGCTCAATTCTCGCGCCAGCTCAACATGCGTGTATTTCCCCAGCATGATCGCGGCGGGCAGGTAGGCGAGATACTTGAAAGGCAGGTACTGCACCCACGCGCCGAATTCGCCCAGCCAGTCCAGCGGAATCATGTGACCGGACAGAAAGTAGTTGATCATCATGTAGATGAAGAGCAGCGAGCTGACTTCAAGAAACCAGAACGAGATTAAGCCAATCAGGGACTCAAGCAGAAATCCCATCAAGAAGCCGAGCAGCAGCGAGACGACAAATGCTGCGATCGTCCAGGCGTCCGGCCAGCCGGGGAAGTACTCGCGGCACAACCAGAAGATGAGTGCAAACGGTCCCGTGGCGATGGCGTAGTAGACCAGTTTGTGAGCCACTCGATGCCAGAACAGATAGCCCAACATGTCCACGGGCTGGGTCAGGTACTTCTTGATCGTCCCGTCGCGCACGTCGCGAGCGATTCCGCTGGCGAGTCCCGGCATGCTGGAAAAGGCGCGACCGACCATCGCCAGCAGGTAGTAGGCCACCATATCTGGATAGCGATAGCCGTTCATCGTGTCACGCTCGTGTGGCGTGCCAACTCCGTAGATCGCGCCCCACAGGAAGATCTGCGTGACGATAGGCAGAAAACGCACCAGCGTGGCGAAGGCAAAATCGCCGCGATATACGAATCGCTCTTCGATACAGGTCTTCAGAATGACCTGGCTGACGCGCATCCGCGCGAACATGGCAGTTTCCGGTGTCGAGCGTTCTGCATTCTTAGCACTGACGCCGTTGTGTCGGACCGTCCGGTCGGCGTCAAGTTCACGACACCCGCAACTTACGCACACGAGCAGTCGACCAAATTGACCTCGCTCCGACAGGCAGCCGCAAATCACATGGCGGAAGCAGGCATTCGAAGCCGCGAATACGTGACTCGGAATGTTGTGATTCCGACCGTCAACTGAGCTCCACTCAACACTTCATGCTCAGTCACCAGCTCGCTGTTCACGAGTGTGCCATTCACCGAGTCCAGATCTTCAACCCACAATTTGCCGTCTCGAAGAATGAGCCGACAGTGAACTCGGCTGGCCCACGTGTCGCGGATGCACACATTTGCTTCGTCCCCGCGACCGATGGTGACGGGGAATTCTGTCAGTGTGACATTCCCACTGGATGGAGCGGCGTCGATGCAGGAAAGGCGTACTGTCATTGGTGGGAGAATCGTGTGCAGGAAAGCTGAGGAGGGAGTGTCGGCCAACAGCGGCCGGTGGGATTCAGGAAATCACCGTTTCGAATGGAGTCCGTTCGGTCGGGTTTTTCCTGCGAGGCACAACAAACGTAGACAGATTCGCAGAAGAGGTCAATCGTCCGGTAGATTCTGATTTGACCAGTTCCAGCGGTTCTCAGTACCGAATTCTGCTATCGGCAGGATCTGGTTGAACCGGCCCTTGGTCATAATTTGAACGTTGAAACAGAATTTCATTCGGCCAGCGTGGGCAAGCCGACGCGCTGGCAGCACTTCAGCAGCGGGCATTCGAGACACTGTGGCCGACGGGCAATGCAAATCTGACGTCCGTGATGGATCATGCGGTGCGAGTAGTTGACCCACTCCTTCTTCGGGAGGATGGCGACCAGCTCACGTTCGATGATCTCCGGGTTCGCGGACTCCGTCAGGCCCAGCAGGCGACTGATCCGTTTGACGTGCGTGTCGACAACGACGCCAGTAGCGAGGCCGTACCACGTTCCCAGAACGACGTTGGCGGTCTTGCGTCCGACGCCCGGCAACGAGGTCATTTCCTCGACCGTTTGCGGCAATTCCCCGCCGAAGTCCTCAATCAGTTTCGTCGCCATGCCGCGAATGTTCGTGGCCTTCGCCCGAAAAAATCCCAGCGGATGGACGATTCGCTCGACATCCTTCTGCCTCGACTTCGCCAGATCTTCGGCTGTCGGATATTTCTTAAACAGAAGCGGCGTCGTAGCGTTGACGCGTTCGTCCGTGCACTGGGCAGACAGGATCGTTGCGACCACGAGCTGGTAGGCCGAATCGTGGGTCAGAGCGCACTCGGCATCCGGGTAGGTCTTTTTCAAGGCCCGCACCACGCGGCGCGCATGGTTCTTTTTGTCAGCAGATGCGGCCTGATCGGTTCCAGTCATAGCGTTTGTGAGAATCGCAGGGAAAGCTGGTGGAGAATCTGGAAGCGGTAGTTCTAGAATTGAGTCTTCGCGGTTTGCTGGCGTCGAACACGGCCGGTCGGACCGTTCACTTGCAGGGCTGCCGCAGCGATGCGACAGCTATGGACCGACATGGATGAACTCCCCGAAAAGTATCTCGAAGGAATCCGACTGTTCAACGAACAGGAGTACTTTGACTGTCACGAGGTCCTGGAGGAACTCTGGGGAGAAGTTCTGGGCGAGTCGAAGCTTTTTCATCAGGGACTGATTCAGGCCGCCGTGGCCATGTTTCATTTCGGGAATGAGAATCTTGGTGGAGCCATCAAGCTCTACCGATCGGCACGCGAGAAGCTGGAGAAGTATCCATCACCGTACATGGAGATGGACCTGCTGCAGTTTCTGCTCGACTTCGAGCACTGTTTCGAGGAGCTGCTGGAGGCAGGCAACACGTACCCCGATGGAGTGGAACTTCAGGACGATCGCATTCCCGTGATCCGTTTCGTTGAAGGAATCCCGTCGTCATGACATCGTCGGATTTGTCGCTCTCAGATTTCTCCGGGCAGGCCGCTCTGTTCCCTCTTCCTGGCGCCACCCTGTTTCCGAATGTGATGCTGCCGTTGCACATCTTCGAGCCGCGCTATCGCTGCATGGTGGAAGACGTGTTGAGGGCCGATCGCTATCTGGCCATAGCCCTGCTGCGTGACGGCTGGCAGGAGCAATACGAATCGAAAAGCTGCCCGATTCATGAGACCGTTTGTCTTGGCCGTGTCATCGCCGACGAACGCCTGCAGGATGGACGCTACTACCTGCTGATGCAGGGTCTGACCCGAGCCCGACTGATCGTCGAGGAGCAGACCGATCTCCCGTACCGCATTGGTCAGGTTGACCCGATCCCGGACCTCTATCCGCACACGCCGGTGATCGATCGCACGCGACGCCAGGCAGAACTGGTCGGTTACTTCCGTCAGGTGTTTCCGAAACTGGATCTCGACTCAACCTTGTTCGGCACGGTGGAGGACGGCGTTCCCCTGGGCGAGCTATGCGACCTGATCGCACACGCCCTGCGTCCGCGTCCTGAAGACGCACAGCGGTTGCTTGAGCAGGTGGATGTGGATCAGCGCAGCGATCTGTTGCTCGAACTGCTGAAGCTTCAGTGCCGCGACACGAAAGAACAGAACGCTCGCAAGTTTCCGCCAGGCTTCAGCCTGAACTGAATCGCCAGATCACGCAGCCACGGTTCCGTGTGGGTCTCTCACGGTTCGGCGTGGGTCTCCCGACCCAGCCGTTGGTCCGACCACGGTTCGGCGTGGGTCTCCCGACCCGGCCGTTGGTCCGACCGAAGGTCTCCCTGCAGATTCACTGGCGAAGCCCAACGCGGAGGGAGACCTCCGGTCGGGTTTGCGACGGGGTCGGAGACCCGCGCCGAACGAGTCTGTCATTCCACGCGGTTAAACAACGGACCACCCGCGGATATCATCGCCGTGCCAATCCCCAATCAGGAGCGCACGGCATGAACCCATCCATGGAACGACTGATCCGCGATCACGTCTCTCTGTCCCGTCGTTACTTCCTGAGCCTCGGCGCTGCGGGAGCAGCCGCACTCCAATCCCTACCGCTGCTCGCGGATGATGCCAATCCGCTCGAAGTGCCGGAATTGCAGGAGGCCCTCCAGAAACTTGAGTCATGGCTCACACCACCGGCGAAGTTTCGCGACGTATCACGCGGCAAGCCCATCCCTCATACGCTCGACGATGAGAAAAAAACAGAGGTCGGTCTGACGCGAGAGACATGGAAACTGGAAGTACTCAGCGATCCCGACAAGCCGGCCCGCATCCGCAACGAATTCAAGAAGTCAGACAACACGGCTCTCGACTTTGCGGCTTTGATGAAGCTGGCGGAAAAGCACGCGGTGCGGTTTCCGAAAGTCATGACCTGCCTCAACATCGGCTGCCCGCTGGGGACCGGTATCTGGGAAGGCGTACCGCTCCGCGAGCTGCTATGGCTGACGGAACCGCGTGAGAATCTCCGACGCGTGCATTTTTATGGCTATCACAACGACGAGAAGTCACAGATGTTTCGCAGCTCGTTGCCGGTCGGCCGCATCCTCGAAGACCCGTTCGATCTGCCGCCAGTCATCCTGTGTTACAAGCTCAATGGCCAGTGGCTGTCCAGTGAGCGCGGCGGACCGGTCCGCATCGTTGTTCCGGAAGCCTACGGGTTTAAATCCATCAAGTGGCTGTCACACATCTTTCTGTCGAATCTGCACGGTGCCAACGACACCTATGCGGGCGGCAACAACGATGTCGACAGCCCGCTGAAAAGTTTCTCGGCCGCGTTCGGTTTCCCGAAGACGGTCAAACCCGGCGAACCGATTCCTGTCACGGGATACGCTCAGGCCGGAATCTCCAGCGTGTCGAAAGTGCAGGTCTTCGTGCACAACGACAAAGACCAACTGCCAACGGGCGACAAGTACTTCACGAAAGCACCGTGGGTCGATGCGACCATCCTCCCACCACCGGCCGACTGGGGAGGCGACCTGCCAGACAAGCAGATTCCAGCCGACACCATGGGTTTCGACTCAGCCGGTCAACCGAAGACATGGCCGCTGCGACTGGCGAAAGTCCACTGGGCGACACTGCTGCCCGGGCTGCCGGAAGGTCGATACATCCTGCGATCGCGGACGGTTGATCTGAAAGGTCATGCCCAACCGATGCCGCGCCCCTTCCGCAAATCCGGCCACGCCGCCATCGAGCAGGTCAGCATCGTCGTCAAGGCCTGAGCGTCGTCAGGCATCACAATCATCGGTCACGTGGATCAGTTCTCGAACGTGGCCAATGCCGGACATGCAGCCAGTCATTTCGCGATTCCGGAACGACTAACTTCGTCCCTACTGTCAGCGGATCGGCAAATGCTGTTTCATAGGTCTCTGAGTTGCCCTTTCGAGCGATGGCTTGATGAGACACGACGACTGCATGAGTCGTGTTGTCGAATCGCTGCCAGTCCCAGACCGTTGAGGCGAACGAGAGGAAGCACAACGTTCCCACAACGAACGAGGCACGTCGCATTCGAATCTGGTGGGCCGACACTGGTATGAGCAGCGCAAAGGTCAACGTTGCCGCGAGTAGACACGCCCTTACGGCATACTTCTCCGGGTAACTCAACCAGTTCTGCCAGAAAAAGACGTACCCGGCGATCCCGCTCTGTGAAGCCGACTCCAGATCACGCCCGGTAGAAACCAGCGAATTCTGCAGGTTAGCCACCAGGTACGGATCCCGCGGCCGGTATCGCTGCGCCTGTCGATACGCGGCGGGCCACACGAGCGAATTCGTCCGGTGATGTTGCCCGAGCGAACGCGAGCTCAGCGTCCTGGAACATCCGGGACATCTCGAGATCGGGTGTCGAGCTGCAACCGGTCAAACACAGGCCGAGCAACAGTAACAGCGCGGTCGGTGTCTTCTTCGCAGACGATGCTCGGCCAGGTGACTTCTTGAGCGCTGCGACAAGCTGATCGATCAGGCTCGAAGCACTCTTGTGCAGTTGCGGCACGTCTTCCTTCGCAGCCCCGTAGCGTGCGGCGTCGCAATTATTGAGCAGCTCCTGCGTTCTGGCGCAAAGGGATTCCTCGATGCCCAGGGTCCTCAGTCGATCTGCTGCGTCTCGCGGAGTTAATCCGGATTCTGGTACATCCGCGAAATCGGCGATCAGACCAGTTACGGCTCTTCGCAGCGAGTCGCACGTTTCCGGCGCATTGCCAGAATTGACCAGCAATGCAGCGTCTTCCAATGCCGTCCTGGCACGTGATGCAGCGGAGCGACGTCGAAGTAATGCAGGGTCCTCACGAATACGTTTCACATGTCGGATTCCCAACGACGCGAATCCCCAACAGACGATCATTGCCGCCCAGGCAGAAACCCAGCGGCCTGGACGGACGGCTTCGTTACGAAGTGAACTCAGGTTGGAATCGTTGGCAAACACTCCGCGTTCGCTGGCTTCGAGTGCTCCTGCAGACACCGCCGAGTTTGACGGAGCGGAAACGATCTCGGAACCAGATAGCGTTTCAGCTTCGCGGATGGTTACCCGGATCCGAGCTGTGTTGCTTGTAATGTAACGCTCCGATTCAGCGTCGAAATAAGACACTGGGATGGCAGGGAACTCGTTGAGCCGCCGGTTGCGTGCGATCACCTGCCGCACGCCCTGATCGAATCGCCAGATCATGGTCCGCACGGCGACGAATCGGTCTGCAGATCAGGTTGACTGGTGAGTCCCGGATGCTGTCGCTGCGTTTCCGATCGGAATGGTAAATGAGAACGTGCTGCCCTGGCCGGGCTCTGATGTGACCTGGATGCGTCCGCCGTGGCGCTCGACGATCTTTTTGCAGATCGCGAGGCCCATTCCCGTGCCTGGATATGCATCGCGTTTATGCAAACGCTGAAAAATGACGAAGACGCGGTCGGCTTGCCGAGGTTCAATTCCGATGCCGTTGTCACTCAGTGAGAAAGTCCACTCGCGGCCAGTCAATTCAGCGGCGACCCGAATCTCGGGCGGTGCATCGCCGCGAAACTTGATGGCGTTAGCGATGAGGTTTTGAAAGAGCTGCAGCAATTGCGATCGGTCGGCCGACACGGTTGGAAGCTCGCCCTGGCTGACAATTGCCTGGCTCTCGCTGATGGCCACTGAAAGATTCGAAATGGCGTCGCCAACAACCTCATCGAGATCGACCGGCGCGAACGGCTGGCGGTGAGTGTGCACGCGACCGTAGTCCAGCAGGTCACTGATCTGAGTCTGCATCCGTTTCGCACCGTCCACGGCAAATTGCAGATCCTGTTGCGACTCTTCATCAAGCTGGTCCTGCAGGCGTTCCTGCAGGAACTCACAGTACATCCGGACGGCTCGCAGCGGTTCCTGCAGGTCGTGCGAGAGAACCTGAGCGAACAACTGGAGCTCTTCATTAGAGCGGTGTAGCTCCTCCATCATTTCCTGGCGTTCCCGCTCAGCCCGCTTGCGGTCAGTGACATCCCGCAGCGATGCCAGCATGGCGCGGTCGCCCTCCCAGCTTGTATCCACAACACGCATTTCCGCTATGGCCGGTTCATCATGCGGGCGCAGAATATCCAGATCGGTTGTTTCACCGGCAACAACGGGGAACCCGAACGAAATGCCCAACAGTTGCTCGGCAGTGCGGCCGAACAGCTTCTCGGCAGCCGGGTTCACAAAACGCACCAGGCCGTCTGGATCGACGATCAGTACCCCGTCCGGGCTGTTGAACACGAGATTGCGGAACCGGGACTCGCTGGCTTGCTGTTCCTCCGTAATCTCCTGCAGTTGTGTTCCAGGTTCATCGGGCATAATTGTGACTGATCGCGGAACTGTGCTGGTGTTCGTCTATTCAACTTTAATCACGACGACTGTGATGTCGTCCGTTTGTGCGCCGCCTTGACTGAAGTCGCGGGCTGCCTGATACACAGCATGAACGATTTCATGTGCCGGTTTGTCGCGATTCGCGCGGACAACGTCGATCATGCGACTGACGCCAAATAGTGTATTGTCCGGAGCATGCGCTTCCGGGACTCCATCGGTGGGGAGAAGAATGATGTCGCCGGGCTCCAACTCAATCGCCGGAGCACTAACAAAGCGTTCGTCTTCCATGATGCCAAGCAGCATGCCCGCAGCGTCGAGAGTGGTTACGTCGCCGTTTCTGGTCAGCCGATAACCCGCGTGGCCGGCCGTCGCAAACACGAACGACCGCGTCCGTGGATCAATGCGGCCGAGAAACATTGTCACGAATCGTCCGTGGTCGTTCGGAAGTAAATGCTGATTTGTCCGAGTGAGGATCTCGCCGAGATCGTCATATACGGACGCCAGTGCCCGCACATAGGCTCGTGTCTGCACCATCATCATCGCTGGGCCCAGTCCATGACCGCTGACATCGGCCACGACGACACAGACGTTGTCGTCCGGCATTGAGATAAAATCGAAGGCGTCGCCACTGCCCTGCTCGGCAGAAAACACAGCGCCGGCAATGTCGAATCCCTTCAGTGGCGGTGCCTGCGCCGGAAACAGGCTTTGCTGCACGTCGTTGGCAATACTGATCTCACGTTCGGCTTCCACACGTTTGAGGTGATCGGCTTCCGCCTCCTTTCGGCGCGTCAAATCATGCAGCATGGCCAATTGAGCTGGCTTGCCCTCCCAGTCGATTTCAACGGTCCGAATTGCGACCGGGACGGATTCACCATCATTTCGGAGAAGATCGATGTCGGTTGCCTGGCCAACAACCAGTGGAAGACCAATTGGCACCCGCTGCAGTTCGTCTTGCGTGCGGCCGAAAAGACCTTGCGCGGCATTGTTCGAGAATTGCACAGTGCCCTGGCCATCGATGACGAGCACGCCGTCGACCATACTGCTGATTATGTTGTGCAGGTTAGCTTCACCAGCCTTGGTCGCTTGCAGAGCGTGCGCGAGTCTGACCTGAGTCTTGTGCCGCTCTCTGGCGTAACTGATGGATCGCACCAGCGAGTCGGTCTCCAGTTTCCCTTTGACCAGGTAGTCCTGCGCGCCTTCCCTGACCGCATCAAATGCGACAGACCGATCATCCAGCCCGCTCAGGACAATGATGGGCACGTTCGGTACGTGACGATACGCCTTCCGAAACGTCTCCAGCCCCGTACTGTCGGGCAGACTGAGATCCAGCAGCACCAGGTGAATCCCACCGCTGGCCAGTCGTTCCAGACCGTCTGAAAGATGGACCGCATGCTCGACTATGAAGGAGATCCCAACGGCTTGCTGCAAAGCATGCTCGATCAACGTGAAGTCCGCATCGCTATCCTCGATCACCAGAACGGTACGCTGTTTCGTCGACGTCGCCGTTGGCCCGGTATCGGCGCTTTTTGAACGCAGGATGATCGAGGAACCGGAATCTTCATCAAGCAGTCCGTTAATTGGCATCAGCAGGTCCCACTAAGTCGGGAATGAGATCGGCAATCGGTCACCTGCCGATGATGACTGATCCCTCATCATCCTCATCAAACATCTGACCCAGCCGCTCTGATTGCCCCTGTGTCACGTACACAGGGTTGCCCGACATGATGCCGGTGACGTTGCGGAATGGCTTGCCGATGTGCATGCCCTCGCCGTCGATGTTGAATTCGCGGATTTGTTTGTCGTGGGCCGAGCCGCGCATCTTCAACACCGCGACACCTCGGCCGATTTCGCCGAACATCTCGACGTAGCGCAGCAGGACGATCGCGTCGGTAATCGTGGAAATGTGCGCTTCGGTGATCGAGGTGCCGCCCATCAGCGAGGGTGTGACCGACGTGAACAGGCCGGCGATTTCCTTGCTCTTGATGTACGACGTCAGTCCGAGCACGAATTCACGAAAACTCTTGGTCGTCGCGCCGCGCTCCATGGCCGACAGACTGTCGACCGCGATCCGCGTGGGACTGAATTCCTCGATCACGTCCTTCATTTTCACCAGATGATCCTCCAGTCCCAGCGTTTCGGGATACTCACAGAGGATTTTCAACCGGCCATCTTCTTCCATTTCCTCGAAGTTCAGTCCCCAACCTGATGCGTTGCGGATCAATTGGTCGCGGCTCTCCTCATAGGCGAACAGCAGACAGCGTTCCGGTTTTTGGGCCGCAGCCAGGAACTCGGTCGACATCAGCGTCTTGCCCGCCCCGGTCGCACCCGAGACCAGCACGATCGAATCGCGGAAGAAACCACCGTCACACATCTGGTCCAATTGTTCGTTGCCCGTCTTGATACGAGTCATTGAGGACTTCTGGTCCAGCTTCACCATCGAGAGCGGCACGCCAACGATGCCGTTTTCGCCGACAATCGTAAACGGGAACTCGCCCTTCTGGTGATCGGTGCCGCGGAACTTGAGAATCTCCATGGTGCGGCGTCGTTTCTCGGCCTCGAGCGCGTTGCGCAGGATGATCACGTTGTCGGCCACGAATTCCTCGATACCGTGGCGCGCGATTTCGCCGTATTCCACTGTCCGCTCGGCGGTCAGGATGGATGTGACCCCGATTTTCTTCAGTGCCATGGCCAGCCGTAACAGCTCGCGGCGGACGATCACCTGCTGCTGGAATTTTCCGAAGATGGCACCGAGGGAATCCACCGAGACCCGTTTCGCTCCCACCTTGTTGATGGCATACTCGATTCGCGCGAGCAGCCCGCCCAGGTCGTAGTCGCCGGTGATGACCGCGTCGTCTCCCGCGTTCGGAGAGACATCGACGAAAGCCCATTTGCCGGATTCCTCAAAGGCCGAAATGTCCCAACCGAACGCCAGCAGATTCCTGCGAACGTCGTCCGGCGTTTCTTCAAACGTGACAAACACGCCGCCTTCGTTGAAGTCGGTGATTCCCCTGACCAGGAATTGGGCCGCGAAGACGGTCTTGGCACTGCCGGCTGTGCCGGCCACCAACGTGGTGCGGCCTTTCGGCAAGCCGCCGTTGGCGATGGAATCGAAGCCGACGATTCCGGTTTGCAGCTTCTCGACAATGTTTCTTACGTTTGTGGTCATTGGGCTTGATCTCCTGGCTCGCTGTCTGCATCCGTATGCGGCCGCAGATCCAGGCCCAGCAACACCTGCTCGCGATCGGACAGATCGCCGATGATTCGGCGGACCGGTGCAGGCAACTCCTTGATCAGCGTGGGTGTCGCCAGGATGCGCTCGTCCTCGGCCAGTTGCGGTTTCTCCAGGACGTCAACCACCACCAACTCGTATTGGTCGGCCAGGTCCTGCTGGAAGATCTGTTTCAGGTTCGCAATCGCCGTCTCAGACCTCGTCGTCTGACCGGTGATGTACAATTTCAGGAGTAACTTATCCATTCGCTGAGTCCTTTGCAGAAGCGTCGCCACCAGCGCCGGAGCTACGGTGTGGTGAGTGACCCGCCATGACACCTGTTGCGTATTTGCGGTAAAAAGTACACAGATGCCCCATGAGTTCCAACAGAATGAATTGAGCTTCCTCACGGCAGGCCTGGGCCTTCTGGTCGGGAAGGCTGGCGGCCCTGTCTTTGATTGCAGCGCTGTGTATCTCGACCAGGTCGCGCGGCACCGCTTTAAGGAATCCCAACCGTTCGGCCAGCTGGCGAACGCGACCGTGGAGATCGTGCTCGACCTTAAAGGTTCGCTGTTCCACTGCCAGATCAATCAGTCCCGCATACCACTGAACCAGTTCGCCAAACGGCACCGGGCTGCTCTTCCCCAGCGGCGCCTGTCCGAACACGTCTGCCGTCGTGGGGGAGTCAGACGAGGCTCCCGCTCGCTCCAGCGAACTCAGTTCCCGTTCGTATTGTTCACGTTGCCGCGTCTCTTCCAGTTCCCGCAACAGCCGCTGTCGTTCGATCGCGTATCGCAGTGATCGCCCCAACAACTCGCTTTCGACCTGACCTTTTATCAAGTAATCCTGAGCGCCCAACTGAACGGCTTTGGCGGCCTGGTCCTCATCATCCATTGAAGTCAATACGACGATGGGCACCGCCGCGGCTTGATTGCGCAGCTTCGTGAACGTGTCCAGGCCCCGGCTGTCGGGCAGGTCGAGGTCCAACAGTACGACGTCCACGTCACCGCGTTCCAGACGTTGCACGCCGGCGGAAAGACGCTCAGCATGCTCCAGCTCAAAACCAGGCCAGTCCGCGAGTTGAATACGTAACAGCTCCAACGCCATTGCCGAGTCTTCTATCGCAAGGACGGTGAATCGATTTTTCATGGCCCAACCGTGTGTCGTTGTACTGCTTCAACGCCGCAATGTGGTCCGCCTTGCCCTGTGGCAATCCGATACACCGCCAGTGAGCATATGGCCTTCGGCACGGGTGGTCACTTTTCAAGCAGCCATGCCGATTCGAACTCGGATGTGGACGATCGCACTGTTCAAAACTTGACCGTAGCAGCGACGATCCGTCCTGGCACTGCTTCTGACATCAGCTCTCGCTTACGACCGGAGCGGCTTCGTTCAGCGTCGCTTGAGCGCGGTCTCTTTGAACGCATACGAACGCCATATACGAGCGTGTGAGCAGACGATTCTCAAAGGTGGCGTAACCTGGACATGCAAAAACACGCATCGCGGTCCGCACTGGCAAGAAGCTTGATATCTCGCCGGTGTCGACGAAACGCTGCAGGACCGGCAGCACCTGTTCGACTTCCGACTTGAATCGTTCGAACAGTTCCGGGGCAGAGGTCAGATCACCACTCGCGGCCAGATCTTCGAGTTCCAAGCCGCACTGTTGTGCGGTTTCTGCATGGAAAAACCGCAGCTCACACGCCGGATCAGTGTGCACTGCCTGCGTCACAGTCACGCGACGCACTTGCTGAAGGCCGGTATCAATCTCAGGCAGTCACAGCAGTATCTCGGCCACACCTCGCTGAAGACGACGGCCCGGTATCTGCATCTGACGAATCATGGTCAGGAACAGGCCGTGCAGAAGATCAACGGGGTGATGCGGCTGCCCGACGTGCCGTCGCCCTGACACACCGTGCCCACACTGGGTGAGGTGTGCGCGACGTATGGAGCCGCGTACCTGACCACTATGGAGACCGTGTGCCGACCGAACACCGTCGCGTGCTGCTGGTTCTCGTTCGGCGTTGAGAGGCAGCGGCGGCGGATTTCCACGTCCTGGCGGGTCGGCAGTACGACATCCATCAGGTCCAGTCCGCTCAGCGACGACAGCACTCGTCGCGGTCCGTTACCCAGACCGGCCTGCTCGCACAGGCACGGCGGCAGAATTGTCGCCGGACTGATACGCCGAATGAACATCTCTCGTTGACCGCAGTTGCCACGAATTTCGCGGCAACGTCCGAATCGAAGCGGAATCGAGCTCTATTGCAATGCCTTGCGATAGACGTCGGCTCCAACCTGCAGTGCGTCGGGCAGCTTGTCGCAGTTCTTGCCACCCGCTTCGGCCATATCGGGTCGACCTCCTCCGCCGCCTCCGACTGCTTTGGCTGCCTCGCGGACACAGTCACCCGCCTTTGCTCCCTTGCCGATGACGTCTTTTGTCACGGCTGCCAGCAGTGCGACTTTGCCGTCGATTTCCGCGCCCAGCAGAATGGCCGCCGTTCCGGCTTTCGAGCGAAGCTGATCGGCCAGTTCGCGCAAACCGTCTCGATCGATTCCCGTTGCAAGGTGCGTGATGATCTTCACGCCAGCCACTTCTTCGGCGTTGGCAACCAGTTCATCGACGGCCCCGGCGATGGACTGCGAGGCCTGTTTCGCGAGATTCTGTTTCGCCTCGCGGAGTTCATCCTGGAGTTGCGTGATCCGTCGGACGATTTCCTGTTGCTGCGGGACTCGGACCAGTTGCGCGATCTCCTTCAGCAGTGCGTCATTCTCGCGGATGCGATCCAAGGCTCGTCTGCCGGTGCTGGCAACGATACGTCGGACTCCGGCGGCGACGTTCTCTTCGCTGACGATGCGGCATAGACCGACCTGACCCGTATTGTCCAGATGCGTACCGCCGCAAAGTTCCTTGCTGTAGTCGCCCATCGAGACGACTCGAACCTCATCGGGGTACTTCTCGCCGAACAGCATCATCGCCCCCGCTTCCTGAGCAGCCGCTTTGCTCATGTGGGCAATACTGACGGGAGAGCCTTCAGAAATGCGGGTATTGATGATGTCCTCGATCTGCCCGAGTTCGTCATGTGTAACGCCCGCTCCGTGAGAGAAGTCGAATCGCAGCAGGTCGTCTTCGACTTTCGAACCTCGCTGGACGGCGTGCTTACCGAGCACGGTGTGCAGTGCATGATGCAGCAAGTGGGTGGCCGAATGGGCGCGACGAATGCCGGCACGGCGGTCGCTGGCGACTTCAGCCGTCACCCTCTGACCGACACTCAAGGAACCGCTGACAAGATGCCCGCGATGCACAATCAGCCCGCCGTGTTTCTGTGTGTCCAGCACTTTGAACTCAGTCCTGTCTGCCAGGATCGATCCCGTGTCGCCAACCTGACCACCGGACTCGCCATAGAACGGAGACCGGTCGAGGACGACGTCCACTTGCGTTCCCGGTGTCGTGACTTCCGTGACATTCTCGCCGTCACTGACAAGTCCAGTGACTGTCGCGTCACTCGTCGTTGATTCGTACGCGAGGAATGTCGTGTCACCATGCTGCTTGAGAATTGCATCGAGTGGGCCGGCAGCCATCACTCCCCAACTGCCAGTACCGCTGCGGTCGCGATGTTTGGCTTCGGCCTTGCGGAAACCGTCGATATCGATCTGCAGGCCGCGATCTGCTGCCAGGGCAGTCGTCAGATCAAGGATGAACCCGTCGGTCTGATGCAGATCGAACACGGAATGTCCCGGCAGCACGCCAGACGAACTGGCTTTCTCGACAAGCCTTTGGAACTTGGACAGGCCGCGATCGATTGTCCCAAGGAACTGCGTTTCTTCTTCGCGAATCGTGTCGCTCACACTGCGGACTGTTTGCGCGAGTTCGGGATACGGAACCTTCATCGCGTCGATCACTGCCGGGATGACCTGGTCCAGAAACGGCTCCCGCTTTCCGAGCAGATAGCCTTCCAGGAACGCGCGCCGCAAGAGCAGACGGATGATGTATGGGGCTCCATTGCTGCCAGGTGCGACGCCCTCATGAATTGCGAACGTGCACGCTCTGACGTGATCGACGATGCGACGCAACGCGCGACCCTCTTTGGCGTCAAAGTTGTACTTCACACCAACGACCTCGCCAGCGGCATGACACAACGGCCTGATGCTGTCGATTTCGTAATTGCTCTGAACTCCCTGCAGGACGGCGGCCGTCCGCTCCAGGCCCATGCCGGTATCGATGTTTTTCTTGGGCAGCGGACGCAGATTGTCAGGCGGATCACCGACGCGATTGAACTGCGTAAAGACCAGATTCCAGATTTCGACTTCCTTGCCGCCCTCTGGTGTGTAGTAGATTTCGGAACATGGACCACACACGCCATTGGGGCCCTGAGACGGGGCACTTGCGGGCCAGAAGTTTTCGTCTTCGTCTTCACGTTTGACGCGGTCGGGCGGCAGGCCAATTTCATCGTGCCAGATGTTGTACGCCTCGTCGTCGTCCAGATAGACGGTCACGTGCAGGCGATCGGGTTCAAGGCCCAGCCACTTTGAATCGGTCAGGAACTCCCACGCCCAGTGAATGGCGTCTTTCTTGAAGTAATCACCGAACGAGAAGTTGCCGAGCATCTCGAAGAACGTGTGGTGATACGCCGTCACACCGACGTTGCCGATGTCTCCCGTGCGGATGCATTTCTGACAGGTTGTGGCCCGAGTGAAATCCAGTGGACCGATTCCGAGGAACTGATTCTTAAACTGGTTCATGCCAGCGGGCGTAAAGATGACGGTCTTATCTTCACGCGGGACAAGTACGTCGCTGGGCCGCCTGATGCAGCCTTTGGATTCGAAGAATTCGAGGTACTTTTCGCGAAGTTCGTCGGTCTTCATTGCCGGTTTTCCGTGGACTCTGGGTTAAGAATGCGGCGAACTATAGTCCGCTGTGAAAGCTCCGGAAAGCTGCCCGTTCCCACACGTCAAGACGCTAGACTTCCGGTGTTCAACGATCTCCCGACACCGCGCAGGCAAAGCCCGTTCGCATGGCGCGCAAGCCGTATAAACCATTCACGCTGCGATACAGCCGCTATCTCTGGCGTTTCAAGCTGACGCCAGCGGGGCGATTTCTGTTCCTGAGCGTGCTGTTTTCTTCGGCCGGAATGGCAACGGTCCTGATTCCGGTTTATCAGGTCTTCTGTGTGCTGTTCGCTTTGTACGTCGTGGTGTGGGCGGCCAATCTGCTGTTTCGCCCGCAGCTGGCCGTCAGCGGTCAACTTCCGTCACGCGTGACCGCTGGCGAGGAAGTTTATGCGGACTTTCAACTGACGAACCTCAGTTGGCGACCGGCGTACGACATCATGCTGTGGGCGATTGGCCTGCCGCGTTCGATACGTCTGTTGACGGCGGACCTGGTGATCTCACGCCTTGCTCCGCAGCAGACCGTTTCGCTGCCGCTGCGACTGCAGCCGGTGAAACGCGGCATCTACGCGCTGCCCGAATTGCGGCCACACAGCACGTTTCCATTCAACCTCATGCGGAGCGGATCTGTAAGACATCCATTGGGCACCCTGACGGTGATCCCGCAGTTTCATCCGCTGACGCATATCGATGTCCCGATGGGGATGCGTTATCAGCCGGGCGGCGTGGCATTGAGTTCGCATGTGGGCGAGTCGCCTGAATACATCGGGAACCGCGACTATGTTCCGGGCGATCCGACTCGGCGTTTGGATTTCCGCGGATGGGCACGCCTGGCACGTCCGGTCGTCCGCGAGTTTCAGGAAGAGTACTACTGCCGCATTGCTCTGATTCTCGACACTTGGATTCCCACCAGACGTGTTCCGCGTGATGGATTTCCTCAACTTGAGGCCGCGATCAGCCTGTCGGCGTCAATCGCTGATGCGCTGTCCGCAACCGAACACCTGATCGATATCTTCGCGGCCGGGCCGGAACTGTATGTGTTCCGGGCGGGACGTCAGCTTGCGCATTTCGACAACGTGCTGGAGATCCTGGCCGCAGTCGACGCATGCCGGACCGATCCGTTCGAAACGATCGCTCCGGCCGTCACCGACGAACTTGCATCGATCACCACGGCGATCTGCGTGTTTCTGGACTGGGATGCGTCGCGTGAACACCTGGCCCGAACGATCGTCGAATCTGGATGCCAGTTGAAACTGATCATCGTTCGCGACGGCCCGACGACAGAACCATTGCCCGCCGAACATACTGATGTGACGCAGCTCGGCCTTGAGCAGATCAAGAGCGGAGGCATCGAAGACCTGTGAGTCAGTCCGCGTCCCAAACCGACGGCAAACCCCTTCCAGGTACCCCGAGTGTCCGCTGGCAACGTTTGCTGGCACTGATGCTTGTCGTACTCGAATCCGCGGCCATGGCGATGCTTTCGCATGCGCCGGCCGTGCCCGTCGTCGCGGTCGCTTGTGCCGCAACCGGCATGCTCACCCGCTGGCGCGTCGCTCTGACACGTCAGCGAATGTACGACGCCATCGCCATGCTGGCCCTGCTCTTTATCGTCAAATACATGCTGCTTCCGGATAACCCGCGATACACGGGCCTGTTTTTTCCCAGCCAGCCGATTGCTCTGGCCGTCGGCGAATTCGTGTTGACGCTGCAGGCTTTGAACTTCTTTGTGACGCGTCGTGATGACCGGCTGCCGTTTCTGATTCCTGGTATGGGAGTCATCGTGCTGGCGTGTACGGCGATCGTTGAAGTGAACGCTCGCGAACGAATGCTGTTTCAGGCCGCGTGCGTCGCGTTCGCCATGCTGGCGTCGCTGTATTACGACACCTCGCGGCGCTTCATCGTGGTCACTCCCTCCGGCCGTTTCGGACGCCCGGTAGCGACGGTGATCGCCCTGGCGATCGTTGGCACGATGGCGTGGTGTTCGGCGTCGGCCCTGCATCGTTACGAACGACAAATGGACCTGTGGGTCCGTCGTTATCTGATGGACGATTTCGTGCCCCAATCGGTCGGACTGTCGAATTCATCGACGATCGGGTCGGTGTCGCTGCGGAAGTCGCAGAATTCCAGAGCCGTGGCGCTTCGGGTTTCATCGACCGCACAGCCCGACTACTTTCGCGGCCGAGCCTTCTCGTTCTATCAAAGCTATGAGTGGAGCGTCGGCGCGGAGACACGGACGATCTCTCCGTCTGAGCAGCGGGCAACGACAATCCCCGCAGCGCGGCATTTGGGTCAGGAGTTTGCCATTGGTGACGTGGGCCGCGCGAGCACGTCGGCCTTCGAAGTCTGGCCATCGGACGGTCTGGCGGGATCGTATCCGGCTCCGCTGGGAACCGTCTGGCTGCAGGCTGCGTGTCTGGACGTGACCGCCAACCAGCACGTTGTCCTGCAGTCGCACCAGGCAATGCCGGGCTCTCCGTACACGATCCACGTGAGTTCGCAGAACCCTGGCCGGTCCCAATTTCTCCCGGACGACCAGTTGCGCCAACCGCCGGCCTGGGCCACCACCAGTCTGGCTGTCTCCAGACTGGCAGATTCCCTGTTCGCGGATTGCAGGACAACAGCCGACCGTGTCCGCTCAGTGACCGAATACTTCAGCAGCTACGACTACAGTCTTGAGGTAGCTGTACCAGGCAATTGGCAGGGCGATCCAGTGGCATGGTTCCTGCTTGAACGGCCAGCGGCCCACTGCGAGTTCTTCGCGTCAGGTACCGTGATCCTGCTGCGCATGGCAGGTGTCCCCTGCCGGTATGTGACGGGTTTTGTGTTTACCGGGAAGAACCGATTCAGCGGCGAATGGATCGCTCGGAACCGTGATGCACACGCCTGGGTTGAAGCCTGGGACGAGGAGACGGGTCGCTGGGTGACGGTCGAATCCACACCAGGCTCTGGAGTTCCTCAACCACAGGCCGAATCCGATTCGTCGCAACTGAGCGAGTATCTCGCTCATCGTTTTCAGCAACTCCGCGTGCGCTGGCGGCAGGAAGGCATCCGGTTGATCGGGCATCTGGTTTTGTCGGTGTTGTTGTCCCCGGTCGGTCTGGGACTGTTCGGCACGGCGCTGGTCGTCGCCGGGTTCGTGTTGCAGCGACGACTGCGCAACCGGGACCATCGCAGCCCTGAACTGGTTGACCACAGCCTGGCACCATTGCATGCGATTCTGCGGATTGTCGATCGAAGCGTTGAGAGATGCTGTCGGCGGCGTGTTGCCGCGGAAACGCTGACAGCGTTTGCCGACGAACTGGCGACTCGGGCGGGAACACAGTCCGCGGATCCGAACGACCCGCTGCGACAGGCGGCAGCGTGGTATCGAGGCTACGCCGCACTCAGATACGGCGCAGCTCGATCATCGGATGCGATGGATCGGATCAGCCACGACGGGCAGCAGCTTGCGCGGCGTTTGCGCGGGAGACGCGTCGATTCGAATCAGCCATCAGCAGAATCGACCGAGTAGGAATTCGAGTTCACAAACTCGACTCAACTGCAACGTGTTCTGAAATGGAAGCCGAGTGCTATCCGGCTTCGCGGATGCGATCGATGGTGGCTGTGGTTGACTGGCCGGGTACGAAGGGGATCAGGCGGACGTCGTCGACCAGCTCCGCACCGACGACCTGGCTCACGTTGTAGTCGCCGCCTTTGGTCAGCACATTCGGCTTGAGGCGTCGGATCACACATGTGGGTGTGTCTTCTTCGAAGATCACCACGTAATCGACGCACCTCAGTGCCAGCAGCATGCGAACGCGGTCACGCTCGCTGTGTACGGGTCGGCCATGTCCCTTGAGCCGGCGCACGCTGGTATCGGAATTCAGTCCGACGATCAGCAGATCACCGCAGCGTCGGGATTCCACCAGGTATTCGACGTGACCGGGATGCAACAGATCAAAGCAACCATTGGTAAAAACGACGGCCTGACCTTCGCTGCGCGCGATGTGTCCAACAACTTCGATCTCGTCGATTGTTTTCGCCTGAAGTCGATCCGTCGGTTTGACTTCCGGGCCATTGACAGGTGACGGCACCGGCAGATTGCTGGCGGACGACGACACCCGCCAAAACTCCGGGAACGGAATGGTCCCGACGTCCGACCGGTCAGCCGTTTGTGACTGGCGTGATCCGGCGAGGGATGCCTCGATATCCTGCAACGTAACGGTCGCAGTTCCATACCGGGAGACGGCCACTGCAGCGGCGGCACTGGATAATTCGGCGGCGGTTTCGAATGGAATACCGCAAGCAAATCCAACCGCCATCACAGACAGGAACGTGTCCCCAGCTCCGCTCACGTCGTGAACTTCACAGGCGGTCGCTGGAAGTCGCAACTGAGAATCTCCGTACGCCGCCATACCATCGTCGGCAAGCGTAATCACCACGTGCCGGGCTTCAGTCTGCTCGACCAGAGTTCGCCCGGCCAGGTCGAGTGTTTCTTCCGTGTGCGTTTCGCAGCCAGCCAGTCGCTCGGCTTCGTCCCGGTTGGGAGTGATCAGGGTCGCTCCGTGATAGCGCGTTGCGTCAACACCCTTGGGATCGATCAACACTGGAATATTCTGCTCGCGCGTCTGGCGAATGATCTCCTGCAGCACCTTCGGAGTCAGCACCCCTTTGGCGTAATCGCACAGCACGACTGCATCGAATGCGCCGGCGGACATGTCGACTCGGCCAAGGAGTTCTGATTCCAGAGTCGGGGACAGTGCATCTGTCGTTTCCCGATCGATCCGAATCATCTGGCGTGAGTCGGTGTGGACTCGCATTTTTTCCGGAGTCTGACGCTCTGGTTCAATCACGAAGTGACTGACGTCGACCCCACTGTGCTGCAGAATGTCGCGAAGCTGCCGACCACATGCGTCATCACCGACAACCGACAGGCCAACGACCTGAACCCCCAGCGCCGCGAGGTTGTTCATGACATTGGCGGCTCCGCCCGGAAAGCACGACTCGTCGTTAACGTCGATGACTGGTGCGGGAGCTTCAGGGCTGAGTCGGTTCGCCTCGCCTCGCACGTAGCGGTCCAGCATGACGTCCCCGACAACCAGCAACCGCGGAGGCTGACTGTCGATACGGGACGTCAGGTCTTCAAGTGTGCTCAAAGCGGAAGAGCCGGGAGTGATATTCACCGGGACCCTTTTCCAATCCATGGTGTGGCGCTGACTCGCGCAGCCAAAGCGAACACGGTTCCATCCGGTTCAGATTGACGAAGCCTAACACGTTGCAGTGAACCCACAAATACGATTCTGCCGCTCGAATACACCGATGACGGTCGCCTGGCAGCGCTATTATTCTTGTTCCAAGGCTCTGCCTTGGAACGCACTGACTGTGAGGCTCCGCCTCACGTTCATTGCTGCGAGGCAGAGCCTCGAAATCATTGCGTTCCCGGGCAGAGCCCGGGAACGAGGGCGTAGTCGCGCCGCGAGGGCATGAAAAGAGCCCCGGACAGGCGTCAGACATGTGCTGCCGCTCGTACGGGGCTTCCGGTCTTCCACTGAATTACTTCTTTGCTGCCGCAGTATCGGCTTTGGCCTTATCTTCCTGGGCGGCGGAAACTTTTGGATTGGGCGTCGCATCGCCGTCGACCTCGCCGAGCACCCAGCGGATGGCGGCTTCGGTTGAATCGAGGAAGCGTTTGTCTCGCCAGGTGGCTTCGTTGTGGCCCAGGTTGTTGTAGAACATCCGGCCTTCGCCCCATTGCTTCACCCAGGACACGGGCACGTGATACGGCTCTTTCTTGGCCGATTTGCCCATGTTCAGACTCATCAGGACTCGGACCTTCTCCGGCTGCCAGTTCTTGTATCGATAAATCTCGTCTTTGAATTCGAATTCCCGACCGAACGCTTTCATGGCCGGATGAGCGGGATCGTGGACTGTGATCGTCACGTTGCTGCCCGAACCCCACGGATGTCCGTTAAACGTACCGCCGATGAAGTCCCAGTACCGTTCGTAGTTTTTGTACGTGTCCGTCGCTGAGTGGAATCCGAGAAAACCGTGACCCTTCTGCTTGAGCCATGTGCCGAAAAAGTACTCCCAGGCAGCCTCGTCGATCCCCAGGTTTCCGGTCGTGTAGAACATCACGATGTCGTAGTTCTGCAGATTCTCTTTCGTAAAGTCGGCTGCGGCATTCTGAGTGCAGTTAATTTCAAACAGCTCCGTCTGTTGGGCGAGTTGCGTCATCGCAACCTCAGCCGGAGCCAAATCGCCCTTGCGACGCACAGAACCGTGTGTGAACCCTTTGCTTTGAGTCACAAACAGAACTTTGGCTTTCTTGTCGCCAGCGTCCGCTGACGGAGTGGTAAGCAGCACGGCCGCGGCGGCCAGACAGAGAAACAGTCTGCTGAGTTTCATGGAAGGCTCCCGAAGTTGCGGTTTCACGGAACGCTGGCCGCGCTAACGAACGACAAACGGCGCAGGGGAGCCAGTCTAGCAACGTGCGAATTCGGCGGGAATTCAAGCGGACGTCAGCTCGGATGCCGATTCGGAATCGGATCGGAGACCGAGTAATAAGCGTCGGTCTGCATTGCGTTCGAGCTGCGATTCAGACGCCACAGCCGGTGCGGCTTAAATTCGTGCAGGAACGAACAACCACTCGACGTGATCAGAACGGAAGCCAGAAGCCCGAGTGTCAGAAGTCGAGACGAGAACATGGACCGCTCCGTAAGACTGAGTTTCACGTCGCGTCCGAGATGTCGTCGCCATTGAAGTGCTCGTAAAAGCAGCGACCAATCTCCTCGGCGATCCGTGTCATAAACCGGTACTGAAATCCGGCTCGGCTGATGTCGCTAGTCGACTGCGGGGCTGCCAGCGGGAAACGAGTCATCAGCTCTTTGCTGTACGTCGGCTCGCCTTCGCCGTCCTCATCCAGTTCGTACACCGTGACATCACATTCTGCTTTGCCCCAGTAAAGCTCGTGGTTGTTTCCGTCGAACAGCGTGTAGCGCGTCAGGTCGACATACACCACATGAGTTGCCCCGACACCTCGACCGATCTCTTCGGGTTCGTCCCAGTTGGGATGCTCATCGAGCCACTGCTGCACGGCGTCCGGGTTCAGGCAGACGATGTCATGCCGGAGCATTTTCCGCGTGATGAACTTTGACAGTTCGCGGTCGACATGCGAAAAGTTGTACCGCACTTCTTTCGGGGCGTAGACGGCGACCGCGACGACGACATCCTTCGAGGTCATCGAGTTGCCCGTCATTGAATCGTACTCGGGCTCGATCGAAGGTGGTCCACCGATCAGATAGCCCAGCAGCACGACGTAATTACAGCCAGCGCAAAGAGTCACGAGGCTCAGGCAGGCCAGCAGTCGGAGTCGCATGTCGCTTCCCTGGAACTTTGTTGGCAGTTTTAGTAGTTGTCGCCCATTCGGTAGTCGTAGAACTGACGTGAGAGCTGCAGACTGAGCTGACCAATAAACTCTTTCTGAAACACGCGTTCGCTTTTCTGGTGAATCGGAACCGGCTGAAAACGCGGGTGTTCCGTTCGAAACTCGTTTGAAAAGACCTGCATGGCTGTGCGGCGATCATCGACGCTGCGGACCTCGTATCCACTGACCGCTGCCTGGGCAAAACCGCGGAGCATGTCCCGGCTGTTTTCCTCGAAGAAGCGGATTTCTCGGACCTGCACGACCGCGATGTAATCGGCATCGAACTGGTTGGCCAGTTCCGACACGTCGTCGAATTCACCGCCGTTCTGATCGAGCCAGCGGGACACTTCGTCCGGCGGCACGGTCTTGACTCCCGCCTGACGCAGCCGTTTCAGAATCCCGTCGGTCAGGTCGTGTTCGAGCGTGGGAACGTCGTTGGAAAGATGCGGTGCCTGGCAAATGACGAGCAGCGTGTCGTCGCCGTCCGTCAGATCAACACCGGTCGACGACGTGAACGTCGAGATCATCTTCGGATCGCCAAAGAACATCTTGCCGGCCATGACCGCCAGCGAGCAGCCACTCAACCCGCCTATGATGGCGAGTGATGCTGTCAGCAGCAGTGTCTTCCTTGAGACTGCAAAGCCGGTCATGAGCGTTCTGTATTGAAGCGAAACGAAACGGAGTTTTCTCAGGCAGTCAGGATCGCAGAAACCGAACCAGCCACTCAGCGGCTCCCACGGCATAAAGAAAACCGAGCATGCCAAGGGCCAGCAGATCGGGATGCTGAGTACGCCAGCACTGATTCTTCCAGACGCTGACGCCACACCACAGAATCTGCAGGACACACACCAGAGCCAGCACAAAGGCCGTAACACTGGATTGCGTCGAACGAATCCATTGACCGCGAACGAAATGGGAAAAACTGGTGGTCATGCCACACGACGGGCAGGGCAGACCGAATGATGTTTGAAAGGAACAGGCTGGCAGACCTAACTGCTGGTGAGTTCCAAATCCGCGAGAATCGGGGTTCAGCCAGACAGCCAGACAGAAGCCGGAGAGGAGAAACAGGCACCACAAAGCCATCAGGACACGTCCCGAGCGGCTCAGAGGAAACCCGTCAGAGGTGGGCGACTGGTTCATCAGTCATGAAGGGGCAGGAGTAATACACGGGATATCGAATTGGCTGCAAGATGAGTCCTATACCCACACAACCATGCGATCGCGCAGAGATTCCGGGACGCGCTTCAACAGGGCCCGGTCCAACTGACTCTCGTGATACCGCGTGCTGAAATGACCTACGATGATCAGTTCGTTCTCAAACCGATCGACCCGCTCGGCGAAGTCGTCCACGTGCATGTGACCGAACTTGTGAATTTTCTCACGGCGGTGCTCGGGACGGAAGAACGTCAGCTCCGTAATGAGAATCTTTGCCTGGTAGGCCGGGGCAAATTCATCGAGCCCGCGTGGGGCTGTGTCTCCCGTGTAGCAGATCAGAGGTTTGCGAACCTCCTGCGTGATCTCCTCACCGGCCAGCTTGCGGTCGCGGATGACGTCCTGCGGGAGTCCCTGCAGTTCGGGCTTCAGTTTTTTGCGGCGGTCCCAGATCAGAAAACCGACCGAAGGCACGGTGTGCTGTGTGCGAAAGACCGAGACAACGTGTTCTCGCGACAGCTCAATTTCCTGCCCGGGCGTGACACCGACCAGATTGCACACCATGCGTCCGCGGTCGAGCCGCTGCCAGGCTCGCAGCATTTGCTCGGTCGGTTCGACGATTTCCTCAGGGAGATAAATCGTCGGCGGCTCCATCTTCATCATCCGCCGCCGTGCGACAAATGTTGGCAGCGCAACCATGTGATCCAGATGCGCATGCGTGATGAAGAAGGTCGGCGTACCGGTAAACGACCACGGACACGCGCCCAGATCGAATCCAACCTTGAGTTCCGGGATCCGCCAGTAACTCTGCACGGCCGCGCGCGAGTATCCCTCGATTGTCAGACCATCGTGCATGAGGGATTTCAGCGGGAGGTTTTCGACCATGTGTCCGTATCGTTTGTCGTTGCCGCATCGTTGCGGTTCGTCTGGAGGCTGCGAACGCGTGAGAACCGCATAAATGCGGTTACTACGAACGACGGCGACTACACCTTCACCAGGCGACCGCTGGCAATGCTTTTGCCCTCGGCGTAGCACAGTTTCAGAGCGTCTCTGGCGAGGGCTCCTGAAAGAACGTCGGGTGTCTGGCCGGACTCGATCCCGTTGACTGCTGCCTGCAATTCGGCCGTAAATGCAGAACACCACTCGGTGCCGCCCTTGAGCTTCGGTGTGCGGACTTTTTTACCTTTGTTTGTGATCAGCGTGAGATCGCGATCGCTGATCCATTCGCCGTCGAATGTGCCAGCGCTGTACACGATCGTGGCATCGTCCAGGTAGATCTCGAATCCGTGGGCAAAGTTCAGCCCGGCAGCCGCGATTCCACCGCTAACGCACGAAACCGCCACGTCCGGATCTGCGTAGACATAGTTGGCATGCACATGGTTCACGAGTCCGTCCACCAGCGTTCCACGTGCAAACACCTGCTGCGGCACTCCACACAACGTGCTGATGAAATGATTGTCATGAATGTGCAGATCGACTCCCCAGCCACCCAGTTTTTTGAAGTCGGACATGTCCTTCGACCAGTTCGGCGGTGTGATGACTCGGCGAAAATGGGCAGCTCGGAGTTTCCCGAACTTCCCGCTGGAGACGACTTCCGACACGTACGCGAATTCCGGGAAGAACGGCAGAACGTGGGCGACCATTAGCTGCACGCCGGCCTTCCCGGCAGCTCGGACCATACGATCGGCCGCTTTCAATTCCACGGCGATTGGCTTTTCGACCAGCGTGTGTTTACCGGCTTTGATGGACTCCAGAACGATCTGCTCGTGCTGGTCCGTCGGCAGGCAGATATCGACCAGGTCAATATCCGGGTCATTCAGAATGTCGTGGTAATCGGAATACGTCTTGATTCCCGACAGGTCGTTGAGCCCGCCGCGCGGCCCGAAATTGCCCTGAATCGAACGCCAGTCTCCGTCGAGCTTCTTCTGGTTGCGCGTCGCGATAGCTGTGACACGGCCGTTCTTCAGTTTCGATCCAGACACCTTGCGGCGTCCGGACTTCGGATCGTCTTTGAAACGGGTAGCGCCCTCGAAATGCGTCATCCCCATGAAACCGACGCCAATGATCCCAATGCGGACCATGTGCTTCTCCCATTTCTCGGTTGAAGGCCAACTCGTACCGATCTGTGTGCGATGCCGGTTACTACAGCCGAAGCCAATCCGGTTCAACCATGACCACGGTCGATCCTGAATTGTCCGGCGTATCCGTGACCGTTTTCACGCGCGCACATCGACGAGTGGATCACCCAGTAGATCGAATCTGGGGCGCACGCCAAGGCCGGGTTCCGTCGATGCTGACATGCGTCCGTTCTGACGCTGTGGAGCCCCGTCGGCATTGCTCACTGTCACGTAGCTGTTGAAGTCGGTCGACGTGAAGTGAAACTCCGGCGGAGTGCTGTGAGCGAGATGTGCAATCACCGCGGTCGTAATGTCACCACCCCAACTGTCCTCGATCGTCATGCCGATACCCAGTGAGACACACAGATCCCGCGCTTGTCGGGCACGTGTCAGGCCACCGAACTTGCTGATCTTGATGTTGACGACATCGGCCCCGTTGTCGGCATGGGCTCGCATCAGGACATCGACGGAATCGATCACCTCGTCCATGACAAACGGATGATCCGTGCGGCGGCGAATCGACAGGCACTCCTCATAACTGGGGCACGGTTGCTCGATGTAGACGTCGACATCGCGCACTCCGCGGACAACACGCGCAGCCTCGTGCATCACCCAGCCGGTATTGGCGTCCGCAATCAACTTGTCACCAGGCTCAAGCAACTTCGAGACGGCATGAATGCGGGCAATGTCCTCGTCCGGGTTACCGCCGACTTTCAACTGAAACCGACGATAGCCCTCTTCACGATAACCGGCGACATTGCGGGCCATCTCATCGGCCGGCTGCTGCGAGATCGCTCGATACAGCACGAAATCGTCTCCGTATCGGCCACCCAGCAGCACACAGACAGGAAGCCCGGCGACCTGACCGAGAATATCCCAGCAGGCCATGTCGATTCCGGACTTCACATACGGATGCCCTTTCATCGCCCGGTCCATCGTCAAATTCAGGCAATCCAGTTCCGTCGGGTCTTCACCCATTAAATGAGGCGCAAGCTCCGCAATTCCCGCACGGACTCCCGCAGCATAGGCCGGCAGATAGAACGGTCCCAACGGACACACTTCACCGTGCCCGGCCAGTCCGGAATCCGTTTCAACTCGCACGATCGTGCTGTCAAAGACGTCAACAGATTTGCCGCCCGACCATTTGTAACTGCCTTCATGCAGCGGGAGGTCGATTTGATAAGCAGCGATACGGGTGATTTTCATGGATGACTGGTGCTGAAGATCGGGGACGGGTGCCGTGGCCCTGACGGGCATTCTCTCTTAGTACCGAATGTTGCCGTGCGTCACCCGGATCACTTGCGACCGGTGATCTCTCTCACCTTTCTCGCTGCTTCCCCGCGAGCTTTCGCGAGCACGCTCTCCAGTGTGACCGGTGCTCCGTCCCGGCGTTTGCTTTCGTCGGCGGCTTCCATGAACGCGTAGATTTCCAGCGTTTCCTGTTCGCTGATCGGGACTTCTTTCGTCTGAAAGAACTTCACGAACTCGACAGCCAACGGACGGTAGCCGTCGTACTTGCCGACGGGAGAAACGCCCTTTGTGCCGAACGCCGTCCCGCCATAGCCGCTGCCGCCACTGCGAATGCCGCGGAACGTGCCAATCCGGCCGTCCTCCCATGTGCCTGTGACCAGGTCGAAGTCTTTGGAGTGCGCCCGTGTGATGCTCTTGCAGCCGGGACCCATCACGGTGAACAGCATTTCGACGCCGTGAATGCCGTACCAGAACAGGTCCGGATGCGTCTTCTCCAGTGATGCCGGCGAGTAGGTCGAGCAACCAGTGATCTCGCCCAACGACCCGTTTCGCAGTGCCTGAGCACCGGTCGAATACCGCAACGACGATGACGAAAACAACGGCGTTTTGTAGTGCTTGCTGAGTTCAAAGATCGCAACCGCGTCCGTCAATGACCCGGCGATCGGTTTGTCGATGAACACGGGCAGGCCGGCCTTGAGTGCCGGAATGACCTGCTCAAGGTGCGGACGCCCATCATTCGTTTCGAGCAGAATGGCATCAACCTGAGCGACCAGGTCATCGAGATCATCGACGATTTTCACGCCGTACTTCTGAATCTCTTCCATGTACTTCGGAACGCGAGACACGCTGGACTGAATGTCCGGACTGCCTTTCGGGTACACACCCACAAGCCGGCAACCGGGCACATACTGTTTGTCGTCCTTCATGTTCAACAGTTTGGCGAAGGCGAGACAGTGAGACGTGTCCAGGCCGATCATCCCGATGCGAATGATCTTTTCCTCGGTATTCGCTGCATCGCCCGCGTCGTCAGCGCCTGCAGGAAATGACACCGCCCCGATGGCCGACAGTGCTAACGCATCATCGGAACCGGGCTCTTTGTCGGCATCTTTTTTATCAGGCTGCTCGGGATCGGACTTCGGCTGAGCCTTGCCGGCCAACTTGATTAACCGATGGAAAGCGGAAACCGCATCGAGAACGGGATTCCTAACCTCTGCGGCCGCGACCGGAACGGGAGTCGCCGCGGCGTCGCCCACCTGCCAGACGATGGCTGACGCATCGCCACTGGCGGTCACCAGTCGGCTTCCGTTGGCAGCGATGGCCACGTCAAAGACGGGGCCTTTGTGCTCTTCGAATTTCGCCAGCGTCTGACCGGTTTCCGGGTCCCAGATGTGCGTCTCGTTCTTCCCAACCGCACGGCCGCCGCTGACGGAGACCACCTGATCGTTCGAGAGAAAGTGGACGGCGTTCGTCGGACGGCTGTGTCCCTCATAGATCCTCAGCAGTTCGCCTGTTTCCACCGAATAGACGTGTACCGTTTCGTCCTGACTGGTCGAGGCCAGCAGCGTGCCGTCCGGTGAAAATGCGACACCGGTCGCCACGCGAACATGCTTGTCCAGATCGCGAACTCTTTCGCCTGTGTCGGCGCGGTAAATACGCACATGACCGGGACGTGTCGGTCGCGTGTCGTCTCCCGAGGCAGCCGCCAGCAGTTTTCCGTCTGCCGAGTAGGTGACGCTCATCACAGGGTCTTCCTGCTCGCGGAACAGAACCCGCGATTCGCCGGTCTCCAGATCCCAGATACGAGCGGTCGCGTCTTCGCTTGATGAAACCAGCGACGTGCCATCGGGATGCAGTGCAAGTCCTGTCACGTACGCACGGTGGCCGCTGAGTTCCTGTTGCTCAGCCCAGTCGTCCGTCCCGTAGATCACAATGCGGCGGAATCCCGCGGCAATCAGGCGACTACCGTCCGGCGTAAAAACGAGCGATCGGACTCGGCCCAGCTTTCCTTTGATATCCTTCACACTCTTCAGCGATTCCGCATCCCAGACAGTAATGCGGTCGTAGCTGCCGGTCGCGATGAAGCCTCCATTCGGGCTGACCGCAGTTGAAGTCACCCACTCGTCAAAGCCGCCCAGAGATCCAGCCGAGCGGACCGACAGTTCCGCTTTTTTTTCCGCCTCTTCTGGCGGTGCTTCCTCTGAATCTGCAGTCGTGAGGTCAACGGTCGCGGTCAGCAGCAGAGCGGTCAGACTCAGCGAACACAGCAGGCGGTACGACATGTTCCGGTGCTCCTCGAGCAGGATGCGGGATCAGGATGTGTGTGATTATGGCGATTGACTCGATTGATTGGAAAGAACTGCCACCCAGACGGCGCAGCTTGAGCCGCGTCCGTGACATAGACTCACCGTGATTCACAGAAATCGACGGACCCAATCGCACCGGAATCCCCTCTGTGCAAGACCGACCCGCCAGAACGCTGAACCTCGGACGAGCAGTACGACGACTGCCCGTGACGAGTGCGCTGCTGTTCGTGGCCGGGCTGCTGTATTCCGGAACACTCTACATCGAGTGGTTCATGCCGGGACTGGATGCCATGTTCGCCCGGCCGGGAGCCATCCGGACGCTGGTCTTCACGAACGCTCCTGAAGTCTCCGGCTTCTTCGATCTGTGGCGAGGTCAGTGGTGGCGCATCACGGTCAGCGCGTTTCACCACGGGAATCTGATGCACCTGGCGTGCAACGCGATTGCCATCTGGGTGCTGGCCGACATGCTCGAGCCGAAACTCACACGCACGCGTTTCCTGGCATTCTGTCTTCTGGGTGCGACTTTTTCGCTGCTCCCCGAAATCGCACTGGATATGGGTGTCATCGGACTGTCCGGACTGGCTTATGCCATGTTCGGTCTGCTGCTGGTCCTGAGACGTCACGACGAGGACGTTGCCGAACGCTTTCAGGGTTCGATTGTCGCAATGGGTTTCGGGTGTCTGTTCCTGTGTGTCCCGCTGTCCATGCTGGACGGCATCGCGATCGCGAACGGCGCCCATTTCTTTGGCCTGATTTACGGATACGCCGTCGGATGCATCCTGTACGACCTGGGACCTCGACGACGAGTTCTGGCGACGAGCCTGATTTTCTCACTGCATGCGTTGCTCGTCGCGTTTGTCGTGTTGCTCACAGCGCCGTTCTGGAACGGCCGCTACTGGGCCTGGCGGGCTTTGGCTCTGAAAGAGGAAGACCCGGCGCACTGGGTCCGTGCGACGGAACACGCGCCCGACCTGCCGATCGCCTGGAAAGTCCGCATTGATCTGGCTCGGATCGACGGCAACCTGCACGAGGCCTGGAAGCTGGCATTGAAAGCGATTCGACTGAACCGTTCCGACGCCGAACTGGACGGGATAGCCCGCAACCTGTGGCGCGTCTTCGAAGGAGACACGGAACGTGCCCATGCGCTGGACGAACTGAAAGAGATCTTCGGTGACGAATCCGACGCATGGCTGCGTCGCCTGGCCCTGACGTTGCCGGCTGCCCCGCCAGTTGTGCAACTTGCTGAGGTGACTTTTCCGGACATGGAGTCGCAGGGTCCGGCCAGTCTCGACAAGGTGATGGATGTCCCCGAGCACGTCCCGGGAATCACACGGCCACACCCGGACACTCGCAATCCTGCCGACGTCGACCCCGATCACCCGCGCAGCGCACGGCTGGGTGAAGTGCTGTAGTTACCGGCCACGAAGGGCTAGCGGTCAATCACCGGCCGTGGCGACAAGTTGTTCCAGAATCTCGTATGACTGAGCTCCGCTAACTCCGCGGTCACCAGCGACGAACGTTGGTACGCCAGTGACGCCCAGTCGACGCGACTCGTTCCAGTCCGCATCGACGGCATCACGATAGGAGCGGGTCTCAACAACGTCCTTCGCAGAGGCGCGGTCGAGTCCAATGGCTTCCGCCACATCCTGCAGCACGTCGAGCTGCGAAATATTCCGACCGTCAACAAAGTAGGCGCGGAACAGTGCATCGTGAATCTGCTCTCCGCCCGGTTGCGTGACGGCCCACGCTGCAATTTCCTGCGCCAGTCGACTGTTGAACGTCATCGTGCGCGAACCGTACGGCAGCCCTTCCTCGTGCATCAGCCGTGCCATCCGTTGCTGTGCAGCAGACACATCAAAGTTGCGCCCAGCGAATAACTGCTCCAGCGTCACACCTGCCTCCGGTGTCTCCGGATGCAGTGGAAAATGTCGGAATCGCACTTCGATGTCGTATGCACTGCGGAGTCGTTCAATACGGACCGTACTGAGATAACACCACGGTCAGACGTAGTCCGAAAACACATGCAACACGATTCGAGAGTTGCTCATTGATATACCCGTTCCAGCCAGCTTTCAGGTCAACCCAGTAACTCGGTTCGCAGTTGCCCGTCCCCGGCAATTGGATGCGGACGCGAGGCCTGATCGGGCACTGTCGCTGTTTCCGGGAAACCCAGCAGGTGATAGGTCGTTGCCTGCATGTCTTTGGGTGAAATGGGCGTTTCGGCGACGTCACCACCGATCGCATCACTTCGCCCGACGACTCGGCCACGTGCCATACCGCCCCCGGCGAAGACCGACGAATACACACGCGACCAATGATGCCGCGCGGCTCCTGGTGGCTTCGAATCGATCTTCGGCGTGCGACCGTGTTCGCTCGTGCAAAGCACCAGCGTTTCATCCAGCAGGCCGCGATCTTCGAGATCTGTGATCAAGGCCGAGTAGGTCTGATCGAACACTGGCAGCAGGTAGTTCTTCAAGCGCGGGAAGTGGTTCGAATGCGTGTCCCACACCGACGCTCCGTGCGGACCGAAGGGATCCCAGAAGACTGTGACGAAGCGCGTCCCGGCTTCGACCAGTCGTCGAGCTGCCAGGCACGACTGACCGAAGAGCGTCATGCCGTAACGCTCACGGAGCGCCGCCGACTCCTGCTGGACATCGAGCGCCGCACGGACGCCATTCGAGCCGATCAGTGAATACGCCCGCTGTTGTTGCTCGTCCCAGTTGGCCGAAGCCGCATGCCGCTCAAGCTGCGTGCGCGATTCATCGAACTGATTGAGCAAGTACCGTCGCGCGTCGAAGCGTCGCGATGTGATCTCTTCCGGCAACTGACAACCCGGCGCAAGCTGGAATCGTCCCGACGGTTCGATACCACCATGCGGATCCAGCACGTCTTCCTTCTGACCGGTATTAAGTTTCGGGACGATCGTTGTGCCCTTGCCGGTGAAGTCTGTCCAGAACGGATCGAAGCCATTCCCCAGGAACGCGCCATACGGTCCCGCCTGATTCGACGAACTTCCGCGCGAGCAGAATCGCCACGGCACGCCGATGTTTCGCGGGACGCCGGGCATGCGAATGCCGCTTTGCTGAGTCTCCAGGTAGTCGACCACTGACCCCATGTAAGGCCAGTGCTCGGGAGATCGCGGCTGCGTCTCCAGCGGAATGCTGTAGGTCGGCATTCCCGACATGACATAGGCGCAGCAGTGAATCGGATATTGATGCGTCATCGACCGCACGACAGTCAGTCGATCTGCAATCTGTGCCGTCCGCGGAAGACCTTCGCCAATGTGCAGTCCAGGCAGCGAGGTTGGAATCGCCTGCATCTCGCCCTGGATTTCCGCGGCGGCTTCGGGCTTTGGATCGAACGTCTCATGCTGAGGTGGTGATCCAAATAGAAAGATGAAGATCGCGGACTTAGCGCGCGCCGCAGGAGCCGACGTGTCCGCCTCAGACGCCTCCAGACGCATGGCATCGCCAAGCGCCGGAGCGAACGCACCGGCACCGCCGATGTGCAGCAGGTCACGTCGGCTGATTCCACTGCAGTACGATTTGCGACTGCCAAAGATCGGAAGCATGAGGCTCGTTTCAAGTGACGCAGATTGTCAATCATTCCGGCGAGACACTGCCTGATCCACGCGATCCACATGAATCCGGAACAGAAATCATCAGTCCAGGTCTTTGCGACCTTTTGTTCGAAACATTGCTGGAACAGAAGGTCGCAAAGGACTGGATGACATCAGGCAAACAACCCTTCAATGGGATCGGCCAGATAAACGTGGTTCGGCCGGCCCGTGACGTCGTGCCAGACGGCGTCTCGCGGGATACCCAAGGCATGGTAGATCGTCGACGCGAAGTTTTCCGGTTTCTGTGGATCGTTGCTGGGATACGCACCGTCGCGATCCGACGCTCCGATGATGCGGCCGCCCTGTACTCCGCCACCGGCGAACAGCACGGACTGCAGCGGTGCCCAGTGATCCCGACCTGGCAGCTTGTAGATATTCGGAGCAATGTGCGTGATCTTCGGTGTGCGCCCGAACTCGCCGGCCATCACGACAAGCGTGTTTTCGAGCAGGCCCGTGTCATGCAGGTCGTCCAGCAATGCGGACACAGCCCGGTCCGTCGGCGGGAACAGGTAGTTCTTCAGCAACGGGAAATTGTTGCCGTGCAGGTCCCAGCTTCCGAAATTGCCGAGGTTAACCTGCACTGTATTCACGCCCGCTTCGACCAGTCGCTTAGCCATCAGCAGTGACCAGCCGAACGAATTATCGCCGTATCGTTCCAGAATCTTCGGGTCGGACGACCGGACATTCAAAGCGGCTCGCAACTTCGAGTCGGTCATCATCGTGATCGCCGACTGCGTGTTTCGCTCGTACTTCGCAACGGCCGCATGATCGGCCAGAGCACTCTGCTGTTGCTCGACATGACCGAGCAGGTCGCGGCGGCGGCGGAAGCGTTCGTCAAGCACTCCTTCCGGCAGCGACATGTGCGGAACTTCAAATCGCCAGTCCCGCTTGTCGGACAATTCGCCCTTATGCAGATCGAACAGGTATTCCGGAAACGCTCCCGAATACGAGTGATACGCATGCGGCTTGTCGGTGGCTTCGATCATCCACGGCTCATGTCGACTGCCCAGCAACCCTGCGAACTGACCCGGATAGACTCCAGTATTCGAGTGATAGATCTTCTCTGGCAGTACGACACTGGTTGGCAGGTTCTGCCGCCGTGTCGTGGATGCTCCGGCGACGGCCGCGATGGACGGCCAGTCGGTCGACTGCGGCAGGCTCGAACGAAACGTCGCGGGTATGTCGCACCGGCCGGTCAACATGACGTAGGTGCCGCGGCCATGTCCGCTGTCGGAATGCGTCAGCGACCTCACCAGCGACCACAAATGGCTGCGTTCGGCGAGCATCGGCATGTGCTCGCAAATATGCGTTCCGGGGGTGCGTGTGGGGATCGGACTGAACTCGCCCTTGTATTCGGCCGGGCCGTCCGGCTTCATATCGAACGTGTCGTGCTGCGATGGTCCTCCCGTCAAAAAGAGGTAGATCACGGCGCGTGGCGACGACGATCCCCCGCCCGATTCGGCCGCCTGGCTTTGCCAGGCAGACACGTCTGCCATGGAAAGTCCCATCAGACCAACCGTCCCCGCCTGCAGCATGTCGCGCCGGGGCAACGTGTGCATCGGAGCGGGATGATCTGTGAAATGGCTACTCATGGATCAGATGCCTCGAGTCAGGGAGCGACCTCGCGAACCGGTTCATAGTATCACAATCAGACGCCTGGCCGAATCGCCACCTGCCGCACGCCGCGTCTCGTTGCAGTCATCGGCTACGGTTGAAATCATGCGGGAGAAGAATGCCGTAGATATCTTCGCACATGAAGCTTCCTGCAGTTGAGTCAAGTTCCGTATCAACCTCGGATGACCTGCGACAGCCTCAGTCAGTCTGTTCCTTCGCGGCCTCTGCGACCTTCTGTTCCACCGCCATTTCGAACAGAAGATCGCGAAGAACGCAAAGTCATGGACTCCTGAATCGTGAGCCAACATGCACGACGCATTCCAATTGCGAAAAACCGCACATTTATTCGTTGCCGCTTCCTCTGTGCTCCTCGCGCTGGTGCTGAGTATTTGTGTTACGGACGCCGCAGAACCAGACGCGGACCAACCGCTGAGTCCAGAGGAGGCGGCTCGCACGATGATTGTTCCGGATGGATTCAACGTCACGTTGTTTGCCGGCGAACCGGATGTAATGCAGCCGATTGGATTCTGCATCGACGATCGCGGGCGACTGTGGGTGGCCGAGGCCTACAACTATCCGCATCACGGCACGAAGGCTGGTGATCGAATTGTGATCCTGGAGGACACGGACGGCGACGGTCAGCACGACAAGCGGACGGTGTTTTACGACCAGCTCAATTATGTGAGCGGTATCGAAGTCGGCTTCGGCGGCGCGTGGGTCATGTCGCCGCCGTACCTCTATTTCATTCCGGATCGAGATGGCGACGACCAGCCGGACAGCGAACCCCAAGTCCTGCTGGACGGATTTGGAAATCACGCCAACGCTCACAACATGGCGAATGGATTGGCGTGGGGACCTGACGGCTGGCTGTATGGCACACACGGACGCACGAACTGGTCGATGATCGGCAGGCCAGGGGCGCCGGATGATGAGCGAGTTCGATTCGACGGCGGCGTGTACCGCTACCATCCCGTTCGACATGTGTGGGAACCATACGCCGACGGAACAACGAACCCCTGGGGCATTGACTGGGACGACTACGGCCAGAGCTTCGTCTGCAACTGCGTCAACCCGCATCTGTTCCACGTCATACCGGGCGCTCACTACGAACCGTGGCGCAATCGGAAATCCAGCGAATTCGCATACCAGCGGATTCCCACCATCGCCGATCACCTGCACTTCACGGGAACTGGCACCGTCCAGGATGGACTCGGTTCCGAAGCCGAAGATTCTGCCGGCGGCGGGCACGCTCATTGCGGCACGATGGTCTATCTGGGCGACACGTGGCCGGATCAATATCGCAACACGCTGTTCACAAACAACATTCATGGAAGACGAGTGAACAACGACATTCTGAAGCGATCGGGCTCCGGATACACCGCGTCGCATGGCGACGACCTGATGCGCTCGTGCGATCCATGGTTCATGGGCGTCACGCTTGCTTACGGGCCCGACGGCAGTGTCTATGTCAGCGACTGGTCCGACACCGGCGAATGTCACAGCGTGCGCAACACACGGCGTCACACCGGTCGCATCTACCGCATCGCGTACGGAAGTTCGGATCATCGCGATGTGGATCTCGCGATGCTCAGCAGCAGCGAACTCGTCGACCTGCAGACCCACCGCAACGACTGGTTCGTGCGCCACGCTCGAAGGCTGCTGCAGGAACGTGCAGCCGCGGGAGACAACATGACGGCCGTCCGCGAGATGCTGCGAGCCCTGTTCGACCACAGTTCTACAACGCCCCGGAAACTGCGGGCGCTGTGGGCACTGCACGTTACAGGCGGTCTCAGTGAATCGATGTTGCTGGAGCAGCTCGACGACGACGATGATGAGCACATTCGCACGTGGACAACTCAGCTGCTGGCTGAGGGCCGAGCTCGTGGGACGCAACGATCGCCGGTCGTGACAGGTGATCTCTCGCAAAGCGCCAATCTCTCAGCGGCAACACTGACACGATTTCGCCAACTCGCGGCATCCGATCCGTCGCCGCTTGTCCGTGTCTATCTGGCGAGTGCATTGCAGCGGCTCAAACTCGACCAGCGCTGGCCAATTGCCGAGGCGCTCGCCGCACGTGCGGAAGACGAGACCGACGCGAACATCCCCCTGATGTTGTGGTACGGAATCGAACCACTCGTTCACGATGATCTGGCCAGATTCACCGCTCTCGCATCAACGGCGAAGATGTCACTCGTCAGACGTCACATCGCGCGACGTGTCGCTGCCTTGGATCCCTCGGACGCTGGCCTGGCGCACCTGACGGCACGGCTCGCAGAATCTGATAATGCAACAACGCAACTCGATCTCCTCGACGGAATCCTGCACGGCCTGGAAGGTCGGCGGCGAGTCGACATGCCCGACGGATGGAACGCCGCGTACGCCCGGCTCTATAGCAGCGGCAACAAGGACGTCGGCATGCGGGCCATTCGTCTGGCTCTGATTTTCGACGACCAGGCGGCAGCGCGTGAGTTGGCGATGCTGGCGGTCGACCGGTCTGCGGGTCCAGCGGATCGAACGATCGCCATTGATGCTCTGGTCGCCGGAAAGGTCGACGGGTTCGCGCCTGTTCTACTGAGCCTCATCGATGACGGGGCCGTGTTATCCAGCGTGTTGAGAGGACTCGCGGAATACGACCACGCAGAGACAGTCGACACGATTCTGCAGCACTACGACTTTATGCCGCCCACCGCCCGTCAACAGGCGATCCAGACACTGGCATCCCGAGCAACGTGGGCCAGCCATCTGTTGACCGCCATTGAAACTGAGAAGATTGCACGGTCGGATGTGCCCGCATTCACGGCCCGCCAGGTGCGGAATCTCGGGGACGAGCGTCTCACATCGCGACTCATTGCTGTCTGGGGTGACGTGCGCGCGACGCCGAAAGACCGGGCTCGACGCATTGCGAGTTTCAAACAACGGCTGACACCCCACGAACTCTCACACGGAGACCTGAGCGCCGGTCGTGCCGTTTTTAAGAAACTGTGTGCAAACTGCCATCGGTTGTTCGACGACGGACGTTCGCTCGGACCCGACATCACTGGAGCTCAACGAACGAATCTGGATTACGTCCTGGAGAACTTGATCGACCCGAGCGCACAGGTCTCGCGGGACTTCCAGATGGAAGTGATCACGACCGAATCGGGCCGCGTGATCACGGGCCTTGTGAAATCAGAGACCGCTGCGGCCGTCACGGTTTCGACGCTCGACAAAAACGTCGTCATCCCCGTTGATGAGATTGAGGTGCGTAAGAAGTCCAACGTCTCGATGATGCCGGAAGGTCAGCTCAAGCCGCTCACGTTTACGCAGACGCGGAACCTGATCGCCTATCTTGGCAATGCGCGTCAAGTGCCTTTGCCTGACGCCGAACCCGACTGGATTCCACTGTTCAATGGACGCGACCTGACGGGCTGGACCGCAAATACGAAACCCAGGTCGTTCACTGTTGTCGATGGTTTGCTGAAAGTGCACGGCCTCAATGGGATGTCGCACCTTTTCTATACCGGCGACGACGATCAGGACGACACATTTGTCGATTTCGAATTCGAAGCGGAAGTCCGCGCCGAGCCGAATTCCAACTCAGGAATCTTCTTCCACACCGACCGCGAGCTGCGCAATAAGAAATACCTTCACAAAGGCTACGAGGTGCAGCTCAACAGTACGCAGAAAGAGAAACGCAAGACCGGCAGTCTGTATGCCATCGTCGATCTGGCCGAATCGCCAGTTGACGAAACCAGGTGGTTCACAGTTCGATTCCGCGTCGAAGGAAAGTACATCGGAGTCTGGCTCAACGACAAACAGGTCATCGACTACGTCGAACCGGCTAACCCTGAACGACCGGCCTCACGAGCAAAGCGATTGATCGATCCGCAAGGCGGAGCCATTGCGATTCAAGCGCACGATCCAGGCAGCGTGTTCTACTTTCGTAGCATCCGCGTCCGCCGGCTCAAGCAATGACGTCATGAATTGCGTGGCCGTGCAGCGCGATCGGGATCTGAGTTCCCAGGTCGTCGCGGATCAACATGTGCGGGTCCAGACCCAGCAGTTGGTAGACCGTCGCGATGTAGTCGGCAGATGACACCGGGTTGCTGGCTGGCCATGCGGCCTGGCGGTCGCTCTTGCCGTAAACAAATCCGCGTTTGACGCCGCCGCCAGTCAACAGAATGAAACCGCACTGCGTCCAGTGATCGCGGCCGCCAGCGTTCTTGTTCACTTTCGGTGTGCGACCCATTTCACCCATCAGAATGACCAGCGTGGACTCCAGCAGTCCGCGGTCGTGCAGGTCTTCGATCAGCGCCGAATAATTCCGGTCCAGAGTCGGCAGGTTGAAGTTTCTCAACAGATTGAAGTTGTTGGAGTGTGTATCCCACTGCCCGGCTCCAACTTTTCCATCGAGTTGTGATTCGGTCGTGACTCCCACAAAGCGAGCACCGGCTTCGACCAGACGACGGGCGGTTAGCACACTCGATCCGAACAGGTCGCGACCATAGCGCTCACGCGTTTCCGAAGCTTCCAGCGACAGGTCGAATGCATCGCGTGTGCGATTCGTTGATAACAACTCGAATGCCTGACGCTGGTACTCAGTCAGGTTCGAAGCTGCCTGGCTGGACGCGAACAGTGACGTCTGGTCGTCAAACTGCTGGACCAGTGACTTACGCCGGTTCAACCTGTCCAGTTCGATGGGCGGCATCTCGTCCAGAAGTGGGAGCTTGGCTTCACCGTAGGGCGTGGGCGGATCGATGCGAGTATTCCGTCCCGTTGTCTTCTGTTCGAAACGAGGTTTGTACGCCGTGAACACAGCGTCGTACTGTCGGCCCAGAAAGCCGCCGAACGGACCCGCTCGGAATTTGCCCTGGCTGTGTCCCGGGTGCGAGGGCATCCAGATGTAAGACGGCACTCCCTGGGAACGCAGTCCCGCGTACTGCATGACCGCGCCCATGCTGGGGTGGTCGGTCGGCTTGGCGACGTTGTTCACGATGACAGGACCGGAATACCCGGTCAGCACGTTGTAGGGACTGTGAGTGTTGTAAAGGTGCGTGTGCGTGCGGATCAAAGTTGAATGGTGCATCGTCCTGGCCGTGAGCGGAAGATGCTCGCACACCTGCAGTCCCGGGACGCTGGAAGCGATCGGCTGGAACTCACCACGGACCTCAACGGGCGCCTGCGGTTTCATATCGAACATGTCGATATGACTGGGTCCTCCGATCAGATTGATCAGGATAACGGACTTCGCGGAGCCAGCGGATGAATCGGTTCCGACTGCTTCCGCCGCGAGGGCATCAGGTAGAGAGACCCCCAGCCCGAGCCCCGAGATTGCTCCCGCACGGAGCATTTCGCGACGTGTCAGTCCGTCACACAATCGCGAGCGGCGGCCGAGAATCCTGATCATTGCGGCCTTTCGTTTGTCGTTTCAGAGGGACTCTACTGCCGACTCTCATTCATGGCGCTGATCGTTCGTATTCAATTATCTGGCGATCGCACTCGCGACATCCAGACTGATTGAAACTAATTCGTGTCGGCGGGACGGTCACTGAAACAAGTCGTCCATGAATCGCTCAACTTCGCGTTCTTCTGTTCATTCAGAAGCCGCAACCGAATGTCTCACGCAAAGGCGCAAAGCCGCAAAGAAATGCAATTCATCCGATGGACTTTGCGTCTTCGCGCCTTTGCGTGAGATCGGATTCGTTGACCGACGTTTCCGCCGCACCTGGAATCTGGCAGAATACGTGTCCCCGCGTTTCCTGCCTCTGCTCCTCCCTCCCTCGTGTGTCGTATGTCGAAACCCGCTGTCTTTTCCTGCATGGCCGCTGCTGTCCTCGCCCTCTTCGTTGCCGACGCCACGTCGGACGACAAGGTCGATCCGGCGCGTGTTGAGTTCTTCGAATCGAAGATTCGTCCGGTCCTGGTGAAACACTGTTATCAGTGTCACAGCGTCGACTCGAAGTCGGTGAAGGGTGGATTGCTGCTCGACTTCCAGAAGGGAATTCTGAAGGGCGGCGAATCCGGTCCAGCGGTCGTGCCAGGCAAACCCCAGGAAAGCCTGCTGATCGCAGCCCTGAAATACGATGGCTTCGAAATGCCGCCGAAGGGAAAACTGCCAGAGTCCGTCGTTGCAGATTTCGAACGCTGGGTGCGCGACGGTGCGATCGATCCTCGCACAGAAGACAAGCTGGTCGAATCAAAGAAAGAGATTGACTACACGAAAGCCGCAGAGTTCTGGTCGTTTCGAAAACCTGTCCAGGCGAATCTGCCCGACGTTCAGAATGCCAGTTGGCCACGAAACGAAATCGATCGTTTCGTACTTGCGACGCTGGAAGGCCACAAACTCGCACCGAGTGACCCGGCTGACCGCCGCGTGCTGATCCGTCGCGCCTGCTTCGATCTGATTGGATTGCCACCGGCTCCCGAAGAAGTCGAAGCTTTCGTGAACAATCCGTCACCGAATGCTTTCGACGAAGTTGTTGACGAACTACTCAAGTCACCGCATTACGGTGAACGCTGGGGACGCCACTGGCTCGATGTGGCTCGGTACGGCGAAGACCAGGCTCACACGTTTAAGGCCCGCAAGTATCCCCGAGGTTACTACTACCGCGACTGGGTCGTGCAGTCGCTGAACGCGGACATGCCGTACGACGAGTTCGTCCGACAACAGATTGCCGGCGACCTGCTCGATGGACCCGATCGACACACCCGCATCGCGCCGCTCGGCCTGTTTGCACTCGGACCGGTGTACTACGCAGAGAACGTCGAAAAGGCGAAAGCGACAGCCGATGAATGGGACGACCGCATCGACACGCTGACGCGCGGAGTCCTCGGTCTGACGGTCGCATGTGCCCGCTGTCACGATCACAAATACGATCCGATCTCGATGCACGACTACTACGGACTGGCGGGAGTGTTCGCGAGTTCGAAGTACGAGGAACGTCCGATCGTTTCCGATGAGGTAGTCGCTCAACGCCGTGCAGCCGACGAGGCGGCCAAACAGCAGCAGCTCGACATCGACCGTTTCCTGGCCGTCGAGTCGCGCAAGCTGCGGCCGAGTCTTGTCGCATCGATTCCCGAGTACATGACCGCCGCCTGGAAGATCCTCAGCCAGCGCAAGAAGGGCAAAGATCGCAAGAAACTGATCGAAACAACGGCGAAGCAGACAAAACTGAGTGTGACGCTGCTGACTCGCTGGACGACGTATCTGGAAGCGAAACCCGGCTCGGACATCGAGAAGGCGGTTCTGCAGGACTGGTCAGAATTCTGGCAAGCTCAGCCAACGTCGGCTGATGCCGCCACTGACAAACAGCGACTGGCGCGCGTGCAGCAGATCGCTGAGTCGTTCCGTGATCTAGCGACACAGAAACTGGAACGCCGCGAGTCGTTGTTCAAGCAATTCGGAGAGAATGTTGCGTTTGTCCGGCAGCAAGACCAGACGGTCGTCCGTCCGGGAATCATCCCGCTGGGAAATCTGTTCGACGATTCGGCCAGCGTGTCTCTCGACGCGGCCCTGGCAACGGATAAGTACAAAGCGACGGCGAGTGCAGACCGGCTGGGCGTGGATCGTGTCGCACAGGGTTGGGGAACCGAGACGCGGATCGCTCCCGACGTGCAGTTTGATTTCGCCAGGCTCGGCGCCAGTTCGCACAGCTACGGTGCCGTGATCAATGACGCGTGGTTTACGCAGGGAGCCATCAGTACGCGCGGGAGCAGCTTCAACTCGAACAAGCGCGTCGAGCAGGGCATTGGGATGCACGCCAATGCTCTGGTGACATTTGATCTCGACGAAATCCGACGTGCTGGTCTGATGCCGAGCGATCAGAAATTCGTGTTCAAGGTCGACCGTGCGGGAATCAACGACGACGCCTTTGGCAGCAACGCCAGCGCGCATCTGGCGGTCATCGTGTCGCGTCCGCATCGTGATAAAGCTGTGATGGACGGGATTCTCGCCGCCCAGGTGAACGGCAAACAAACGGAGATCGACTTCAGTGATTTCACGTACTACTTCGCTGGCCAGTTGCCGGAGCCAATCCGTGCCGATGGCAAATTCGTGTCGTTCGACATTGCCATTCCGCCCGAAGCCAAACACCTGACACTGGTCGCGTGCGGTGCTAACGAACCGGACGACAATTCCATCAGCTCCGACCACGTAGTGTTTTCGGGTGTCCGACTTGAGATGGACCCGCTGCCCGCAGATGCACTGGCCGCCAACGATTCAGGCGACGCTCCTGACGTCTCGGCCGCAGACAGAGAACGTGACCGACAGGACGCGATTCTGCTGTCGCGTTTGCTGTACGACGAAGGTCTGCTGGCATTGCCGCCAAAGGAGTCGGCGTCCCAGTTATCGAAAGCGCCGGCCGCGCAGCTTGCCGGGTTACGCAAGGCACTGGATACGAAAAAGAAAGCGGCGGCAGCGATCACCATTTCCATGGCTCACTCGCTGAACGAAGGCGGCGGCCGGGACCTGCCCATCTACATCCAGGGCGACCCGGCGAAGACGGGCGATACGGCACTGCGGTCCATCCCCGCGATCCTGACGGGCGGCGAACGATCCGCGTTTGCATCCAGCGGCAGTGGTCGGCGCGAACTTGCCGAAGCGATCACATCGGCCGACAACCCGCTGACGGCGCGCGTCATCGTGAATCGGGTCTGGGCGGGTCACTTCGGTCGCGGGCTGGTGCGCACGACCAGCAACTTTGGCCAGCTCGGTGAACGGCCCAGCCATCCGGAACTGCTCGACTGGCTGTCGATCTGGTTTGTCGAGAATGGCTGGTCGCTGAAAAAGCTGCACCGATTGATCGTGCAGTCGTCGACCTGGCAGCAGTCCAGCGAGTTCCACGCGACCGCTTTTGAAGCGGATCCGGAGAACCGGTTGTTGTGGCGCATGAATCGCCGTCGACTGGAAATCGAACCGTGGCGCGACGGACTGTTGCTGGCCAGTGGTGAACTGGATCGGAAGCTCGGCGGCCCGTCGATCGACCTGAATAATAGCGGAAATCGACGTCGCACCATTTACGGGTTTGTCAGTCGGCATCGCCTGGATGAACTGCTGCGACTGTTCGACTTCCCGGATCCGAACATCACATCGGCCAGCCGCTCGGTGACAACCGTGCCACTGCAGCAGTTGTTCGTGTTGAACAGCGAATTCATGGTGCAGCGGGCGCGAGCGCTGGTGAAACGACTCAATGACACAGAGGCGGAATCCGACGAAGAGAAAGTCGGACGCGCGTATCTGCTGCTCTTTGGCCGATCAGCCGACGAACAGGAACTGACAACAGCGACGGCGTTTCTTTCCGGCAGCAGCGAGGGAGAGAAACTGAGTCGCTGGGAGCAATACGCACTCGCACTGCTGAGCGCAAACGAGTTTCTTTATCTGGATTGATCCGTTTGTAGTAACCCGACTTGTCGGGTTGTTCGCGCTGCGAGAATAGCCGTGGTGCGAAGAACCGCATAAATGCGGTTACTACGAACTTGAATACGGAGCGATTGATGCACCCAATGTTCACACGACGTGAAATGCTGACGCGATCCGGCACCGGTTTCGGAATGCTGGGACTTTCCAGTGTTCTCGCCAGTGAGGCCTCCGCGGCTTCCACTTCGGATCCGATGACGCCGAAGCAGCCGCACTTCGAGCCACGGGCGAAGAACATAATCTTCCTGTTTATGAACGGAGGACCATCGCATGTGGACACGTTCGATCCAAAGCCGGAACTGAAGAAGCAGGAAGGCAAGCCGGGCAAAGGCGGCAAGTACATGCCCTCACCATTCAGCTTCAAACAGTACGGAGAGAGCGGCGTCGCGATGAGCGAGCTTTACCCGTACCTCTCGGAGTGCGCCGACGACCTGTGCATCCTCAACGGCATGCACACGACCACTCCGAATCACGAGCCTGGTCTGTTGATGATGAACAGCGGCGCTCAACAGCCGGTGCGACCGTGCCTGGGTTCCTGGGTGACCTATGGACTCGGCACGGAAAACCAGAACCTGCCTGGATTCCTGGTGCTGTGTCCTGGCAAGCCAGTGGTCGGTCCGGCGTTGTGGGGCAACAGTTTTCTGCCTGGCATCTTTCAGGGCACACACATCAACAACTCGAAGATCGATCCGAAAAACGTCATCGGTCACATCCGAAACAAAAACCTGTCGTCAGGATCACAGCGGCAACTGCTTGATTTACTGCAGCAGATCAATCGACGGCATCTGGAGAAACGCGAACGTGATGCGCAGCTGGAAGCTCGCATTCAATCACTCGAGATTGCGTATCGCATGCAGTTCGAAGCGCAGGATGCATTCGATGTCAGCAACGAAACAGAATCGACTCAGAAACAGTACGGGCCCGGCCAGTTTGCGAACGGCTGCCTGATTGCTCGGCGTCTGGTCGAGCGCGGTGTCCGCATGGTGCAAATCTATTACGGCAGCGGTCAGCCATGGGACGCCCATGGAAACATTATGGATCACAAACGCGATGCCGGTCACAGTGACCAGCCGATCGCAGCTCTGATCAAGGACCTCAAAGCACGCGGCTTGCTCGACGACACACTAATCGTGTGGGGCGGCGAGTTTGGTCGCACACCAACAGCCCAGGGAGCCAAAGGCCGCAACCATCACAACACCGGCTTCACAACATGGCTGTGCGGTGGCGGCGTCAAAGGTGGCCACATTCACGGAGCGACCGACGAACTCGGAGTGAACGCGGTCGAAAACCGCATGGATGTCCACGACCTGCATGCCACGATGCTGCACCTGCTGGGTCTCGATCACACGAAGCTGACATACCGCTACAGCGGCCGCGACTTCCGACTGACTGACGTCCACGGCAACGTGGCCCACGAGATCATCGCATGATTCGCATCCGACCCGTTTCAACGCCAAACGTTGGAATGGACTTTTGGACGCTCTGCGTCCGCCAGCAACCTCGTCCCCAGGTTTCGCATGGGAACGCACTTTCTCGGAGCTCCGCTTCGCGGCAGGTCGCCGTTCCGCTCCTTGTCAGTGCGATTCTCCTCGGCAACTGTGCCGCGTTCGCCGCTCAGCCGAACCCGGTTTTGAACAATGTCTTTCCGGCTGGAGGTCAGGCTGGCACTTCGGTTGATGTCACGATTGCCGGCAGCGGTCTGACAAACGTGTCCGAACTGCGCTGCAGTCATCCCGCGATCACTTGTGAAACGGAAAACGGAAAACTGTTCCGACTGACGATTCCCGCCGACGTTCCTAACGGGCATTACGACCTGTGTGCGGTCACTGGAAACGGACTGAGTTCCGTACGGTCATTCATCGTCAGGCATCTGAAAGAGCAGTCGGAAGCCGATGCGAACGACACACTCGACGCGGCTTCAGCCGTGTCACTCGATTCGGTCACGAATGGTCGCATCGAGAAAGCAGGGGACGTCGATCACTTCGCTGTTGAAGCCAAACGCGGCCAGCGAGTTGTGATCGAGTGCCATGCAAAACGGATCGATTCCAAACTGCGAGCTGTGCTGGAGGTCTACGACTCGGCCGGGCGGCGGCTTGCTGTGAATCGTGGGTTCTTTGGGATCGACCCGCTGATCAGCTTCGATGTGCCGGTCGACGGTGTTTACCGCGTCCGCGTGTTCGACCTCGTGTACTCAGGCAGTGCTGACCATATTTATCGGCTGAGTATCGATACGGGTCCGCGCGTCGCATTCGCCGTGCCGGCATTCGTGCAGCGGGGAGCGACCAGCCGAGTGAAGCTCTACGGCTGGAATCTGAGCAACGAGTCGACCGATTCAGACGCCGGCAGGTTCGAGACAGTCGATGTCGATATCACGCCGCCCGCGACAGGTGTGTCTGCATCACCATTTCGTCTGGGGCCGCCGCAGATCGAGACGACCGGGTTTGCTTACCACTATCCCGGCAGTCATGCACCAATCCGGATCGGGCTCAGTGACGTGCCCGTCACACGAGCGGTTGTCGACAACCACTCACCACCCGCGGCACAGCCGATTTCGATCCCTGCCGAAGTCAGCGGACAGCTTGTCACGAGCGGCGAGCTGGACTGGTTCAAACTTGAGGCCAGACGCGGTGAAGTTCTGTGGGTCGACGCGTTCGGCGAGCGAATCGGTGCACCGGTCGATCTTGATGTAACCATTCTGGATGCATCCGCCGAACGCGAACTTGCGCGATTCACTGACCAGAGACAGAACATGGGCGGAATACGGTTCCCGTCCGCTCATTCCGATCCATCAGGCCGGTGGCTCGTTCCGGCCGACGGACAGTACTGCGTCCTCGTCCGCAGTCTGATCGGCAGTTCGGATGATGATCCGCGACAGGTTTATCGATTGAGCGTGCGGCGTGAAGAACCCGACTTCGACCTGGCCGTCGTGCCTCGCCGTGACGATCCGGCAGCGTTGAATATCCCGCGCGGCGGTCGCGCGATCGTCGATGTGCTGGCGTTTCGTCGGCGTGGACTGACAGGAGCGATTCGTGTTTCTGCTCGCAATCTGCCAGTGGGCGTCGAATGCCCCGATGTGTGGCTTGGTCCGGGAGTGAATCGCGTCCCGCTGGTCGTGACGGCAGCGGAGCGCGTTGACGACTTCACTGGGCAATTAGAGCTGGAAGGACATGCTGCATCGGCCGGTACGAAACAAGCTCGTGGTGGCACGGTTGTTCGTAAAGGTGAACCAACTGGATGGAGTCGACTGACGGATCAGATCGGAATGTCGATCGCGGGCGAAGCGGCAATTCGCATTACGGCCGATGGACACGGAATGCGCAAGCACGATCTGTACGGTGACCTGCAGGTCCGTCACTCACCCGGCAGCATGCTGGACGTTGCAGTGCAGGTCGATCGTCGCGAGATTGACTATCAGGCTCCGGTGACGATCACAGGAGTTGGATTGCCGAGTGTCATCCGTAACCAGAAGGCCACGATCCCGGCTGGTCGATCGAGTGGCTACGTCAGCTTCTACCTTCCGCCAACACTTGCAGTCGGACAATACACAATCGTCATTCAGGGACAGACCACGGTTCCGACTGGCCCGCCAGACGGCAAGGGTGTACGAAAGACAGAATCGGTGACGATCTTCACCAACCCAGTGACGTTCAGCGTGCAACCGGCTGCGTTCATCGTCGACCTGGATCAGGACGCTCCACAGCGGATTCATCGCGGCGAAGTGCTGCAGGTGAAGTATTCGGCACGACGCGTCAACGGATTCCTCAGTAAGATACATACCGAGCTGTTTGCTCCCGATGAGGTGCGTGGAATTCGTGGACGTGGAGTCACGTTCGTGGGCCAGACCAACTCGGGTAATATTCAGATCATCGCGAACGATGACGCGCCACTGGGACGCCAGCCGTTTCTCAGGCTGTTCGCGGTTGGTGTTCTGGAAGATGAAGCGGTGTATCACGGAAGTTGTTTTCTTCCGATTGAGATTGTGGAGTAACCGCGACCGATGTCTCGACCCGGTTTTCTGTCGATCGTGCTGCTGGTGGCGCTACCTGCGTCGTCGGCTGAGATTCCAACGGTCAGCTTTCGCAATGACGTCGTGCCGATTCTTACGCGGCATGCCTGTAACAGTGGCGGCTGTCACGGTAAGGCGACCGGACAGAACGGATTTCGATTGTCCCTGCTGGGGTTCGAGTCGGACTTTGACTACCGGGCTCTCGTTCTCGAATCACGTGGCCGGCGTGTGTTTCGCGGCGCGGCGGATGACAGTCTGATGCTGGCCAAGGCAACGGGTCGTGTTCCTCATGGTGGCGGTCGGCGAATTGAGCCGGATTCCGAAGACTATCGAGTGCTCCGTGACTGGATCAGTAGTGGTGCACCCGGCCCACGACTTGACGAACCGCAGCTTGAACGCATCACCGTGACTCCGGATCGAGGCGTGCTGGACACCGCTTCGTCGATCGATCTTCTCATAACGGCGCATTACTCAGACGGTCGGCAGCAAGACGTCACACAGCGCGGCCTGTACGAAAGCAACGCCCCCGACATTGGTGACGTCGATCATCTCGCTCACGTAACGACGGCGTCGCGTGGTGGTCTGTTCGCGGTCATGGTTCGCTTTGGTGGTCAGATCGCCGTGTTTCGAGGCACAGTTCCGTTTCCGCCGCGGGCCGATCTGAACATGTCATCTGCACTCAAAGCGGCGCGAGCGAATCCGGACAGTCTGGATCGACATCTCATCGCTCAATGGAAGCGACTCAACGTTGCTCCGTCTCCCGCCGCTGATGATGAGACGTTTATCCGTCGCATCACACTCGACATCTCTGGCACATTGCCGACGCCGGATGAGGTCACCGCATACGTTGCAGATTCCAGCTCGGACAAGAAGTCGCGTCTCGTTGATCGACTGCTGGAACGGCCGGAACACGCCAGCTACTTCGCACTCAAGTGGGCCGACATTCTGCAGAATCGCGGACGCAGTTATTCGAGTCGACGGCAGCGTGAGGGCACTGCACTGCTGACCGCGTGGGCACGAGACTCCATCGCTGCGAATAAACCGTATGACCAGTTTGTCTCTGAGATTCTGACGGCGACCGGCAGCCAGGAACGGAACCCGCCAACCGTGTGGTATCGATCTGTGCGGACCACGCAGGAGTATGTTGAATCCGTGGCACAGGCGTTTCTGGGTGTGCGCATTCAGTGTGCCCAATGCCATCATCATCCGGCCGAACGCTGGAGCCAGGCAGACTACTACAGTTTCGCGGCAAACTTTGCGCGAGTCGGTCGTAAAGGCGGATTCGCCGATGCGGAAGTTCCCACCAGCGAAGTGATCTTCCTGAAGAACGATGGGGAAGTCGCGCATCCGCGCACGGGTGTGGTCATGCAGCCGAGGCCTCTGGGCGGACCAGACTTTCAACTCACGCGCTACGACGACCCGCGGCGGGCGCTCGCAAAGTGGATGACGTCGCCGGACAACCCGTTCTTTGCCCGCACGATGGCGAATCGCATGTGGGGCCACTTTTTGGGCCGAGGCATCGTGCATCCGATTGACGATTCACGCAGCACAAACCCACCGAGTAATCCGGCACTGCTGGACGCTCTGGCACGCGAGTTTGTGGAAAGTGGTTATGACGTTCGACATCTCATGCGCGTCATCACCGGCTCAGCCGCGTATGGTCTGAGTTCTAAGTCGACACCATTCAATAGAGACGACATTCAGAGTTTCGCAAGATTCGAACTGCGACGTCTGTCGGCCGAAGTCCTGCTCGACTCAATCAGTCAGGTGCTGGAAGTGCCGACTGTGTTCGCGGGCGGTCCGGGAAAGTTCCCATTGGGTACTCGTGCTATCGACCTCCCCGACGAAAACGTTCCCATCAGTTTTCTGGACGTCTTTGGCCGCCCGAGTCGGACGTCGGCGTGCGAATGCGAACGTTCGGACGATCCGGCGCTGGCCCAGGCACTGGAACTGGTCAACTCAAAAGAGATTCAACGCAAACTCACTGCGGCTGACGGTTACGTTTCCCGGCTCAGTGCCAACGACCTGTCGCACGCCGACAACGTACGAGAAGTGTTCCTGAAGGTCTTTGCCCGCGAACCGCGTTCCGAAGAATCTCAGACGGCGATCGAGTTCCTGGAATCAGAGCCGGATCGAGCCGAAGCCTACCGCACGCTGTTGTGGTCGTTGCTCGCGACCAACGAGTTCATTTTCAATCACTAGGTAAACGTCCCGCGACAACAGGATCGGAATAGCGGCTCACCAGAGTGGTCCTTTGCGGTCTTCGCGATCTTCTGTTGGATTTGACAGAAGGCCAAGAAGACCGCGAAGAGAACAGGGCCGTACGTCTCACTTGGACACGCGCATACCGGTCGGTCAGTCCTTTGTTTCTGTAGGCCTTGAGCAGGAGAGTCCATGAAAAGCCTGAGCGCCTCAATCGTCATCTTCTCGGGAGTTGCCACAGTCGTTGTCAGTGCCTTTATCAGGCCTTCGGACACGCAAGGGCTCACAGCGTTTTTCGGAGTCGTTGTAACCGTGTGTGGTTTTGTGGGCTGGGTCCGGACGATATTTATTGACAAATGAGTGCGCATGCGTGCGTCCCGTTTTGAAGATCGCGCGAGATTTCGGAGTATCGAAATGAAAGCATTGACTCGGCGTAGTGCTTTGCAACTTGGTTCATCGCTGATGGGCCTTGGCCTGGCGGACATTCTCGGTGCCCGCGCCAGGGCCGCCGAATCCGGAAAGCCGACAAACAAAAAGTCGCTGATTGTGTTCTGGACTCACGGAGGCATGAGTCAGCAGGACACGTACGATATGAAGCCGGAGGCTCCTGCGGAGTACCGCGGTTTTTATGACACCGTGAAGACTTCGGTTCCGGGAATCGCCGTGGGCGAGCGGTTTGCAGGTCAGGCTCGCGTAATGCACCACATTGCTCAGGTGCGTTCGGTGCATCATGAGAATGGCATACACGCACCGTCGGCGCATTGGATGCAGACTGGTCGATTCGGTCCGACGCTGGCACGCAACGCGGCGCAGCATCCGTCGTTCGGCTCGGTCATCGCTCGGTCGAAGGGCGCGCAGGCGCCACACATGCCGGCGTACGTGACAATCCCTAAGTCAGAGGCGTTTGGCTATCAGGAAGCGGTTTATTTGGGCAAGGCCAGCAACCCGTTCGAAGTTGGTGCCGATCCCAACTCGAAGGACTTCAAGGTCCCCAATCTGGCGCTGCCAAAGGGACTGGAACTGAAGAGTGTTGAAAACCGTCGCAAACTGCTGAGTCGCTTCGACACCTTGCGACGAGACGTCGACAACTCAGGAGTGCTGGACGGGCTGAACTCGTTCAAAGCGCAGGCGCTCGAGATGGTCACCGGTGATCAGGTGCGCGAAGCGTTCGATCTGAATCAGGAAGACGACAAACTGCGCGACCGTTACGGACGACATCAATACGGACAGAGTGCATTGCTGGCTCGCCGCCTGGTTGAAGCGGGGACAACGTGCGTCACCATCAACACGGGTTACTGGGATCACCACAACGAAATCGAGAAGGGTCTGGAAGAACATCTGCCGCCACTCGATCAGGCCATTGCCGGGCTGATTGAAGACCTCGATGCACGTGGCCAGCTTGACGACGTGCTGATCTACTGTGCCGGCGAGTTCGGCCGCACACCGCTGATGAACGGACACGCGGGACGCGATCACTGGTCCAACTGCTTTACAGTGATGCTTGCCGGCGGTGGCTTGAAAGGCGGTGCTGTTGTTGGGGCCAGTGAGAAGTTTGGCGGCGGGGTCCAGGAACGACTGACGATCCCGCTTGACGTGTTCGCCACGATTTACCAGACGCTCGGTATACCGCTGGATACGCACTACGAAGACGCATCAGGTCGACCGGTCAGCATCATCGGCGAAGGTCAGCCGATTCACGAGTTGCTATAGGCGCGCGCTGCAGGACCACGCCTGTCTGCGACAACTCTCCAGCCCGACGTGTGAGCGACGGATTCAGTCCAGCTCCTCGCTGACACGTGTGCGACTCCACAGCACGCGCACCGGGCTGGAGCTGGTATGTTCTCATCCACCGCTCGTATTACACCGGAGTCGCTCATGACACATCGCATTTTCTGGTTGTCTGTCACCGGTCACCTTGCATGCCTGACCGCATTTTTCGTGGCGGCCACAGTCCACGCCTCGGACGACAATGTGCGATTACCGCAGGCGCGTGAGTACCAGCGTGTGTTGCGAACATACATGGCCTCGCTGACTGAGCAGGACTTCGTGCATGGCGTCACGGAAACACTCTCCGTGAAACCGTCCAGCCAGGATCGGGACTACGAATTTCGCAACTACCTGTTGACGCGGATGCAGCAGCCACTGGTCGGCACCAAACGCGGTTACCCGGCGGTCAACGCGCCGGCGCGGCTGTTCACACTGGACGCGATCGAAGGGGACGAGGCCATCATGAAGCCGCCGGTCTGGCCGGAGGCGCTGATGTCATTCGTGCAGTGGGACTATCCCGGGAATCCGTACTTCGACAACAAAGCGCTGAAGCTGCGCGCATTTGCCTGGTGTGGCATGAATCTGATGATGGTCGACGAGTACATGGACAAGGAGGCGACGTCGCGCCGTGCGGAACACTTTGCCTATCAGCTTGTGATCATGGGCAGTCCGTATGCAGGCTTCCGTGACCTGCTGCCGCCAGAGGTCAGGCAGGCTTATCAAACCGGCATCAGGCGATTTGCGGAGCGGATCATCGACTGGGGAGTACGCGGCGAAGAGCACTACTACGACATGATCATCCCCATTGGCCTGTGGTACGCCAGTCAGGTCGTCGACGATCCCGACTTCACGAAAGCCGTCGAAGCGCACGCCCGGATGATGTTCACCGATCCTCGGTACATTCATCCTGCCGGTTACTTCCTGGACCATGGTGGCCCCGAACTGGCTCGTGGAGGAACAACCAATTACTTCGTGGTGTGGGCCGCCCTCGCCAGTGACTGGCCCTTCGCAAAAGACGCCGTCGCGCGAATTTATCGATTGAGGGCTCACCTACTGCTGCCCGAACCGGACGGTATCACGGTCGGGCCGAGTCAGTTCAATACGTTACGCGGTGCCCCGGTTTCGAAGGACAACTGGGACTGGAACGGAACGCGCGAGCATGCCGCCGCGATGCTCACCGATGAAGCCTCGTGCCAGGCTCCGTGGCCGACGACGGAAGAACTGACCGGCGCGGCTGCAAAACGCCTCGCGGCATTCAATTTTCAACTCAGTCAGAATCCGATCAAGGAACGCACTCGCCCTGGCTACATCTACTACGACAATGATGAAATCCCGAGCGTCCCCTGGTCGAACCGTCTGTGGCCCACATACAACTTTCCGGCCACGGTCAACCACAGCTATGAGTTTTATCGCAAGGGCGCATACGCGCGGCGGCAGCAACTCGAGCAACAGCAGTCGCCGCTTGTGAGCCTGCCGTTCCATCGACCCGGCACGTTCGTTCGCAACTTCGAAAACGCGTTTGTTGTGGCTCGACAACCCGCGTACGGAGTCGTGCTCCACACCGGGCCGATCGGACGCCAACCACCTGACGGCGGTGCTACTAACAAACGTACTGACAGCAACGCTTCGAACGTCCCCTGGAAAACTCTGCACGAACCGCTCGGCTTTGGCGGTGGTCAGTTGTCGGCGTTCTGGACTCCCGGCACTGGTTCGATCCTGCTCGGTCGGCGACGCGGCCTCACTTCGGAAAAGTCGTTGGACAGAATTGACGAGTGGCGGCAATGGCCCATTCACGCGGTCACCGGCGAAACGACAAACGGCACGGTCATCAGCAGTGCCCTAATCGTCGACCCTCAGGTCACGATGAACGTGACCGCTGCGGGCGGAACGGTCGAAGTCGCCGGTATAATCCCCGCGATACCATCGGACCAGGAACGGCCCCTGAAGAGCCGTATCGATTACCGCCGTGTGTTCTCGATCAATCGCGACAGCATCCGCATTGAGACAGCGGTCAGCACATCTGATGCGGACGAGCTGAGCGAATTGTACGAATCGTTGCCTGTATTCCACCGCGAAGGCCGAGCACCTCAGCTCGACGAGAGCCTTACCACTCGGATCGAGTTTCTGGTCAACGGTCGTTGGCAGCCAGCCACTGAAGAGCCGCATGATGGCGTGACCGTGATACGTCTGACTCGGTTCAATGGTGAAATCCGCATCACGTTCGATGAACCGCAACGGTTAATGCTGTCACCGCAGGATTGGAAGGACACGTACATAACCCGAGCCGTGTGTCGGAACATAATGGTCGACTTTCTGGCGTCCGGCACGAAGACAGTGGCCTACACGATTGCGGCGACCGCAGTGTCACAACGTTAAGACAGTGGAAATCCAGTGCTTTGTCAGGTCGAAGAACTGGGATAGCCCGGTCGCATTCGATGGACTCGCAGCGTTTATGTCGGACACCGGCGACGCTATTGTCGGGAAGCATCGTCCTGGCAATAACTGTCCGAAATGATCAGCCGCAGGGCGTTAGCCCCGGTTGCTGCAGGAAACCGGGGCTAACGCCCTGCGGCTGATTGTGACAGTTATTTCCAGACTGACCCATCCCGACGAGAAAGCCGATTCAGGAATACACATGAGACTCGCGTTATTGCTGACTCTGTTTTGCATTGGGCTGCCAGGTTCGATGTCGCAGGTCGCTGCCGCTCGGATTGAGAAGCCGAACATCATTTTTGTGATGGTCGACGATCTCGGTCCCGAATGGGTCAGTTGTTACGGCGCCGAAGACATCGAGACGCCGCATATCGACAAGCTCGCGGAAACCGGGATGCGGTTTCTGCATGCGTACTCGATGCCGCAATGCACTCCGACTCGGGCGACGTTGCTGACGGGGCAGTATCCGTTCCGGCATGGCTGGGTGAATCACTGGGATGTGCCTCGTTGGGGAGCCGGGTGTCATTTCGATCCAAAACACAACATCTCGTTCGCGCGGCAGATCAAACAGGCTGGTTATTCGACGTGCGTCGTTGGCAAATGGCAGATCAATGACTTTCGCGTGCAGCCAAACGTACTGAAAATCCACGGCTTCGATGCGTGGTGCATGTGGACCGGATACGAATCCGGTAACCCGCCCAGCGGCGAGCGTTACTGGAATCCGTTTGTCGTGGACTCCGAGGGCTTTCGTGGAACCGTGAAGGATGGTTTTGGCCCGGATGTCTACAACGACTTTCTGTTGAAGTTTCTGGAAGAGCACCAGGACGAACCGATTCTCGCCTATTACCCGATGGCAATCACTCACGGTCCCTTAGTGACGACGCCTCATGAACGCGACGTGACTGACAAGCTGGACAAGCACAAGGCGATGGTGAGGTATACGGACCACCTGATGGGCCGAGTCGTGTCGAAGCTTGACGAACTGGGCATTCGCGAGAAGACGATCATTGTGTTCACGACGGACAATGGAACGTCGGGCGGCATTCGCGGTCACATGAACGGTCGACTGGTGCGCGGCGGCAAAGCAAAGCTCACCGAAAACGGTTCGAGGCAGCCGTTCATTGTGAACTGTCCGGGTACGGTTCCAGCAGGTGTCGTGACCGAGTGTCTGACTGACTTCACCGACCTGATGCCGACGTTCTGTGAACTGGCGGGGGCCAAAGTTCCGCAAGGAGTCACGCTGGACGGACACTCAATCGCGCCGGTCATCCTTGGTGAAAAGAAAGATGGTCCGCGCGAGTGGATCATGGCGATGGGCTACGGAGCCGCGCGGCTGGATGACGAGGGCGTGCGACCAGTCAAGGACTTTACGCAGCGGGTGATTCGGGACAAGCAGTTCAAGATTCACGTCAGCGATCAGCGAGAGGTCGTCGCACTTTACGACCTGAGCAGCGATCCCAGCGAAGAACACAATCTGCTGAAGAGCGACGCGGCGGAACACAAGTCTGCTGTTGCAAAGTTGACAGCGGTGCTGAACACGTTCCCCGAGCGAGATGGGCGACCACGCTACGACGCCTTGCCACCGCAGCCCTGGGACAGAAAACCGGCTTCAGAATCGAAGAAGCCCAAAAGGTCGCGGCGGCGGGCGAAGCAGTCGCCCCAGATCAGCAATTGAAGAACGCCCTGGCCGCAGGGCAGCGATCGCCCAGCTAAGGGGAACAGGTATCCTCATCATCCGACGCTGCCGGTTCGACATGAATGACTTCGGTCTCGTCGCCAGTCGGGCACGCGTACCGAAGTTCGAAGCTCTGAGCCCAGCTCCACGCGCACCTTGAGATTCAAGTCATGAACGAATCAGAATCGTCCGTGCAGGCGGCGCTGCGTATTCCCGGCAGTTGGTCGAATCCGGGAGAACTCATCGAACGCATGCCGCCAGAATACCATCTGACACCCGAGGCACTGATCCTGCCGGACAAGACAGAGATCGTCTGCAGGCCGGTCCCCCCGGATAATCAGTTTGCCGAAATTTTCAAGTCGTCATGTCGGCGTCCGGCGACACGCGAAGAAGTGGCGACCGTCGACCGTTATACCGTGAACATCACATTGACCGGCCCCGGCGGTTCGATGCCCGCGGCCCTGAAGATCATGCAGGCCGGGGCGGCCATCGTACGGGCCGGCGGAGCTGGCGTATTCATCGACAACTGCGCGCTTGCGCATGGCGGCCGTGATTGGATCGAGATGGCCGACGACGGTGGCCCGGACGCACTGAGCTTCGCCTTCGCCGCTATCGTGCGAGGAAAATACGAGATTTACACGATGGGCATGCATGTCCTCGGCCTGCCCGATGTCCAGATGCAGCACGCGGACCTCGACCCGGAAGGCAGCGAAATCCTCGACGTCATCCGCTATCTGTCTCACAGCGACAAACCGGTCGGCGATGGCCATGTGCTCGCAGACGAACACGGCCCGCTCTTCCAGGCCGTGGCGACAGACAGTCACAGGATGGAACCTGGAAGTCCGATGCACAATCCCTTCGGTCGCCTGAAGCTTGTCAGCATGACGGACATCGCCGAAGGCAACTGAACGTCGCGACTCGGTCGCCGGCCGGAATACGGCCACTTCCCGCGATTTGGAAGGCTTCTTACTCGCCGGCTGCCGGAACTGCGCGTTGCTTGTTCCGGCCTACTGAAAAATCACGTTCTCAAAGTCGCACCGCGATTGTGGGATCAGCCGGGTTTGCATCCACGTGCCTTCATCCTGCCTTTGACGTCCTGCAGGCGGCTGATCTGGTGGACGAGTCGCGGAATCTGATCGAAGCCGATCAGCATCAGCATCAGATAGCGAAACACGGCGAACAGGTCGCCGGCCAGGATGTCGGGAAGCTGGCATGTGCGCACAAGGACCAGCACGATCACGCCCAGAATAAACAGCTCCATCAGTCCGAAGTTGATCGCTTCCGCGTTTGACAGTCGGACTCGCCAGCTCGCGACTTCGTCGAAGTGAGCGCGCAGGTCTTCGGGTCGAGCGTCGTCGATGACGTCCACTTCTCGCTCCAGTTGATCGTGCAGGCCTCGGCTGAGACGTCTGGTCCAGCGTGCATAAACCCGATTCACCAGCGCGGCGGGAAGCATCAGGCCCAGACAGATGGCGACAACGATCGGGTCGTACCACGCGAGCATGATCAACGATCCGATGACAGAAAATACCGCTCGGATCGCCGTGGGAACGGATCGTTCGAAGAAGTCGACGTATTCTCGCGACAATGCCGCTCGGGCCGAAACACGAGAGACGTCCACACCCAGATCACGCTGTTGCCGGATCATCCGCGTCACGAGGTCGGAATAGATCGCCGTGAAGGCCCGTGTGTCGTAGACCTGTCGTGTCAGTCCGACAATCAGATGCAGCAGGTGCTGAATCACCAGCACGATCAGGCCGAACGTCTGTCCGGTCAGTAGATCGTTGATCGCCCAGCCCAGAGCGAGTGGTTGAGCCAGACGCAGCAGATTCTCAACGGTGAACAACGCATACGTCGCCAGAATCTGCCAGTGGTACACAGCGAACAGGCCGCGCGGAGTTAGTACGACGGTCGGCTGTCGCTCGACGTGCGTCTGGCAGTCCCGCGGCGGTGGCGGCTCAGTTTTCAACATGTTCTCTCGCTAACGCTTTTTTTGAAGTTGCAATGTTTCTCAGTCCCGAAGGGACGACGGCGAATAGCCACGGGCTGCAGCCCGTGGAAAACGGACATTGAAAATCGCAAAGCCCTGTAAGGTCGACGGTGATCGCAACGATCGCATTCGCCGTCGCCCCGCCGGGGCTTCGAACAGGTTTTGCGGCTCTTCCCCGGGGTTGAAACCCCGGGCTATTCGCCGATGTCCCTACGGGACTGAACTGTGCAACTTCAATCCTTACGCTTCGGGTTAGTAGTGCTCGACCCGACTGTTGCTTCGTGAATCAACTGAATGCGATCAGGCCGGCTTCAGCACATTCGGGGATCAGATCGACGAGCAGCTCCTGGTCAGTGCCGACCATCAGTTGCAGACGAAGTTGCAGGTTTTCCAGATGGCATGGTGCGCCATCGGCGAGTGTCCGCAGCATCAGAACGGATTCTGGTTCGAGTACGGACGTACGGACTTCGGTCCGCCAGGCATAGAACAGAACGGCGCCGCCAGGTTCCGGAGTGTCATCGCCCAGCAGCCGATCGGTCTCAAATGAAGCCCAGATGCGGGTGGGATTCAGGTGCAGCGTGAGATGCGGATTCGTTGTCAGGTCTCCGGCCAGTTCATCACTGAGACTGGCCAGCTCCTGAAAGCGGACATGAGCCAGCCGATTGGCCCGAGCCAGTTCCTCGACCGCAACGCGACTGCGGATCACCGTAATTATGTCACGCTGCTCGGGAGTCAGGTTGCGCGATGTCGGCAGCCAGGCGGCGAATCGATCACCGTCGCTGGCACCTGTGTCGTATGCAGCCAGCGGGACAGTCCGCACGTATTCGACGATTGCATCGTCCAGGTCATCCATGTCTTCGGCCAGCAGCTCGAGCTGGTCCCGCAGCTTCTCGAAGCGCTTGTCGAGGTTGCCGTCGGTGAACATCTTGACCTTCTCGACCGGGTGTCCATCGGCGAGATCTCCGGCAACCGTCGAGCAATTCGCGACCGACAGTGCGCCAGCGATGCGTTGCAGCGTGCGGGCGTATTCCTGCGTGCCATTGAATGAGGGACTCATGCGGGCACCTCGATCTGTTCGGCAATGTCACGGGCCATGTGGACTTCCGACCGCCATCCGGATTCGTCGGGGAAGTTCTGATCTCGTTCGATGAACACGGCATCGACACGTCCGATTCCCTGCCATAGAGCGAAGCGGTACAGGTCCCAGACGGGCTCGGGAATCGGGTGCGAGTGGCTGTCGATGTACATCTCGGCCTTGTCATCAAAAAAACCGCCGGCGAGGTGCATCTGAATGGACGAGGCGTGCGGGATGACGGTCGCGATGAAGTCATACGGATCGAATCCGAAGTTCGTAGCGTTGGCGTAGACGTTGGTCACGTCGAGCAACCAGCCGCAGCCCGTCGTCTGCAGGACGCGCGACGTAAACTCGGCCTCTGTCATCGAGCCTTCGAAATTGAACAGGTACGCGATTGTTTCCAGATAGAACCGCGTGTCTCCGAAGAACTGCTGGATGTGATCGATGTTGCGGCACGTGGCGGACAACGCGGGCGCCGTCCACGGCGGTGGAGCGAAGTGGCCCATTTCGACACCTTTGTCGCCGTCTCGTGTGAAGCCCAGGTGGTCGCTGATCGATGCAGCACCGTTTTCGAGGGCAACAGCCTTGAGCGCTTCCATGTACCGTCGATTGGGCGGGTCAGCGCTGGCAACGGACAGCTTCAGGGCGTGGACACTGACGTGATCGAACTCGGCGTCCTGGACGTATCTGTCCAGCCGCAACGGTTCGTCGGCCCGTTCGAACGTGATCTCAGCCGCGTTGATGGCTGGATCGTCGAGATAAGGGCGGTTCTGTTCGCGGATGGCGTATCCGATGGCAGGGGTCACGGCAGTCTCCCGTGGGATAGTTGACGACGAGTTGAGCGAGGCGCAGCCAATGGCTGATTGTTTTGTCTGCGCCGAAACAGGTATTCGGCGCCGAAGTCTGCACTGGTCCACAACAAACACGCCGTGCGCCGGCGACGTGGCCGGGCCGGAATGGACCGTTGGTTGGCCCTGAGGAGCAGTTCGGGACCGGGTATCCACTTGACCCGGCCACTCGGGTCGCCGGGCAGTCAGCGGCGGGCGGAGTGCGGAGAGCCTCAAATCTGTCGGCCGCCGCGCTCCACCCTCCACTTGCAGGAGCTACCAGCTACGGCAGCAGCGACAGCAGCGGCAGCAACGATGTCGGTCGCGCGTCGCGCGATCCGATGTCCTCAATGACTTAATTTCACGGACAGTTTTCTTCTTCTCGGCTGTGGCACGCGTCATGACTCTGCTCCTTTCCTGAAGGCCCGGCTCTGTTGAATTCGTGGCAAATCCAGAGCCAGCGTTCAGATGTCGGACAAAACTCCCTCGGGACCACCCCGAAGTCCTGCTTGGCACATGAAAGCGCTGTGCCGAATGGGCGGAGTGAAGCCGACAGCCGGGTCGATCACGTGTCGTTGCATGGCGCAACTATCAACACGAACAGCACTTCGGGCCAATGAGATGTCGCAACAGAGCGACACGAGTCTCGACGAACGTGTTGTCAGTCTGATGGCGAGTGTGTTCCTGCGGAGTGCGCTTGGATGCGAGGGGTTCGTGTTTTGCTGCCGGCTGTGAAGCAGAAGTGACCAGCGTCACTCGAAAAAGAAAGGACTGGCAAGTCGAGTAGCTCCCAATCCAATACCTCGCAGCCGCGTAGCGCCATATACGATTTGAGTTTACATGGATGGGAGTTCTCACTATATCTCTGCGGACTCGTAACCTTGGTAAACCCCGCCTCCGGCTGACTTGTCTCAAACCCTCAGTTCTGTGGGTCGAGCGCATCGCCCGGAGAGTCTTGAAGACAGACAATTGGCCGGTTGCCCCGCTCACGGGCGGCTCCGGTCTAATCACCAGCCCACTGGAGGAATTGATTGTGTCGACGCTAGAAAAAGTCACAGGAATCGTCAGCGAGCAGCTGGGCGTGGCAATAGAACAGGTCCTTGCTGAATCGTCGTTCGTCGAAGATTTGAAGGCTGACTCGCTGGACGTCGTTGAGCTTGTGATGGAGTTTGAAGACGAATTCAGCATCACGATTCCCGACGACGACTACGAGAAAATCCTCACTGTGGGCGACGCCGTCAACTACATAGACGAAGCGACGAAAAAAGCTGACGTTTGATGACTGGTGGCTGGTTGGGCAGCAGGCTGTGTGTGACTCGGCCGTGCCCGTTCCGGCCGTGAGCTGACTACCGCAGGGAAAGAATCGCCGGATGTCCAGACGAGTTGTCGTCACAGGGGTCGGAGTCGTCACGCCGCTGGGCAATGACGTACCGGATTTCTGGGATCGACTCTGCGCGGGCAAGAGTGGCGTGAGCATGATCGAGCGGTTTGACTGCTCGGAATACAAAGTGCTCTTCGGCGGCGAAATTAAGCATTTCAACACCGCCGACTACATCGACCTGCCCGCGAAGGAAATCCGCAAACTGGACCGCTTCGTGCAGTTCGGCGTCGCGGCAACGGCCAAGGCAGTTGAGTTGTCCGGCATTGATTTCAAACAGGGTGACCCCTACCGCCACGGCGTACTGGTCGGTAGTGGTATCGGTGGACTGGGCGAGATCGAGACTCAGCACGCGGTCCTGTTTGATCGGGGCCCGACGCGCGTTTCGCCGTTCATGATTCCCAAGCTGATGGTCAACGCCGCCAGTGGGAATATCTCGGTCATCTGGGGTTTGAAGGGGCCGAACAGTGCCGTCGCCACGGCCTGCGCCTCGGCGACAAACGCGATCGGCGACGCCTACCGCCTGATTCAGAATGATTACGTGGATGTAATGGTCACCGGCGGCAGTGAAGCAGCGATGACTCCGATGGGAATCTCCGGTTTCGCCCGCATGAACGCCCTATCGACCCGCAATGACGACCCGCAGAAGGCCAGCCGGCCATGGGATGCTGATCGCGACGGGTTCGTCATCGGTGAAGGCGCAGGTATCGCTGTGCTGGAAGAACTCGAGCACGCGAAATCACGCGGCGCGAACATCCTTGCCGAAGTCGTCGGATATGGCATGTCAGCCGACGGTTCACACATGACTGCCCCCGATGAGGCCGGTCGTGGAGCCGCGCACGCAATGGCGTTTTCCTTGCGGGACGCAGGGCTCAACCCTGATGCGATTGACTATGTGAATGCTCATGGCACCAGCACGCCGCTGGGCGACACGGCCGAGACGTTCGCCATTCGAACGGTATTCGAGTCGCACGCTGACAAGCTGGCGGTCTCCAGCACCAAGAGCCAGATCGGTCATCTGCTGGGAGCATCCGGCGGTGTCGAGTTCGTCGTGTGCGTCCAGGCACTTCAGAACCAGGCGGCCCCGCCGACAATCAATCTGGATAAGGCTGGAGAGGGTTGCGATCTGGACTACGTGCCGCACGAAGCTCGTGCCATGCCGATTCAGCGGATCCTGAAAAACAGCTTCGGTTTCGGCGGTCACAACGCCTGCCTGGTGCTCAGCCGATTCGAGTAGTCGCTGATGCACAACGTCGCCTGAATGTCGACGCTTTGCGGACGGCCGATTTCATTCGTCGTCGTCGTCGTCGTCCTCATCGTCGTCAACCCGCGACGCATCCTCGCCAATTTGCCATGCGAGACGCCCAAGCAATCGCGCGGAGATAAACAACGCGCCGGCCAGAATCGGCCCGCCGACCAGTGCCCCGAACCACGTCATATAGATCAGCAGAGGAAACACGGCCGCAAAGACGATCCCCCACACGACTGCCAGCAGCACATAAAACAACAGCCAGCAGTGAGGGATGCGCAGCAGGCTGCGAGTAACGGTTCCCGTAAACGGCAACCAGATCGAAGGGGCATCAAGTGCTCCCAGAAATGCGACGGGAAACAGCAGCCCGTGTATCAGGAACAGATGCGCGTTCGTTCCGGCCAACTGTGGCAGCAGCGGTTCAAACACAAGATCCAGCGGACTGGCAACAACAAACGCGACGAAGCCCGAGACGAACACGACGTACAGTGTCGTCAGAAAGTCGAACATCCAGTCGCGAAATCCACCGTCCGGCCAACCTTCAACGATCTTCAGTCCCGATGCCGTGTCCTGGATGATTGAGAAGGAACACGACGCGGCATAGGCGAACGACCAGGCCGAGAACCAGGCCTGTGCCATGACGAAAAACAGCGCCGCGATCATCCCTGCAAATCCAGCGTCCTGAATGATGAACGCACTGAGTGCGCCGAGCAGCCCGGAAAAACTCAGTCCGCCCGAGAGCCAGCACCATCGCAAGGCTGTTGTCTTTGTCTGCCACGGAAGATTGAAGACGTCACTGAAGAACACCCACTTTGGTGGCTTAGGCGGTTTCCTGTGTTTGAATCGGCGAATGATCGACTTTTCGCTGGTGTATGTCAGCCTCACCGCTGGCCGCTCAACTGCCGCCTGCATGGCATACGGCTCCTGATCCTCCGGCTGAATCGGCGCCATGAGTTCCTGATCGCGCTGACGAGCGAGGTACTGTTCGATCGTGGGGATCGGAATCGGCGTTTCGCAGTCCGGGCACTTCACTCGTCGACCGGCATACTTCGATGGTGGCGTGACGCGCGTTCCGCACACGCCACAGTTCACTCCAAAGTGAGCCGGAATCTCAGACACGGTCGAGACCTGTTTGTATGTTCGTAGTAACCGCATTTATGCGGTTCGGCTGACGGCCGCAGATTGCTCAGCGAGTTCGCGCATCGTAAGACGACCGGAATTGGCCAGCCGCAGACCAGCCGGATAAATCCAGCTACTACGAACGTCGAGGCATGGTAGCCAGCGAATGTTCGGGCTGACACAATCCGTTGCATGAAACACTACACGGATCGACTCAATGCGGCCGTCCAGGCGAAACAGACTCCGGCTCTTGTTGGACTGGATCCGCGATTGGATCAACTTCCGGAGGCGATTGTCGCCGCAGCACAGAATCGCTCGTCGACTGCGGAAGAAATCGCAGCCAGCGCGTTCGAGGAATTCTGTTCGCGCGTCATTGATGTGGTCGCCCCACTGGTTCCAGCAGTGAAACCGCAAGCGGCATTCTTCGAGCAATACGGTCCCGCCGGCTGTCTCGCATTGCAACGTGTGATCCGCAAGGCGCGAGAGGCCGGACTTGTCGTGATCTGCGACGCCAAGCGAGGCGACATCGGGTCAACTGCCCAAGCCTATGCCGAGGCATACCTGGCCGGAGAATCTCCGGACGGAGCGATCTGGGGTGCCGACGCGCTGACGGTCAATCCCTACCTGGGGCGGGACACGCTTGAGCCGTTCGTCAAGGTTGCTCACGAACGAGGCGCGGGGATCTATGTGCTCGTGCGGACCAGCAATCCCGGTGCAGCGACGTTTCAGGACCGAGCGTCGGACGGACGTAAACTGTTCCAACACGTCGCGGCCGCCGTCGAGGATTTCAATACTGAGACGCTTGGCGAGACCGGATACGGAATCGTCGGCGCGGTCGTCGGAGCGACATACCCTGCGGAACTGTCAGAGCTGCGTCAGGCCATGCCACGAACGCCGTTCCTTGTCCCGGGCTACGGAACGCAGGGTGGAGGTGCCGCTGACGTCGCCGGCGGATTCGACAACGACGGACTCGGGGCCCTGGTGAACAGCTCGCGCGGAATCAACTTCGCGTACCGCCGTGAGCCGTATCAATCACGATTCGCCCCGGACGAATGGGAGCAGGCAGTCGAAGCCGCGACGCGAGACATGATCGCCGAATTTGCCGAGCAGACTGCGGCGAGTCAGCTGATTTCCTGACAGGCGGTGTGGTCGGACGGTCCGCCATGCCGATCTACATTGCATCATGTGCTGTTTGATCGGAACGCGTGCCTGATATAATGCCGGATTCGATTCCCTCCCCGATTATCACTCCTCCACGTAGCCATCCCATGAAGCAATCCCGCCTCGGCTGTGCCAGCTATCTCGACCTGCCCGCGAGCAGTCGCCGAAACTTTCTGAAAGTCGGAGCCCTCGGCGGTTTCGGGGTGAATTTATCGGGAATTCTCCGCACGGAAGCCGTGGCCGAAGTGGCTGCCGCGACCAAGGCGAAGTCCGTAATTCTATTCTGGCTGCAGGGTGGAGTTTCGCATCACGACACGCTGGATCCAAAACCGGGAGCACCCAGCGATATCCGCGGTCCGTTCGCAACGATCAACACGAAACTGCCGGGAATCGAGTTCTCCAGCTACATGCCGCGAATGGCGGCCATCGCCGACAAGCTGGCAGTCATTCGTTCCGTGACCCATGCCGAGGCCGCGCATCAGCGTGGCTCGATCTACATGGTCGAAGGCCGGCGCCCGTTGCCGTCCACGGGAGTCAGTTACTCCGGCAATCCGGAGATCGGCTCAATGGTCGCACACGAACTGGGCATGAAGAACGGCATGCCACCATTCGTCAGTATTCCGGGCAACGATTTCACATCGCAGTTCACCGGACACGGCTGGCTGCCGGCGACGTCCGCGGCTTTTCGCGGCTACGAAGCAAAGACACTGGCCGGCAGTAATTCCGGAGCCAACTTTGACGGACGATTGAGTTTGAGAGATTCGCTTCGCACTGCCAACGATCAACGCGGCAACCGCTCAGGCTGGGACGAGTTCGACGATCGCGCGATCGAGATCATCACCTCGGGCAAAGGCGCTGACGCGTTCAACGTCGACGGCGAGTCCGACGAGATCAAGCAGCTCTACGGCATGGATAACAAACGGGCGGACAAGCCCCGTCTGGCTCTGACGGCACGACGCCTGGTCGAAGCCGGCGTCCGCTACGTGACGATCGGCCGCCACTCGTGGGATCACCACAGCAACATTTTCCCGCAGCTCCGCAGCCGCCTGCCGCACATGGACAACGCGATCTCCGGGCTGATCACGGACCTCGAACAACGCGGCATGCTCGACGAGACACTGGTGGTCTACATGACCGAATACGGTCGCACGCCGCGCATCAACAAAGACTCCGGCCGAGACCACTGGCCGCAGGCCTTCAGCATCGCCTTTGCCGGGGCCGGCATTCAGGGTGGTCAGGTCATCGGAGCCAGCGACAAAGACGGAGCCGCCGTGGCCGACCGACCGGTGACACCGGAAGAAATCGCAGCCACGATCCTGAATTTGACCGGCATCCATCCGCGAGCTGAGTTCATCAAGAAAGACGGTCGCCCAATCCCATACGTCGAACGCGCCGAGCCAATCGCCGAACTGCTGGCGTAATCGTTCTGAGGTTGTCTCATGCCGTCTCTGTTTTCTTGAGCCGATCGCCTTCGGCGACTGCCCGGTAGCCCGACACCGGAACACTGAGTCACACCACTGCCGGAAGGACCCACCCGGTTACGCGTCGTCAATGTGTGGGAGGCTGGCATGTCATTCTTATCACTGGTCATATCCGCTGCGACCTGCACTCAATTGTCGGTGCCTGAGTCTGTTCCGCCGGAACCGGAGTTGCTCCGCCTGCTGCAGTTCGGCGGAAGCCAGCAGTCCAAAGAGATCACGGCCGCACTGAGTCATCCGCATCCGGAAATTCGCCGTCGCGCGTTGTGGGCCAGCCGCAGTTTTCACCGACCAGATGCACCGTTCGCGATTCGCGCGCTGGATGATCCGGAATCCCATGTCCGGCTCGCGGCGCTTAATGTTCTGAAATCTGAATTCCGGCTTGCCGTGATACTTAAGAAGCAGACGCCAGACCTGACGTCTGTGATAGACCGGATCATCGGGCTGCTCCAGGTCGACCCACCGGAGATGCAATCGGCGTGTGCCGGAGTACTCGGATACATCGGAAGTGGTCGTCCTGAAGTCGTCGCTGCGCTGGTGACGGCCGCGCACGAGGATACGCCTGTCGCCGCCGCTGCGATCGCCGCGCTTATTCAGTTGAACGCTGACTGCGGTTTCGGCCTGACCAGAACCGCCAACCGACTCACACGACGAAGCCTACCGGAACTACTCGCGGTGAATCCTGCCACCGACGTTCGGCCTCGCGTCTGGCAGTTTCTGGTGTGTGACTCTGATGCCCAAGTCCGGATTGCATGTCTGCGTTACGTTCAGAATGGAGACAGAGACATTCCGCGAGTACTGAACGAAGTCGTGCGGCAGTGGTCATTCCCCGACAGTGAAGTCCAGGACTCGGCCGTGCAGGCTTTTGAGACGATCAGCCTGAAGGAACCAGAGGATGACGTCGAAACCGTGTTGGACGCGCTCGTCCAGATTGATTCGGGTTGGAAACACCGGATCAACGTCTGGCAGCGTCTGGGGCACGCGATTGAAGGACGCGCGGCCAGCTTCGTGCGACTGCTGCTCGATCCGGAAACTCCCCTGCGCCGTCGGATCGAGATGGCGGGTGTGTTCAGCCAGTCCGACCGCGTGTCCGATAACAATGTCGATGACGATGAATTACAGCAGTTCCTCATCGACAAAGCGTTTGACGAACAAGTACCGCTGGTGGTTCGCATCGGGATTGCACGTGGTCTGTCAAACGAGGCCGAGTGGCGGCGCGGCAACTCTGGTAAGAAGCTGCGCCGGCGGTTGTTGTCGATCTTTGCCGAGGCTGTTTCCTCGGATATTCCGCTGCCATTCCGAATGATGGCCTTAAGTGAAATCAGGAACGCTGTCGACGACGACCCGGCTGCCCGCGAGTTGATCGTTGACCTATTCGATCGTGAGTTTCGCGTTATTCGCCGCTCAACCGACGCGAATTCGGAGTCGTCCGCGTTGGCTGGAAAATGGCGGGCTCGGTTGGTGAGTGCCCGCGTCGGTGTCCCCATTCGAAAACCGCTTTCTGAAGACGTTCTGATGTCGGCGGCCGACGACATATCTCCAGACGTTCGCCTCTGGGCTGCCCAACGAGTCTTTAATTCATTGAGTTCGAAAAACAGGAAGACCGAATGGAACGCCGTCATCGGAATGTTCAACGATTCTGACGCACGCGTCCGTTCAATCGGTCTGCAGTCTCTGGCGTACTTCCCCAATCACACAGACGAATCGCATCAACTGGCTGTGACGCAGCTGGACGACCCCGATTCGCGTGTTCGTGATGACGCCATCACAATTCTGGAGGAGTTGGGTGGAGACGTTTCTCCCGCGGTCAATCGGTTGCGACAGGAGCTGACCAGTCTGGAAAAATCGGAAGGCTGGTCACCTTCTGCGATGTGGCCGCATCGGCGTATTGGAATCCTCGAACGTCTGATCTGGCTGGCACCCGAAGATCCGGGCATTCAGGCCGATGTCCTTCGTACATTTCGCGCTGAACCCACACGTCTGCCCGGACTGAAGCTGATCGCTCAATTGGTACCTCACCTGCCGGACATTCTTCCCGAAGTTGCCGCTCTGCTGGACGAACCGTATCCGGAGCTTCGCGCCGGAGCGGCCGACGCGCTCGTCTATTTCGGAGACGGATCACGCAAGTCACTGCCTCGCCTGCAGCAGCTTCTCTCCGACCGCGACGCGTCCGTGCATGAGGCCGCTGCCCGGGCTGTGCTGACTCTGGAACCAGACCATGAATTGGCTCGCAGTATCGTGGGAAGAACGATTGCTCATGAATGTGGTGGACGCTGGTGCTATTCACAGCCGCCGGCGCTCACCTGCGTCGCCCGACTGAAGGAGCGGGGTTTACCTGCGCTCCGTTTGGGCCTCGATGGGGCAGAGCCCTTCTGGCGACAGGATCATCTGCGTCAGTTGCATCAGCGGTGGAAGACAGACCCCGGCGGACACGGATATCTGGAGATTCTGTTGCGCGAACACGGTCTGATTCCCGAGGCGAAATCGGGTGAGTAGCGCATTACCGCACCTCAAACTCGCAACGGATGAATCAAAACGCGATTTGAGACACAATCAGTGTTCTGCCACGATTATTCCGAGGCATGCGCGAGACCTAAGGAGCTGACGCGATGAGTCGCCAAGTTATAAAGCTGAGTTGTCTGGGCATAATCACCTTCGGCATCGCAGTGCCTGCGACGGGAGCAGACGATAAAGTCGATTTCAATCGAGACATTCGGCCGATACTGGCAGACCGTTGTTTTGCCTGTCATGGCCCGGATGAGAAGGTTCTTGAGGCCGAACTTCGGTTCGATCAGGAAGGCTCGGTGTTTTCTTCTGAGCGTGAGAAGCCGGTGATCGTGCGTGGTAATCCGGCTAAGAGTGAGCTTTATCGGCGGATTACTGCGACCGATGACGACCAGATGCCGCCTCGCGATTTTCGTAAACGACTGACCGAACGTGACAAGGATCTGATCCGCCGCTGGATCGAACAGGGTGCGAAATGGGCGACTCACTGGGCGTACGTTCCGCCGCAGAAATTCGAACCGCCTGGCGTCAGTCACGAGGGCTTCGTGCACAACGACATCGACCGGTTCATTCTCGCTCGTCTCAAGGACGAGGGGCTTGCGCCGTCGCAGGTCGCGGATGATGTCACGCTGCTACGACGCGTCCACTTCGACCTGATCGGACTGCCGCCCACACCCGAAGTTGTCGCCGAGTACGTAAAGAGTTCCGATCCTCGGAAGTACGAGAAGCTGGTTGATCGGCTGTTGAGCTCGCAACACTTCGGTGAGCGGCTGGCGATCTACTGGCTTGATGTCGTTCGCTTCGCGGACAGCAACGGATATCACTCGGATGAAGCCCGCAAGATCGCTCCGTATCGCGACTATGTCATCCGCGCGTTCAACACGAACAAGCCGTACGATCAATTTGTGACCGAGCAGTTGGCTGGCGATCTAATGCCTGAAGCGGGAATCGAGCAGCAGGTTGCGTCGGGATTCAACATGCTGCTGCAGACGACCAGTGAGGGCGGGGCTCAGGCGAAGGAATACATCGCGAAATACGCAGCCGATCGCGTGCGTAATACGTCGCAGATTTTCCTTGGTTCGACCATGGGGTGCGCCGAGTGTCACAACCACAAGTACGACCCATTCACGCAGCAGGACTTCTACAGCTTCGCGGCGTTCTTCGCCGACATTCAGCAGCGGGCAGTCGGCAATCCAGCCAACTTTCCCGTGATGACAGATGAAGCGCGGGAGAAGATTGCCGCGATCGACGCATCACTCGCCGAACTGACTCAGAAGAGCAATTCACAAACGCCCGAACTGACGGCAGAGTTGAATGCCTGGGTCGCGAAAACGAGCGAGTCTGCCGCTTCGACTCCAACATTCGGGCCGTGGCACATCATTGGTCCCTTCAAAGCTGCCAGCTTCGACGAAGCACATGCGAAGGCGTTCATTGCGGAGACGGAATCCGTCGACCTCGGAAAGGCCGCCGGCAAACTGAAATGGCGGAAAGAACCGAAGATCGTAGACGGAAAGCCGTTCACGCTGAGCGGCGACAACTCGGCGACGTATCTCTATCGCACGGTGATGGTGGCCGATGCGGCAAAAGTTGAGCTTGCACTGGGTAGCGACGACAGCATCACCGTGTGGCTCAATGGCTCGAAGATTCACGAGAACAAGGTGCTTCGCGGTGTGGTTCCCGGTCAGGACAAAGTTTCTGCTGAACTGAAGGCGGGTGAGAATCAACTGCTGATGAAAATCAGTAACGGCACCGGTGGTTACGGTTTCCATTTCAATGCAGCGAAACTCGGTCTGCCGCCAAACATCGCGGCCATCGTCAAGGCCGAGAAGCGAACCGGCCCGCAACAAAAGTCACTCGAAGCCTACTTCCGAACGATCGCTCCATCGCTCAAGCCGACGCGTGATCAGATCGTGAAACTGCAGGCGGACAAGAAGCAGATCAACGACACACTGCCGCGAACGATGATGACGAAAGTCGGGACTCCGCGCATGGTCCGAGTACTGCCGCGCGGTAACTGGCTGGACGAATCAGGTGAAGTCGTGCAGCCAGCGATCCCGGCATTCCTGGGCTCACTGGAGACAGGTGAGAAACGAGCGAATCGTCTGGACCTGGCGAAGTGGGTCGTCGATTCGAGCAATCCGCTGACGGCACGCACATTCGCAAACCGGGCGTGGAAGCTGTTCTTCGGACACGGACTGGCCACGCCACTGGATGATCTCGGTCGTCAGGGCACGGTCCCGACTCACCCCGAACTGCTGGATTGGATGGCGATTGAATTTGTCGACAGCGGCTGGGACGTCAAGCACATGATTCGTCTGCTGGTCACATCGGGCACGTATCGGCAAAGCTCACTGGTTCCCGGGGACTTGAACCAGCGCGATCCTTACAACCAGCTTTACGCCCGACAGTCGCGTTTCCGTCTGGATGCCGAGTTTGTTCGCGACAATGCGTTGGCGGTCAGCGGACTGCTCGTCACCAAGATCGGTGGCCGTAGCGTGTATCCGTATCAGCCGGCCGGTTACTGGCGACACATGAACTTCCCGCGGCGGACATGGCCGGGCGACAAAGGCGAGGACTTGTACCGCCGCAGTCTCTACACGTGGTGGCAGCGAATGTTCCTGCACCCGAGCATGGTGGCCTTCGATGCGCCGAGTCGCGAAGAGTGCACAGTCGAACGTCCGCGTTCGAACATCCCGCAGCAGGCACTCGTGTTGTTGAACGACCCGACTTATGTCGAAGCGGCTCGTTCGTTCGGTGGACGGATTCTGAAAGAAGGCGGAGCCACTCCCGACGCGCGCATCAACTGGGCGTTCCGCCGTGCCCTGTCGCGATCGGCAACGGACCGAGAAGCAGCCATCATCAGAAGCGTGTTCGAGAAGCACCTGACGTGGTATCAGTCAGACGAAGACGCGGCGCGTCAGTTTCTGAGCGTCGGTACGAACCCAATGCCTGCCGACGTGAACGTCGCCGAACTGGCGGCATGGACGTCAGTCGCTCGGATCATTCTCAACCTGCACGAGACGATCACACGATCCTGACGCGTAGGACGGAACAAACGCAGCGCCGTTCCGGCAGTCGGCCTTTTCCTCTCGTTCCAACGCTCCGCGTTGGAACGCATCGCAGGACGCTCTGCGTCCCGTGCATCAGGACCGGGGACGCGGAGCGTCCGAGGTGGTGTTCCAACGCAGAGCGTTGGAACGAGTTGGCTGTGGCCGAAGGCCACCCCAAGTTTGCTTAGGCCTGCCAGGTTATCTCTGCAATTCTGCGGACGTTTCGGTCCGAGGCGGTCTTGGTCCGAGGAACTGATAGTAGTTGCAGGCCAGTCGCGCGTTGTAGAGCTTGCGGCGACGCGTCGCTTTGCGTCCGAACAACCGCTCGAACTGCTGGTGCGAGGTCAGGACGAATGCCGACCAGGTTTCGTGTGAACCGAGTCGCCGGCCCATGTCGCGGTAAAGCCGCTCAACCTCTTCCAGTTCACCCATCCGCTCACCGTACGGCGGATTCGTGACCACGCACCCGTATTTATGTTTCGAGCTGAATTCGGCGAACGGGCGCTTCTGAAAATGGACACAGTCGGCGACGCCGGCCTGACTCGCGTGATATCGCGCTGTGCTCAGCACTTCACCATCGACGTCCGTTCCAATCAAAGGCTGCTCGGGGCCGGGCACGATGAGGTCCCGTGCTTCGGCGAACGCCTGCGTCCAGATCGACGGTGAGATCTGCGGCCACTCGCTGCAGGCGAACCGTCGGTTCATTCCGGGTGCCCGATTGGTTGCGATCAAAGCGGCTTCGATGGGGATCGTGCCACTGCCGCACAGTGGATCAACAAAAGAGCGCTGCGGGTTCCAGACGCTTAACAGCACAAGAGCCGCAGACAGTGTTTCGCGTAGCGGAGCTTTGGCTGTGAGCTTCCGGTATCCCCGTTTATGCAGGCCGGCGCCGGACGCATCGATCGTCAGCGTTGCACGATCCTTGCGGAGCGCCACTTCGACGGAATACAGCGGCCCAGTTTCTTCCAGCCACACATTGCCGTGGATCGGCTTCAATCGTTCAGCGATCGCCTTCTTCACGATCCGCTGACAATCGGGCACGCTGTGCAGTTGCGACTTGATTGATCGACCAGTGACTGGAAACTGAGCGTTCTTTGGGATCCAGTCTTCCCACGGCAGATCACGCGTTCGGTCGAACAATTCACCAAAGTCGTGTGCCTCGAAGGATCCGATCTCGACGACGACTCGGTCAGCGACTCGCAGCCACAGGTTCGACCGGACAATCGCATCGACGTCTCCCACGAAACGGACGCGCCCGTCTTCAACAGTCTGCTGCGCATAGCCAAGTGCACGCAGTTCGCGGGCGACGATCGCTTCCAGTCCGAAACCGGTTACGGCGATCAGTGGGATTTCGTCGGACACAGAGCCCTCGGTAAGGTCGCCGGTCTCGTTCAGACTCAGGCGCGACGCGGCGTTCTCAGAATACGATCTCAAGCTTCTGCTCTTCTTTGAGCATCTTTGATCGCAGTTCGATCATGTCCCGGACGAGACTCGGGGCACCGGGGACTTTGACCATGATCTGCACATGCCCTTTGACGACTCGCAATTTGTCACTCGAGCGAACGGGCACAAGCCGGCCGCCTTTCTCTGTGACCGTCTTGTCGGGATGACTGCGGTCGATCGGGATACCCAGGCGGTACCCGTCGGTCCCGACCAGCTCGCCGGAGAGATCGGTGATCCGGTAAGTCCTCGATCGCTCGGGAGTCTTAATGCGGATCACGATCATGTAATCCTGCCCCGGCTTCGGATCTTCTGGCACAGTCCACGCACTGAAGCTGCCAGCACTCACCGCCTTACCACCATCGGGCATCTTGAACTGAAGCCGAATCCTTCGTCGCCACCATCACCCTCGCCGGAACCAGCCAGACTCATCAGTTCCGATGCGACTTCACTGTTGAGAGCAGAATCGACCGTCAGTGGTACATCCTGGAATTGCGGAACCTGAACCTCGCTGCCACCGGCCAGGTCGACCGAGATATCCTCAATCTCGTCAAAGTGAATCGGCATTGTGTCGGCTTCACTCAGCGTCATCGAAATCGACTCGTTCTTGTCGAGCGATTCCTTCACGACGATTGCCAGAGCCACCGCGATAATCGTGTGAACGGCGACGGAAGCTCCAAAACTTCCCGCGGTCCCATCGGTCAGCCATCCCATCAACATCGCCTGCCACGGCAGCTTCTGCTCCTCTTCGTCAGCGGCTTCGATCGACGGAGCCGTCGCAACACCTGGTAGAACGGGCGGTTCGGTTCGACGGCGGCTTCGACGCGAGCGCGGTCGAGTCGCTGGCGCGCCATCGCTCTCATCGTTGTTTTCATCGAGCGACTTGAACTCCATGTTGTCATCGTCCGAATCGACGTCTTCCTGTTCGGCCGATTTTCCCGTCGCCAGTTCCTCAGTCGACCCACGACCGCGAAGCCAAGCGGGGCGTGTGTCTGCCTCTGTGGATTCCAGCGATCCATCGCCACCATCGACTGGTGCATTCGCCGCTGGGGCAAACTCTTCGAATTCCATCGAGTCGTCAGACACATCGGCCGACCACGCGCTTTGCTGGTCTCGCAAGTCGGCGGAACGATGGGACATGAAAGTCTCTTACGGCTCGAATGAACGATAAGGCTAGAGCAGTCTACCGACACCAGTGCGCCAACGGGGGCAAGTCATTCTCGCGGCTCGTCTGACAGCATTGCCAACCGTGGCATGGAATGGAACGTCCGAGCGCCACTTGAGTTTCGGCCCGAACGCTTTTCAGAGGGTACCAGCGGCGCTTCTACGAGAAAAGCTGGCAGATTCAACACAAGAAGCACTGTCTCGTGCAGGACCGCGTCGAATCACAATCCGAAAAAAGCGACGCTGCCGGAAACCCGCTTGATGCGCCCTGCAGCGATCGTCCACATGTGATCCCGCATAGTCCTTTACGGCCAAACCCAGCGAATTGTTACAGGCAGTCTTGTGACGACACGTTGCCTTGCCGCAGATTCGAACTGGGCCTTCGACTGGCGAGCATTACATATGCTCTGAAGTGCCCGAATAAATCCAAATTTGTATGTATCGATCAGGTAATCAACGACCACTCGCTCGCTCTCGCCGTTTGCGGAGCGACTCACGGGCCTCGTCTCCGGTCAAAACCTCGTCGTTATCTGCATCCAGCAGCTTGAAGAGTGGCAGGTGCTTTGCCGGGACTTCGGACTTCTCCAACTTGCCATTCCTGTTGCCCTTGCGGTCGAGCTCCACAATCGACTTCAGAATTGCAGCAATTGCGATCCCCTTTACTGCGGTAGCTGTTTCACTGGTTTCACTGACTGACGAACCCGGGCGGATACCGAACACCGACACGGGCACAGCCACATCGAAGTAGCCAATCATCATCTCATTCCATGTCTGATCACCCCAACGGACTGTCTTCGTTGGATCGGGATTACTCAGGTTGTCCTCCGAATTATCGAAGTGGGCGACACAGTGAAGGTATCCGCCTTTGGGGATGTCGATCGGTTTGGCCGCTCGATACGCAGTCTGCCAGTTGAAGTCATATCGCGGGACGTCGAGCAGAATTTCGTTGCGACCGTCCGGATAACGGGCTTCGTAGCGGAACGACTTGCCCCGCAAGTGCATGTGGGGCATGAACGCCAGCACTTCGACATCGATCGGCGCCGGAGTCGATCGCGATTCGACGCGGTAGTTGTCCGCATGCGGAGGAATCTCCAGTCGCCGTCCGACCGCCTGTTGCGTCGTCACGATTTTCTCAATCGAGTTGGGATTGGCGAAGACCAGCCCAAGCTGGCTGAGGTCTGTCTGCGGCGTACCAATCGGCGTGTAGTGCAACTGAAACACGAGCTTCGATCCGGCGGGGATGAGCTTCGCCATCCCCTTGGGATACACGGGAGCTCGATGGCCGGGCACGTAAGCGGCCAGGAACTGACCGGTCGTCCCGCTGAAGCCGCGATCGCGACCTTTCGGCGGCTGCACGAGCACCAGAATGTGATGCACAATCTCGCGATTCCCCGGCTGGGCTTCGGCTGATGTGATCCACTTGTCCTCAGTGAATCCCGGATCGACCCGGAAATACTGGTATCGCACAGTCCCTTCGGCGGAAACGTCGAACGGCTGCTCGCGCATGTTGATGACGAGGTCCGGTTCCTTCGGAAGCTGCCAGCCCGAGGTGTACTGTCGCGGTTCGGGAAGCTGTTGCGGATCGCCTTCCGGACTCCCCGCGATTACCCACTGCCCGATGAGCTGTTTTTCCTGGTCGGCCATCAGTCGCGCGTTGGTGAATTCTCCATGCTTAGGATTCGCATGCCATGGTGGCATACGCTGATCGCGAATGACCTCGACCATGGTGTCGCCCCAGCCAACGACGTCGTCGTAGCTCGTCAGCGAAAACGGAGCGATCTCGCCTTCACGGTGACACTCGACACAGTGCTTCTGCAGAATGCGCGCGATCTGGTTTGAGTAGGTGACTTCGCTATCCGCCTGCGGTTTTCGTACGCGACCGATGAAACACCCGACCACTTCGGTTTCGGCCCGGGCGACCTTTCGGCCGGCCAGCAGGTCGTTGATGGCATTCTTAAGAAAATGCTGCCGAGGTACATCGCGGATATAGCCCACACCGTATTGATCATCGATGCGTCCGTGATAGCGCACGACTCGCTTGCGATCAAGCACCACAATCTCAGGCGTGCGTTTCACGCCAATCTGATCAGCGACACGGTTTCCCAGGTCCTTCAGGACGGGAAACTCGATGCCGTGCACACGAGCGTGTGCCGCGACCTCGGTGATAGAATCGTGTCGATTTGAATTGACGCCGAGGATCGTGACGCCTTTCGATCGCAGCTCCTCATCAATCGCCGCCAGCCGTGGGCTGTACAGCTTTGCGAGCGGACACTCGGTCCCAAGAAACGCGAGCACGACGACATTGCTGTCCGCATACTCGCTCAGCGTGTGCGTGCGCCCGCGATAGTCCTTCAACGAGAACTCTTCAACGTGCCGACCGAGCAGCGTTGGTTGAGTTTCCTCGGCGGACAGTAGTGAACGGTTTTGTATTCCGACGAAAAGGAGAATCACACCAAATACGACTGAGCTTTGATACACGGCTTCTATCCTGGTCATGACAAGGTGAGTTCGTACCATCGCAGTATATAACGCAGGCGGAGTATTGTGAGGAATTCGTCAAGTTGGACGCGGCAACGCATTAGATTCAGGCTTTGTCGTCAGACGGGTACCAACGCACAACTCAGCACACAACTGATCATTTTGCGATCGTGGATCAAACAAGGAATTCGACATGCTACTCATCAAGATCAGTGTTCCCGCCGTCGTTCTCCTGACGACGGTCGCGGCGTTCTCCGGTGAGCGACTCTACAACGGAATCGAACTGCCCGACGAGTGGCCTCCTCGAATCGAGCAGCTTCCGGCGCAACTGCCGCAGCCACCGTATCTCAAACAGCCGCCGGACGTCATTCCGATCGACGTCGGACGACAGTTGTTCGTGGACGATTTCCTGATCGAAGAGACCGACCTGACGCGTCGGTTTCACAAGCCAGTCTATCACCCGGCGAACCCTGTGCTGACATACGATAAGCCGTGGGAGATGAGCAAAGGCACGGGCGGCCTGCCGACGGCGTGCCCCTACAGTGGCGGCGTCTGGTACGACCCGCAGCGGAAGAAGTTCCGTATGTGGTACATGGGCGGTTATATCGAGCACCTGTGTCTGGCCGAGTCGGACGACGGCATCCACTGGACCAAACCGCAACTCGATGTCCGGCCCGGTACGAACATCGTCCTGTGGCGCGGCGCGACCGAGTCGAACTCGCTCCTGATGGATCTGGCCGAGCCGGACCCAATGAAGCGTTTCAAGTACTTCCTGACGAACATCGGCAAAGGCTGGAAGACAGAATATCGGACGTCCGCGGACGGTGTTCACTGGAGCGATCCGCACTGGTTAAGCGGTCCGCACGGTGACCGGACGACTGTCTTCTACAACCCGTTCCGCAAGCGGTGGGTCTTTGGCCTGAGGACGGGAGATCGATCGGCGGCTCGGCTGGGTCGGTCAAAGAAATACTGGGAGACGCCCGACATCAACGACGCTGCAACGGTGCAGTGGCCGCCATCAGAGCCAGGTCGATTTGATGCCCAGGCAAAGTTGTGGGTCACGGCCGACCGGGGACTCGATCATGTGCGTCACGAAATCGGCGTGGCACCGCAGCTCTATCATCTGGACTGTGTGGCTTATGAGAGTCTGGTGCTGGGCATGTTCAACATCCTGCGAGGTGACTTTCACGAGAACGACTCGGAGGGCCGCGACGCGTTTCCAGGACGACCGAAGTGCGCGGAGGTGTGCCTTGGATACTCGCGTGACGGATTCCACTGGCACCGGCCGACTCACGACACATTCGCCGGCATCTCGGAACGACGTGGCGACTGGAACTGGGGCAACGTGCAATCGGCGGGCAACAGCTTTCTTGTCGTGGGCGATTATCTCTACTTCTACGTGTCGGGGCGTCGAGGCGCTCCGAAGTTTGTCGAGCAGAATACTGCCGTCCTGAACGCGGCGTACGCTGGCTGTTCAACCGGACTGGCAATCCTTCGCCGCGACGGGTTTGCCTCGATGGACGCGGACGCGAATTCCAACGAGCCCAAAACGTTGACGACTCGGAAAGTGCAGTTCACTGGATCACGGTTGTTTGTGAATGCGGATGCGCGACAGGGTGAATTGCGAGTAGAAGTTCTCGATGCCAGTGGACAGGTCATCTCGCCATTCACAAAGGAAAACTGTATTCCGGTTCGCTCAAACGAAACGCTGGAGACCGTGACGTGGCGCGGTGGTGAAGACCTGTCGGCACTCGCCAACCAACCGGTTCGATTTCGATTCTACTTGACGAAGGGCCGGCTGTACTCGTTCTGGGTGAGCGGTAGCAGTGGGGCCAGTGGCGGATACGTCGCCGGTGGCGGACCTGGGTTTCAATCGAGTCGAGATACCGTCGGCTCCGCAATTCTGGCGACCAACCAACCGCCTGTTGCCGATGCCGGTGACGACTTGACCGTTCGAGACACCGACGGAAACGGAACGCACCGCGTCACGCTCAATGGGACCGGCAGCATTGATAACGACAGCCGGTCTGTCAGCTTCCGCTGGCTTTTGCATGGGAAGCAGATTGCGACCGGAGTCGAACCGACACTCGACCTACCGGCAGGCAACCACACGGTCGTGCTTGCCGTTAAGGACGACGATGAAGCGGAAAGCCATGCGCAGGTCTCCGTCACGATTCTGCCGCAGACTGATCCAGTGCCGTCGCCGGATGGTCTGGTCATGTGGCTTAGAGCAGACAGTCTGACCGAGGTAGATGATGGTTCGCCGATCGCGGGCTGGGGAGACTCATCGGGCAACGGTATGAATACCGCTCAGGCCGATCCCAAACGGCAACCCGTTTACGTGGCAAAGGGAATTGGTGACGCGCCCGCCGTGCGTTTCGATGGCGTGGACGATCATCTCGTCGTCGACGAATGCCCGGGGCTGCTGTTCACATTTCACAAGTCGACAATCATTGCCGTCGTGCGCCCGGAAACAGGCGGCACGATCATCAGTCAGGCTCACGCAAACCTGCACGTGACTCCGAATTCAGACGGTCGGCTTGGTTATGGATCGAGTCATCCAATTCCCGGTGGTCAGCTCGCGTGGCCACAGATTCACTCAACGAAAGGCGGTTCACTGCCGGTCGGTCGTGGAGCTATTTGTGCCATGCGGCACGCGAACGATATCGCCGGCGGCACGGCTCTGTTTGTGAATGGCCGTAGAGACGACGACGGAACCGCCTTCCCGTACCACCGAACGAGTGCCATTCGACCGTTCGTAGGATGCGCCTACCGCGAACGATCCCCGTGGAAGGGGAACATCGCAGAGATTCTCGTCTACAGCCGGGCGCTGCCAGACCAGGAACGTGTGGCGATCGAACGCTATCTGGCAAACAAGTACGACATCGGGCAGTGAGGTAATACAAGCCCGAAGCGCAAGCGAGTGAATCCCAAGACTCCGCAAAGATTCACTCGCTCGCGCTTCGGGCTTGTAGATCCCCAGTCGGCAGAGCCATCACTCAGCAGCTTCCCGACCGCTTCCTTCAAGTGCGATCCATGACCGGTTCTGGTAACTGCAACTGCAACCGGCTGAGGCGTCGGGGACCAGGACCAGTCCGCCAACCGGCAGCGCGTTGATCCAGCAGCCAGGACGAATGCCGCCGTAGTTCTCGGTACCTGCTTCGCGCGTGTAGTCGAAATAGCCGAGCGTTCCCGACCGGAACATCAACAGGTTGCGGGAGCCGGACAATTGTCCGCAACCGTACGACTTCGGAACGCTTATCGCTTTCGCTTGACCCGTCATCAGGTCAAGTGCGGACGGGTGAGCGATGATTGTCTTGCCGTTGATCAGAGGTCGCGTGCGGTAGTTGACCTTCTGCTCCCACATGCGATACCCGCCTCCCGCATGGAATGCGGCGATCCGACCACCAACCTCGGACGGCAGGCGAAACGATGTCGGCTGGTAGAACATCAGCAGCACGTCGTGACGTTCACTGAAGGCAAGCGCCGTACCGAAGATGTCTTTCTGGGATTCCCACACACGGTCACCACTCTTTGCGTCAAGTGTGACTAGCTCGCCGGTTGGATGACCGACGGGCGGGGTCTTTGGTGGCTGTCCGCGTCGCGCGGGAGCTCGTGACAGCAGGTCGTCGACCGCCAGGGCGCGATCGATCACGTGTACGCGACCGGCACCAATCGCGATGGCGTTGTGCCGAATGGACTTCTCTGCATTGAAACGCCACAACAGTTTTTCGGTCTCGACGTCGTACGCGAATAGCGACGTCGACTCAGAGAATTGCCGCTGCATGTGGGCATCGGCCCGGATGTAAGCATGACGGACGACGTGCGTTTCGTTGGCTGTCGATCCAAACAGAACGCCGTCCTCACACGCGATGTATGCCCATGTCGCCGGTTTGCCGTCGGGATGCGCGGGAGTCGGAAACGTCGCTTTGACTTTGCCAGTGGCAGTTTCGATGCGGAAACACTGCGCGCCGTTCCGCAGAAAGATACTGTCTCCCGCGATGCAGATGTTGCTTCCAGTCACGGCCGTGCCAGCCAGATGATCGGCGTTGTAGGCGTCGAGAATTCCCTTCTGTTCGAACCGCCACAATGGATGACCGTTGTAGGCATCGACCGCGATCAGTTCATTCAGACCTTCCGCGAACAGCCGACCTTCGTGAAACAGGGGCGATGGTCCGCGTCCGTGGCGCTGCGGAAGATCGAGGTTGATGTCGCGAAACCACACGGCCGTCAGCGGGCCCTTGATTGAGTCGGTCGTGCACAGTGTGTTCGCGGGATTGGAATACAGATGCGTCCATTCGCCCGCTCCCTCCAACGTGCCGCGAGTATCGACGGACATCGAACCGGGACGACCGACGCAGGAAACTCCGCCGAACGGTCGCTGCAGACGAAACGCCTCTCTCGTGCTCACAACCTGAGGACCATCGCCGAGCGAATTGCGCGAGACCACAAGATTGGCGAAGTACTTTGGGAAATGTGTGTCGGCCGGGTCGCCCAGGTGAACGGTCACTCGCGTGCCGTACAGCCCGGCGGCGGCGAGCTTCTGACGCGCATTCGCGACCTTTGCGGGATCGGCATCGATCGCCACGACATACAGATCGGACTGCTTCGCGAGTTCGTAAGCCAGTCGACCGTCACCACAGCCCAGGTCCACGCAGTAACCCTCGGTGATCTCCGCACGATCGATGATCTCCGCGGCCGCTCGTGCCATTTCGTCGTTTTCGCCATACGGTGCTTCCACCGCCCGCGGACGGAGTTCGGCGTGCAGATTGCCGGGCAGTGATACTGCTGAGTAGCAGTGAATCGCTCCGCTGGCCGTGCTGACAATCAGCCGGCCATTCGACACCGCAAGACCATACGCAATGTCATCAACCTCGTGGGACCAGATCGAATTCCCATCCTTCGCACTGACAGTCGCGATGCGATTGCCACCGCTCGTCACGATTGTGTCCGCAGCGACGATCAGCGCCGTCCCGGCCGGAACGTTCTTCACCGACCAACCGGCCTGGTGTGCGGGAACGGTGATCGGTTTACCTTTGCGGTCCTTCGTTTCCTTCATGACGACGGACAATGTGCGTAGTTGATCGCCAGTCCCGTGGACGATGCCAGCGGGAAACGCAGCGACAGCTCCCGCGATTCGGTCGTCCAGCAGCGATCCATCATTCGTTCGATACGCGTAGCCGCCGTTGTAAATCAGGTCTCCAGCCAGCACGGCGGTGGTTCCACCACGGCGGGTGTTTTCCTGCAGGCGGTAGTAGTCGAATTCGCCACTGACACGTTGAAACGCCGCCGGCACGGCGCGACCGGTCGGCACAAACAACCGATCCTCGTTTGCCAATAGATACCCCTGCGCGGTCACGCCGCTCTTAGCGTTGGCGCCACCGTGAGGCTGCGGCATTTCGATTCCGCCAGAACGATCGTTCGTCCACACGATCTCTCCGCTGTCCGGGTTGATGGCGTGAATGAAAACGCCTTCCGACTGCCAGATGCCGGCCGCCCAGTAAAGCAATCCGTCGTGAATCACAGGGCCGCCCCGCGCCGGCCACTTCGAGATCATCTGCGTGTTGCCGAGCACACGGTCGTCACGTGGCCCGCCGCGCCAGCGATTGATCAGCTTTCCGTCAAGCACTTTCAGGCAATACAGAAACCCGTCATCACTGACGACAAACAGCCGGTCCTTCCAGACGGTCGGCGCAAACCGCACGGGCCCTTCCGTGAAGAACGACCACTTGAGTGCTCCTGTCGCCGCGTCCAGCGCGGTCACCATTCCATCCACTGAACTCGCAAAAATGACCAGACCGCGGGAGACAACCACGTGATGCGCCCGATCAAAACTCATGCGATCGTCGCGCGGCCACGCTGGGGTCGGTGCGTGCATCGGATGCCACGACCAGCGGAGCGCCAGTTTCGCCGGTAGACTGTCGGTCGTGTAGCCGCTCCGTGACGAATCGGCTCGCCAGGTTGTCCAATCGGCAGCGTTCGCGGATGTTGCGGCGAGACAAGCCACGACCATTGCTGGGATCATTGTTCGCATGATTGTTTCTCTTCCGAATCGGATGGCTGTTTCGATTTCGTCCGCTCCAACGATCGCGGGCGGTCGATTGCTCCTGCCGCCGAGCAAACGCGCATCGAAGCGAAGCCGTGCACTGGAGTGCGACCGCCAATAACTTACCCGCACGAGTCCGATGCGTCAGCGAGGATGACCAGTGAGAGATGTTCAAACCGTTTACCAGGATCCCCTGGAAGTCCTTTGGGTTGAAACCGCGCGGCAACTCGGAATGACGATCGAGCGGGATAATTCGGTGTTCGCGTCATGGAACGGTCGCGGGGTCATGACGATTGGCGTCTCGGAATCGCTCGATCCCGACGATTCACTGGCGCAGATGATCTTCCACGAAATCTGCCACGGCCTTGTGGAAGGTCCGGAGGCTTTCGACAAGCCGGACTGGGGATTGCAGATCGACAATCCGGCTCATCGTGTCCGAGAGCATGCGTGCCTGCGACTGCAAGCCGCCCTGGCAGATCGGCACGGTCTGCGTGAGCTGCTCGCCGCGACAACAAACTTCCGAAAATACTACGACACGCTGTCGGAAGATCCTCTGGATAGCAACAACGATCCGGCCGCACAGATCGCCCGACAGGGATGGGATCGGGCCGCTAACGGAGCTTGGTCAGGCCCGCTGAATCACGCGCTTAGAATGACGGCACAGATTGCGGCAGCGGTCAGTTCGGTCGCCCCACAGGATTCGCTGTGGTCACGAACGAATGCTGTTGATGACGACGGTCCGTCTTCGCTTTAGCGGGATCCACCTCACTTTTGACGTTTCATGTTGAGAAATGCCGCGAATCCTGCCAGAGTGTGTTTACTGCACTGTTAGCCAGGTCGCGGCTGTTGACTCACCGACGAACGAAGCATGCAGATGATCGATCCCCTACATCGCTGGAGCGGCAGACTTCCAGCCACGTGTCTGAAGCTGTTGCCGGTGGAGCGTCGTGACCACCGCCTGGCATGCATTACGGACGCGGCCACGTGGACCTCGGTGTGGCACCAGTGGAGAGGCGAGGCGACTCAACCGCGAATCAATTTCAGTTCGCAGTTTGTCGCGCTCGTACACAACGTCCGCTACGTGAATCGCATCCGGTTCCAGTCTGCCTCGATCGACGACGGCGTGCTGACCATTGAGTCACTTGAAACACGCACGGCTCGGCCCATTGACGACGAGATGTATTGCCTTGTGATGGTGTTTGAAACGGACGGTGTCGTGGCAATCAGCGACGGGTCGGAAGTGCTTTCTATCCCGTCGCACGCCAAGGCCTGAGCAAGCGGCGTTGCTTTTCCGGTTCCGCTTGCCGATCCGGCGAAGTCACGACACACTGGCCTGCGGACATAAGGGAAGTCTGTCTGCGCACGGCCAGAACTTCCGCAGGCACGTACGGATAGAGTCATGGCGGACGTTCTGAATTTCGACGGCTACGATCCAGAGAAGTTCTACGACGAGCTCTTTGACGCAGTGGGCCAGCCTCGGGATCAGGGCCGCGTGCTGGTTCAGCGGATCAATGCACTCGCGCCAGGTGACCTGCGACAGCGGCAGCTTGCCATCGAGCGCGCGCTGATGCGGATGGGTATCACATTCGCGGTCTACGGGGATCAACAGGGAACGGAGAAGATCTGGCCGTTCGACATCGTCCCGCGAATCGTGTCTGCCATTGAGTGGTCGCACATCGAAGCCGGCCTTCGACAGCGCATTCAGGCTTTGAACCTGTTCGTCAACGACGTGTATCACGACCAGCACATTATCAACGATGGCGTTGTGCCCCGGGAGCTACTGGAAGACGCCGCGTCGTACCGGCCGCAGTGTCACGGACTGAATCCCCCGCAGGGCGTCTGGTGTCACATCACCGGCACCGATCTGATTCGCCACGATGACGGAGCAATCTACGTTCTTGAAGACAACCTGCGTTGCCCGTCCGGCGTGTCCTACGTGCTGCAGAACCGGCAGATCATGAAACGCAGCTTTCCGCAGATCTTTGCGGAGGCGCAGGTACGACCCGTCACGGATTACACCGGTCGCCTGTATGAGACACTGCAATCACTGGCACCGGACACATCCGATCCCACTGTCGTCGTTCTGACTCCCGGAATTTACAACTCGGCGTATTACGAACACTCGTTCCTGGCCCAGCAAATGGGAGTCGAGCTGGTGGAGGGGCGGGATTTGGTCGTGCAGGACGGGTTCGTGTTCATGCGCACGATCCGCGGTTTTCAGCGCGTCGATGTGATCTACCGCCGCGTCGATGACGACTTCATCGACCCGCTGGCGTTCCGCGAGGATTCTGTCCTGGGTGTGAAGGGATTGATGGACGTCTATCGCCGCGGTCACGTCGCTCTGGCGAATGCTCCAGGCACGGGCGTCGCCGACGATAAGGTCCTGTACGCGTTCGTACCGGAGATGATCCACTACTACCTGAATGAAGAGCCGATCCTGCCCAACGTCTCGACCTATGTATGTCAAAGAGACGAGGACAGGAAATACGTGCTTGCCCACATGGACGAACTGGTCATCAAGGCCGCGAACGAGTCGGGCGGATACGGCATGCTGATCGGTCCGCATTCGACGACAGACGAACAGCAGAACTTTGCCGCGCTGATCGAGAAGAACCCTCGTAACTACATCGCACAGCCAACTTTGTCGCTGTCCCGAGTCCCCACTGTTGTTGACGACCACTTCGCAGGCCGGCATGTCGACCTGCGCCCATAGATCCTGTACGGGAAAGACATTTGGATCCTGCCCGGCGGTCTGACGCGTGTGGCCCTGCGAAAAGGATCGCTGGTCGTGAACTCCTCCCAGGGTGGCGGAAGTAAGGACACCTGGGTGATCGCCTCAGACCAGTCCCAGTTGCAAAGCCAGAACGAGAGTGAGTAGTCCGCAATCACAGCCGCTCGCCACAAGAGACTCCACGGAAAGACCTCATGCTCAGTCGCGTTGCCGATTCAATCTACTGGATGGCCCGGAACGTCGAGCGCGCCGAAAACCTGGCGCGGTTCATCGATGTCACGTTGCAACTCATCCTCGACCAGCCCGGTGACGCCGATACACAATTTGCCCCTCTCATCTATGCCACAGGGGACGAACAGGTCTTCACCGAGCGTTACGGCGACATGACGGCGAGCAATGTGCTGGTGTTTCTGACACTCGATCGAGAGTACCCCAACTCGATTGTTTCGGTCCTTCGAGCAGCACGAGAGAGTGCCCGCTCCATCCGCGAGTCGATTTCGTCCGAGGCGTGGGAGCAACTGAATACCTTCTATCATTTTGTGCGCGACTCTGCCGATGGGACTGAAACTCACAGTGCGTCGCCTGACTTTTTCCAGGAGATCAAGCAGCACAGTCATCTGTTCAACGGAATCACCGATGCCACCATGTCTCACAACGAAGGCTGGCATTTTCGGTTGTGGGTCAGTTTGAATCGGACTGGACGGGCGAATCGTCGGGAGAGGGTTGACTTACTTGCCTGGCGTGAGATGCTTGGAGCATGACAGGCGATCCCAAGAAACCGAAGCATCCGCGCGACACGAATCAGCTCGCAAAGAGCGTTGTAGATCTAGCCACAGGCGACGCCGAGCCTCCGACCGAATCACCGCAGGCCGCTGCAGGCCGTAAGGGCGGAAGCAAGGGTGGTGCAGCACGTGCCTTGGCACTATCTGCAGAAGAACGCACAGAGATCGCCCGAAAAGCGGCGCGGGCACGCTGGAAACAGGAAGATGACTAACGTGGGTTCTTAGGCGGATACGTCGTTGCGAACTGACCTTCCTCGATGTCGTCACGAAAGTCGAAGATCAACTGGATGGGCGTTTCCGATGGTCGCACGGTGTTGAAGTAGTCCAGATCACGTTTCAGCTGGCGACAGTCGCCAACAATTTGCTCGCGACGCTGCTGGAATGCCGTTTCAATGTGCTCACGCGGAGCCCGCCGAATATCCGCCCAGAAAGTCTTTTGTGTCTTTCCTGAGCCGATCCGTGCCGCGTGCTTTGCTCGTACTGGTTGCCCGTTGTCACCTCTGATGTACTGTTCGCGCAGAGCACGGGCGAAATCTTCTCGACATTGTTTGAGGACCACATCGCGAGGTGGTTCCCATCGCCCCGTTTGAATCGCCCACAGAGCCAATGCGTTCGTCGTCGCGCGTTCCTCACCGGTCTCTTCGAGAAACTCGTCAGCATATTCCTGCAGCGTTTCGTTGTAGCTCCGTGCAATCCTGACAGACATGCCGTTCTCCTTCCGGGATGTTACTCCCATCCATCGGTACGCGCGGCACCGATCAGCTCGGAACGTACCTTGACCAGCAGTTTTCGATGCTGGGCATACGTTAATTCGTCGCGACGTTGCAGTTGTCCAACCACTATCCCTGGATGAACCTGTCTTGCCTGGGCAAACTGAACGATTCGCGTCTGATAGTACTGCGGAGACGTTCTTGCGATGAATGACTCAAGACGTTCACGCGGAACCAGGTATTCTGCCGCCTCTCTGTTCGCTCGTTGTTCAATCTCTGAGGTTTCGCGACCTGTCAAATCTTCATCGACAGGTGAGGCATCCTCATGTTTGATGTGCGCGAGTTCGTGCAGCAGATTGAACCAGAGGTTGTCAATCCGGTCGTATCGGAGTGAGAGTGCGATCGCTGGCACATCATCCAGCCAGAACGCCACCCCGTCGACCTTGCTTTTTGGCAGAGCTTGAACCAACACAAGCCGGATTCCCATCTCAGCAAGAACGTGCGGGATTCGTCGCACATCTTCGGGATAGGCTGCCAACTTGAGCAGTTCAACGATTCCAGTTTCGAAGTTCGACTTTGAGTACTCGGCTGCACGTACCTCTGCTGCGAGGTGCCGGGCCTTCGCGTACCAGGCAATCTGCGCAGGATTGTCACTGTCATACGGGGTCGACTTCCGAGCGGCGACCTCGAAAGTGGGCTTCGCATCAATATTCGGTGTGCCATACAGATGGCAAACGGCTGATTCGAGTTCTTCAACGTCTTGCGTCTGAGGCAACCAGTTCCGGCGGCGCATATCTCTAACCGGCGCCTTATCAAAGAGCTTGGCCTTTCTCGCAATGTGACGCTCTTCCTTCGCAGCCGTCGCGAGTTCGTAGGCCATCTGCAGGTTCATCCACGTCTCTACTTCCTGGCCAAACGATTCAGCTAAACACTGAGCCGTGTTTGGAGTAATTCCGGACGTTCCCTTGATGAGATTCTTCAGTTGTCGGCTACTGACACCTGTGATCTCGGCAAGGTCGTCGATCGTCCACTCGCGAGCATCTAGTTCTTCTTTGATGTATTCGCCAGGGTGGATCGGCATTCGTGGTACGAATCTACTCATGCCTGTTCCCCTTCAACGGTGATAGTCATCGATCCCTTTGATGATGAGGCAGTTTCCGTCCTCTCCGGGCTCGATCTCAATGATCAGACGCCATTGTTGGTTAAGGCGTGCCGACCATTGGTGCTTCCGATTCCCCTGAAGCCGTTTGAATCGCAACCCTCGCCAGTTTTGCAGCTCCCCTTCATGTTGCACGTTCCTAAGCAATGTCATGACACGTATAAATGCGCGCACTAGTGCATTGCTGTAACATCCATTGAAGCCGGAGTCATTCTCGATCCGTTCGAGGTCCTCGTCGTCGTGCGAGACATCCATCAGTGATCTCCGTTGATCACAATCCTATGAACCTTGTTTCGTCGTATGCAATCAAAAAGTGCAATGATGTTGCACTTGTTCACTTTTATAGTTCAGTGGAGCTTGAAATGGCCCATTACTCAAGCATAATGGTCAGTATGAACCGCCTAACCAATGACAAACGCTGTGCAGTCATCCGAGCCTTGATCGAGGGTTGCAGCATCCGCTCGACCGTCCGAATGACTGGGGTGTCCAAGAACACGGTGACGAAACTACTGGTCGACATTGGCCACGTCTGTGCCATGTATCAGGACCAGGCACTCCGGAATCTCCCCTGTAAAACACTCGAACTCGATGAGATCTGGTCGTTCTGCTATTCCAAGCAGAAGAAGGTGCCAGAAGAGAAGCGGGGCGAATTCGGAGTCGGAGATGTTTGGACTTGGACCGCAATCTGTGCCGATACGAAGCTGGTTCCGTCGTGGCTGGTTGCCACTCGCGATGCAGGATCGGCAACAGAGTTCGTCACTGATCTTGCTGATCGGCTGGCCAACCGAGTCCAGCTCACGACGGACGGTCTCAAGTCGTACCTGACTGCCGTTGAAGTGGCGTTCGGCAACGACGTTGACTATGCCCAGCTCATCAAGATTTACGGCAACGCTCCAGAGGGAGAGAAGCGGTACAGTCCCGCTGTCTGCACGGGCTGCAAAGACAACGTAGTCACTGGACGGCCTGATCCGGCAAAGATCTCGACCTCATACGTTGAGCGACAGAACCTGACCATGCGGATGAGTATGAGACGATTCACGCGACTGACCAACGGGTTCAGCAAGAAGATTGAGAACCACACGCACGCGATCGCTCTGCACTTCATGAACTACAACTTCTGTCGAATTCACCAGACTCTGAAAGCGACACCGGCAATGCGAGCTGGCGTCACGGACCACAAGTGGAGCATTGAAGAATTGGTTGGGCTGCTCGTGAACACGGAAAATATTTCAAACTGACCCACTACCGGTTACTGGAACAACCACCCGTCGTTGTCGTACCTGTTCAGTGGCAAGTTCGTGGGACCCACCAGCCAGGCTCCGCGAGTCGATGAAGGCCGTCGTGATTCGATCTATGAAATGCAGATCGCGTTCGCCCAGGTCCCGGAGCCAGGGACTGACGTTCCGCCCTGGCTGGTGGATCGCAATTTCCGCAACCTGCTGGTCGACCTGACCGGCAACACACACCGGGCCGAATTCTGCATCGACAAACTGTACTCGCCGGATTCGACTACTGGCCGGCTGGGGCTGGTTGAATTGCGTGCGCTGGAAATGCCGCCGCATGCTCGCATGAGCCTCGCGCAGCAACTGCTGATTCGCGGACTGGTCGCATCGTTCTGGGAGCAGCCGTGGAATCAGACGCTGACACAATGGGAAACGTCTCTGCACGATCGATTCCTGCTTCCGCATTTCAACTGGCAGGATTTCGGCGATGTGATTGACGACCTGCGTCGGCGCGGACAGGAGTTCGAGCGCGACTGGTTCGCTCCGCATTTCGAGTTTCGATTTCCGTTTGTCGGCGAGATCACTCACCAGGGCATCTGGCTGCAACTGCGGTCCGCGATTGAGCCGTGGAACGTTCTCGGTGAAGAACCCGGTGATGGTGGCACCGTGCGTTATGTGGATTCCTCGGTCGAGCGGGTCCAGGTGCTGGTGCGGGGCCTGACGGATGAGCGGCACATCGTGACGTGCAACGGACGCAAGGTTCCGCTGACTCCGACAGGGACCCAGGGAGAATATGTTGCCGCCGTTCGGTTCCGAGCGTGGCAACCACCCAATTGTCTGCATCCGACGATCCCGGTCCACTCGCCGTTGGTGTTCGACATCCTGGATACCTGGAGCAACCATTCGATCGGCGGCTGCACGTATCACGTGTCGAACCCGTCGGGCTACAATTCTGCGGCGTTTCCGCTGAATGCCTTCGAAGCGGAATCACGTCGTGCGGTACGCTTCTTCGAAACAGGGCATACGCCCGGTCGGATGGAAATTCCGCGTGAAGAACCGAATCCGGCGTTTCCGTTGACACTGGATTTGCGGCGTTCAGGTTCGTAGTAACCGCATTTATGCGGTTGTTATGGCTCATCTGAAAAAATCTGCAACATAGGATCGGAAGTACAATCCGCGGATCAAACCTGGATCGTTGGACATGCTTTTTAGTTTCCGATGCGCCAGCGTTGTTAGTTCATCTTTGGTTTTCGCC